>Ga0302314_10014502_pt1 | contig 13479 bp, 12 predicted proteins | sample III_Palsa_N2_3_FD_200533 | JGI IMG/M metagenome (GOLD analysis project Ga0302314, IMG submission 200533) | Peat permafrost microbial communities from Stordalen Mire near Abisko, Sweden - III_Palsa_N2_3 | ecosystem: Environmental > Terrestrial > Soil > Palsa > Peat permafrost | place: Sweden...
GAGGTCTTCCTCGACATGGCGCGTGGCCGGAGCCGCGGACTCGATACGCTGAAGAAGCCGGAGGCGGCGCGATGAACGCCTCGCTGCAGCGCATCTACGCGCTCGTCCTGCGCCACATCCACATCTGGCGCAGTTCGATCATGCGCATCGTGGATTCCATTTATTGGCCTGCGGTCCAGATGGTGACCTGGGGCTTCATGACCCAGTTCCTGTCCGGCCAGACGAGCTACGTCGGCCAGGCGTTCGGCGTGCTGCTGTCGGGCCTGATGCTGTGGGAGGTCGTCGTGCGCGGCAATCTCTCGCTGTCGATCGCCTTCCTCGAGGAGATGTGGTCGCGCAACCTGGGCCATCTGTTCGTGAGCCCGATCCGCTCGTGGGAGCTGGCGACCGGCATCATCATCGTGGCGATCCTGCGGACCTTGCTCGGCATGATCCCGGTGTCGCTGATGGCCTGGGCCTTCTTCGGGTACTCTATTTATACGCTCGGCTTGCCGCTGCTCGCCTTCTTCGTGATCCTGCAGATGTTCTCCTGGTCGATCGGCCTCATGATGTCGGGCCTGATCATGCGGGTAGGGCAGAGCGCGGAGACCTTCGCCTGGGCTGCCGTGTTCATCCTGCTGCCGCTCAGCGGCGTCTATTACCCGATCACCGTCCTGCCGCACTGGATGCAGGCGATCTCGCATGTCATCCCGACATCGTATGTCTTCGAGGGCATGCGCACGATCCTGCGCGATCACTCAGTCCAATGGCACCTGCTGGCGATCTCAGCAGGCCTCTCGGTCGTCTATCTGGTCGTGGGTTTCCAGGTCTTCCTGTGGTTCTTCCGTTCCTCGCGGCGCCACGGATCGCTGCTCACGCAGGGTGAATGATCAGGCGCGTCGCCTAAGCGATACCCATTCCCAGACAGCGACCACGATCAGGGTCGCCGCCGTTCCAGTCGACAGGACGAGCGGCGAGACCGCCATGCCGGCCGAGGCGGTCAAAGCAAGCAGGCCGAGGCCAATGAGGTGCGAGAGCGGTATCGTGGGCGAGGTCAGCTTCTTGAACAGCGCGGTGCCCGCCAGATAGAGCGCCGGGCCGCCCACGATCACGAGCAGGCTCTTGAGTTCGGTGTGGCCCGTTGGGTGAGAGAGCACAAGCTCGTCGGCGACGGCGGAGACGATGATGCCGGCCACGATCAGGATATGCAGATAGGTATAGCCGCTGCGGGCGAGCCGGCCGGGATCCTCCGACTGGGCGATCCGCTTGCTGGCGCGCTCCGCACCGATGTTGAAATAGATCAGCCACATGGCGACCGAGCCGACAAACGTGACGGCGAAGGCCGCGAGCGTTGTCCTGCTCCACGGCATGTCGGCGAAGGTGGCGCCCGTCACCAGGACCGACTCGCCCAGCGCAATGATGACGAACAGCGCGCAGCGTTCGGCGAGATGGCCGCCGTCGATCGTCCAGTCCGCCGTCGTCGACCGGCCGAGGCCGGGCACCCACATGCCGGCGGCGGCCATGATGTATTCGATGGCGACGGCGGCGGCCCACAGCCAGAGGCGCATGTGGCCATCGGCCAGGCCGCCAGCGATCCAGAAGAGACCCGAGACGCAGAGCCAGATCGTGATGCGCAGGAAGTTGCGATAGTTGCCGTCGTCGTGGCGCTTCAGCGCCCACAGCATGAAGGCGCTGCGGCCGACCTGCATGAAGACGAAGGCCGCCGCGAAGGACAGGCCGCGCTCGCCGAAGGCGGTGGGAATCGACGCCGACAGGATCAGCCCCGCGGCCATCAGCAGGAGCAGCATGGTGCGGACCGGCCCGCGCTCCGGGTCGAGCCAGTTGGTGATCCACGAGGTGTAGATCCACACCCACCACACCGCCATCATCAGCAGGCCGGTCTCGACGGCGCCGGTCGGCGTGAGGTGATGCAGCAGCCCGTGCGAGAGCTGGGTCACAGCGAAGACGAACACCAGGTCGAAGAACAGCTCGATATAGGTGACGCGGCCGCTCTCGTGGCCGCCGCGTTCGCGCAAGTGGCTGGTGCGGGCGGCGATCATGGCGCGTGCAGCACGGCCTGGCAGGCCGCGGGCAGCTTCGGCGGCTTGTAGCGCTTGGCCATTTCCTCATCCGACGGGAAGATGGTGGGCGGCTGCTTCAGCCACCAGTCCAGCGCCGCGCCGCAGCCGTCGTCGTGCGGGTAGTCGGCCTGCGGCTGGCACTGCGGATTGCCGGGCGGGCAATAGAGCCTGATGTGGAAATGATCGTCGTGGCCGTACCACGGCACGACCTTGTGCAGCCATGACCGGTCGCCGGTCGCGGTCTGGCAGAGGCGCGCCTTGATCCAGCGATTGACGAACATGCGGTCGAGATGCGGCATCTCGGCCGCCGTCCTGATGAGGGCGACGTGTTGCGGACCGAAGACCTGGTCGTCGAGGGTCTGGTCGCCCTGCACCAGGGAGCGCAGGCGCGGGTTCTCGCGCTCGGCGGGCGGCCGCGGCGGGCCGGGCTGGCGCTCGTACCAGATGTCCGCATCGAGGCCGTTCTGGTGGCTGGCATGGCCGATCGGGGAGGGGCCGCCGCGCGGCTGGCCGATGTCGCCGATATAGAGCGGCGCCTGGCCCAGCGCGCGGATCTTCTCGGACAGGGTCTCGATGAACTGCAGGGTGACCGGCTGGCCCCAGTAGCGGTTGCGGCTGATCCGGATGACCTCGTAGCCGGGGCCATCGAGCGGGATCGCCTTGGCGCCCTGCAGGCAGCCTGCGGAGTAGAAGCCGATCGACTGCGTGGGCCCGGCCGTCGGGGTGGCGACCGTGGTCCAGTCTGCTCCACCGCAGAGGAAGGCCGCGATCAGCGAAACAACAAGACGCTTCATCTTGTTGCGAGGATAGTCGCTCGCTAAGACTTTGCCCATGGCCGACTATGCCAACATCGTTCTCACCCGCGACGGCGCCGTCGCGCGGCTGACGCTCAACCGGCCCGAGCGGCGCAATGCGCTCACGCACGCGATGATGCTGGAGCTCGAGGATGCCTTTGCCCGGATCCGCGACGACCGCAGCTGCCGCGTCCTGGTCCTGCGCGGCGCCGGCGGTCATTTCTGTGCCGGCGGCGACCTCGACGCCATGGCCGACATGCCGCCCCGGCCGGCCAACGGCGACGCCGATCCCCTGGTCCCGGCCTATCGGCAGTTTGGCACCGCACTGCTGGCGCTGAACGAGCTGCCGCAGGCCACCATCGCCGTGGTCGAGGGCTCGGCCGTCGGCGGCGGCTTCGGCATGGCCTGCTGCTCCGACGTCGTGATCCTGCACGATAGTGCGAAGTTCGGCGTGCCCGAGCCGAAGGTCGGTTTCATTCCCTCGCAGATCGTGCCGTTCCTGGCGCGCCGCATCGGCGAGGGCGCGCTGCGCGATCTCTCGGTCACCGGCCGCGTGATCGACGCGGACGAGGCGCTGCGGCTCGGCATCGGCCGCTACCGCTGCAGCACGACGGCCGACCTTGCCAAGACCTTGCGCGGCCTGGTCGACGACATTCTCAAGATGGAGCCGCTGTCCGTCGCTTCCGTCAAACGGCTGGTGCTCTCGGCGGCGACGTCGGATGATCGGTCGGTGCTCAACGATGCGGCCGCGAGCCTGGTGGAATTGCTGCGCCGGCCGGAAGCCGCCGACGGCATCAAGGCGTTCAAGGCAAAGACTGCCCCTCCGTGGGCCAAAGGGTAGGACATGCGCAACTATCGCCACATCGAAGTGAAGCCGATCTCGGGCGCGCTGGGCGCCGAGATTGCGGGTGTCGACATGTCGAAGGAGCTCGAGGCTGAGGTGGTGGACGAAATCCGCCACGCCTACCTCGAGCATCTGGTGATCTTCCTGCGCGACCAGAAGGTGACGCCGCAGCAGCAACTGGCCTTCGCCAAGCGCTTCGGTGCGCCGATCGAATATCCGCAGCTCAAGGGCCTGCCCGAATCGCCGATGATCACGCCGGTGGTGAAGCTCGAGAACGAGCGCAACAACTTCGGCGGCATCTGGCACTCCGACACGACCTATCTCGAGACGCCGCCGATGGGCAGCATGCTGCTGGCGCGCGAGATCCCGCCCTATGGCGGCGACACGATGTTCGCCAACCAGTATCTCGCCTACGAGCAGTTGTCGGACGGCCTGAAGAAGACGCTGGATGGGCTGACGGGCGTCAGCTCCTCGGCCAAGGCCGACGTCAGCAAGACCCGCGAGGACGCGCTGAAGCAGGCGGGGACGGGAGCGACACCGAAGCATCTCGAAGCCGAGCATCCGCTCGTGCGCACCCATCCGGAGACCGGCCGCAAGGCGCTCTATACGTCGGTCGCGCACACCGCGCACATCAAGGGCTGGACGGAGAAGGAGAGCCTGCCGCTGCTGCAGTTCCTGTGGGACCACCAGACCAAGCCGGAGTTCACCTGCCGCTTCCAGTGGAAGGTGGGCTCGCTCGCCTTCTGGGACAATCGCTGCGCGATGCACAATCCGATCAACGACTACCACGGCTTCCGCCGGGTCATGCACCGCATCACCCTGGCCGGCGACAGGCCGAAGTAGGCGACGCGTCGAAAAAATGCGCGGCCTCGCGAATCGCTCGTGAAACGCCGATAAAATACCCACTGCACGCTATTTCCCCGCTTTCCTTCCGAGCGGTTCGCGAGCGTCGCGAAACGCTCGGGAATTTCCGAAAGGACGGGCAAGGCGTTGTCGCTGCTCGACTTTTCGCTTTCTCTCCCGAGAGGCTCGCGAAGCTTTCCCGAATCGTGTCGCGACAGGCGGCTCGTCCTGTGCAGGCTGCGTGATTGCAGGAGCGACGGCCTGATCGTGGGCGCGCGCGACAAGAAGACCTCCGTGAAGGGTTGAGGTCCTCTATGTGGTGATTATCGCAAGTATCCGCAAGGATGTATTGCGATTTTTTAAGCAAGATCGTCAGAACTGGAATCGCACCCACCTCATCCTGAGGAGCGGACCGTAGGGCCGCGTCTCGAAGGATGGGCAACAAACGCCGTGCGCGTGCCCATCCTTCTGGGCGTTTCGAGCGCAAGCGCTCGAAAGCGCCTTGACGGCCGCTTACGCGGCCTCCTCAGGATGAGGGCGTGCGTTTCGATCTAACCCAATCGTGCTCTAGCGCGTCGGCGGCGCCAGGTTGATCGTGCCGACGGCGCTGCGCGCGGCTTCGGCGCGGGTGCTGGGGATTTCGAGATAGTTGAGGCGTTGCCAGCGCTCGACGAAGTTGTGCGCGTAGGGCGACAGCATGTTGCCGGACTGGCCGAGCGGGGTGGCGAACCGGCTGTTCGTCAGGTCGCTGAAATCGTAGACGCCGCGATAGGTGGCGCCGTGGACGGCCTCGAAGGGCCGCGATCCGCGATAGGACGGCTGCGCGCGGTTCAAGGTGTGGGCGCCGCCATCCGAGGGAAACCGCACGGAGGCGATGTCGCGCAGCAGCGGGATACGGTCGAACAGCGGATGGCTGTGGGCTGCCAGGTGCTCGCGGCCCCACTGCCAGTTCTCGATCAGTGGGCCCTGGCGGCGGGCGATCCCGTCGAGCGCGCGGTCGAGCGACGCGGTGATGATGTCGTCGCAGGTCTCGGTGGGTTTGGTGCCCTTGTCGTCGCACCATTCCGGGCGATCGCGCAGCACGCGCAGGATGAACGGCACGTCGGGAGTGGCAAGGTCGTTGTAGAGATCGGGACCGACTTCGTCGGCCAGCAGGCCGCGCTGCAGCTCCATCAGCCAGGCGTCGTAGATCAGCGGCTCCGGACGGCTCGCCAGCATGAAGCGGTTCCAGCGGCTCATCAGGTCGTAGACCTGGGCGGCACGGGCGTTGCGCGGCTTGGTCTTCAGCAGCACCGGCAGGATCTCGGCGGCGTCGGGCGAGAGGTTGTCGGCCTGCAACTGGATCATGCCGTAGACGGGATGACGCTCGACCTCGCGCAGCAGGGAGTTGGCGCGGCGCTGGCGATAGGGATCGGCCCAGTCGCGCGTGATGAAGTAGCGATAGTCGTCCGGCACCAGCCGGCCATTGGCGTTGACGATGATGCCGCCCGACGGATTGTAGATCCGCGGCAGTTCGTCGAACGGCACGAAGCCCGCCCAGTCGTATTCGCCCGTCCAGCCGGGCTCGGGCATCGAGCCGTCGCCCTTGCGCCGGATCGGCACGCGCGCCGGCGAGGTGAGGCCGATGTTTCCGGCGGTGTCGGCATAGACGATGTTCTGCATCGGCGAGACCACCTTGCGGGTGGCGGCGATGAATTCGTCCCAGTTTTGCGCCAGGCCGAGGCGGATCAACGCCTCCATCGTCGTGTCGGCGCTGTCGAGGGCGGTCGCCTGCAGCGCCAGCACGTGGCCGGCGGGTACCCGCTTGTCGTCGCGGGCGATGAAATCGTCGATCACCGCGCCGTGGCGCGTCTCGCGCAGATGGACGCGCACGGGATCGCCCCACAGGACGTTGATCGTCTCGTCGGTGGTGTTGAACGGCCGTGCACCGTCGGGTGTCAGGTAACGGTTGGGATCGGTCGGATCGATGCGTTCGAGGAAGAGGTCCTGGCTGTCGAGGTTGGTGGTCGTGAAGCCCCAGCCGATCGAGGCATTGTGGCCGAGCACGATCGCCGGCACGCCGGGCGTCGAGGCGCCCTTGATGTCGAAGCCGGGACCGACCAGGTGCGCGAGATACCAGATCCCCGGGAAGGAGAGGCCAAGGTGGGGATCGTTGGCGAGCAGCGGCTTGCCCGACACGGTGTGGGCGCCCGACAGCACCCACTCGTTCGACGCCTCGCGCTTGCGCGTCACGACATTGTCGGTGTCGCGATAGAGCTTCTTCAGGTCCAGCCCATTCAGCGCCTGGTTGACGAGCGACAGGGTCGAATCGCGGCTGTCGCCGGCGGGCTCGATGAAGAACTTGACGCCGTCCTCGCCGATCTTGCGCAGCAGTTCCAGCCGCAGCAGCTCGGCGCGCCAGTTGCCGTCGAGGGTCAGCGCCATCAACTTGGACCAGACCACCGAATCGGCGGGTTGCCACGGGTCGGGACGGTAGCGGCCGCCCGACAGCAGCTTCACCAGGGTGAGTTCGAGGCCGAACTGCTGGTCGCGCTCGGCCATCCAGGCGTTCACGCCGGCGGCGTAGGATTCGAGGATGCCGCGTGCGGCGGGCGAGAGCGCGCCGACGCTGTCGGAGGCATGGCGGTAGACGCCGAGCCCGCGCATCGTGCGGTCGGTGTTTATCACGCCGTTGCCGACGATCATCGGCGGCAGAATTTCCGAGAGCCGGCCCTGGCCGACCCGGCGCATCAGCTCCATCTGCCAGAAGCGGTCCTGGGCGTGCACGAATCCCAGCCCGTAGGCCGCATCCTCGATCGAGCCCGCGATGATGTGCGGGATGGCGTTCTTGTCGCGCACGATCTCGACCGGCGCTTTCAGTCCCTTGACGGTGAAATGCCCGCCATAGGGTGGCAGCGCCCCGTACACCTGGAAATAGGTTCCGGTCAGGAAGACGAGAATCGCGAGGATCGTGCCGGCGATCAGCTTCGCCAGCACGATGCCCAGGCGGCTCAGCGCCCGCACCGGTTAGCCGCCGAGGAAGGAGAGGATACCGGCGCGGTCGGCGTCGAGATCGGGAGCGGCCTTGCGGGTCCTGGGATCGTCGAAGGCCGACATCTTGATTGGGTTGCCCGCGAGCGTGAGCGTGCCGCCGCTTCCGTCGGGCACGGAGACCAGCATGTTACGCGCGGCGACCTGCGGATGCTGGATGGCCTGCGCGATGTTGTTGATCGGCCCGCACGGCACGCCGCCCTTGGAGACGACATCGATCCAGTGATCGGTCGTGTTGGTCTTCAGCACGGATTCGATCTCGTGCTTCAGTTTCTTCTGGCTCTTCTGGCGCAGCGCGTTGGTCTTGTAGTTCGGATCGGTCGCCATGTCGGACCGGCCGAGCGCCTCGCACATCTTGATGAACAGGCTGTCGTTGCCCGCGGCGATGATCATTGATCCATCGGACGTGGCGAAGGCCTCGAAGGGCGTGATGGTCGGATGGCGCGCGCCGAGCGGGCCGGGGATTTCCTTCTCGACCGTGTAGCGCATGATCGCGTTCTCGAGCAGCGCGAGCTGGCAGTCGAACATCGCGATGTCGACCTTGGTGGACTCTCCCGTCTTGAGACGATGGACCAGCGCGGCATTGACTGCGACCGCCGTGTAAAGACCCGCACCGATGTCGCCGATCGACATGCCGACGCGGCTCGGCGGCTGGCCCTCGTTGCCGGTGATGCTCATGATGCCGCCCTGGCCCTGCATGACCATGTCGTAGGCGGGATCCTTGGAGTTCGGGCCGGTGTGACCGAAGCCCGAGGCCGAGGCGTAGATCAGCTTGGGATACTTGGCGTGCAAGGTCTCCCAGCCGAAGCCCAGCTTCTCCATCGTGCCGGGGCGGAAGTTCTCGACCACGACGTCGGCCTTCTCCAGCAGCTTGCCGAAGATCTTCTTGTGCTCGTCGTTCTTGAGGTCGAGCGCGATGCTCTCCTTGCCGCGGTTGACCGAGGCGAAGTAGGTCGACTTGCCGTTGACGAACGGTCCGTAGGCACGGGCATCGTCGCCGCCCTTGGGCGGCTCGACCTTGATCACCCTCGCGCCCATTTCGGCCATCAAAAGAGTGCAGTAGGGGCCTGCCAGGATGCGCGACAGGTCGATGACGAGGATGCCCTCGAGGGGGCCGGAGGCTTTCGAGCTTTGGGTCATGTGCGGTTCTTAACCAGAGGAAAGGCGCGAATCCAGCCAGACGTTGAACGCCGCGGCGGCGATCACGACGACGCCGCCCGCGAGGGTGAGGCCGGCCGGCCGTTCGCCGTCGAAAACCCACACCCAGATTGGGCCGAGGACGAGTTCGAGCAGGCCCAGCAACGCAGCCCGGCCGGCCGGAATCCGCTTCAGGCTCGCCATGTAGAGCAGCAGGCCGATCGCGAGCTGGCCCGGTCCCAGCGCCAGCAGCCAGCCCAGTTCGCCCACCGTCACATTTCCGGGATGCGCAAAGGGCAGGGCAATCAGGGCCGAAATCAGTCCGGCCAGTACCAGCGCGGGCTGCATGCCGACGTCGCGGCGATGGCGGACGATCACGTAGTTGAAGCTCATGCAGAGCACGACGATGCCGGCCACGGCCATGCCGAGCAGGGCGCCGGTCTGCAGCGAGCCGGAGACGCTGAGGGCGAGACCGACAGTCGCGGCGATCATCGCGAAGATCGTGTGGCGATGCAGAGGTTCGTGCAGAAAGATCCGCGCGAGCAGCGCCGTCACGAAGGGTGTAGCGCCGAACACGATCAGTACGTTGGCGACCGGCGCCATGCCCAGGGCCACGATGAAGGACACGAAGCTGCCGGCGAGAAAGACCGCGCTGAGAAGAAGCGAGCGGCCGGCGTCGCGGATGTCGCCCAGAACGCGACGGTGATTGAGAACGAGAAGCGGCGAAATTGTGACGACGAGCAGGGTCGAGCGCCAAAACGACACATCCCACGCCGGCAAATCGATATGGCGCACGATTACACCGGCCGTGCTGAAAACGACGGCGGCGGTTATGGCGTACAGAGCACCCAGAGCCGCGGAACTCCCGGCGCGAGACTGCGTTTTCATATTCTTCTCAAAGCGTGAATACGGATTAGTCGTGCCGCCGTCCATCGATTCCCTCGAACTGCCGCCGTTTCGCCCGCGCTTCCCCTGGTGGGGCGCCGACCTGCAGACGCTTGCGGTTCTGCTCAACGCGACCTCAGCCGATCTTGCGCCGCATACCAGCGAGCGCCTGTGCTTCCCGATGGCGGATCGCACCGGCGACATCCTGCTCGGTATGCTTGACCATCCGGAGACGCCGGTCGACGGCAAGCCTCTGGTCATCCTGGTTCACGGCGTGACGGGCAGCGAAAAAAGTCCCTATGTCCTGTCGGCGGCCCGGATGCTGCTCGACCGTGGCTATGCCGTGTTGCGACTCAACGTTCGGGGAGCGGGACCCTCGCGGCTCTACTGCACGGAGCATTACCACGTCGGGCGCACGGCCGACTTCCGTCGCGTGCTCAGTCAGATTCCGGAAGATCTGACGCGGAACGGCATGGTGGCCATCGGCTACTCCCTGGGCGGAACGATGCTGCTCAAGTATCTCGGCGAGGAAGGTTCGTTCGCGCCGCTGCGCGCGGCGGCCACGGTCTGTGCGCCGATCGATCTTATTCGCACCGGCAAGCACATGCTGAAGCCGCGCAACTGGCTCTATCACCGTTACCTGCTGCGCTGCATCAAGGCCGAGGCGATGGCAGAGGGCGCCAGGATCTCGGAGGAGGAGCGCGCGATCGTCCGCGCCGTCCGCAGCGTCTGGGAATACGACGACCAGTTCATCTCGCCGCGCTACGGCTTCATGGGCGTGGGCGACTACTACGAGCTCTGTGCGCCGGTCCACTTCATGCCGGAGATCCGCGTGCCGACCCTGGTAGTGGCGGCGGGCGACGATCCCTGGATTCCGATCGACCACTACCGGGAGTTCAACTGGGCGGACAACAAGTGGCTGCTGCCCCTGATGCCGCCGATGGGTGGACACGTGGGCTTCCACGGCGACGCCAGCCGTCAGTCGTGGTGCGACCTTGCGCTGGAGAAATTCCTCGACCGGATTGGTAACATGGCCGGGTGAGCTTCACCCCGCCGTCCTTCCGTCCGCGTTTCCCCTGGTGGGGCGGCGATCTCCAGACACTCGCCAATCGGCTGAGTCCGCCCGCGATCGATCTCGCGCCGCATCGCACCGAGCGCGTATCGTTCGCGCTGCCGGACGGCACGGGCGACGTGCTGCAGGCCAGTCTCGACCGGTCCGCGACGCCAAGGCCGGGGCGACCGCTCGTCATCCTGATCCACGGGCTGACCGGCGCGGAAGACAGTCTCTACATGCTGAGCCAGTCGCGCCTGCTGCTCGACCGCGGCTCGAACGTGCTGCGGCTCAATCTGCGCGGCGCGGGACCGTCGCGGGCCACCTGCGGCGGTCAATATTATGCCGGTCGCAGCCAGGATTTCCGTGCGCTCCTCCGTGTGCTGCCGGCCGAGCTGGCGAAGGACGGCGTTGCTGCCGTCGGGTACTCGCTGGGCGGCGCGATGCTGCTCAAGTATCTCGGCGAGGAGGGCGCGGCCGCACCGCTGGTCGCGGCTGCGAGCGTGTCGGCGCCGATCGATCTGTCGGCGACCTGCCGGTCGATGCTGCGGGGCCGGAACACGATCTATCACCGCCATCTCCTGGGGCAGATGAAGATCGAAGCCACCGGCGGCGCGGCGGTGGTGTCGGCCACTGAGCGCACCGCGATCCTCGGCTCCAAGACGATCTGGGAATACGACGAAGTCTTCATCGCGCCGCGCCACGGCTTCGACGGCGCGGAGGACTATTACGAGAAGTGCAAGCCGGTGCGCTTCATGGCCGGCATCCGCGTGCCGACGCTCGTCGTCGCGTCACGCGACGATCCGTGGATTCCGGGCGGGCTCTACACTGGCTATGACTGGGCGGGAAACCGGGCGTTGACGCCGTTGCTGCCGGACGCCGGCGGTCACGTCGGCTTCCACGGCAGCGACAGCCGCCAGCCATGGAGCGACCGGGTCGTCGCCGGCTTTTTCCAGCGTTAGAGCATATCGCTTCGGTTAGATCGCACACCTTGTCATCCTGAGCGCAGCGAAGGATCTAACGCTGCAACGGCAGTACTGTGGAGCTAACGCCAGGTCCTTCGCTTCGCTCAGGACGACACTGTTCGGCGAGTCTGCTCTAACTGAGATCGATCGGCTCGGCTGGCGGGCCGTCGCGCAGCAGGGCCTTCAGGCGCAGCCCCAGGTCCGTCGGTTCGAAACGTTCCGTCGACGCCAGGATCTCGTCGACCGACCACCAGCGATGGCCGAGCGTCCAGCTCCGCTCCTTCTCGTCGAGACCCGACGTGTCGATCTCGGTCGATTGGGTGCGGGCCAGGAAGAACCGCTCGCGATGCAGCCGCTCCTTGCCGCGCCAGCTCATGACCCTTTCGCGCTTCCAGACCCACTGCGCCTTGCCGGTGACGACGAGTCCGGTCTCCTCGCGGGCTTCGCGGATCGCGGCCTCGGCATAGTCCTCGCCCTCGTCGACCATGCCGCCCAGCATGATCCAGATCGGATCGGTCCAGCGGTTCTTCGGGTCGTAGACGTCGGGGTCGTGGACGTTGAACAGGAATATCCGGTCCTGCGGATCGAGCAGGATCAGCCGTCCCGAGGGGCGTTCGATCATCGGGCGATCATTTGGCCTTGAGCAGCTTCGCGGCGTCGACGGCGCCATAGGTCAGGATGCCGTCGCAGCCCGCGCGCTTGAAGCTGGTCAGGGTCTCGATCAGCACCTTGTTCCAGTCGAGCCAGCCGCGATCGGCGGCGCCGCGCAGCATCGCGTACTCGCCGCTCACCTGATAGGCGTAGGTCGGCACGCCGAAGGCATCCTTCACGCGACGCACGATGTCGAGATAGGGCAGGCCGGGCTTGACCATCACCATGTCGGCGCCTTCCTCGATGTCGAAGCCCACTTCGCGCAAGGCCTCGTCGGAGTTGGCGTAGTCCATCTGGTAGGTCTTCTTGTCGCCCTTCAGCGCGCCCGAGCTGCCGATAGCATCCCGGAATGGATTGTAGAACGCCGAGGCATACTTGGCGGCGTAGCTCATGATCTGCGCATGCTCATAGCCCTTGGCGTCGAGGGCCTTGCGGATGGCGGCGATGCGGCCGTCCATCATGTCGGACGGCGCCTGGATGTCGGCGCCGGCCTCTGTCTGCACGATCGCCTGCTTGACCAGCGCCTCGACCGATTCGTCGTTCAGGATGATGCCGTCGCGCACGATGCCGTCATGGCCGTCGCTGTTGAACGGATCGAGTGCCACGTCGCACAGGATGCCGATGTCCTTGACGTCCTTCTTGACCGCGCGAATGGCGCGGCAGACCAGACCGTCCGGATTGTAGGCCTCGCGCGCGTCGGGCGTCTTGGCCTTGGGATCGGTCTCGGGAAAGATCGCAATGGCGGGAATGCCGAGATCGCGCGCTTCCTTCGCGGCCTCGACGAAGAGGTCGACCGACAGGCGATCGACGCCGGGCATTGAGGCGACGGGCGTGCGGGCGTTCTTGCCCTCCTGCACGAAGACGGGCCAGATGAGGTCGTCGACCGAGAGCTTGTGCTCGGCGACAAGCCGGCGCGACCAGTCCTCGCGGCGGTTGCGGCGGAGCCGGGTGGTCGGGAAGCGGCCGAGGGTCGAGAAGCGTTTCGCCATGGCCCGGGTTATGGCGAAAACCATGCCCCGCTGCAAGAAAGCTGGGCGGGGCATGAGGGAAACTCGCGGGCGCTTGGGTGGAGCGCTTCCATACTCGAATGAACAACAAGGAGGGCGCTTATGACCGATTCCACGCTGCCGGGCCGGGTCGAAGGCCATTATGCCTCACGTTCGCTGGTCGATTCCGTACTCGCGGCCATCGATGCGGCCGGTTTGCCCAAGACCGGCCT
>Ga0302314_10014503_pt1 | contig 13478 bp, 9 predicted proteins | sample III_Palsa_N2_3_FD_200533 | JGI IMG/M metagenome (GOLD analysis project Ga0302314, IMG submission 200533) | Peat permafrost microbial communities from Stordalen Mire near Abisko, Sweden - III_Palsa_N2_3 | ecosystem: Environmental > Terrestrial > Soil > Palsa > Peat permafrost | place: Sweden...
CGTTTGTCGTAAAAGTCTTCGAGTTGGGTCAGCTTAATGTCTTCGATATCGCCGCCGATGCTGCCTTCGCTGAACGAAAGCGCCATCCATGGCTCGAAATGCGCGATCAGCTTCGGCTTAACCTGTGGATGTTTCGCGAGGTAATAGTTGAGACCGTCCGCCCAGGCGTTCATCAACGCCTTCAGCCAATCGGGGCTCCTTGCATAGTCCGCTTGCAGCGCGTCCGGATCGATGAACAATTTTTGCCGAAGATCCTGCCAGATCGCGCGATCGCCTTCGGTCTCCGCCGTACGGCCCAACCCCGTGATGTAGTTGGTTTCGACCCGGTTGAAATCGTCCTGCGCCTGCGCATAGCTCATGCCGAATACGGCGTCGGCATCGGTCTTGCCGTGGATGTGGGCGATGCCCCAATCGTCGCGGATGATTTCCGTCTCAGCCGCTTCCTGATCCCAACGCGTCGCGCTGTCCTCCGCAAAAGCGGAAGAGGCTACGCCGACGGCGATGACCGCAAAAACACCGAGAAATCGCATGCCGTCTCCCCTTGATCGATATTTATCAGACGATCGGCGATTTCTGAGCCAGCTTAACCTGCAGATTTGTTGTGGCGCTTCAATGCGTCAGCGAAAACCGGAAATCATATTCGCTGCCTTTGGCGTCGCGCGCATGAAGTGTCATCTGTCCGCGGGCGTCGGCGTATTTGCCGGTGCCGTCGTCCACAGGCATTCGTAGGATTTCCCGACTGCGACACGGATGCAGAAGCCCTGGTCGGTGCCGACTTTCACCTTGTCCGCCGCGTCGAACACGTCGTTAGTCCAGGTGAGCACGTCGCCGCGATTGTCGGGCTTGGGCCCAATATGCGCGGTCGCATCGGATTTCGCATGCTCGACGACGGTCAATTGCTCGGCGGCGAGTGCGGGGGTGCAGGAGAGCGCAACAGCGGCCAGAATTGCGAGAGACAATTTCGTCATGGTCAACCTCCGTTGAAGTTCAAGGTTTCGCGAGCTTCCAGGCATCGCCCGCAGGCGCATCGCCCCGGTCATAGGGCCGCCTGAGCAGCATATAGAGAGCGCCTGCGCCGATGATTGCCACCCAGGTCAAGCTCATCGACCAGTTCATGTACCAGGGCACGCCCAGTGTGCGCGGCCACGACATGTCGACGATCGCGCCCACGCCATAGGCAAGCGCCACGATGTTTACCGTTATGCCCCAGGCGCCCAAGCGGAATTGTCCGGACGGCTTCCAGCCGCGCAGCCGCGCCGCCAGTGCACCCAACACAATCATCTGGAATGCCACATAGATGCCGATGATCGCCGAGTTGACGATGGTCGCGATTGCGTTCTGAAAGAGCAGTCCCAGGATGATAATGACGGCTGCCACGATTCCGGAGAGCACCAGGGCACGCGTGGGAACATGCGTGCGCGGCGACAATCCCGACAGGAACGCATTGGCGACAATCATCTTGTCGCGCGCATAGGCGAAGATGAGCCGGCTGGTAGCAGCCTGCAGGCTCAAGATGCAGGACATGAACGACACCATCACCACGGCGACCACCAGCTTCGCGCCGAGGGGACCGAACACGCTGAGCAACACGTTTTCCACCGGTGTCGTGTTCTTTCCGGAGACGACGGAGGCGATATCGGGTTGGGCCAGAATAAGCGCGAGACACACAAAGGCCGCCGCCGCCATGCCCACATAAATCGTCATGCGCATCGCGCGAGGGATGGCGAGGCCCGGATCGGGAGTCTCTTCCGCCACGTCGCCGCACGCCTCGAAGCCGTAACAGGTAAACAGCCCCACCACGGCGGCAGCCAGAAACGCCGGCCAGTAGGCGCCGTTTTGCAGAATGCCGAAGGTGTCGAACACGACACCGAACGGCTGATGGCGCTCGAACACGAGCAGATAGGTACCCACCACAATCGCGCCGATAATCTCGCAGATGAATCCGAACATCGCGACGCGGGCCAGCAGCTTGGTGCCTGCCAGATTGACGAGTGTGGAGATTGCCACCAGCGCCAGCGCAATCTTCGTGGTGACACCCGGCGTCGCATTGAAACCCAGCAATGTCGCGAGGAACGGCCCTGCACCCACCGCGACCGCCGCGATGGTCGTGAACAATGCCCAGCCATAGATCCAGCCGGCCATCCAGGCCCACCGCTTTCCCACCAGCCGCCGCGCCCAGGGATAGAGCCCACCGGAAATCGGAAATTGCGAGACCACTTCACTGAAAATCAGGCAGACGAGAAACTGTCCCGCACCGGCCAGGAAATACGACCAGAACATGGGTGGGCCGCCCGTCGAGAGGCCCAAATCGAACACCGAATAGACGCCCACCACAGGGGACAGATAGGTAAAGCCGAGCGCGAAATTCTCCCACAGGCTCATCGAGCGGTCGAATTTGGCGGTGTAGCCCAGCGCCGCCAGTTGCGCCGAATCGGCATCGGCGCGCGCTTTGTCGTTGGCCTGCATTCCAACCCTCTTGTTGAATCCGTCCTGCATGCCCACCGGGGAGGCGGGTGACCCCTCAAGTCCTATTTCTGGACCCGCAGTCGCGAAGCCGTCAACGCCGACACGGTTGCGGAGGCGACGGCCGCCTGTTGTAGACTTTGCGCGCCGCACGAGGATTCCCTTTGCGTCGCGATCGGAGCTCATCATGGATATTGCGTTGCGCATCGGAGGCCGATTCGAAGTCGGCGCCGGCGCGCCGGAACCTGTTCTCAATCCGCGCAACGGCGAGACCATCGCAGAAGTGCCGGAAGCCTCGCCCGCACAGGTGGATGATGCAGTCGCCGCCGCCGCGGATGCGTTCGATCGCTGGTCGCGCACCACGCCGGCCGAGCGTTCGCTCATGCTGCTGCGGCTGGCCGACCTGATCGAGCGCGACGCGGACGCCTATGCCGATCTCGAAGCGCTCAATTGCGGCAAGCCGCGCCATCTCGTGCTGGCCGACGAAATGCCGGCCATCGTCGATTGCTTCCGGTTCTTCGCAGGCGCGGTGCGCACGATGCACGGCCCCTTGGCGGGAGAATATCTGGCAGGCCATACCTCGATGATCCGCCGCGATCCGGTGGGTGTCGTCGCCTCCATCGCGCCGTGGAATTATCCGCTGATGATGGCGGCGTGGAAGCTCGCGCCGGCGCTCGCGGCCGGCAACACGATCGTGCTCAAGCCTTCGGAGCAGACCCCGCTCACGGCGCTCAAGCTCGCAAAACATCTGGCCGGAATTTTTCCGGAAGGCGTTGCCAACATCGTCTGCGGCCGCGGCGAAAGCGTGGGCCAGAAACTGATTTCCGATCCGCGCGTGGCGATGATCTCGCTGACGGGCGATGTGGGCACGGGCCGCAAAGTGCTCGCAGCAGCACAAGCCACGCTCAAGCGTACGCATCTGGAGCTTGGCGGCAAGGCGCCGGTCATCGTGTTCGACGATGCCGATCTCGATGCCGTGGTCGCGGGGTTGCGCGGCTTCGGGTTCTACAATGCCGGACAGGATTGCACGGCAGCTTGTCGTGTCTATGCCGGACCCAAAATCTACGAGCGGCTGGTGGCCGATCTGTCGTCCGCGGCGTCAAGCCTCGTCTTCAATGCGCGCGACGATTCGCAGAACGAAATCGGACCCCTGATTTCCGAGCGCCAGCGCGCGCGCGTGGCCGGCTTTGTCGAGCGTGCCGCTGCCGTCAAACACATCGGGATCGCGACGGGTGGCAGGCAACCGGATGGTCCGGGTTTCTATTATCCACCGACGATTGTGGCCGGCGCGTTGCAGGACGACGAGATCGTTCGGCGCGAAGTGTTCGGCCCCGTGGTATCCATCACGCGCTTTTCCGATGTCGATCAGGCGGTCGGCTGGGCGAACGATTCCGATTACGGCCTCGCTTCGTCGGTGTGGACGAAAGACATTTCACGCGGACTCTCGACCGCAGCGCGGCTCCGCTACGGCTGCACCTGGGTCAATTGCCATTTCATGCTGACCAACGAAATGCCGCATGGCGGGCTCAAGCAATCCGGCTATGGCAAGGATCTCAGCATGTATGCGCTGGAGGATTACACCGTGGCGCGTCACATCATGATCAACACCCAATAGGCTTGTGATGACGAAACGAAAAAAGAATTCGCGTGACCTGGGGATGGATTGCGACATCGACCGGCGCGATTTTCTCAACGGCGTGGCGATCGGCACGGCAGCCATTTCGCTGGCCGGATCGAGTGCGGCGCAGGCGTCCACGCCTTTGCCGCAGGATCAGCCCGGCTATTATCCGCCGGAGCTTCACGGCCTGCGCGGCAGCCATCCGGGATCGTTCGAGACCGCCCACAGCCTGCGCGACGGCACCTTCTGGAAGACTGCGAAGGCGCCGGAAGACGCGAAGACCGTGTACGACCTTGTCGTGGTCGGCGCGGGGATCAGCGGCCTGTCGGCGGCGTATTTTTTCCGCAAAGCGAAGTCCAATGCGCGCATTTTGATTCTCGACAATCACGACGATTTCGGCGGACATGCCAAGCGCAACGAATATCGTCTGGACGGCCGGCTCGAACTGCTGAACGGCGGCACCGAACTGATCGACAGTCCGCGCCCCTACAGCGCGGTGGCAGCCGGCGTCCTCACTCACCTGGGCATCGACCCGGCAGCGCTCAAGAAGCAATGCGAGCGTCCCGAACTCTATGCCCGACTTGCGCGCTCGACTTTCTTCGACAAGGAGACCTTTGGAGAGGATCGGCTCGTCGCGGGCCGCTCGCGCGGGGAAGAAGGCAAGATTTCCTGGAAGGATTTTCTGGCCAAGTGCCCCCTGTCGGAAGAAACGCGGGCGAGCATCCTCAGCGTTGAGGAAGGTGAGATCGATTATTTTCCGGATCTCACGTCGGACCAGAAAAAAGACAAGCTCTCGCGCATGAGCTACAGCGACTTTCTGACGAAAATCGTCAAGATCGATCCCATCGCGCTCAAATTCTACCAGAACATCACGCATGACGAATGGGGCGTGGGGATCGATGCCGAACCCGCACTCGATTGCTGGGGTTTCGGGCTTCCCGGGTTCAAAGGTCTCAAGCTCGCAGACGGCTCCACGGCGCGTATGGGCAATACCGCGGCAGGATATGAGGATAATGACGGCTTGCCCACGTTTCACTTTCCGGACGGCAACGCGACCATTGCGCGTCTTCTGGTGCGAGATCTGATTCCTGAAGCCATGCCGGGCAAGACCGTCCAGGATGTCGTGACGGCGCATGCGAATTACGCGGCGCTCAATCGTGCAGGCGCGCGCATTGCGATCCGTCTCTCGAGCACGGTTGTCGGTGTGCGCAACATTGGCGATCCGAAAAATTCTCGCGGTGTGGAAGTTGCGTATGCACGCGGCGGCGATGTCTATCGCGTGCATGCCGCCAATTGCGTGATGGCCAGCTGGAACATGATGATCCCCTATCTGTGCCCGGAACTGCCGGAAGCCCAGAAGGCCGCACTTCATCAGCTCGTCAAGATTCCTCTCGTGTACACGAGCGTCGCCTTGCGCAACTGGAAATCCTTCCACCAGCTCGGAGTCCGAAGTATCTCCGCGCCCGGGAGTTATTTTCCGTCGGTGACGCTCAACTGGCCGGTCGATGTGGGCGAATACAAAAGCGTGCGCTCGCCTGACGATCCGATATTGCTGTTTCTCGTGCGGGTGCCGGTGTCGCCCGGACTGCCCGAGCGCGACCAGCATCGGGCGGGGCGCTATGAGCTTCTGCAGACACCGTTCGAAACCTTCGAGCAAAAAATCCGCGACCAGCTTTCGCGCATGTTGGCCGGTACCGGCTTCGATGCGGCGCGCGATATCACTGCCATCACGGTCAATCGCTGGCCGCACGGTTATGCTTATGAGTTCAATCCGCTGTTCGACGATTTCAGCATTCCGCCGGACAAGCGCGCCAATGTGATCGGCCGTCAACGCTTCGGCCGCATCGCGATCGCCAATTCCGATTCGGGCGCGCAGGCATATACCGATTCCGCGATCGACCAGGCGCATCGGGCCGTGAGCGAATTGCTGACGCTCCGATAACCATTTTTGCCTATAAATCAGGCGCTTAGCTTGTGGCGCGGCGCGCGCTTGCGCTTGACGCTTTCGTGACGAGCCCTCAACATGGCCTGGCGCGAGAGGGGGATTAACATGCGGGCTCATTTCACCGGACTCACTCTGTCCGCGGCTTCGGCCGTTCTGGGATTGCTGTGCAGTGTCGCGCCGGTTGCGGCGCAATCGGGAGGCGGCGGGACGCAGGCTTCCGGCGGCATCGAGGAAGTGACCGTCACGGCCACGCGGCGCGAGGAAAAGCTGAGCAAGGTGCCGGAAAGCATCAGTGCCTTCACGACGGAGAAAATGGATTCGCTTGGCGTCAAATCTTTCGCCGACCTCGCGAAATTCACGCCCGGAGTCAATTACGACGACGACAGCAAGACGATCTCGATCCGCGGCATCAATTCGGACGCAGGCTCGGGCACCACGGGAATTTATATCGACGACACGCCGATCCAGATTCGCCAGCTGGGCTTCAACTCGAACGACACGCTTCCGGGCATATTCGATCTCGATCGCGTGGAAGTGCTGCGCGGGCCGCAAGGCACGCTGTTCGGAGCGGGATCGGAAGGCGGCACCGTTCGTTATATCACACCGCAACCCAGCCTCACCGATTACAGCGTCTATGCGCGCTCCGAGATTGCATTCACGCAAGACGGCGCGCCCAGCTATGAAAGCGGCGTCGCGATCGGCGGACCGCTTATACAGGACCAGCTCGGATTCCGCGTGAGCATCTGGGGCAGGCGTGACGGGGGATATATCGATCGGGTCGACGACGAGACGGACCAGGTCACGGAGCACAATGCCAACAGCCAGGACACCTATTCGCTCCGCGGCGCGCTTCTGTGGACACCTATTCCGGCCCTGACCATCACGCCTTCGGTCTATTTCCAGAATCGCGACCAGCACGACGCCGACGATTACTGGGTGAGTCTGTCCGATCCGAGTTCCGGAAATTTCGTCACCGCCACGCCCGAACATATGGCGGATAAGGACCATTTCTACCTGCCGGCACTGAAGATGGAATATCAGTTCACCGGCATGGAACTGATCTCGAATTTTTCCTACTATAACCGCGACGAGAATGTGAACGGCTACAGCGGCACGCTCTACAATCTCTCCTATTTCCAGCAGTCGGTCGATGCGGGCCTGGACCCCAACGGCAACGTCTGCCCCGGCGGCCTGTGCGCCTCGTATATCGGCAATCCCAGCCCGCCGCCGCTCCTGCTGCCGACCGGGCTCAATCTGCCGGGCTATCCCAACAACTATGTTTCGGTCGCCACGATCACCAATACGCAGCAGAATCTCACGCAAGAAGTGCGGCTGCAATCGACCGATCCCAACGCGCGGCTGACCTGGATCGTGGGCGGCTTCTTTTCATACAACACGCAGGAAAGCATCGAGCAGATCAACGACCCGCAGCTGCCCGCGCTGACCGAGTATCTTTGGGGAGAGGATATGCTGACGGCATGGAGCGAGAATCTTCTGCCGAACGGCGACGATTACATCAACGACACGCTGGGCCACGACCGTCAGATCGCCGGCTTCGTCAACGCGACATTCGCCATCACGGATCAACTGAAAATCCAGTCCGGCGTGCGCGTTGCCGAAACCCATTTCGATTTCGTCAATTACGCGAACGGACCGCAGAATTTCGGCTATTCGAGCGGCTCCGGCCAGAAGGACGAATCGCCGGTCACTCCGATGGTCGGGCTAACCTATCAGATGACTCCCGATGACATGATCTACGCCACTTATTCGCAAGGCTATCGCATCGGCGGCGCGAATGCGCCTCTGCCGCCGTCCTGCGGCACGGTGAACAATGCAGCGACCTATAATTCCGACACGGTGACGAATTACGAAGTCGGCTCGAAGGACAAATTGTTCGACAATCGCGTGTCGGTCGACGCCAGCGTGTTTTACCTGAACTGGAACAACATCCAGCAGAACATCTACATCCCGATCTGCGGAATTCAGTACACCGGCAATCTCGGCAATGCGATCAGCAAAGGCTTCGATCTGCAGGCCGATTGGCTGCTGACCGATTCGTTCGAGTTGGACATGAGTCTGGGCTACACCAATGCCGTCTATACGGGCAACGTTCCGGTCGGCGCAGGCTACGGCAATTATGTCGTCGGCAAAGGCGATACGCTGCCGGGCGCGCCCTGGACAGTGACGCTGGGCGGCGAATACACATTCTCGGCATTCGATCACGACTCCTTCGTGCGCGCCGATTACGAATTCGCCAGCCACAACTCGGATCTCCTGCCGGTCATGGATCCCGCCACGTCGTCCTACGACGCGGGCCTCGTGCAGGATCCCGCGACGACCCAGGTCTCGATGCGCGCCGGCACCAAGCTCGGAGATTTCGACGTGTCGATGTTCGCCAACAATCTGCTCAACAGCCATCCCCAATTGGATCTGAATCACCAGGATCAGTTCACGCTGCTTTACGAGGCGGAAACCTTGCGGCCGCGCACAATGGGATTGACTGCGACCTATCGCTACTGAGACGGGAATGCACACGGAGCTGAAGGCCGGGTCGCTCTCATTCATCGAATCCTTGGTGATGGGCGTAGCCGGCAGTGCGCCCGGATTCACGATCGCGGTCACGACGGCCGTGCTGCTGGGTACCGCGGGCACGCTGTCGCCCGGCGCGCTGCTCATCTTTGCCGTGCCGATGTTGGGCATCGCGGTCGCTTACAAGGCGCTCAACCGGCGCCAGGTGAATGCCGGCGCTGCCTATCAATGGACGACGGTCGCGTTCGGAAAATTCCTGGGCTTCTTTTCCGGCTGGGCGTTGTTGCTCGCGTCGATGGTGTTCATGGTCACGGGAAGCCTGCCGCTGGCCACCTCCACGCTCGATTTCATCGATCCGGCGCTCGCAAGCCATGTGGTGCTCAGCGCGGCCGTTGCGAGCGTGTGGTTCCTGGCGATCGCCACCGTCCTGATCGTGGGCATCGAAGTGACGAGCCGCGTACAGATGATCATGACCTCCGTCGAATTGCTGATCCTGACCGTCGTCGTCGCGGCAGCACTGTGGCACGGGTTAGCGGCGCGTCCCGCCAATCCGTTTCACTGGTCCTGGTTCGGCTTCGGCTACACGCCGGCAGCCTTCGCGTCCAGCGCGCTCGTGGTGGTATTTTTCTATTGGGGCTGGGACGTCACGGCCAATCTCGCGGAGGAGACGGCCAACGCCGAGGATAATGCCGGCAATGGCGGCTTCATCAGCATCTTCGTGACGATCGCCTATTACGTCGCTTTCGTGTTCGCAGCACTGTTCCTGTTCTCGATCGCCAAGGCACAAAGCTTCAGCGACAACATCATCTACAATATCGCGGTTTCGGCCGGCTTCGGCCGCGACGGGGGATTGCTTGCGTCTTTTGCGGTGATCCTCTCCAGCGTGGCGACGCTGGAAACGACGATGTTGCAATTCTCGCGCACGCTGTTCGCGATGGGCCGCGACGGGGCCATGCCGAGATCGTTCGGCGAAGTCGATGCGCGCACGCGTACGCCGGTCCGGGCGATGATGGCCTTGATCGCGCTCGGATTGCTTCTGCTGTGGGGCTCGAGCCTGATGCCGACCATCAATGCGATCATTGCGGATTCGGTGCGGGCCGTGGGCGTGCTTGTCGCCTATTATTACGGCCTCGCGGGGCTCGTCGCGGCCCGGGTGTTTTGGGGATTGCGACGGGAATCGATTCCGCGTTGGCTGGCGCTCTGCGTCTTTCCCGCGCTCAGCGGACTCGCGCTGATCCTGCTCGGCGTCTATGCGCTCACGACTTTCGATCGAACGACGAACATCGTGGGGATCGGCGGGCTCGTCGCCGGTATCGTCTTCTTCCGGCCTGGGCGATTCGTCGTGGCCGATGCGGCGGTCGCATCGAAATAGGACGAAAGAGCAGCGCGCGCCGATTCATCGATGCCGGCGGGGCAGGCCATTTTTCCAATTGAGAAACTCGTTTTTCCAATGTAGTAATGTTCGAACAAGCACAGGCCGGCGGACCCGAGTCATGGCAGATGGAAGTTTCGACGTCCTTGTCATCGGCGCGGGCATCGCGGGAGCATCGGTCGCGGCCGAGCTGGCCCGGGATCGTCGCGTCGGCGTGATCGAGCGCGAAGGCCAACCCGGTTATCATTCCACAGGCCGTTCCGCCGCGTTGTTCTCCGAGACCTATGGCAACAGCGTCGTTCGTGCGCTTTCGCGAGCCAGCCGCGCCTTTCTGTTCATGCCGCCCGCAGGCTTCGCCGATTATGCGCTCGTACGCCGCCGCGGCACGCTGCATATCGCGCGCAAAGATCAATTGCCGCTGCTGAATGAGTTTCTCGAGCTTCCCGATGTGTCGGTCCACGCGCGCGGCATCGATGCAGCGGAGGTGCTCAAATTGTGCCCGCTGTTGCGTTCGGATTACGCGAGCGCAGGCGTCCACGAGCCGCTCGCAAGCGATGTGGACGTCCATGCGCTGCATCAGGGTTATCTCAGAATGGCCCGCGCAGCCGGGGGATCGTTTATCATGGACGCGGCTGTGACCCGTCTGGATCGTAAGCGCGGTCTCTGGATCGCGAAAACGACGGCCGGCGATTTCGAGGCGCCCGTCGTCGTCAATGCCGCCGGCGCGTGGGCGGACCAACTGGCGGACCTTGCCGGTGTCGCGCCGCTCGGCATTATTCCGCATCGACGCACGGCGGTTCTGGTCGATCCGCCGCCGGACCTGAACATCGAAAACCTGCCCAACACGATCGATATCGAGGAGCTGTTCTATTTCAAGCCGGACGCCGGCCAGCTGTTTCTCTCGCCCGCCGACGAGACGCCGTCCGTTCCGTGCGACGCGCAGCCCGATGAGATCGATGTTGCGATTGCCATCGATCGCGTCCAGACGGCGACGACGCTGAACGTGACGCGCGTACGAAAGAAATGGGCCGGGCTTCGCAGTTTCGCGCCGGATCGCAGTCCCGTCATCGGTTACGATCCGGACGGCGAAGGATTCTTCTGGCTTGCGGGGCAGGGCGGTTATGGCATTCAAACGGCTCCCGCCGCGAGCCGGCTGGCTGCCTCTCTTATCCGCGAAACGGGTGTGCCGGGCGAACTCGCGGTCTTCGACGTCGGCGCCGATGCGGTGTCTCCGCACAGGTTTCAGAAACCGCTTCCGCTCCGCCGCCAAACCATGGCCGGCTGAGCAAATAGGTCCACGCAAGGATATGTGGTTCAGGTGCGATGCTTGCCGCGTTTGCCGGCCGCGCGCGACTCTTTCGAATGTGACGGCGTGTCCTTTTCATCGCGGGGCGTTCCGCGCATGGCCGCCATCAACTGGGATTCCGCGCCTGAGCAGATGGACAGAACGCGGCAGACCCCTGGACCGGCCTTCAGATAGGCATGCCCCATTCCGCTGTCGAAATAGATCGAATCGCCCTTGTGCAGCGTGAGCGGCGCATAAAGCTCCGAGTGGAATTCGACCGTGCCGTCGAGGACAAAGGCATATTCCTCGCCTTCGTGGCGAATCAACTCGCCGAATTCGCCAAGCGTACGGGCGCGCATCTCGGCGACGATCGGCACGAATCTTTTGTTGAGAAGCTCCGACGCGGGATAGAGATGGCCGTAATTTTCCGTCTCGATCGCCTGGCCTTCGCCGGCCCGCGTGACGCAGCGTCGCCCACTGGGAACACCGCCATTGGCGATGGTCGCACGTGGCGTGAAGAGCTCCGCGATGTCGACTTCGAGCCCGGCGCTGATTCGCGCGAGCTTGTCGTAGGAGAGCGACATCTTGTCGTTTTCGATTTTCGAAAGCGTCGACACGGGAAGCCCGGTCCGCTCGCTCACTTCCGCCAGAGTCCAGCCTTTCCGCACGCGCAGATTGCGCAGCGAAGCCCCGGGCTGGACGGGCTGAGCTTTGTCTGCGCTGCGCTCGAGGCGGAAGTGTTTGGCCGACATGTCCAATCTGTAAACGGGAATGGCCATCCCTGCCAAGGCAGTTTCGGCAATCGCCTTGTTAGAAAATTAGTTGCAATATCAGAAAGCGGTTGCGATAGTGCCCCCGAATTCGCGAAGGGGGCGATCACGATGAAGCGTTCAACGGTTGCGCTGCTGCTGGGCAGCAGCATGCTCGTGGGGGTGGTTGGCATTGCCGGGCAGGCGGAGGCACAGACCTCCACCGCGCCGAACGGAGGGTCGATCGAGACTGTCGTCGTCACCGCCGAGAAACGCTCGGAAAAAATGGTGGACGTGCCGGCATCGATCAGCGTGGTGAGCGCCAAGGATCTGGAAGACCTGCATGCCACGTCGATGCAGGATTGGGCGTCCTACGTGCCGGGATTGTCCGTCGAGAGCAGCGGGTCGGCGGGCTTTGAAACACTCTCCATTGACGGTATCCCGGCGCTTGAGGAGGATCCCGAAGTCAAAGTCTATATCAACGACACGCCTCTGGGCTCCAGTTCGAGTTACGCGGAAGCTGGCAGCCTCACGGTAGATCTGCTTCCCTACGACATCGATCACGTCGAAGTGCTGCGCGGGCCGCAGGGAACGCTGTACGGCGCCGACTCAATGGGCGGTCTGATCAAATACGTTCTCAAATCACCAGATCTCACGGAGTTTTCCGGCGAGGCCGGTGCGGAGATGTTCGGTATTCAGGGCGGCGGTGGGGCAGGAATTGGGGTGCGCGCCGCAATCAACGCGCCGATCATCGACGGCGAACTCGGCTTCCGCGCGTCGGTTTACGACGAGTATACGCCGGGCTACATCAACGACATCGCGACGGGCCAGAACGACAACAATGGCGTTCATCAATGGGGTGGCCGGGTTGCGGTACTGTGGAAACCGATTTCGGATTTCTCGGTCGAGGTGACGGCCCTCAGTCAGAACAGCGTCCAAAACAATACAGATGGCGTCACTTACGATCCGGCGACGCATCAGCCTTTCCCCGGCGGCGGCACATTGTCGAACATTGATCCGCTGCCCGGGCAAATCAGCACGAATCTCGAACTCTTCGACGCTACGGTCAAATGGGATTTGAACTGGGCGAATCTGACATCGATCTCAAGCTATCAGGATTTCGCTTCGAGTCTCCTATTGGACGACTCTCTTGCCGAGGGCCAGCTTTTCAACCTCTACTTGGGAACGCCCGACGTCGGTGAAACCGCGACGCCCACGGTCAAGAAATTCACCCAGGAAGTCCGGCTCGCCTCGCCGACCAGCGACTTTCTGGAATGGATGATCGGCGGCTATTACACGAACGAGACAGAAAAAGATTTGGAGCAGATCTATGTCTACACGTCCCCGGGGGATCTCGCGCCGGGCATCAATCCTGCCGAGTTTGCAAAGGTGAATTCGATCTATAGCGAACTCGCCGCTTTCGGCAATCTAACCTGGCATATCACGAGCCAACTCGATCTGACCGGAGGCGCGCGTTACGCCTACAATCATCAGATCTATTATCAACCGGAAGGCGG
>Ga0302314_10014504_pt1 | contig 13476 bp, 9 predicted proteins | sample III_Palsa_N2_3_FD_200533 | JGI IMG/M metagenome (GOLD analysis project Ga0302314, IMG submission 200533) | Peat permafrost microbial communities from Stordalen Mire near Abisko, Sweden - III_Palsa_N2_3 | ecosystem: Environmental > Terrestrial > Soil > Palsa > Peat permafrost | place: Sweden...
GCCGGCGGACGGCCCTTACCTTCCCGCTGCTTCCGCCGCCGCAAAAGAACCGGTCACCGCCATCGGACTCCAGCCCCGACACGCCCACTCCGGGCGGCATCTCCAGGCTCTCCAGCGCCTCTCCCGTGTTCGGGTCGAGCCGCCTTACATCGCTCTCGTCACCTTCCCAGGTGCCGTGCCACAACTCGCCGTCGACCCAGGTGACCCCGGTGACGAAGCGCTTGGACTCGATCGTGCGAAGAATCGCCCCGGTTTGGGGATCGATCTGATGGATCTTCCGGTCCCGATACTGCCCGAGCCAGAGCGTCCCTTCGGCCCAGGCAAGCCCCGAGCCGCCACCCGGCGCCGGGATCGACGCCAGCACGCGGCCGGTCTTCGGCTCGATCTTCTGGATGCGGTCGTCGGCGAGCTGAAACAGGTGCTGGCCGTCGAAGGCCGTTCCTGCGTGCGCGGCGACATCGATCGAGCGCACCGTCTCTCCGCTCGCCGGATCGAAGGCGTGCAGCTTGTCTTCGGACGCGAACCAGGCGTGCTGGCCGTCGAACGTGACGCCATTCACCCGGTCGACGCCTGGAAAGGGGCCATACTCACGGAGGATTTCAGCGCGAGATCGTTTCATGTCTCCGTTCTAATCACTCGGCAGCAGACCGGGGAGTAACAAGGTTGTCGGGAAACCCGGCACCGGTGGGGTCATCCAACGACGCGCCGGCCCGCGACCGAACGACTGCGCCTTGCCTGCGGCCGCAAGCGAATCGAGTGACCGCTGCACCGTGCGCGGGCTGGCGCCAAGCGCAATCGCCAGGGCGGAACTCGACCATGCCTCACCGTCGGCGAGGAAGGCGAGCACCGTCGCATGCTGCTCGTCGACCGGCGGCGCCAGCACGACGACCTCGCGTGCGCGGCGCGGCGCCAGCGTAAAGCCTCGCTTCGTCGCGCTCACCTCCGCCAGCGCCCGCAGCTCCACGCGCAGCCGCCCAACTTCGACCCTTAACCGGGCGCGATGCGATTCATCGGCGTGCTTCGCCCGGAAAGCGCGTGCGAGGAGCGTGCTCCTCGGCACGTCTGCGGGCCACGCTTCGCCCAGCGCGCGTGCCAGCGCGAACAACACCGGGCGCGTCGCGAGCGTGATGACCATGCCTGCGTCCCGCACGACATGGCGGCACGCGTCCACGACGAGCGCCCCTGACGCCATGAGCGCTTCGACGTCCTCCAGCAGAAGCGGGCGTTCCTCGCCGCCCGCGATCAGGCGCGCTGCTGGCGTGGTCAGGACGAGGGATGCGCTTTCGACCTCCGCCGTCAGCGCCGGAATGCCCGCCTCGCGCGCGGCGCATTCGGCCCGGGAGAGCGCGGCGCGCGCCGCCTGCGTCCGCAAACGCCGAATCGCGACTCCAGCCACCACCAGCTCGCAGGCGGCCCGCGAGGCGGGCGGGAAGGTCGTGGAGTCGAGCGCCGCGAGTGCATGCTCGACCTCATCGAGGCGGCCGATCAGGAGCAGGCGCCGGAGTTCGAGAGCCCGCGCATGCGCGGCATTCACCCGGTCGCCGTGCGCTTCGAGCGTCACCCGCGCCGCATCGAGCACCTCCGCAGGCCAGCCGAGGTCGCGCGAGACGAGCGCGATCTCGGCCTCGGCGACGACGCACCGCGCTTGCGCCACCGCCTCTTTCGGGCCGAAGGCCCGCGCCGCGCCGCGCAGCAGAGCTTTCGCGCGCGCGAGATCGCCGAGCTGCGCCATCGCGATGCCGCGCAGTGCGAGTGCCGGCGCGTCGTCGCGCAGGGCGACCCGCTTCAATGCGCCGAGGGGATCGCCCGCCGCGAGCGCGCGCGCCGCGGCAGTGATCAGCGAGTCCATCGGAATCCCGTCACACTTGTCACTCTCACCGTCCGATACCCCGGTGCCACGTTAGCTCATGACCAACAACGAGCGATCGGCAGCGAGGAAGGCCCGGGCGCTCGTCCAATCCGGAGGTTGCAACGACCATGACCAGATCATCCGAGAACGACCGGAACGCGATGCAGACGCCGCCGATCGTCTCGCCGCAAGCGTGGGAGGCGGCGCGCCAGCTCCTGCTCGTCAAGGAAAAAGCCCAGACGCGGGCCCATGATGCGCTGGCCGCCGAACGCCGGCGGATGCCGTGGATGGCCGTGGAGCAGGCGTACGCGTTCGAGGGGCCGACGGGCACGGTGAGCCTGCTCGACCTGTTCGAGGGCCGGCGTCAACTGATCATTTACCGCGCCTTCTTCGAACCCGGGGTGTTTGGCTGGCCGGAGCATGCCTGCCGCGGCTGCTCCCTCGGGGCCGATCAGGTCGCCCACCTCGCCCATCTGAACGCCCGCGACACCACGCTCGCCTACGCCTCGCGCGCACCGCAGCCGGACATCGCGCGCCTGAAGGCGCGGATGGGCTGGAAGATGCCCTGGTACACGATCACCGACAGCTTCGATGCCGACTTCGGCGTGGATGAGTGGCACGGCCATAATGTGTTCGTCCGCGACGGCGAGCGCGTGTTTCGCACCTACCTCATCAACAGCCGCGGCGACGAGGCGATGGGGACCACCTGGAGCTACCTCGACGCGACGCCGCTCGGCCGCCAGGAGACGTGGGAAGACTCGCCGGAGGGCTACCCCCGGACCCCGCCGTACAAATGGTGGAACTGGCACGACAATTACGCCGCCGAGGCCTCGCCCAACCCGAAATGGGTCGAGGTGTCGGACGCCGGAGAGGCCGCCCTCCGGAACCAGGACGAAGGCGCGAAGACATGACTGGGGTCTGTCACGCCAGTCCGGCCGGCGGTGCGATCATTGCTGACGAGGGCGCCGTGGCCGCGACCGGCGTAGCCGAATGGCTACGCCTCGCGGCGGCGCCGACCTTCGCAATCATGGCGCTGGTAACGGGCGTTCCCAGCGGGCGCCCAATGGATATGCTCTGCTCGGCTGGGCATGGATCTCCGCTGAGCGGAATGGCCCCGATGTATCTGCTGATGACCGCCTTCCATTTGGCACCTTGGCTGAAGCTGGTGTCCAGCCGACGAAGCAGTCGCTATTCGTCCTGAAGTAAACGTTTCGAGCGCAAGGGCTTTGCCGCAGAAGGCGCGTGGCGTGGGCAGCGCCTCTAGGGAAGACAAGTCAATGAGGAATTCCCGCAGGACAGTAGCGGCTAAGCAAATTCCAGTTGATTGACCAACGCGTGGGTTTTGCGATTCGCTGTTGGCACCGATTCGGACAGGTGCGGCATGGGTGGCAAGTCTCCGGTTGCGGCGAGCGTTGACCGGCGTGGTGCGTTGACGGCCCTTGCGGGGTCGCGTGATCGCGGGGAGGCGGACAGGACGCGCGCCGTGCTGCTGACGCTTTCGGGTTGGACCAGTCCGCGGATCGCCGAGGCGTTCCGCGTGCGCGAAGACACGGTTCGGCTGTGGCGCAGCGATTTCAGCCGGGGCGGCGTGGACGCCTTGAAAGCGAGCGTCGCGCCCTGGCCGGCGCCGGTGAAGAGCGAAAACAGCGTTGCGGGTGGTCACACCCTTGCTCGAAGAGCCGGTGGCCGACCGGCCGAACTGGACGATTGCCCGCATGCGCGCCAAGATCGAAGCCAGCGCCGGCTCTCCTCTGACAAGTCATCAAATGCGAACAGTCCCTAAATATTGCTCGCGGAATACAAGGTCTGGATACGTCAGCTATTCAATGACGTGCCGATGTTTCGGAACGGATGCTTCTTGGTGTCGGATGAATCACGCTTCGGGCTGAGATTCATCCGCCGCCTGCTCGATGGCGGATGGTTCATGGCGACGCAACGCGGGGAACGTCACAGCGGCTCAGCTCGCGAGTGCGTCGATCGGCCGCGCGCAAAGTTTCTTCCCGGTTCCTGTCGCATTCGTTACCTTCGAGGCGAGTGCAATTGGCAGTGAGGTTCCGGTGCCTCGGGCGCGCGGTGTTCTGGCAGTCCTGGCGTTGGCGGTCGGCGTGGTGACTTCGCCATGCATGACGGCGGCGATGCAGTTCAAGCCCGATTCCGCCAATGCGGACGTCGTCCTGATCAGCGGCCGTGGCGAGATTATCCTGGGTGACATGGGGCGGCTTCGCGCGGCGCTCGCCGCCGTGCCACCTGACAAGAAGATCGGCTTGTTGCTCGACAGCCCTGGCGGCAGCGTGGCAGAGGCCGAGAAAATGGGCCATGCGATCCGCGATGGCAACATCGACGTCGTGATCCCAGAGAGCAGCAAGTGCGTTTCTGCCTGCTTTCTGCTGCTGGCGGCCGCGCAGCGACGCTTCGCGGCCGACGACGCCCTGGTCGGCGTGCACAGCGCAAGCGAAAGCGGCGAGGAAACTGTGACCTCGATGGCCGTCACCACGGCGATGGCACGTGTGGCGGCCGATTTTGACGTGCCGCCGGGGATCCTCGGCAAAATGGTGCGAACGGTCCCCGGGCGGGTCGAGTGGCTCACGCACGAGGATCTGCTGTCGATGGGCGTTCGGTTTCTTGGCGGCGACGACACGGCGCCCACACAGCAACGGGCTGCGGTCCAGCCGCAGCCCGTGCAACCGCCGTTTCCGCAGCCGTCGCCGAAGCCGTCGACATTGGTGCCCGGCGTGCCGTTCGCTGGTCCCGCACCTGCGGCGCCGCTGCCGCCGCTGCGGGCGCCCTCGAACCCGGTGACGGTAGCTGAATATAAGGGTGCTTATTTTTGCGGCGGACCGACGACGCTGTCATTGCGGGTCATGGACGCTGCGGGCGACGGGCGCCGCCGCGCGGTCTTCAGCTTCGCACCGACTGCGACCAATCCTCAGGCCGGACGGGGCGCCTTCATGCTGGAGGGACGGTTGGACGTCGGCGGCGGGGTGCTCGACATGCAGCCGGTGGCGGGATCGTCTCAGCCGCAGGGTACGGCGATGGTCGGCCTCGTAGGCCGCTCGGATGACGGCGGCAGGACTTTCGCCGGCCGCGTCACTGCCAGCGTCACCTGCACCTTGTTCACGCTGCGTCGTGTGCGCTGACACTCGTACACGGCTGTACACACTGTTGCGTGCGACCCCGCAATTACTTGCAAGACAGCTTCGCGCTCAGTTATCCTGATTTCAAAATTGGGAATGGTCGGAGCAACGGGCATGGCCTCGCAGGTACGCAGAGTCTCGCCGGCAGTGTTTCTCGTAGCGACGGGCGCCCTGCTCGGCGCGTGCGCCCAGACCCCGATGGGTCCGACCGTTCAGGTCATGCCAGGCCCGGGGAAGAGCTTCGACGCGTTCCAGGGCGACCAATCGACCTGCAAGGCTTTCGCCGCCAATCAGGTCAAGGGGCAGGCCGAGGCCGCGAACAATCAGGCAATCGGCACCGCGGCGGTCGGCACCCTCCTAGGCGCCGGTCTCGGCGCTGCTGCCGGCAGCCTCGGTGGCGCCGCGGGCGGCGGCGCGGCGGTCGGTGCCGCCGCAGGCGCCGGGCTCGGCACGGGCATCGCCGCAAACAACACCTCGTATGCGCAAATGAGCATTCAGCAGCAGTACGACAGCGCCTTTTCCCAGTGCATGTATGCCAAGGGCGATCAGGTACCGGGCTACGCGCCGATCGCGTCGGCAGCGCCGGTGATGGGCGGCCCCGACCCGGCGATGGTGCGCGGCGTGCAGAGGGAATTGATTCGGCTGAACTACCTCAGGGACGTCGCCGACGGTGCCGTCGGGCCGAAGACGGTCACGGCGATACGCCAGTATGAGCGCGCGACCGGCCTGCCGGTGGACGGAGCCCCATCTGACGGCCTGCTCGCCAGACTGCAGGGGACCCCAACCAGCCAGGCGGCGTCCGCGGGTGGTCCGGCGCCGGGATCCGCCACGGCTTCCGCGCCGGCACAGCCGAGCAACTGGGTGGCGCCGACGCAACCGGGCGCCGTCACGCCGGCATCCGCCACGGCAGTCGCGCCGGCAGCGCCAAGTGGTTGGGTCGCGCCGGCGGCGACCCAGCCGCAATAGGGGGGCCGTTGATGTTCGGCCGGTCTGCTGCCCTGGCGCAAAGCGGACACTGGGCGGCCGGTCTGCTGTTGCTCTCGGTCGTCGCCGGCCCGGCACCCGTCCTGGCGCAATCGACGCCGTCTCCCCAGCAGCCAGCCGTCCAGTCAGCAACGCCTGATGCCGAGCCGTCCGATCCGTTCCAGTCGGCCGCGCCGCCCGACACTGGTGATTCGGCGCCTCCGGTCGCCGCGCACGTTCCGCAACCGCCGGCTCCGCTGCAGCCGGCACCTTCGCCATCAATCGCGCCGGTCGCGCATGCGGCACCGCTCACGCCCGAATCCAAGTGTTGCCGGGCTGGAATCCGCGAGATGCCGGCCGAGCAAGCGGCCACGCCCGCTCAGACTGTACAGCCCCAGACGATCCAGCCCCAGACGGCGCAAACCGCCGAACCTGTGCAGCCCGCGCAGTCTCCTGAATATGCCCCTCCTGCGCAGGTAGCGGAGCCGGTGCCGCCGGCCATCCCTGCACCGACTGCCCCAGCACCGACCTTTCCGCCGGCGGCTGCCGCCCCCGCCGCCAGCCCGACGCCGCCGGTTACGGTCGCCGCACCGGGCGAGCCGCCGGCGAACTCGCCTGATGCGGCGCCGCCGGCCACCGAACCGCCCGCGCCGCCGCCGCCCGTCGCGGTCGACCATCCGAAGCTGGTCGACACGGCAACCGTCGAAGCGCCCGGACAGACGCTGCTGCTATTCGGCATCGTCGGCCTGCCGGGCACGTTTACCGATGGCCTGAAGGGCTACATTGCGGCGGCCGGCGACCGCTTGACGTGCGAACCACATGCCAGTGCCGGGTATGTCTGCGTGCTGCCGGACGGAACCGACGTCGCGATGGTGGCGCTGATCAACGGCGCAGCCCAAACGGCGGCCGACGCACCGGAAATCTACGCCAAGGAGCAGACCGAGGCGCAGTCAGCCCGCCGAGGCGTTTGGGCTTCCCTGCCGCCGCCGCCAGTATCCATCAAACATCCTGGCGCGCAGGATACCGCCACATTGCTCGCCGATGGGCAGATCTATGCGCTCGATGGCGTGGAAGGCGTCGGGGGCGACTATGCGCGCAACTTGCAAGGATATATCGCGGCGAACGGCGACAGTATGCTCTGCCAACCGCAAGGCGATGCTGGTCATTACGTATGTTTGCTGTCGGATGGCACCGACGTCGCCAAGGTCGCTCTGGTCAATGGCGCCGCCCGCGTTGCGAGCGACGCACCGGACGAGTATCGCGCACAGCAGGCCGATGCGATCGCCCACCGCCGGGGGATTTGGCAGAACGTCAGCACCGCCGACGCGGAATTGGCATTGGCTGAGCCGCCGCCCGCCCAGGTGGTCGTTCCCGAGGAACCCGTCGACGGTTTGGTCTATGTTGGCGGAGTGCCGACCGCCATGGTCGACGGCAGTACTGTATTCTTTGCTTACGTCGACGGCGCCGGCTGGGGATACTGGGATCACGATCACCACTGGCGCGGCGCGCCCGACCGCTATGGCCGGCATCTCGACCATTTCCACCCGGCGGGAGCCGGTCTGCACGGCCACGGTCCCCGGTCCGGCTTCGCCGAAGCTGGGCATGCTGGTCCCGGAGCGCCGGAACATCCTGGCGTGGCACATGCCGGTGCGCTGAATGCGGGTGCTGGTCACCCTGCCATCGGGAATGCCGGCGCGGGTCATCCTGGCGTGGCGCATGTCGGCGGACCGGCGCAAGTAGCCAGTGCGCGGCCAGGCATGCCGAGCCAGCCGCGGGTGACCAGCCGTCCTGCGGCCGCCCCGTTCGTGCATCCATCGGGCCCAGCTGCCGGCGCATTTGCGCACCCGACCAACGTCCCCCATGCCGCGCCGGCCGTCCGTTCTGCTCCGGTGAAATGCAAGGGAAAGTGCTAGCAGCCTTATGTGACCCCCAAACGGCATCAATGTGCCGCGGTACGGGTCGTGAGAACCTGTAGAGAGGGGGCCGCCCGCTGTGCGCATTACCCTGATCGGCCTGGATAGCGCCAAGTCCGTCTTCCAGATCCATGCTGTGAACGAGACCGGAAAGGCGGAGCTCAAGCGCAAGCTGCCAAGGAGCGAGCTTGTCCATTCTTCGAGAAGCAGGAAGTCTGCACGGTCGTGCTGGAGGCGTGCGGCGCGGCCCATCATTGGGCCCGCGTACTGACCGGGCTTGGGCACGACGTGAAGCTGATCGCGCCCGAGGCGGTCAAGCCGTTCGTGAAGAAGGGGCTGCTAGGATGCTCCATCCGCTGCGCGTTGGCGCTGCCGACCACGGAGCGGGAAAGCGCCGGGCAAGGGCTCCGTCGACATTCCGTCGAGGTTACCGGGTCATGAAGAACGAATCAAAAACATGGGGCATGCACAAGTCGACACATTGAGCGTCGCGCGGCCCTATGGAAGGCACGTTCGCAGAGGCGGTTCTGTGATTTCCTGTGAAATGGAAGCGAGGCTCACGAGTGGTGTCGAAATTGACCCGAGAACTCAATTCTTTCAAAGGCCTGCCCGCCGGGGGATTCGAACCCCCACCTCCGCTGGAGTGCGGATTTTAAGTCCGCTGCGTCTACCGTTCCGCCAGGCGGGCAAAGTGGGCGCGGATCATCCGGCCAGCCGCCTGGCGATGTCCAGACCCCGCCGGACCAGGTTCTCGCTCGCCTCGGGCGTCCGGAACGCACTGTGGGCGGTCAGCGTCACGTTCGGCAGACCGGCGAACGGGTTGCCGGCGGGCAGCGGCTCCTGCACGAACACATCGAGCGCCGCGTGCCCGATCTGCCCGCTGCGCAGCGCCGCCACCAGCGCCGCCTCGTCCAGCAACGCCCCGCGCGCGGTGTTTACCAGGATTGCACCGGGCCGCAGCTTCGCCAGCCGCTCGGCGGAGAGGAAGCCGCGCGTCTCATCCGTCAGCAGCAAATGCAGGCTCAGCACGTCGCTCTCGGCGAGCAGTGTGTCGAGATCGACGAACGCCACGCCGGATGCGGATTTCGGCGTGCGGTTCCACGCCAGCACGCGCATGCCGCCGCCGCCGGCGATGCGCGCGACTTCCGCGGCGATGCCGCCGAAGCCGAGCAGGCCGATGGTCTTGCCGGTCAGTTGCCGTCCCTCGGTACGCGGCCACTCGCCGCGCCGCATCGCGCCATGCATGTCGGCGACGCCACGCGCCGCCGCCCACATCAGCGCGATCGCATGTTCGGCCACCGCGGTGTCGCCGTAGCCGCGGATGATGTGCACCTCGATGCCGAGCCCGGCGAGTTCATCCGGATTCATATAACTGCGCGCGCCGGTCCCCAGGAAGATCACGTGCCTGAGGCCGTGGCACTGCCGCAGCGTCTCGGTGGGCAACGTCGTGTGGTCGTCCAGGACAAAATCATAGCCGGCGACCAGGCCGGGGATCTCGGCCGGCAAGACCTCCAGTTGCACGTTCACCGTCACCGGCGGGTCGTCCGGCCGCACCACCTTGCGGAACACGGCCGCCATGATGTCGGTGGCGTCGAGAAACAGGCCCTTCATGCGTCCCCCTTGGTCGGGGGCCGATACTGCGCAGCCCGGCGTGCGGCATCAAGCGGTTACGGCGCGCAGCGATGTAGCGGCGCGCGCCGTGGGCGGGTAAGCCTTGCGGGCATGTACAGGGCCCCGCAATTCCGCGGCGAAACCCGGCGCAGCGCGGCACCCCCGCTGCCGCCGCACCCACCCGAGCCGCTCGATATCGAATGGTACGAGGGCGAGCCACCCCCGCCCGCCCGCCCACGGCGGCGGCGGCGCTGGCGGTTGCTGCAATGGCTGCTGCTGTTGACCGTCTGGGGCACGGTCGCGGCCGCGGTCTTGTTGCTGTGGTTCGCCTACGGCCTGCCGCGCCCCGCGGATGCGCTGGATGCCGTGCGGCGGCCCAGCCTGACGCTGCTCGATCGCTCGGGGCAGGTGTTTGCGTCGTACGGCGACGTCGTCGGCGAGCCGATGCATCTGGCGGACCTGCCGCCCACCCTGCCGGCCGCGGCGGTGGCCGTCGAGGACCGCCGGTTCTGGTCGCACTGGGGTCTCGACCTTCCTGGCATCGCGCGTGCCGCCGCGGTCGACATGCGCGCCGGCCACGTCGTGCAAGGCGGCTCGACCATCACCCAGCAGGTCGCCAAAAACCTGTTCCTCAGCAACGCCCGCACCTTCCGCCGCAAGGTGCAGGAGCTCCTGCTGACACTGTGGCTGGAACAGCACTTCACCAAGACCGAGATCCTGGAGATCTGGCTGAACCGCGTCTATCTCGGCTCCGGCGCCTGGGGCGTGGACGCGGCGGCCAAACTGTATTTCGGCGTCTCCGCGCGCAAGCTGACCCTGCCGCAGGCGGCCGTCATCGCTGGGCTGCCGCGCGCACCCTCCCGCTTCTCCCCGCGCGTCGATCCTGAGGCGGCGGCGGCGCGTGGCCGCGAGGTGCTCGCGGCGATGGCGGAGACCGGCGCCATCACCGAGGCCGAGGCGCAGCAGGCGGCCTCCGAGATCGCCTTCCCGACCTATGCCAGCGGCGGCTGGTTCGCCGACTGGGCCTCGGCCCGGAGCGAGGCGGTGCTGCCGGAAAACGCCGACGCGGCGGTCCACACCACGCTGGACCCGCATGTGCAGGCCAGCGCGGAGGCCCATCTGACGGCCCTGCTGGACGGCCCGGGCGCCACGGACAACGTCGGCCAGGGCGCGGTGGTGGTGCTGGACGCCGCGACCGGCGGGGTGCGCGCGATGGTCGGTGGCCGCGACCGGCGCGGCGGTGGGTTCAACCGCGCGGTACTGGCCCGGCGCCAGCCCGGCTCGTCGTTCAAGCCGTTCGTCTGGCTCGCGGCGCTGGAGAAAGGGTTGCACCCGGACGACACGGTGCTGGACGCCCCGATCCATCTCGGCGCCTGGAGCCCGGCCAATTTCGAGAACCGTTATCGCGGCGAGGTGACGCTGGAGGACGCGTTGGCAGACAGCCTGAACACCGTCTCGGTGCGGCTGGAACAACTCGTCGGCGGCCCGCGTGTCGTCGCGGACATGGCGCACCGCCTCGGCATCGAGGCGAAGCTGCCGGACAACATGACGCTGGCACTCGGCACTGGCGAAGTGCGGCTGCTGGAAATGGCCGGAGCCTATGCGACGATCTGCAACGGCGGCGTTCGCGTAGCACCGACCGGCATCGAGCGGATCGAGTCGGACGGCCGCAACAGCGAGCCCTCGCACCCGGCGCCCGAACGGGTGCTGCAGCCGGGGATTGCCGCCGAGATGCAGCGCATGATGGCGGCCGTGGTGGAGCGCGGCAGCGGGCGGGCGGCGGCCGTTCCCGGGCGGCTGGTCATCGGCAAGACCGGCACCACGCAGGATTTTCGCGACGCCTGGTTCATCGGCTGCACCGGCGGCAATGTCATCGGCGTCTGGCTCGGCAACGACGACGACAAGCCGATGCTCGGCGTGACCGGCGGCAGCTTGCCGGCGCACCTGTTCCACGACATCGCCGCGGAGTTGCGATAGGAGAACGCCGCCGCCGGCAGCCTGCGTCAGAGGCCCGCGAGCGAGCGTGCCGCCGGCGTCGTGGCCGCGGTGGCCGGCGCAACCGCAGCGTTGCCCTCGCCGATCACCGCGAACGGCGCCCAGTAAAACGGATGTGCGAGGTCCGCCGGCAGGTCGTGCCCGGCGGCCGAGAGCATGCCCAGTTCCGCCCCGCGCATGGCACCGGCGACGCCATCGGCCGGCGCAGCCCGCAGCCGGCGCAGCGAGTCCGCCACCAGGAACGCCGCGGCCTGATCGTTCACCGACCAGTGGGTGACCAGCAGCGAGCGCGTGCCGGCATAGAAGAACGACCGCGCCAGCCCCGACAGGCTCTCGCCGGCCGTGGTGCCCCCGGGGCCGCCGGAATTGCACGCCGACAAGATGATCAGGTCGGCATCGAGGTCGAGGCCGACGATCGCGCTCGCCGTCAGCAGCGCCCCGGAGGCGTCGCGCGCGCCGGGCGGCGCCGAGGTGACGATCGCCGGTTCGTTCTCGCAGCGCAGTTCGGCCGGCAGCAGCGCGTGGGTCGCGAAGTGCAGCACGCGATACGGCTTGAGATCGGCACGCAGCACGGCCTCGGCGGTGAACGCGGCATCCAGCATCTCGTCCGAGGGCGCGCCGCCCAGCAATTGCCGCGCCGCCGTGAGCTCACGCAACGCCGACACCAGCGGCGGCAGCCCAGCGAACAGTGCGGCGCTGTCGCGGCACGCCTGCGCGGGGAACGTCGCCTGTGCCTGCGCCAGCGTCACCGGGCGGAAGCCGCCGAAGCCGAACCACGGCCGCGCGCCCGCCGAGCGGCCGGCCTTGCGCAAGCTGACGAAATTGGCCGCCGAGGGCACATGCGCGATGGCGGCCTGCCGGATCAGCCAGGGCGCAGCGGCCAGGTCATTGGCCTTGGCCGGCCCGGTCAGCAGCACGCCGAAGGGAATCGAGAGCAGCGGACCGGCCGGCACGATCACCAGCGACGTCGCACCCGTCAGCGCCGGCGCCACCGGGCCGAGCGTCGCCTTGTAAAGATTCTGCGCGGCGGCGACGTCGAACGGCGGGATGCCGTCGTCGTTGGCCTCGATGCTCTCGCGCAGGCGGTGCACGAGATCGGCCATTTTGGCGGTGCCGCCGCCTGTGCGGGCCACCGTGATCGGGTCGGCGGCGCCCTTGCGCAGCACGAACACCCAGCCGGTGTCGTCGCCCAGCGTGATCGCGACAAATGCCTCGTTCGGGCGCAGTGCCGCCAGCACGTCGGACGCAGGCACCACCTGCTCGACAAGCTGGCCGAAATTCGGCGAGGCGACCTGCAAGGCCGCGTCGGCGTCGGCCTGAGCGGCCTGAGCGTCGGCGATCCGCTTGTCGAGGTCGGCCTGGGTCATGCCGGCCGGGGGCGCCCGGCCTTCCGATTGCGCCGCCAGTGCCTCGTCGCGCTGGCGGTACAGATCGGCCAGCGCGTCGGTCGTGTCCTGCCAGTGGCGGATCGCTTCCGCCACTTTGGCGCTGCGGGCGTGCTCGCGCAGCCGCGCCGTCGCCTGGGCGATCTGTTCGCTGGTGATGGTGCCTTTGGCCAGCTGCGCGGCGACGAACATCTCGGCCAGCCGTTGCTGGCGCTGCTCCGGGCGCCCCTCGGCCTCGCCGGCATAGGCATCGAGGCACGGCGCGATCAGCCGCGGGGCGGTGGTGGCCTTGAGCGTGATCAGCGATTGGATCGCCGGCTCGCACAACGCGACCGCGTCGTCGCCGCGGCCGACACGCTGCAGTTCCCCGGCGCGCAGCAGTTCCGTTTCCGCCAAGGTCTTGGAGCCGGGCAGCGCCACCTGGAACCGGCCGGTGGAATGCAGCAGATCGCTGATCGCCGTGTCCCCTGCCCCGGCCGAGGCGGCGGTGACGCCGACTGTGCGATAGAGGCGCCCGCTGAGCAGCGGACGGGCGATGCCATTGGCCTCGGCGAGGTCAATGGCGGACTGCACCACGGCGTCGCCCTCGGCCACGCGGCCAAGGCTGCGCAGCACCAGGGCCCGGT
>Ga0302314_10014507_pt1 | contig 13474 bp, 13 predicted proteins | sample III_Palsa_N2_3_FD_200533 | JGI IMG/M metagenome (GOLD analysis project Ga0302314, IMG submission 200533) | Peat permafrost microbial communities from Stordalen Mire near Abisko, Sweden - III_Palsa_N2_3 | ecosystem: Environmental > Terrestrial > Soil > Palsa > Peat permafrost | place: Sweden...
CAACCCGGTCGTGGCTCGTGCGTGCGGAACGCGGTAACCCCGTCAGGGTCCGGGCATGCCTGTGGGCGTGTTCGGTAAGCCGACCGTGAGGAGGGCCCAACTCCCTGGCGGGAATCGGATGACCGAGAAGCGAAGTGCCGGTGGCGGAAACGCGACGGGAAACCATGGGAGCTGGGCCAGTCTCCAACTGGTCGTCATGGATAACCGGCCGGATACGGGGCCCCTGGTGGCCCGGCCTGAACGGGCGCTGACGCGGTCAGGTGAGCCCAGCAGGAGAGGATGACGATGACGCCCGAACCAACGGGCAAGTTAGACGCCAGGACCCAGGTCGTGGTGAACGGACCCGCGGACGACTCCGCCCCCTCAACGGGCGAATCGTACGGCCTCACGCCACCGGACCCTGAAGGGCTTGCTCGAGCCGGATGCCGGGAAACTGGCAAGTCCGGTTCCTAGGGGGCCAGGCCCAGCAATGAGCCTGGCCTACCCGACGAATCCGCAGCCGGGCCGTGGGCTATCCTTACTTCTCTAACTCGGTAAGGAGCCTTGATGGACTCGAGTGCCAAGATCACCTCGAAGGGGCAGGTCACGATCCCAAAGAGCGTCCGGGACGCGCTCGGGTTGCATGAAGGAGACGAACTCCTGTTCAGAGTCGAGCGCTCACGCGCCGTGGTCGCAAAGACACCGGACCTCCTCGAACTCGCGGGCAGCGTCCCGGTCCCTGCCGGGAAGCGTGGCACCCCGTGGGATGACGTTCTGCGCCAGACGCGAGCCGCGCGCGTGGGGCGGCGACGCTGAGCGAGTTCCTGGACACCAACGTGCTGATCCGCCATCTGACCGGCGACCCGCCGGAGATGGCCGCGCGCGCGACCAAGGCACTGGCCGGCTCGGTTGAACTGCTACTCGCCGATCTGATCGTCGCTGAGTGTGTCTACGTGCTCGAGTCCTTCTACGAAGTTCCTCGCGAGCGCGTCGCCGAGCTGATGCGAGCGGCGATCGCGCTACCGACGATCAAGACACTCGACCCAGCGACGCTGCTCCGCGCGCTCGAGGTCTACGAAGTCGACCGCCTCGACTTTGCCGAGGCTTATCTGATCGCGCAGGCCGAAGCCACCGGCATCGACACGATCCTGTCGTTCGACAAATCGATTGATCGCGTCAGCGCAGTCACACGACGCGGGCCGTGACATAACAAGACATGCTTTCGTAGCCGCACAGGCATCACGTCGCCGGTGTCGTCAGACCTGCTGTGCGCGGAACTCGCGCTTAGGCCAAAAGGTCAGGCGGCCGAGCGTGCCGCAGCGAGCTCGATCGGCACAACGTACTCGCCGTTGCGCCCGCGCAGCCCGCGACGCAGGCGGCGATTCACAGCCTCGAGATCGGCGTCGCGCAACCCACGGTCGCGGGCGATCAAGTGCTCTGCTTCGAACGTCATCTCATTCATGTGCCCGAGCACGCTTCGACTGGCGGTCTTGGCGACCCGGACAGTGGATGGGTCCGTCGGGCCGAGTGCCGTGCCGGCGAGGCCCTCAGACGCGAGCGCGTCGACGACCAGCCTCGCGACGTAAAGGCCGAGGTCATCGAGTTGCGCGACGCGGACGTCGGTGTCGAGCACCGCGAACAGCGTGTCCGCATGGACGAGCAACAGGCACTTGCACCGCTCGATGACGAACACGTTGGCGTACCAGTCATCGCCGCCCGGCTCGGCGGCAACAAGCGCGCCGGCCCGACCGCCCATCAGCTTCAGCAGTCTTGTGGTGCAGCGCAGCAGCACGAGCGGAACGCTATCGCCTCGCCTGGCTCACATAGCTGAAGTGGCAGCCTCCACGGCAGCTGGTGCCCACTCCTGCGTCAAAAATGACGAAAGCGAAGATGAGCCAAGTGGTACATCGGAGTGGTACATCGAGCCTTCAGCGGCGCTCGGTAATCGACTCAACCAACGAGAAAAGCCCCGCAACAGCGAGGCTTTTCTTTAGGGTGAGCGATGGGGCTCGAACCCACGACCGCCTGGACCACAACCAGGAGCTCTACCAACTGAGCTACGCCCACCATGGGCCTAAGAATCTACCAGCGGGTTACTAAGAGCGCCGGGTGCCTTCGAGCGCGGCCTCGATCGCGCGCTGCAGGCGCGGCAGGGCAAGCTCGAAATCCGGTGGCACGAGACTGATCACGATGCCGGCGATGACCGCGAGCGCGCCGAGGATCTGCCAGGGACCGACCGGATTGTCGAAGGCAACCCAGCCGACCACCGCGCCGACCAGCGGCTCGAGGTTCACGAAGGCGCCCGCCAGCTCCGGCGCGACCCGCGCCTGGCCGTAGGCGAACAGCCAGAACGGCAGGATCGTGCCAACCAACGCCAGCGCCACGAAGGCGACAACCACGCCGGGCGTCGAGGGAGCGTGTGGCAGCGGGCTGCCCGCCAGCGCAACCGGCAACGACACGAGCTCGGCGGCGAGGAACTGGACAGCGGTGACCGCTGCCGCATCGCGTCCCTTGAGCATGCTCGGCTGGATCGCGATGAACGCACCCGAGAGCACGACCGACGCAAACACGAGCATGTCGCCGGAGTCGGTTGCGCCGCCGCCACCACCCTTGGCGACAAGCACGATCCCGATCAGCGCGACCGCGTAGCCGAGCCACACCAGCGGGCGTGAGCTGCCCTTGCCGAGCGCAACGGCGACGAGCGCGACGACGACCGGCAGGGCACCGACGATGATCGCGCCGTGGCTGACGCTGGTGTGCTCGATCCCAACGTTCTGCAGGAGCACAACTGCGCCGTAGCCGACCGCGCCCGACGCCAGGATGCGCGGCGTGAACGCCTGGCGCAGGCCACGCCGGCCGATGAACGCGAGGATCGGCGTCGCAGCCAGAAACCGCATGGCCGTCAGCCAGCTCGGGTCGAGCCAGCGGAGCGAGAGCTTGGACAGCGCAACAGTTACTCCCCAGAGGGAGCCGGCGGCGACCAGAGCAAGGATGGCATTGCGGTTCTTCATCTGCATTGATGATGGTGCATTCAGGCCGAAAATCGCCCATATGTTTGACTTCTAAGAGTTATCGTGCTCGAATTGGTCGCGTGGATGACCTTTCACTGGATTTAATTGATCTGGAACTGCTCAAACAGCTGCAGGTCGACGCGGATCGCTCCAACGTCGAGCTGGCACGGCTGGTCGGTCTCTCCCCAACTGCAACTCTGCACCGCGTCCGGCGCCTGAAGACGTCGGGCATCATCAGAGCGGTTGTCGCCGAGCTCGATGCCACGCTCGTCGGCTTTCCGCTGCACGTCTACCTGCTCGTGACGATCGAGCGCCACGACGACGCCGGCCACCGCCGTTTCATGGCCGCCGTGCAGGCGATGTCCGAGGTGATCGCGGCCGACTGGGTGACCGGAGAGATCGACGCGATCCTCATCGTCGTCGCCCGCGAAGTGGCTGAGCTGCAGCGCGTGATCATGCGCCTCTCCTCGCGCGGCGGAGCGACGCGTGTAACGACGCTGCTGCGGCTCGAGCAACTCAAGCCCAGCTCGCCGCTGCCGCTGCACCCGAACGACCGCTGAACAGTCCAGCTCGGATGACCGCTTGGGCGGTTTGGGGTCCGCGAGTGCGGGGCAGCTCTAATTTCCAGCAGATGCCTACTCTGTCTGCCGAAACCGCTGATGCAGCCGTGGAGCGGTACCGCATCGCATTTGAGCACGCGGCGCTGCCCGCCTGGTTCTGCGCTACCGATCTGCGTCTGACCGAGGTCAATGCGGCGTTGTGCGAGATGCTGGGCCGAGCGCGCGAGGAGCTCGTTGGTGAACCGCTGCCGCAGTTCATTCACCCTGACGAGCGCAGCGAAGAAGAGCGTGACCGGCTGTCGCTGCTCTCGGGTGAGCGCAGCACCTACGCACGCGAGATGAGGATGCTCCGCCCCGACAGCGCGACGCTCTGGGCGCTCGTGGTGATGAGCGTTGTCCACGACGCCGAGGGCCACCCTAGCTACGTGATCGGTCAGGCGACCGACCTCACCGGGCACCACAGGCGTGAGACGCGGTTGCGCCACCAGGCCGACCACGATCCGCTGACCGGCCTGGTGAACCGGCGCGGCTTTGGCCGCGACCTGCGCCGCCACATCAGTCGCCTCGAGCGTTACGGCGCCAAGGGCGCAATGCTGATGATCGACCTCGACAACTTCAAGAACTACAACGACACCAACGGCCATGCGGGCGGCGACGCGCTGCTACAGGCGGTGGCGATCGCACTCACCGCACGCCTGCGCGGGGGCGACGTCGTCGGCCGCATCGGCGGCGACGAGTTCGCCGTGCTGCTGCCGGAGGCGACACCCGAGCAGGCCGAGGTCGTTGGCGCGGCGCTGGTCGAGTCGGTCCGCGAGCTCGGCAAGGGCAGCGATCCGCAGGTCACCGCCAGCGTCGGCATCTTCAACTTCGACGAGCAGAATGGACTATCGGAGCACAACGCAATGGTGGGCGCAGATCTCGCCATGTACGCCGCCAAGATCGCCGGCCGTGACCGCCACGCTCCGTTCACCCATTGGACATCCGCGGCCACATCGCGGACGATGTCCGGGCACAATCCAGACTGAGGCCAGCGCTCTCAGGTCAACGAAAGGGTGAGGCCATCATGGCCATTAGTGAGGCGGTATCCACGCCGCTTTTCATCAACGGCGAGGAGCGGACGACCGGCGAGACGTTGGCTGTCCATGACCCACATGACGGCTCGCTGATCGGCTATGCGGCCGCGGCGAGCACGCAGGACGCGCTCGATGCCGTGGCAGCCGCGGAGCGTGCCTGGCCGGCATGGGCTGCGCTGTCTGCCGCCGAACGGATCGAGATCTGCCTGAAGGCACTCGAGACGCTCCCCAACGACCTCGACGAGCGTGCCGAGCTGCTCTCGCGAGAGAACGGCAAGATCCGCTTTGAGGCCTCGATCGATCTGCAGGTGTTCGTTGGGCGCTTCCACGAGGCGGCCAAGTACGCCAGGGATCTCGACAACCCCGAGACGATCCCTGGTCCGCCGTATAAGACGACGATCCGGCATGTGTCCCAAGGCGTTGTGACGATTATCTATCCGTTCAACTGGCCGCTTGCGATCCTCGCTGCGAGCCTGCCTCAGGCGTTGATGGCTGGTAACACGGTGATCGCCAAGCCGCCGCCTACGACTCCGCTGTCGTCTGTGTTGACGCTGCGTCAGGTCGCGGCGAGGCTCCCGCCGGGTGTGCTGAACGTGGTGACTGGTCAGGATGCGGTGCTCGGCCCGGTCGTTGTCGGCGACCCGCGGATCAAGCACATCGCGTTTACCGGCTCGACTGCGGGCGGCAAGCGGATCATGGAGATGGCCTCGAAGAACGTCACCAACGTGACGCTCGAGCTGGGAGGCAACGACCCAGCGATCATCCTCGACGACGCCGTGCTCGATGAGGGCACGATCTTCAAGATGGCGCTCGCGACGTTCATGACGACCGGCCAGGTGTGCATGGCGCTCAAGCGGCTGTACGTGCCACGGAGCATGTACGACCAGGCCGTCGACGGGCTACGTGGCTTCATCGAAGGCCAGAAGATCGGCTCCGGCGTGAACCCCGATGTGACCATGGGGCCGCTGAACATGAAGCGCCAGCGCGATTACGTGCAGGAGCTGCTGGCCGAGTCGCGGTCACGGGGGACCGAGGTGATCGACGGCGGCGAGTACGTCGGCTCAGACCCGCAACAGGGCAACTACATGAAGCCCGCGCTGGTCCTCAATCCCGCCGGCGATGAGCGGATCGTGACCGAGGAGCAATTCGGCCCGGCGCTGCCGATCATCCCCTACGACACTGAGGAAGAGGCAGTGCGGCTCGCGAACGACACCTGGGCCGGGCTCTGCGCCTCGGTCTGGTCAAGCGACGACGAGCACGCGATGCGGATCGGCAGGCAACTGCGCGCCGGCCACATCTTCTTCAACAATCACAACGCCACCGCCGTCGACGAGCGCGCGATGTTCGGGGGCTTCAACCAGAGCGGCCTCGGCCGCGAGCTGGGTCGTGAGGGCATCCTCGGCTTCACCGAGACCCAGGTGCTCGCCGTCCCGGACGGAGACGCGGCGCATTGATGTTGCGCCCGGGGGCGCGCTTCGCCCCCGGACAGGTTGGGGCCGGCCAGCCAGCGGGCGGCCGGCCCCGCATCAGCGGAAGCTGACCAGCTGGATCAGTGCCATCGTCGTCTTGGGCCCGCCGGCCGCAGCACCGCCGCTGTCGGCGGGTGCGCTCGTGCTCGAAGAGGTCGTGGTCGTGGTCGTGGTCGAGGTGGTGCCCGCGGGCGAGGTGGTGCTGACAGTGAGGCGCGCGCCGAGCTGGTTGCCGGGCTCTGCTCGCAGCAGCCTGTGCCCCCTGTTGTTGAGGTTGTACGTCAGGTAGCCGATCTCGCCAGGGCCAAGTGTCGTGGTCTGCCCCTTGGCAAGCGCCGCACCCGCGAGCGTGACGTGCACCGTTGAGACGCACGGCGAGCTGGACCGGCAGACCACCAACACTCCGCCGGTCCAGGCGTTTGAGACGTAGCTGGTCGAGGCGAGAACCTGCAGGACGCTGCTCGGCCACGTCTTGCGCGTCGGGGACTTACCCGAGACCGTGTAGGAGACAAGAGTCAGCGGGCGACTGACCTGCGCACCTGTGGCGCTGGTCAGCGTGACCGTGACGGGCAAATGGCGCCCCACCGCTGTGGCGACGAGGCGATGGGTCTGAGTGCTCATCGGCACCAGCAGCTGTCCGCCATGCGCGGAAATGCCGCTGATGTCGCTGTGGGCGATGCGGCGCTTGCCGTCGAAGATCTGAGCCTCGAGCTGACACGGTTTGAGATTCAGGCAGGACACAGGAACGCCCACGGGGCCCTTGACGCCGACATAGGCGCTGTTACCGAAGATCGCGATGCTGCTGGGGGTCTGGATCGGGGCGGAGGTGCCGATGACCTGTCCGAGCGAATTGATCGCCTGCACCTCGTAGTAGGCGTAGACCGCCTTGACCTTGACCGGGAACTTGGTGGTGGTCAGGGCGGTTGCGGCCGCGCTCATCGTGCCCAACGCGGATCGGCCGCCGAGGATCGCGTACTGAGTGATCCCAGGCTCGCCCGCCCACTGTGGGGTGAGGTTGACCGAGCCGTTGGCCTGCGGCTTGATCGTCAGCGTGGGCGTTCCGATGGTCTGTGAGAGCAGGGTGCCGCTGCCGTACGCGGCGGTGGGCGCGTCGAGGTAGTCGCGGTCGATGCCGATCTTCACGCCACCGTAGCTCTCGGTCGTGCCGCTGGGATCGCTCCAGTACTGCAGCAGCTGGTGGTTGTCCGGCCAGTCGGCGGCTGGCACGTACGGGTTGGCGGCGCTTGTGGGCGGCGAGCTCGGCGCCGAGGAGTCCCAGTCGGCGGTCCAGAGCTCGTCGGGCTCGATGTAGGTCGTGCCGTAGCTATCGACCAGGTCGGTGATGCCGGAGCTGCCGCTGCTGTACACGCCGGACAGGTAGCCGCTGGTGTGCAGCTGCACGGTCCACGCCTGCAGAAAAGCGAGCACGGCGCCGGAGACCGTCGTCGAACGCTTGTAGTTCTCGATGTCGTAGTAGATCGGGTTCGCGGTACCGATCCCGAGCAGCTGCGCCTGCGTGACTGCGTCCTGTGCAGCGGCGGTCCCCTGCGCAACGGCAGTCGTGTACTGGCCATCGGTCAACGCACTCGACATGTTCTCGTAGGGGCTGCCTGGCGCCTGCAGCCCGACGTAGATCGGGATCATGTGCCAGCCGGCGACAGATTCCGTGTCAACCCAGGAAGCGTTGAGGTTGCCGCCCAGGCAGGCCGCATTGGCACCGCCGATGTAGATGCCGATCGCCGCGTACGGCGAGTTCGCTCCCCACGCTGACATCGAGCTGGTCGACGGTGTGGCGCAGACGTCGAAACCGAGCCCCGCGTACGTTTCACCTGGTGTCGCTGGGCTTTCCGGAGACGTCTCGTGTGCCCGCATCGCCGCGCGTCGCATCGGGGCGACGGCGGCCCTTTGCGTGTGACCGTTGGTGGCGAGCATCGCGGCGCGCAGCGAGCGCAGGCCGAGCGCCCGTCTGATGATTGCCGGGTGGCTCCCCCATGTGGCGGTGATCACGACGCGCTCTTTGCCCTCGGTGATGCGTGCGTCTGAGCCTGTGGTCGTGCCGGCGGCGAGTGTGCTCAGCGGCGTCAGAAGTGCGCCGTGATAGTTCGTCGGCGAGACGAGGATCGCCTCGGTGCGCCCGGCGGCCTGCTGCGGGCAGCTCTGGTTGCTGCCGGGCGTGCCGAGATAGACGGCGTGGCGGTTGAAGCGCACGCACACGGTCGACCTGGCGCCGAGGTGGAAGACCGGCCAGCTTGCCGGGACTCGCAGCTGGACACCGCGATAGCGAACCGTCTTCGACGGTTGGGCGGCGAGCGCCGAACCAGCGAGCGCGAGCATGCCGACGCCGACGGCAACGATCGCGATCAGTGCCGTACGTGAACTGCGAGTCGAGCGGGCGCGGCTCCTGATCACGACACGAAACACAACAGCATGGACACTCGAAGGTTTCGGTCCGCGGGACCGTTCGCCTGTCCATGCAACCTGCATTGCGCAGGGGGTGACGAGTGCGCGGCACGCAGGAGCGGCTCGACGCTTGCGGCTACTAACTCAGCGGCGCTCGGTTTCGCGCCGGCCCGGCGTGGCGGCGCAGCGCGCGGGCATACCACTCCCAGGCGTCGTGCAGCTGCTCTACGCCCTGTTGCCGACGAGTCGGCCAGCCGTTGACGATCGCCACTAGCGCCCAATAGCGCGCGACGCTGCGGTCGTTGAAAGTCTCGATCCGCTCCGCCGCGGCCAGGCGCTCCTCAGGCTCTCCGGCTGTCAGTTGCTCGAGCCGCTCGATCACGGCAAGCGCCTCATCTGAGTCGGGCGCGACTCCGGCACTTACGGCCGCCCCCGCCTGCTCGCCGATTGCCTTGCTCAGTTCGAACCGGCTCGGGTCCGGCCCTGGCGTTTCCTGAGGCGCGTGTTCCACCATCCTGCGACTGCTGGCGACGAAGTCCGGATCGCGCAGCAGCTCGGCCAGCTCCACCCATGCCGCCACCTGATCGGGAGTTGGATCATCCGGAAGTTCGGGCGCGCCCACGCGCATCCGCTCTGCAACGGCGCTCTGCTGGTCACCGAACACGGCATCAAGGTAGTCATCGAGGATCCGGCGGCGTTCGCCGGCTGTGAGCGTTGTCAGATCTGTCATGAGCTCGAGCTCCGTTTCATCGGTTGAGTGGGCCACTGCCCGCAGAACCGCCCGCTGCAGCCGCAGAGCGCGAATCTGCGCATCGATCACAGCGGCATGTGCCGCCGCGACCTCGGCCAGCGTTGCCTCGGACGCAAGCACCCGCTTGACGTCCTCGAGCCCGACACCGAGCTCCCGCAGCGCGCGGATCAACCGGGCGCGGGCCACCGCTCCTTCCGCGAAGAGGCGGTAACCGGAGTCGGTACGCCCGGCCTCCGGAAGCACGCCTGAATCCGCGTAGAAGCGGAGCGTCCGCACCGACAGTCCCGAGCGTTTGGCGAGCTGGCCGATCGTCATGACGTCGATCATCAGGCCTCCATCCACTGGAGAGTCAAGTGGCCGGTGTGTGTTCTGGGGCGCTGGCAGGTGTTCTGGCGCGCTGGCCCGTGCTCTCAGGCGCCGATCAGGGTGCGTAGCGGCGGTGCAGCATCAGCGAGTTGCCCTCGCTGTCCTTGAAGAAGGCCATCTTGCAGACGCCGCTGTCATGCTCGCCCGCAAACGTGACTCCGCGTTCCTCGAGCTCGCGCTTGGCCTCCGGCACGTCGGCCACACGTAGCGCGATCGGGGCGACATGCGGCGCGAACTCGGCGCCCATCGCTTTGGGATCGGTCAGGTACAGCGATACGTTTCCTGTCTCGATCTCCGGGAAGCCAAGCTCCCAATTGGGGCTATGCATCCCCAGCACGTCACGGTAGAAGGCCTTGGCCCGCTCCATGTCCTGAACCGGTACGGAAACAAAGTCGGTGCGCTCCACAAGGTTGTCCATCGGCGCAGTATGAACCTCAGTCCGGTTCAGCCGCGTTGCCACAGTTCGACAATCAGCTGCTCGGCTGTCGCCCCGGCGACGTTCGCGTCGAGCACGCCCTGGCGCGTCGCGTCCGCGGTCGTATGGATCAGCGCGAGCGCCGCGCTGACGAGCAGCCCGGCGGGCAGATCGATGCGGAAGGACCCGTCGGCACGGCCGCGCTCGAGCAGCTGATGAAGCATCGCCAGCGCCGAGTGGTGCGACCGATGCATCGCCTCCGCTGACAGTTCGCGCGCGGCCGCCTGACCGATCACTCCGTGGCGACCGAGTTCCGCCCAGCTGGCGGCGACAAGGCGCCGAAGCGCGTCGACTGACGCCCCTACCCCGGGCTCGGCCGATGCGATCGCCGCCGTGACCCGCGACACGGTCCGCTCGACGACAGCTTCCACCAATTGCTGACGGTCGTGAAAGTGTGCGTAGACAGTGGGCCGCGAGACACCCGCTTCCGTGGCGACCGCAGAGACCGACGGTGCCTCGCCGCGGGCCATCAGGCGTTCCGTCGCATCAAGGATCGCCTCGAGGTTGTGCTCGGCCACGGCCTCTCTGGGATGAGCGTGTGGCGTGGGTCGTGCAGACATCGGTTGACAGCAGTGTAAGCCAGATATCGCAGCTTCCTTGACAGTTCTGTAAAGGGAACGCTAACTTGCATCCCCTCCCCTTACACGACTGTCAAAGAAAGGCTCCCATGCACAAGATCCGTCCTCGCCACGGCACAGCGAGCACCGCCGTTGGCGCCACGCCCTCAGCAGGCGCAGGCACCTCGTGGACGTTGCTCGCCCTGCTCTGTGTGCCGCAGTTCATGGTGATCCTCGACATCACCATCGTGAACGTCGCGCTCCCGTCGATCGGGCGACGCCTCGGCTTCACCCCGACCGATCTGCAATGGGTCATCAGCGCCTATGTGCTTATGACCGGCGGGCTCATGCTGCTGGGCGGTCGCAGCGCCGATCTGCTCGGACGGCGCGCGGTCCTTCTCACCGGGATCGGGATCTTCACCGCCGCGTCGCTTGCCAGCGGCCTGGCGGCGTCCCCCGCGATGTTGATCGGCTCGAGGGCCGCGCAGGGGCTCGGCGCGGCGTTGCTCTCACCTGCGGCGCTCTCATGTATCACAGCGACCTACGAGGGTCAGCACCGCACCACGGCGTTGGCTGTCTGGGGTGCGCTGGCAGGCGGCGGCGCCGCCGTCGGCGTGCTGCTCGGTGGCATTCTCACGTCGACGCTCGGTTGGCGGTCAATCTTCTTCGTGAACGTTCCGGTGGGACTCGCTGCCCTCGTGTTGATCACTCACACGCTGCCCACTGGGAGCCGCAGGGCAGGATGGCGCCAGGAGCTGGACCTTCCTGCTGCGCTCAGCGTGGCGTCCGGGCTCGTCGCGCTCGTCTTCGGGGTCCGCCAGTCGAGCACCTGGGGTCTGAGCGATCCGAAAACGCTGGGTCTCTTCGCACTTTCGGCAGCGTCGCTCACGGGCTTCGCGGTGATCGAGCGACGAAGCCGCCGGCCGCTGGTGCCGCCCGCAATCTGGCATAGCCGTTCGCTGATCGTGAGCTCGGCGTTGATGCTCGGGGCGACGTCCATCCTCGTCGGGACATTCTTCCTGGGCTCCCTGTTCCTGCAGCGCGTCCAGCACACCTCGCCGATCACCACTGGCCTGTACTTCCTGCCGCTCGTGCTCGTCACGGGCCTCGGAAGTCACCTTGGACGCGAGCTACTCATACGGTCTGGGGCGCGCGTCACGGCGATCTGCGGGCTCGCGCTGATCGCAGCCGGCAACCTGCTGCTCTCGGGCGCCGGCGCCGCAAGCTCCTACCTCGGCGGGATCCTGCCCGGCTTCGCGCTGGTTGGCTTTGGAGTCGGACTTGCGTTCGCCGCGATCAGCGTCGGCGCGATGGCCGATGCCTCGGAGGACCAGGCTGGGCTCGCCTCGGGCCTGCTGACAACCGGGCATGAGCTAGGCGCCGCGATCGGGACGGCGATCGTCTCCAACATCGCCTTCGGCTCGGGAGGCACCTTCGCGACGGGATACGGACATGGCGCGCTCGCCGCCGCGGGTGTCGCGGTGCTGTTTGCGGTCGTCGTAGCGGTTGCAATGCCCACCACCAGGTCAACGGCCGGTCCCCAACTTGCCTTCCACTGACCGCAAATGCGAGCTCCTTCCGCCCGCACAGGATCGGTCAGGGCACAGTCGCCAACTACACGCCACTCGGGAGGCACAACCCCGCCTCAGACCTCCGGCGACGGGTCTGCCTCGAGCGCTTCCTTCGTCAGCTCCTTATCGGCGACTGTGTCCAGGGCCTTATTCAGCTCCACCGCGATCGGCAGCGCGCGCTCATGATCGCGCTCATGGACGAGCACGGCGATGTGCGTGTCCATCCCGCCTCCGCCGCCCCCGTACAAGCTCACGAAACTCTCGTCGAACTGGTACGAACGCTGACGGGCCTCGATACCCGCGTCGCTGAGCAACTTGACCAGACGCGCCCCCACCGCCGACATCCCCGGCTGGGACGGATCCGCATCGAGGTCGGTCAGACCCCTCACAACCGGAACCCAGCTGTCAGCCTCCAACGGAGGCTCCTGTATGCCCATCCATTTCAGCCAGATGTGCTGCTTCGGGTTGGTTGGGAGTGTCCGACTAACTGTGTAGGCATCAGATCTCGAAAGGAGATCGATGTCCAGCACAATTCACAGCAGGTTGGATGAGCCTCAGGATCCGGAGGATGGGAGCGCCGGCGTGGCGCGGAGCGAGCCCGGAGGGCGAGCGCAGCGACGCGCTGGCGCTGCGCGCCGCCCGGACCCCGATCCCGAGTTCGTCGATCGCGTCAAGGAGCTTTTGCCTAACGAGTTGATCGATCAGCTGATGGCCGGCGCCCGCACTGGTGAGGAGATCACCGGCCAAGGCGGCCTGCTGTCCCAGCTGACGAAGCGGATGGTCGAGCGGGCGATGGAGGTCGAGCTGACCGACCACCTTGGCTATGAGCCTCATCAGGAGCCGCCTGGTGGGGCTGGGAACACGAGGAATGGGTCGACGCCGAAAAGGTTGATCACCGACCAGGGTGAGGTTCAGATCAACACCCCGCGCGACCGCGACGGGTCCTTTGAGCCGCGGATCGTCCGCAAGCGCCAACGGCGGTTTGAGGGGTTCGATGACAAGATCCTCGCGCTCTACGCGCGTGGGATGTCGACCAGGGACATCAGCGCGCATCTGGAGGAGATCTACGGCGTGGAGGTCGGCCGGGATCTCATCAGCCGGGTGACCGACGCGGTCATGGATGACGCCCGCGCGTGGCAGACCAGGCCGTTGGATGACATCTATCCGGTCGTGTTCCTCGACGCGCTGGTGTTGAAGATCCGCGATGGCGGCACCGTCCAGCGCAAGGCGTGTTACCTCGCGCTCGGGATCAACCTCGACGG
>Ga0302314_10014508_pt1 | contig 13474 bp, 16 predicted proteins | sample III_Palsa_N2_3_FD_200533 | JGI IMG/M metagenome (GOLD analysis project Ga0302314, IMG submission 200533) | Peat permafrost microbial communities from Stordalen Mire near Abisko, Sweden - III_Palsa_N2_3 | ecosystem: Environmental > Terrestrial > Soil > Palsa > Peat permafrost | place: Sweden...
GACGGCCCCCGTCCGCGCGCTCCTGACCGTCGCGGGCGATGAACTCAGGAAAGACGGAGGCAACGAGGCCAGCCCAGGTCTCTGCGCCAACCCCACCGGAAGTCCCAAGAGGGCTTCTGAATCTAGGAATCCGGTGGGGGGTTTCAACAGCAACCTTTTTGTCAGGAGAACGCATCATGCAACTCGCATCCCGTTTCGCATCCCAATCCCCGGTTCTGCGCGCGGATCATCCCTTGTCGGATGATCAGATTCGCGCCGTGGCCCCTTCCATCTTTGCTGAGGACAAGCACGCCAGCCGTTCCGAACGGTACAGCTACATTCCGACCGCCGCTGTCTTGACCGAGCTGCGCAAGGAAGGATTCCAGCCTTTCATGATCTGTCAGACCCGTGTGCGGCAGGACGACCGCCGCAACTTCACCAAGCATCTGATCCGGCTACGCCATGCCAGCCAGATCAACGGCGCGGAAGCCAACGAAGTCATTCTTCTGAACTCCCATGACGGCACCAGCAGCTATCAGATGTTGGCCGGCATGTTCCGCTTCGTGTGCAAAAACGGCCTGGTCTGCGGTGACACCGTCGCGGATATGCGCGTGCCGCACAAGGGCGATGTAGCCGGGCAGGTCATCAAGGGCGCGTATGAAGTGCTGCACGGCTTCGACCGGGCGCAGGCCTCCCGCGATGCCATGCGCGCAATCAGCTTGGATCACGGGGAAGCCGAGGTGTTCGCCCGCGCAGCTCTCGCCCTTAAGTACGACGACCCCGCCAAGCCCGCACCGATCACCGAAAGCCAACTGCTGGCGTCCCGGCGCTTCGACGACAACCACCCGGATTTGTGGAGCGTGTTCAACGTCACGCAAGAAAATCTCGTGCAAGGCGGCTTGCTCGGCCGTGCCGCCGACGGCCGCCGACAGCGCACCCGGCCGGTGCAGGGAATCGACCAGAACGTGCGCCTCAACCGCGCGCTGTGGCTGCTCGCCGATGGCATGCAGCGCCTGAAAGCCTAACCACCCGCCGCAAGCGGCGCGGCACTCGCGCCCCTTGCGCATTCCATTTTAATTTCTTCACAACTGGAGTTAACACCATGAGTATGCGTCCTCACACTGCTACTACGCCGGAAATCACAGTTCCGGCACAAAATCTCATCTTCGTTCCGCTGTCGCAGCTTCGTCTGTCCAAGCGCAACGTGCGCAAAACCTTGGGCGCATCCGTCACCGAACTGGCCGCCACCATCGCGCGCATTGGCCCGCTGCAAAATCTCACCGTCATCCTTGCCAGACAGGACGGGCTGGAAGCCCATGCCCCGGACAATCCGCAGTCGCCAGCTCCCGGGGGCCCCGGCCGACCCTCAATAGGGTGAACCATCCTTACGGACAATCTGCAGCCGACCATCCGGTGTCTTCTCGAACTTGATGTCGTCGTCCGGGTAGGTCACGACGTCGCCTGCGGTACGATCGCCGATCTCCAAGTACACCACCATGGCGTTGCTTTGATGGCGCAGCTGATGGGCATCGCCATTTCCTGCCTTGAAACCCGCGCACATGCCGGGATGCAGCGGCGTCTCACCCGACCTCGTGACCAGGACCGGAGTGCCTTCCAAGATGAATACGAACTCGTCCTGAAGTGAATGGGAGTGGCGCGGGGCCGAGATGCTTCCCGGCGGAAGCTTTGTCAGGTTCACCCCGAAGTGAGTAAGACCGAAGTGATTACCGATAGGGCGCCTGCTTCGACCCCTCATGAGCGACGCGAGAGGCTCAGGGAATGTGAACCTCGGAACTCGCGCCGGCGCGGATGAGGCTTCGATGGCTGGCGTTGATAACTCCGAGGGCATGGCTCCACTCCTGTCGCTGGGTACCCCCTTATTCACGCCGGCTTTGCCCTAGGTCCAGCCCGCACGAACCTGGCCTAGAAATGGTTGCCCGCCTGCACAAACTGCGGGAGGGCAGACTTCCATGACAGTGCGGGAATTAAGGAACACCGTCAGTGGGCATGCCCGGTAGCGTGGGGATTGCAGCACATTTTGCTTGATAGGCAGGATAGCCGAAGGCTTACGGGTTGGGCGATAGTCGCTCTCATGAGTTGCACGGAAACTTTGAGGACGTACGTCACACCGGAGACCAAGCGTCAAGCCAAGGCGGTCGCAGACAGGGAGTTCCTATCGGAGGCGGGGTGGCTGAAGCGCCTGGTGCTGCGGGAGATTCGGGATTGTCATGGAGCGAACGGCGACAGCGGCGAGCCCTGCAGCACGGGCCGCGTCCGGGATCGGGGCACAGAGCAGCGGGGCGGCGGGTGCGCCCGCGCGATGCTCGTTCGGTTAAGAGCCGAGGACAAACTGTTGCTGGACGCGCGGGCGGAGGCACATGGAATGCGGCCGGCGACCTACGCATCCGTCCTGCTCCGGGCGCACTTGCGCAGGCTCACACCGCTACCGAAGGACGAGCTCGCAGCCCTAAAGCGCGCCGTCGCCGAGCTGGGTGCGGTCGGCCGTAACCTGAATCAGATCGCTCGAGCCGCGAACCAGGGAGCCGGGACCGCCGGCTTTGGGCGGGAAGAATTTCGAGCGGTCCTGAAGATCTGCCAGGCGTTGCGTGACCACACCAAGGGCCTGATCAAGGCCAATGAAGCAAGCTGGAAAACAGGAAATGCCGAAGACCCTACTTGAACTCCGTAACCGCCCGCTCCTCGACATCGTCTCCCATGGGCGCGGGGGACCGAAGGGTAGCGTCCATCTCTCCGCTGATCAGATCGCCGCGATCGACAGGACCGTGCGGCGCGTCCCGGAAGCCATGGTCAAAGTGCTTCCTAAGGACAGCAACAGCCTCCGCTCGGTCGGACGTCACCTCAATTACATCGGCCGCTACGGTAAGCTCGACCTCGAAGCCGATGACGGCGAGCGCGTCCAGGGCAAGGACGCCGGCCAGCGCCTGCTCGAAGACTGGGACCTCGACCTGGAAAAGGATCGCCGTGAGACGAACCTGGCCTCGGTCACCGGGCGCTCGCCAAAACTAGCCCACAAGATCATGCTTTCCATGCCGCCGGGTACGCCGCCGAAAGGCGTCCTTGATGCCGCACGCAACTTCGCCCGCGAGGAATTTGCCCTGAAGCATCGTTATGCGCTGGTCCTGCACACGGACGAGCCCCATCCTCACGTCCACTTGGTCGTTAAGGCAGTCAGCGAGCAAGGCGTCCGCCTGAACATCCGGAAGGCGACGCTCCGGGAATGGCGAAGCGAGTTCGCCCGACACTTGCGCGATAAAGGCATCGCCGCCAACGCCACCGAGCGCGCCGTTCGTGGCGAGACCCGAACCCGACCGCCTGACCCCATCTACCGCGCAAACCTACGAGGCAATTCCACCCATACCCGTAATCGCGCTGAAGCCGTTGCCGCCGAAGTTCTGAAAGGCCACCTGCGTATTGAGCCCGGTAAGTCGCAGTTGCTTGCGACCCGGAAGGGAATTGAACGCGGGTGGCGTGCCACCAGCGACATCCTCCTCGCCCAAGGCCACCCCGACCTCGCCGCCCAGGTCCGCCGCTTCATGGAACAGATGCCGGCGCCGAATACCGACCGGGAATTGGTTGCAGAAGGTTTGCGGCAACACGTTCGAGATCCCCGAGTCCGGGATGAGCGTCCGACGCGATGAACCCTCGAAACCCGGGTCTACACTCGTCGAACATCCCGAGCAAACGATAACAACTAATCCACGTTGCGCTTGAAGGTCGCCTTCCCGTCATTCTGGAGTACAGTCTCGCCGTCTCGTCGACCGCAGAATAAAACCGTCCGTGGGCTACTGATGCAACGAGATTTTAGAAATCAGACGGGAAACAGAATTTCCAATCGAGATGCGACCCAGAAAAAGAACTCTTTCGGGTCTCCTTGCACAGGCGAATTCGTTTCCGGATCTAGTATCACCTTAAGCACATAGCCACTATTTTCGAGCCCTAAGCTGCGATCGCTCGTTTTGAAATGCTGCACGACCTCGCGCAGTCTTAAGATCGTTGCTGGGTGGGTCGAACCCTTACCCTTTACCCTTTCGTGCAAGAAGAGCCAGGTGAGCGCGACGCAGATCATTAAGATTCGATTCTCATTTTCAAGGCCCGCTCCGGCTTCGTCCAGGATCCAGCGAGTCGCAAAATCGTCTGCCCTGTACTCCTGCTTGACCAACTGATCATGCGGAATAACTGCCTCATCACGATGATGAACATGCGCAATCTCGTGGAGCATGATCCAGCCCAAGGCGCCAAAAAATAGGTTGTTGACGAGCCCCTGCTCGGTTTGTAGTGGCGCCGTAGCATCTGGTGTTGCGAGATTGCTGGGCCACTCTTGGTCGTGATGAAATAAAATTCTCGCGTAGGCCAAGTGCTCACCGAGCTGCAACACTGCCGCAGGGTCTATCTCGAAGCTGGTTGCTTTCCGAGTGCCTGGTTCTCGCTGAATTTGAGATGCGATATCGCTCAAGTGAAGGGCGACGTGTGAAAGGCACCACAGACTCGCTAATCCCGCATAGGGCAGGTAAAGGGCGGTTTCCTGCGGAACTGCGTAGAAATTCGCCTCAGTTCGGCTTGGCCGAATTGTCCACTTTCCCGAGCCGAAAATGTCTGCGGCCAGGCGCTCCGACTTTTCAGGGGCGATATTGAAGGGCACGCGCTGCGCCAATTTGAATAGCCCCTGGGTCGCTTCTTCAGTCGTAATTGTCATAGCTGCACCATTTTGTTTACGTCGCCAATAAGCGAGAGATGATACTGGTTCTGGTGGCCGTCATTCGTTACGGGTCCTCTGCTCTGCGGTGCGCGCATTCCTTGTCAACTTGGTATCGGGTCGCCCGTCGTGGCATGCGCATGTGCATTTTCAGGCCCGCTCGAATAGCCGATCCAGTTTCAGTGCGCGAATTTACCTTTGGCGTATTCATCAAGGCCACAGTTATCCAGAAAGTGTCTGGCATCTCGACCTGGGCGATATTGGTAGGGGTAGTCGGTGGAGAAGAGCAGCCGATCGCTACCGGCAATGGCCAGAGCACGCTCCAGATAGTGGGGAAGGAACCCGACCCACGTCTCCGGCTAGACCGGGATGTCTAAGGCGGACCATTTTCTGTTAGTCACACCAGTGCACACGACCGCGGCGGAGCCAGAAGTGCGAGCGGCATCCCGCTTGGAGGAAGACAGAGGGCTGAAGCGTCGGCAAACCCTTTTTGTCAACGCTTAAGTCCCAGCGGGGCGTAACACCTCGTACGAGGAGCAGCTCGATTTTTCTCTGGCATCCACAGGGACAGCGCATCCCGACGCACCAGTCCTCGGTGCCATCGCGCGCGAGGAGCACTGCACGTCGGGGGAGCTGTGGCGGAAGACTGTCGCCCTCAATAATCTTTAAGCGCCTAACGGGCAGGATACGGGCCTTGAGGCGACGCCACCATATTGGAGATTTCATGCGGCCTGGACCCCGGATCGGAGACTGAGAAATGGCATTCCCAGCAGTGGTTCTATCGAGCCGCGTCCAAGGGACGGGTTCGGTGAGTGCGGGAACGAACTTTCTGCTGTGAACTCTTCCTCGCAGGCCGCAAGGCTGAACTGCGTCCTTGCGTAGCGTTCGTTACTCTCATGACGGTATGGGTAGGCCCGTGCGATGAACTCATTCATGCATGCGGCGGAGGCTCGCATGTTTAGCGTGATAACGGCGGGCGCTTCATCGACGATGCCGGGGATGTATCCTGCCGCGACTTCCTCGCTATGCGCCAAAGGTGAGGTGTTTCGCAGGTACTCTGCACGCAGACTTTCGGGCGTATAGACACCTCGATCGCGCAGCGTGGATCGGCCCGGTTGCACATAATCGACGCGGCCACAGACGTCGGCGATCGCAGGCACGCCGCCACCTGCGTCCCGTATCGGAATGACGACCCCGACATCGAACAGCGGTATGAGGTAGACACTCGAGATAAGATCTGCGATCTGCCGCGCCTCAAGTGAGTCGACGCAGCAAAAGATCACATCGCACTGGCCTGCGGCCACTATCGCGTCGCGCGTAAGAATTGATAAGGGGATGGCCTCCGCCACGCCCTCTCCCCGATAGGCAGAGACGGCATCCGCGAATGCTTCGACTTTCAGGCGCCTCGACCGAGCATCACTCAATCTTGAGTTCAGGATGCGGTTGAGGTTTTTCAGTTCAAGCCTGTCAAAGTCGATGAGTTTTGTGCGACCGAAGCCTAAGCGACAACCTTGCTCGGCGCTTACTGACCCTGTTCCGGAGACGCCAATGAATCCTGCAGTTAGTCGTCCGAGTTCGTGGCTCATTTCGCTCGTGAAGGCCATGGGGCGCATGGCGCGGTGGCCGGCTACAGCGTCCTGCTCCCACCAATACGAGATGTCGTGACCGGCGGCCGTTACGAGTGCGATCGGCATCGCCCGCATGTCCTGACCGTAGCAGCGAGCGCGGACGGCACCATCGGGTACCATGATGGCCGAGCCATGAAAGTGCCCGTGGTTCTGGAGCAGGCCTGGCATTACCCCTCGGTCGCTTTCGTCATCCGCAGGCGAAAAGGCAAATAATCCGCCTGGGTGTGAGTGGATGAGGACAACCGTTAGATCCTCGGCCTCGGCGCGATCAATGGCCTGTTCGACGAAGTCTCCCGGCCAAGTCAGAGAGTCTGGCCGGCGAATGCGGCAGGCGGCGTGCGGTACAAGGATGATGTCTCGCACGACCAGGCGGATTCGGGGAGCGGCAGAACGACCGCAGAGCAGGATGGCAGCCGCTTCCAAGCCGTCGCCCGGAAACAAGTGCGCTCGCACGGATTCGTGTTGAGTGCCGGCAAAGGCCAGCGCGGCCGGATGGTTCATTCTCCAGTCTCCTTGACCATCGCCGACTCGACCAAAGCGAGGTGCGTTGCAACATTGTCCGTGTCGGGGTTCCAGGTGGACAATGCGCCGCGGTGACGCGACCAGCCATTGAACGCGAGACCCTGGATTACCGCAGATACCTGAGTGCGGTCGATGGCGCGACCGGACTTCAGCGCGAGCGGCGGTCTGGAATGAAACATATCGATCTGCGCGCTGGGATAGGTCAGCGGGATGTCTAAGGCGAGCTGGATTCGCTCCGTGGTGAATCCCGCCGGCACTGGATAGTCGTGGATGAGCAGCCAGCGTCGCTTCTGGTCAACGATCGTTTCCCACCACAGCCCTAGGCCATCGAGGAAACGCTCATCCGCGGCAAGCAGAGCAAATTCGCGACGTGGCTTTACGACCGCTTCCCCGTTGTTGATCTCCCGGGGTGTCAGCCGCAGCTTCTCAATTCCAGGGGTGCGCAGGTCGATCACGTAGTCCAGGCCGACCTCCTGTTTGGGCTGCCCGCGAACGCGCAGGATGATGATCCAGTTCTTACTTGGATCGAACCCAGCATCCTTGATCGCTCGGCGTACGGTGATCATCGGTTCATGAATCACCAGGACAACTCCTTGCACGTTCAGCTTCCAGGAGCGCTGGCGGGTCTTGAACGCCTCGGCGTGCGGTGCATCCAAGTCCTCGAGGTCATGCTCGCCGATGACGCGCTCCACGGGGCCAGGGAGCTCCAGGTAGAACTCGCGGTCCGCCGGCACATGGCCCAGCTTGCGTAGCTGACCACCCGAAATGATCCTTGCCGGCCAATCGAAGCGGTCCGCATCGATGGTGAAGTGGAAGAGGCGACCGCTTTCCACGATCACGAATTGCCGCGTGGAATCGCACAGATCAACAGTTTCCTCCGGGAGGATGTCGTCGAGCTCACCGTGAGGCTGCACCTCCAATACGGTGACTTTCTGCTCCGACTTGAACCCCGCCGCGCCGGCCAACTCTTGACCCGTCGGGTTCGTGTTGGGAATCGTCGCTTTATCAAAAACCAGGGAAAGTCCCGCGATTGCGATGACCTGTTCCCCGTGCTTGGTTACCTGCAGTGAATCGGTGGTCATGGAAGTTCCTGCTCGGCCGGAAATGGCCGGTGTGTGCTCATTATTCACAGCATGCTAAATGTGTCAAGCAAGACTGAGCGTGCTTGATATAATTAGCGGATTCTGCTATGTTTTTAGTTATACGAGGACGAAAGGGAGGCATCCCCATGGCTGAAGAGCACGAGCAAGGAATCGGTACGCCCACCGAATCCCCGCAGCCAAATTCACTGGGCGCATTCATCAGGAAAGCAAGACAGGACGTGAGCATGACGTTGCGTGACGTCGAGGATGCGACGCACAAGGAGGTGTCCAACGGCTATCTCAGCCAGTTGGAGAGCGGCAAGATCACCAAGCCCTCTCCTCACGTGCTGTACGCGTTGTCGAGCGCGCTCAGCGTGAACTACGAGACGTTAATGCAACGTGCAGGCTACATTTTGCCGAACGCACCTAGGGCGGCAGGTGCGAAGCACGGCAGGGCGGCAACATTCGCGATTGACAATCTCACTTCTGAAGAAGAAGGCGAATTGCTCAAGTACCTCACGTTTCTTCGCACACAGAAGAAGTAACGCGTGCAGCGACCCGACGACTCGAGCCTGACACCTGGCCAACTCGCGCGGATCCGGAAAGAAGTTGAGCGGGCCCTTTGCGAAGCTGCGGTGCTCGGCGTCTTGCCGACGCCGGTTGACCAGGTAATGCGAGTAGCCCGCGTTAGGGAAGTGGAAGAGGACGTCCTGAATCCTGGTTTCGTCGCGAAGCTGATGGGTAAGGCGGAGAAGGCCGGCCAGACTATCAAGCGAGCGGTTTCGAAGATCATCGGCCTCTTTCACGCATCAGAGGGACTTGTATTCATCGACCAAACGCTGATTCTCGTGAGAAAGCGCTTCGTCCGCTTACATGAGGCTGCACACGGGTTTCTGCCTTGGCAGCGACCAATGTACGCAGTGGTGGAAGATTGTGAGATGGCCCTCGATCCGGACACCGCCGATCTCTTTGATCGCGAGGCGAACGTATTTGCATCGGAAGTGCTGTTTCAGCTCGATACCTTCCGCGACCAAGCGGAGCAGGAACCATTCGGAATCTGGACGCCCGTGCGGCTGGCGCCGAAGTTCAACGCCTCCCTTTACGCCTCGATCCGTCAGTACGTCTCCAAGAATCAACGTGCCTGCGCAGTGCTAATATTGAACATGCCAGAGATCACGGCAGGCGTAGGATTCCGGGCGACTCTACGACGTACGGAGAAATCAGCGAGTTTCACGAAGGTATTCGGTCATCACGTGTGGAAGGAGTCATTCACGCCGGATGACGATATCGGCGCACTGGTACCGATCGGCCAAAGGAAAAGCTCCAGAAAACGACAGCTCGGCCTCAACGATGCGAACGGTGTGCTGCACGATTGTATCGCCGAGGCGTTTACCAACACGCGCCAGGTGTTTGTCCTTATCCACGCAGTCAAGACGCTGACGGCAACGCGAATATTTCTGGGTCAGTCCGACACGCATGTGTCCTAACTGCCGTTTCAGCAGAAGAACTATGACCAGGAAGGCGGAGGTCCGATCGCAGTGGCGACCATTCTGGAATCGTATGACATCGCTAGTCCTGAACTTGGCAAGTCATTCAAGATCGACTTGGCCGATGGGCTTGATGGCGCTCATTTGGATTTTATCGAGGCACAGTGGACGCCTGTCCTTACACGCCAATACGACCTTGCTCTGCTGGGGTTCTTCCAGCTACCGGCTGTTGATCAAACCCCCGAAAAGTGGGTCGAAACCCTGGGCAGTTTTGGGGTTCAGGACTATCGTTGGAATTGGCGAAGTAAGAGTGCAATCGCGCTCGGCGCGAAGCGGCGCATTCTCGCATTGTTGAATGTCGACGAAGTGGAGGCAGCCATGATGGTGCTTTTCGGCAAGACGTCGCGGGAGCCCACTACGCCGTTGCCGATAGTCTATGTGGATTTCCTTGCCGTCGCACCTTGGAATCGTAAGGTGGTTCAATTTCCGCAGCGCTTCAAGAACCTTGGCACGGTCATGCTCGGCGAGGCAGTCGCAACGAGTATTTCAATGGGCCTCGATGGGCGCTGCGGTCTCCACTCGTTGCCGCAATCAGAGGGCTTTTATCGCCGAATCGGAATGAGCGACTTCGGCCTTGACCACGCGTACTCCTCCCTGAGGTACTTCGAGTTCAATGCCCAAGTCGCAAGACAGTTTGTGAGGTGACCTATGACGCAATTCTCTTTGGGGCAGGCCTGGGTCTCTCGGGTCACGAATGCGGATACTCCGGACGTGCCTGTCATTGGAGCAGTTGTGAGCCCAATGCCGGATAGCGAGCAATTGAAGACTGTACTCAGAAAGGTGTCGCTTTCTGATTCCGCTCGAGAAATGGTGCGCCGTAGATGGCTTCAGCCTGGAAGCAGCAACGACAAGGTGGCCGAGCGTGGCCAAGCCATTTTTGATTTTCTGTTCTCGCGAAACACGAGCCGACCTGCATTAGCAATGTTTAAGGGTCGCCGTCTCAGCGCACAGCGGGATCTAGTCGAAGAAGTTTCATCAATGGCATGGATTGCCCATGTGACCGACACCGCACAGTCCCAGCCATCCACCGTGAAATTCAAGCCCGCAGCCATAAGCGAAGATTTTGTCCGACGGCTGACAAAGCTCAGCGTGCTTGATGATGGCCCCCGGCGGGCATTGGCGACGGTGCGGGAGATCGGCGTCACGGTCGTGGTGGAGAGTGGCCTACCGGGTATGTCCGTCGATGGAGCGTCCTTCCACTCCAGGCAGGCGGGCCCAGTACTCGCGTTGACGCTACGTCACGACCGCCTGGACAACTTCTGGTTCACTCTTCTGCACGAGCTGGGACACATTGTCTTGCATCTCACCGAACCGGTGGATGACATCTATATCGACTCCATGGACGAGAGTGTGAGAGATGAGCAGGAGGCCGAGGCCGAAGCTGACGCTTTTGCGAAGGATGGCTTAGTTCCTCGAGATACGTGGTTCAGAAGCGATGCTCGGCGCTTGGGCAGCGAGAACAGTGTGATCGCCCTGGCAAAGCAGCTGGGCATCCATCCGTCCATCGTGGCTGGACGCATCCGCTATGAGCGCAGGGAGTTCAGAGTGTTCAGCGACCTTGTAGGCATGGGTCGAGTTCGTGACGTCATCCTCGCAGACTAGACCGAGTTATGTACTCACCCATTCTCAGGAACAGGCAAAGTGAGATGTTGGCAATCAGGCATTTGTCGAAGCCGGTACGCGGTCATCTGATGCCTCTGCTGGATGTGGCCGCGCCGACCAAGAGCGCGGATCTCGCGACTGAGGTGACTTACGTTGAACGGAATATCGCTCGTACCGAGAAGGACGCGACCGACTTTCCGGCGATATTTGTGGACTCGAGCGAATTAGACACGGCATTTCGCCTTTCTCGCGGCATCCATCCGTTGGAGGCAGTCGCACAAGCCATTCGGCGTGCAGGTGGGCGACCAATTCCTGTGACAGGTCTGCATCGCGATGCTAAGCACCAAGCTGTTGCTGTGGCGATCGCGGGTGAGCAGCCGCAGCGCACATGGTGCCTTCGACTCGACGCTACGGATGTAAGTACTGCGACGCTGACGCTAAAGCGCATTCGCGATCTTCTGGGCGTGGAGTCGTTTGAGCCGGCTCTCACTTACCTGCTATTGGATTTGCAGTGTTTGTTTGGCCAAGAGCGGGAGGCCGTGTCAAAACAAGTGTTACGCCTGCTCAAGCTTCTGGAGGCTGCCACCTGGGCTGGAATTATCGTCGGTGGATATGGCATTCCCGATCAGATCTCGACGGCCGTGGCCACGAAGGAGCAGGGGTATCTGCGGCGCGTCGAACAGGATGTTTTTCGCGATGCGGCCACCTTCCAAATGCAGACGCCCCGTTGGTTCGCCGACTACACGATCTTGCCACCGTCGGTGGTGGAGCTTGACTGGCGGTTAATTCAAAAGGTCATGACTCCGAAGGCGCTATATACGCTGGAAGACCTGTGGTTCGTTGTCCGGGGCGGCGCGTTCTCTAGTCACCCCGACGGGCACGGGCAATACTTCTCCATCGCGGACGAGATTGTGGCGCTGGACGAGTATTGCGGCCCCGACTACAGCTACGGGGACGAGTACATTGCAGATCGCTCCAAAAGGAAAGGCAAAGCCGGGAATCCTGGCTCATGGATCACTGCCTGCGTGAATCACCACATCACATTCACAGCCAACTCGCACGCAAGCGGGGGAGATCCCTAGATCGGGACGCAACGCCAGTCGGCTCGCTCACGGAGTTTCTGCAGGCTCGCGTGCCGAAGAATCGGTGGTTCGATCCGCGACAGCAGTTCCTTTCGCATTGTCTTCTTTGTCGCTGTTGGTTTTGCAGGGCCGCCTGCCAAGTCAATCAAAAGCGCGTCGACCTCATCTCGCCATAGCAGTGCGAGGAGAGTTTCAAGATTGAGGTTGGGATTCAACTGCGGACGCCGCAGGAACCGATACCGCAATCGACAATGCTCTTGGCGCCCGACGACGATGCCCCACCACTCAGGCACCAACGTAACTGCTTTTGACGCCAGGCCCTCGTGTGTCACAAGCACCACTTGGTCGAAGCACTTCGAGTATGCCTCTGCCTGGCCTGGAAGTCGGGCGACATCATCTTTGGGGCCTTTAATCTCAATCCCGATTAAGTGGTCTGCGATAACCGCAAGATCGATTCGAGCCCGACCCGAGCAGACCTCCATTTCTTCGACGAGGAATGCCTGTTCGTTGCTGCGGACCCAGCGAGGAAGCTGCGTCTTGATGAACGCCCGGATATCCTGCTCGGAAATCTCCATTGAGGCTTCGCTAATATCCTGACAATTCCCGTAACTCATTGTATTATAAATAATTCTCTAGTCTCGGCGCATGCGCGCAAATCGAATGTCACGGGAGCAGAGAGTAACGTAATGTCCGGGCTGCGCGCTCAGTTGCTCACGTATCGGGAGACCGCAACTGGCCGGCGGTCTCCAGGCTATTGCCAGCAGGGGGGAATAGAGGGAAAAGCAGGGGACTGGTTTCTGTTGCCGAATCAGCAAGTTACTGATTCCTAAGGATCTTCCGGCGAGTCAAAAGCCCGCACGGAACGTCTGACTGGAACGGCGCAAGTCTCGCGACACCTGGTTGCGCGGCACTATGCCGTGCTCCTTGGCAACCACGGGGAAATGCGACCGTAGCCTTGCTTCTCGTCGAGACGGCAGCCTCTCTGAGCCGGACGACTAGGGCAGCTGCGGTGTGATGAAGCGCAAGCGCGCACTGGTACATCAGTGTCCGTCACGTGGGGTGAGAGAGATGGCGGCACTCGCAATGGCACCGTGGAACGACACGTTCAAGCTCGCAAACGAGCAACTGTGGCGCCGAGTCCTTACGCGATGGAGGCGAGGGACCACGACCGCCCGTTTGCATTGAAATGAAGGTAAGCACTTCGATAACCCCGTTGCCGTGCTCGGCGCCGGGGAGGACGTGTTCACTTCAGTTGGTCAGGCAGCAATGCGTCGGGATTGCAGAGCGGGTTTGACGTTCCACGGCAGCAGCGCCTCGA
>Ga0302314_10014509_pt1 | contig 13473 bp, 11 predicted proteins | sample III_Palsa_N2_3_FD_200533 | JGI IMG/M metagenome (GOLD analysis project Ga0302314, IMG submission 200533) | Peat permafrost microbial communities from Stordalen Mire near Abisko, Sweden - III_Palsa_N2_3 | ecosystem: Environmental > Terrestrial > Soil > Palsa > Peat permafrost | place: Sweden...
GGCTTCGACAAGAACGCGGCCGGGGTGGACGGCCTGGCCGCGCTCGGCTTCGCCTTCGTCGAGGTCGGCACGGTCACCGCGCGGGCACAGCCGGGCAACCCTGCTCCCCGGATGTTCCGGCTGACCGAGGACCGGGCGCTGATCAACCGGATGGGCTTCAACAACGCCGGGGCCGCCGCCGCGGCGGCCCGGCTGGCCGCCCGGCGCACGCCCGGCGGCGGCCTGCGGGCCGGGGCGCTGCCGGTGATCGTCGGAGTCAACATCGGCAAGACCAAGGCGGTGCCGGAGGACGAGGCGGTCGACGACTACCGGGTCTCGGCCCGCCAGGTGGCCCCGGTGGCCGACTACCTCGTCGTCAACGTCTCCTCACCCAACACCCCCGGACTGCGCAACCTCCAGGCCGTCGAGGTGCTGCGCCCGCTGCTGCTCGCGGTGCGCGAGAGCGCCGACGAGGCGGCCGGCCGGCACGTGCCGCTGCTGGTGAAGATCGCGCCCGACCTCGCCGACGAAGACGTCGACGCGGTCGCCGGGCTGGCCGTGGAGATCGGCCTGGACGGGATCATCGCGACCAACACCACGATCTCCCGGGACGGTCTGCGCACGAGCGCGGCCAAGGTCGAGGAGTACGGCGTGGGCGGCCTGTCCGGCCCGGTGCTGCGCGAGCGCTCCCTGGCGGTGCTGCGCCGGCTGCGGGACCAGGTCGGTGACGAGATGACCATCATCGCGGTCGGCGGGATCGAGACCGCCGCGGACGCGGCCGAGCGCCTGGAAGCCGGGGCGACCCTGCTGCAGGGCTTCACCGGCTTCATCTATCAGGGCCCGTTCTGGGCCCGGCGGATCCACCGCGGCCTGGCCGCACGGAGAAATTGATCACTAAGGAGCTCAGCCATGCCCTCCCCCCTCACCGTCCCCTTCGGCGCGCGGCTGCGCCAGGCCCTGGACACCCGGGGACCGCTCTGCGTCGGCATCGACCCGCACGGCGCGCTGCTGGAATCCTGGGGTCTGGGCGACGATCTGGCCGGGCTCGACCGCTTCGCCGGGATCGTGGTCGAGGCCCTGGCGGACCGGGTCGCGGTGCTCAAGCCGCAGTCGGCCTTCTTCGAACGCTTCGGCTCGCGCGGCATCGCCGTGCTCGAACGCACCGTCGCCGAAGCCCGTGCGGCCGGCGCGCTGGTCCTCCTCGACGCCAAGCGCGGCGACATCGGCTCTACGGTCGAGGCCTACGCCCAAGCCTATCTGGACCCGGCCTCCCCGCTTTTTGCCGACGCGCTGACGGCTTCCCCGTATCTCGGCTTCGAATCGCTCGAACCGCTCTACCAGGCCGCTGAACGGCACGGCAGCGGCGTATTCGTCCTTGCTTTCACATCCAACCCCGAGGGTCCGACAGTGCAGCGGGCCGTCACGGCGGAAGGGGTGACGGTGGGCGCCGACATCCTGGCGCGGACCGCCGCACGCAACGTCGCAGAGCTCGCCGCTGCCCCGGCGCAAGACAGCTCTGGTCGGCTCGGCTCGATCGGTGTGGTTCTCGGCGCCACCATCACTGACCTGCCCTTCGACCTCGGCAAGCTGAACGGCGCGGTGCTGGCGCCGGGCCTCGGCGCGCAGGGCGCGGTCCCGGCGGATTTAGCCAGGATTTTCGGCGGCGCGCTCTCGGCGGTGGTGCCCTCCTTCTCCCGCGAAGTACTGCGCCACGGCCCCGATATCACCGCTCTCCGGTCGGCGGCGACCAGCGCAGTTACCGACTGCAGATCGGCTTTGAGCTACTAGCCTGCGGAAAGAGTCCGCAAAGTTTCGCTTGGGAAAGTGCCCCCAGATCGGTGCGTTCCGGGCGATATCGGGTCACTCGCACCGGTGAATCGGAGGATCCGGTGCACGCGCCGCCGCCAACTCCGGTACGCTCCGGTTTTATCGCAGCCCAGCGGGGGTGTCTTCTTGCCATCAGCGCTGGAAGCGACTAGGTTCCGGCAACGGACCCACCGAGCCAATTGACCGTGCGTAACACAACGGGTGATCGGTTCAACAAGTCAAAATCCATTTCGACGTCATGAGGTGAATTGGCGTGGCTCTTCCCACCCTCACTCCCGAGCAGCGCACCGCGGCGCTGGAGAAGGCCGCTGCGGCCCGGCGTGAGCGCGCCGAGATCAAGAACCGACTCAAGCACTCCGGCGCCTCCCTTTCCGAGGTCGTCGCCGAGGGTCGCAAGAACGAGGTAGTCGGCAAGATGAAGGTCTCGGCGTTGCTCGAGTCCCTGCCAGGTGTTGGCAAGGTTCGGGCGAAGCAGATCATGGAACGGCTTTCCATCTCCGAGACCCGCCGGGTCCGCGGACTGGGTGCCAACCAGATCGCCGCTCTCGAGAAGGAATTCGGCGGCCCGGCGAAGTAGGCTAGATACTTCACCTGGTACCACCGGCTTCCGGATCAGCAGTAACTGCGCATGCCGGGGGGACGGGAGGCTCGTTGCTTCCGGTACCCTCGGTATGCGTGAGCTCAGTAGACCTTCCCGCGCGATCTTCCGCGCCGTCCCGCCCCTCCTGCCGACTCGTGGTCCTCTCCGGTCCGTCCGGGGTGGGCAAGAGCACCGTGCTGAGCCATCTGCGCGCCGAGCACCCCGAGATCTGGCTCTCCGTCTCCGCCACCACCCGGTCGCCGCGCCCCGGCGAGACCGACGGCGTGCAGTACTTCTTCACCGCCCCCGACGACTTCGAGAAGCTCCGGGAGAGCGGGGAACTCCTCGAATGGGCCGAGTTCGCCGGCAACCGCTACGGCACCCCGCGCCGCCCGGTGCTCGACCGCCTCGCCGACGGCGTCCCGGCCCTGCTGGAGATCGAACTGCAGGGCGCCCGCCAGGTGCGGGCCGCGATGCCCGAGGCGCTGCAGGTCTTCCTCGCCCCGCCGAGCTGGGAGGAACTGGTGCGCCGGCTCACCGGCCGGGGCACCGAGCCGCCCGAGGTGATCGAGCGCCGGCTGGCCGCGGCCCGGGTGGAGCTGGCCGCGGAGTCGGAGTTCGACCTGACCCTGGTGAACACTTCGGTCGAGGACGTAGCGCTTGAACTGCTAAAGTTGATGGGCGAACGCTAAATCTCAAGCTGAACCGGATTACGTGGTACGCCTCACCCCCGCAGCAACCTGAAGGGTCCAAAGAACACATGTCTGTGACCGAGCCTGAAGGCATCATCAACCCGCCGATCGACGAGCTGCTCGAAGCCACCGACTCGAAGTACAGCCTGGTCATCTACGCGGCCAAGCGCGCTCGGCAGATCAACGCCTACTACTCCCAGCTCGGCGAGGGCCTGCTGGAGTACGTCGGCCCGCTCGTGGACACCCACGTGCACGAGAAGCCGCTGTCCATCGCGCTGCGCGAGATCAACGCGGGCCTGCTCACCGCCGAGCCCTTCGAAGTCGTCGCCTAACCTCGCCGGCGAGGCGTGCGGCGGCCGAGCCCGTTGGAGGCGAACCCGTGTCAGACCAGCCTGTGACAGAGCGGAAGGGCACGGGGGCCGGGCTTGCGGCCAAGCCCCGCGTCGTCCTCGGCGTGGCCGGCGGGATCGCCGCCTACAAGGCCTGTGAGCTGCTGCGCCGACTGACCGAGTCCGGCCACGACGTGCAGGTCGTACCCACTGCCGCCGCGCTGAATTTTGTCGGCGCGCCGACCTGGGAGGCCCTGTCCGGGCACCCGGTGTCCACCGAGGTGTGGGAGAACGTCGCCGAAGTGCCGCACGTGCGCTTGGGCCAGGGCGCGGACCTGGTCCTGGTCGCCCCGGCCACTGCCGACCTGCTGGCCAAGGCCGCCCACGGCCTGGCCGACGACCTGCTGACCAACACCCTGCTGACTGCCCGCTGCCCGGTGATGTTCGCCCCGGCGATGCACACCGAGATGTGGCTGCACCCGGCGACCCAGGAGAACGTGGCCACGCTGCGCCGCCGCGGGGCGATCGTGCTGGACCCGGCCGAGGGCCGACTCACCGGAGCCGACACCGGTCCCGGCCGGCTGCCCGAGCCCGGCGAGATCTTCGAACTTGCCGTCGCGGTGCTGCGGCGCGGGGGAGCGCTGCCGGCGGACCTGAGCGGACTGCATGTCACAGTTTCGTCCGGAGGCACCCGGGAACCACTGGACCCGGTACGCTATCTCGGCAACCGTTCATCCGGAATTCAGGGTTATGCACTAGCGAAGGCAGCGCTTGTACGCGGCGCCGAGGTCACGCTCGTGTCGGCCAATGTGGCCCTGCCCGATCCGGCCGGGGCGAAGGTGGTCAGGGTGGGCACCACGGCGGAACTCGCCGCCGCGGTCACCCTTGCCGCGGAGCAGGCCGACATCGTCGTGATGGCCGCCGCGGTGGCCGACTTCCGGCCCAGGGACTACGCGGCCTCGAAGATCAAGAAGACTGACGACACCTCGGCACCGGTGATCGAGCTGGTCCAGAACCCGCATGTGCTGCGCGCAGTGGTTCGCGCGCGCACAGAGCGCGGCGCGGCCGGCGCGGACCAGACCATCGTCGGCTTCGCGGCCGAGACCGGGGACACCGAGCACTCCCCGCTCGAACTCGGGGCCCGCAAGCTGGCCGAGTACGGGGTGGACCTCCTGGTGGTCAACGAGGTGGGTCCGGAGAAGGTGTTCGGGCAGCAGCACACCGAAGCGGTGATCATGACGGCGGACGGCGGACGGACCGAGATCCCGCACGGTTCGAAGGCGATCTTGGCCGACGCGATCTGGGACGCGGCACTACTCTTCCGGCGTGGTTCTTCCGGAGTATGAGATAAGGCGCGGGGGAGGAACTTCCAGTCACAATCACCTGGCGTCTGGGGCGGAGGCCCTGTCCTTCAGGGTGGGGCGGAGGCCCGCGCTTTCGTAGTTTGTCATTTCTTGTCGGACCTTTCGTTTAGTGTGCGGGTGTGCAACTTCGTTATAACTTTCGTCTGGATCCGGGGCCGGGTCAGGTTCGTGACCTGGCCCGGGTGTTCGGGTGTGCGCGGGTGGTGTATAACGATGCGTTGGCGTTGCGCCGTCAGGCCTATGCGGCCGGGTTGCCGCGGGTGTCTGCGACGGAGGTGCAGCGTCGGGTGTTGACGCTGGCGAAGCTGACCCCGGAGCGGGCGTTCCTGGCCGAGGTCGGGGTGGATCCGCTGATCCAGGCGGTGCGGGACCTGGAGGGCGCGTACGGCAACTTCTTCGCCTCCCTCAGCGGACGGCGCAAGGGTCCGAAGGTGGCCGAGCCGCGGTTCAGGTCCCGTAGGGATAACCGGCAGGCGGTGCGCTTCACCCGCAACGGTTTCCGGTTGCGCGGCAATGGGATGCTGTATCTGGCGAAGATCGGTGAGGTGCGGGTGCGCTGGTCGCGATCCCTGCCGGGTGAGCCGTCGAGTGTGACGGTGGTCAAGGACGCGGCCGGGCGCTACCACGCCTCGTTCGTCGTGGAGACCGACCCGGGCGTGGACCTGGACCGCTTCCCGGCGGTGTTGGATGCCGGGTGTGCGGAGACGGGGATCGATCTCGGGTTGACGCACTTCGCGGTCCTGTCGGACGGGCGGAAGATCTCGGCGCCGAAGTTCCTGCGCGCCGAGGAGCGCAAGCTCGCCCGGTACCAGAAGGACCTGGCCCGCAAGCAGAAGGGCTCGAACAACCGGAGCAAGGCCGTGGTCAGGCTCGCCCAGCAGCACGCGAAGGTCGCCGACCAGCGTAGGGACTTCCACCATAAACTCTCTACGGCGATTGTCCGCGATACCCAAGCGGTCTATGTCGAGAATCTGTGTGTAAGGGGCCTGGCGCGTACCCGGTTGGCTAAGAGTGTGCACGACGGGGGCTGGTCCGCGTTCGTGAGGATGCTGGAGTACAAGTGCGCCCGCTACGGGCGCTACTTCGCTCGGATCGACCGGTTCACCCCCCACCTCGCAGATCTGTTCGGCCTGCCGGGTCAAGGACGGGCCCAAGCCGCTGGGCGTACGCGATTGGGTGTGCTCCGAGTGTGGGGCCCATCACGACCGCGACGTGAACGCCGCGAGGAATGTGCTGGCCGCCGGACGGGCGGACAGGATAAACGCCTGTGGAGACCAAGTCAGACCGGGACTCGTCCCGGCACAGGTCTGTGAAGCAGGAACCCACCGAGGTGACTTTTCGTGCGCGCCGTGTGAACCAGCACTGGCCGCGCCGCAAGGCGCGGTAGGAATCTCTGCCCCTTAGGGCGGAGAGGACGTCAAGTGGTTAGACTGGCCCCGTTGGTACAAGTGAATCGTCAGCAGCCGCTGCATGAAGGAGTCGTTGGAAGTGGTCCGTCCCGCAACCGATCGCCGTTTGTTCACCTCGGAATCCGTGACCGAGGGTCACCCCGACAAGATTGCCGACCAGATCTCGGACTCGATCCTGGACGCGCTATTGACCGAGGACCGCGACTCGCGGGTCGCGGTCGAGACCCTGATCACCACCGGCCAGGTGCACATCGCCGGCGAGGTCACCACCTCCGGCTGGGCGGACATCCCCACGATCGTCCGCGAGAAGATCCTGAGCATCGGGTACGACTCCTCCAAGAAGGGCTTCGACGGCGCCTCCTGCGGCGTCTCGGTCTCGATCGGGTCGCAGTCACCTGACATCGCCCAGGGCGTGGACACCGCCTACGAGACCCGGCACGAGGGCGAGAGCGGCGACGAGCTGGACCGGCAGGGCGCCGGCGACCAGGGCCTGATGTTCGGCTACGCGTGCTCCGACACGCCCGAGCTGATGCCGCTGCCGATCGCGCTGGCGCACCGGCTGGCCCGCCGGCTGACCCAGGTGCGCAAGAACGGCACCGTGGCCTACCTGCGCCCGGACGGCAAGACCCAGGTCACCATCGAGTACGACGGCGACCGCCCGGTCCGTCTGGACACCGTGGTCGTCTCCTCGCAGCACGCCTCCGACATCGACCTGGCCACCCTGCTGACCCCGGACGTCAAGGAGTTCGTGGTCGAGAAGGAACTGGCCGGCCTGAACCTCGACACCGAGGGCTACCGGCTGCTGGTCAACCCGACCGGCCGGTTCGAGATCGGCGGCCCGATGGGCGACGCGGGACTGACCGGCCGCAAGATCATCGTGGACACCTACGGAGGCATGGCCCGGCACGGCGGCGGCGCCTTCTCCGGCAAGGACCCGTCCAAGGTCGACCGCTCCGCCGCGTACGCGATGCGCTGGGTGGCCAAGAACATCGTCGCCGCGGGCCTGGCCACGCGGGTCGAGGTCCAGGTCGCCTACGCGATCGGCAAGGCCGAGCCGGTGGGCCTGTTCGTGGAGACCTTCGGCACCGAGACCGTGGCCCCCGAGCGGATCCAGCAGGCCGTGGGCGAGGTCTTCGACCTGCGTCCGGCCGCCATCATCCGGGACCTGGACCTCAAGCGCCCGATCTACGCCCAGACTGCCGCCTACGGCCACTTCGGCCGCGAGGAGGAACAGTTCACCTGGGAGCGCACCGACCGGGTGGAAGCCCTCAAGAGCGCGGTGGCGTAAGCCATCGGCGACCCGCCCGGCCGGTCCCCGGCCGCCGTCGTGTCCGACCGTTCCGGTACAACGGGAACTATGCACAACCCGGACTCCGACCCCCCGAACAAAACCTCTGGCCCGCATGAGCAGCTCGAGCTCCTGCGGGCCGAGGTGCGTAAGGCGGTCGCGGCCAAGGACCCGGACGGCTCCGCCACCCAGATCGCGGCGCACCTGCCGGTGGCCCGGGTGGCGGTGGACGTCGACCCGTCGCACCTGGACCGGCTCTGGGACTACGCGGTGCCGCAGGTCCTGGACCAGGAGGCGCAGCCCGGCGTCCGGGTCCGGGTCCGCTTCAACAACCAGCTGACGAACGGCTACCTCTGGGACCGGGTGGAGCGCAGCGAGTTCACCGGGGTGCTGACCCCGCTCAAGAGCGTGATCTCGGCCGAGCAGGTGCTCAGCCCGCAGATCGGCGGCCTGTCCCGGGCCGTGGCCGACGCCTACGCCGGAACCTTGATGGACGTCCTGCGCGTCGCCGTCCCGCCCAGGCACGCGGTGACCGAGAAACGCCCGGTGCCGGAGACGGCCGACCCTCCGCCGAAGCTGCCGGAAGCGGAATGCGACCGCGAGGCCTGGGCCCCCTACGAGGGCGGCGGCGCACTGCTCGACGCCCTGGCCGACGGGCAGCGGCCGCGTGCGGTGTGGACCGCGCTTCCCGGCCTGGACTGGACCCGTCCGCTGGCCGCCGCGGCGTACGCGACCCTGGCCGGTGGCCGCGGGGTGATCCTGCTGGTGCCGGACGGGCGCGACGTGGGCCGGCTGGACCAGGCCCTGACCGACGGCTTCGGCCGCGCCGACCTGCACGTCGCACTGACCGCCGACCTCGGTCCGGCGGAGCGCTACCGGCGCTGGCTGTCCCTGCTGCGCGGCCAGGTGCGCTGCGTGGTCGGCACCAGGGCCGCGGTCTACGCGCCGGTGGCCGACCTCGGCCTGATCGCGATCTGGGACGACGGCGACCCCGCGTACGCGGAACGTGTCGCGCCATACCCGCACGCCCGTGAGGTGCTGACCCTGCGCGCCCACCGGGAACGCGCGGCGGCGCTGATCGGCGGCCACAACGTCACCGCTGAGGGCGCGCAGCTGATCGCCCGGCGCTGGGCCAGACCGGTGGCCGCGCTGCGCGCGCGGGTGAACGAACACCGAGCCTCGGTGCGCACGGCGGACAGCGACCATGGCCGCGACGCCGCCGCGGTGGCTGCTCGGCTCCCGACTGCGGCTTGGCGGGCTGCACGTGAGGGACTACAGAACGGTCCGGTGCTGGTCCAGACGCCGCGGGCTGGCTACGTGCCGTCGCTCTCTTGCGTACGCTGCCGAGAACCCGCGATCTGCGTACACTGCCGCGGCCCGCTGAAACTGGCTGCGCGGAACGAGACCGCGATCTGCAAATGGTGCGCAAAGCAGGCCGGCCACTGGCAGTGCCCGCGCTGCGGCAGCGACAGGTTCCGGGCCCGGTCGATCGGCGTGGCCCGCGGCGCCGAGGAGCTCGGCCGCGCGTTCCCCGGGGTGCCGGTGCTGGTCAGCAGCGGGAGCAAGATCCTGCGGACGGTCGGTTCGCAACCGGCCCTGGTGGTTGCCACACCGGGTGCGGAGCCCGTGGCCAAGGACGGATACGCCACAGTGCTGCTGCTCGACGGCGATTTGCTGCTCGGCCTGCCGATACTGCGCGCCAACGAACAGGCCATGCGCCGTTGGCTGGCTGCCGCCGCCCTGGCCCGCTCGGCGAGCCAGGGCGGACAGGTGGTCATCGCCGCCGAGCCCACGGCCGCTGCCACCCAGGCCCTGCTGCGCTGGGACCCGGCCGGATTCGCCCGGCGGGAGCTGGCCGACCGGGCCGAACTCGGCTACCCGCCCGCGGCGCGTCTCGCGGAGCTGACCGGCACTTACGCGGGGGTGACGGAACTGATCGCGCTGGCCGAGCTGCCGGATAAGGCGGAGGTCCTAGGCCCGAATGAACTGCAAGAACCCGCCCCGGATGGGGAAGGCAAGCTGCACCGCGCCCTGGTGCGCGCCGCCGCTGCGGACGGCCGGGCCTTGGCCGCCGGACTCAAGGCGGCCCAGGGTGTGCGCACCGCACGCAGCGCCCCGGACTTCGTCCGGATCCGGATCGACCCGGTGGACCTGGCGTGACGGCGCGGCGGCGATGAAGATCAGCGCGGATACGGAGGAGCCTGGCGTGCAGAGAGGCGCTGTGCAGCGAGATGATTCACCACCCCCGGCAGAGGATCGCTCTCATGAGGCCGCCGCGGACACCGGCCCGCGCGTACCGGGATCTCCGCCTCGGCCCTTCGGGCTCTTCGCGGGCGAGATCGTGATCGATCCGGATTTCGACGACCCGCTGCCCGCGGAGGTCACTCGTGCTTTTGCCGGGCTCGGCCGGTAGATCGGCTCACCACGGAGCGAACCGTCCTCGCGAAGCGGCTTGGGCAGCAGATATCTCCCGGTAGAATATGGCGGAGAAACCCAGATAATCCCAGGCGAAGAACGGGCGGCGCGTAGTGACGATCCAGCAGATCCGGTTGTTCGGCGACCCCGTGCTGCGGACCAAGGCAGAACCGGTGGTCGACTTCGACAAGGAGCTGCGGCGGCTCGTCAAGGACCTCACCGACACCATGCTCGGCGTGCCCGGGGCGGGGCTGGCGGCGCCGCAGCTGGGTGTTTCGCTGCGGGTGTTCGTCTACAACGTCGACGACGTGGTCGGGCATCTGATCAATCCGACGCTGGACCTGTCCGACGAGGAGCAGGACGGCGACGAGGGGTGCCTGTCGATCCCCAACCTCAAATTCCCCTGTGTTCGGTCGAAGTACGCGGTGGCCAAGGGCTTCAACGAGTACGGCGATCCGATCACGGTGGAGGGCAGCGATGTGCTGGCCCGCTGCGTCCAGCACGAGACCGACCACCTCGACGGGGTCCTCTTCATCGACCGGCTGGACCGGGAGCAGCGCAAGCTGGCGTTGAAGGCGATCCGCTCGGCCGATTGGGCCGGTGCGACGGTGCCGGAAGTCAAGCTCTCTCCGCACCCGACCTTCGGCCAGGCGCGTTAGGTGCCGGGCATGCGTGTCGTGTTCGCCGGTACCCCCGAGCCGGCCGTCGCCTCCCTCAGGGCCCTGATCGAGGGATCGCGCCATCAGGTGATTGCAGTGCTCACCAGGCCTGATGCGCGGACCGGCCGTGGCCGAGTGCTCGAACCGTCGCCGGTGCGTCGGCTGGCCGAGGAGCACGGGATCGAGGTGCTCACTCCGGAGCGGCCGCGCGATCCCGAGTTTCTGGCCCGGCTGGCGGAGCTGGCCCCGGACGTGTGCCCCGTGGTCGCCTACGGCGGCCTGATTCCGCAGGCCGCGTTGGACATTCCTCGGCACGGCTGGGTCAATCTGCACTTCTCGCTGCTGCCGGCCTGGCGCGGCGCGGCGCCGGTGCAGCGGGCGATCCTGGCCGGGGACGAGATCACCGGGGCGTGCACGTTCCGGCTGGAAGCCGGCCTGGACACCGGGCCGCTCTACGGCTCGATCACAACCGAGATCTCCCGCACCGACACCAGCGGCGACCTGCTCGCCCGGCTGGCCGTGGACGGCGCGCGGCTGCTCGTGGCCACCCTCGACGGGATCGAGGAGGGGCGGCTGGTCCCGGTGGAGCAGGAGACCTCCGGGATCTCCCTCGCGCCCAAGCTCAGCGTGGAGGACGCGCGGATCGACTGGAAGTCCCCGGCGCTGCACATCGACCGCCAGGTGCGCGCCTGCACCCCGGCCCCCGGGGCGTGGACCACGCTGGCCGGCGAACGGGTGAAGATCTTCCCGCTCACCCCGATCCCGGGCGTGGTGGACCTGGCGCCCGGCGCACTGCAGGTGGACAAGCGCGGCCTGCAGGTGGGCACCGGGTCCGGGCACATCATCCGGCTCGGCGACGTCCAGCCGCAGGGCAAGAAGCGGATGGCGGCGGCGGACTGGGTGCGCGGGCTGCGCCTGGCCCCCGACGCGCGCTTCGACTGAGACATGTGGAGCATCGAGCCGTCCGCACCGCCGGCGATCAACAAGCGACCAGCAGCAGCACACTCAAGAAGAGAGTCCATGCCTTCCTCCCTGTCCTACCGCCGCGCCGACCCGGCGCGCGCCGCCGCCTACGACACCCTGCGGGCCGTGGCCGGTCGGGACGCCTACGCGAACCTGGTCCTGCCCGGGCTGCTGACCGAGCGCGGGCTCGACTCCCGTGACGCGGCCCTGGCCACCGAGCTGACCTACGGCGCCCTGCGCGGCCAGGGGACCTACGACGCGATCCTGGCTGCGTGCGTCAGCCGGCCGCTGGAGGAGCTCGACCCGGAGGTGCTCGACGTCCTGCGGCTGGGCGTGCACCAGCTGCTGGCCACCCGGATCCCCGCGCACGCGGCGGTGGCCGCGACGGTGGACCTCGCGCGCGAAGAGGTGCACGAGGGCGCGGCGAAGATGGTCAACGCGGTGCTGCGCAAGGTCGGCCAGGCCGACCTGCGCACCTGGGTGGACCGCGTGGCCCCGGATTCGGAGCAGGACCCGGAGGGCTACCTCGCGATTTACCGCTCGCACCCGCGCTGGATCGTCTCCTCGCTCTGGGACGCGCTGTCCGCGCACCGCGGCAAGGAGGCCGCCTCGGTCGAAATCGACGAACTGCTCGCGGTGGACAACGAACGTCCCGCGGTGACCCTGGTGGCCCGCCCCGGCCTGGTCGACATGGCCGAACTGGCCGAGTACGGCGCCGAGCCCGGCCGCTACGCCCCGACCGCCGCGTACCTGGCCGAGGGCGACCCGGGCCGGATCGAGGCGGTCCGGCGCGGACGGGCCGGCGTGCAGGACGAGGGCAGCCAGCTGGTCGCCCTGGCCCTGGCCCAGACCCCGATCGACGGCCCTGACTACCTGTGGCTCGACCTGTGCGCGGGCCCCGGTGGCAAGGCGGCGCTGCTGGCCGCCACCGCCGCGCAGCGCCAGGCCAAGCTGGTCGCCGCCGAACTCGCCCCGCACCGGGCGCGCCTGGTCAAGCGGGCACTGCAGCCGATCCACGGGATGCACAAGGTGGTCACCGCGAACGGCACCGAGCCGCCCTGGCTGGCCGGGACCTTCGACCGGGTGCTGGTGGACGCGCCGTGCACCGGGCTGGGCGCGCTGCGCCGCCGCCCGGAGTCGCGCTGGCGGCGCGAGCCGTCCGACGTGGCCCGGCTGGCCTCGCTGCAGAAGCGCCTGCTGCACTCCGCGCTGGACTCCACCCGGGCCGGCGGAGTGGTCGCGTACGTCACCTGCTCGCCGCACCTGGCCGAGACCCGGCTGGTGGTCGATGCCGTCCTGGCCAAGCGCGCCGACGTGGAGCGGATCGACGCGCGGCCGTTCCTGCCCGGCGTCCCGGAACTGGGCCCCGGCCCCGACGTGCAGCTGTGGCCGCACATCCACGGCACCGACGCGATGTACCTGGCCTTGCTGCGCCGCACCTGAAGCGAAAAATGGAGACAATGCGGCTATGACAATCCAGATCTCACCCTCCATCCTCAACGCCGACTTCGCCCGCCTGGCCGAGGAGGTCGCCTCGATCTCGCAGGCGGCGGACTGGGTGCACGTGGATGTGATGGACAATCACTTCGTGCCGAACCTGACCCTCGGCCTGCCGGTGGTCGAGTCCCTGCTCAAGGCCACGGCCCTGCCGGTGGACTGCCACCTGATGATCGAGGACCCGGACCGCTGGGCCCCGGCCTACGCGGAGGCCGGCGCGGGCTCGGTGACCTTCCACGCGGAGGCCGTCGGCGATCCGGTCCAGCTGGCCCGCGCGATCCGCGCGGCCGGGGCCAGGTCCGGCCTGGCGCTCAAGCCCGCCACGCCGATCGAGGCGTACGAGGACCTGTTCCCGGAGCTGGACATGGTGCTGATCATGTCGGTGGAGCCGGGCTTCGGCGGCCAGAGCTTCCTCGACTCGGTGCTGCCGAAGGTGCGCCGCACCCGCGAGGCGATCGGCCGGCACGGCGG
>Ga0302314_10014510_pt1 | contig 13473 bp, 13 predicted proteins | sample III_Palsa_N2_3_FD_200533 | JGI IMG/M metagenome (GOLD analysis project Ga0302314, IMG submission 200533) | Peat permafrost microbial communities from Stordalen Mire near Abisko, Sweden - III_Palsa_N2_3 | ecosystem: Environmental > Terrestrial > Soil > Palsa > Peat permafrost | place: Sweden...
GCCCCACCGCTGAGACCTACTCCTTCACCGACGCGGACAGCCTGGTGGCCTTCGCCGAACAGCACGGCATGAAGGTGCGCGGGCACAACTTCGTCTGGCATGAGGCGCTGCCGAAGTGGTTCGCCGGAACAGTCAACAAGAACAACGCGCGAAAATTCCTGGTCGATCACATCCACACCGTTGGCGGCCGCTACAAAGGAAAGATCCACTCCTGGGACGTCGTCAACGAGGCCATCTGGATTCCGGACGGACGCCCCGACGGCCTCAGAAGCTCCTCGCCCTGGTTCGAGATGCTGGGGCCGGAGTACATCGACCTGGCCTACAGAACCGCCCGCGAAACCGATCCCGCGGCCCTGCTGACCTACAACGACTACAGCATCGAGTACGACAACGACGAGGACGGCAAAAAGCGCGCTGCCGTACTGGCCCTGCTGCGCCGCATGAAGTCCGACAACGTTCCGCTCGACGCGCTGGGAATCCAGTCCCACATCCGCGCAGGCGGCACGACCGGCTTCAGCCAGGGTGTTCGCGAGCTGCTCGACGGCGCAAAGGCGCTGGGCCTGCAGGTCTTCGTCACCGAGCTGGACGTAAACGACGACGCCGTCACCACCGAAGAGACCGCCGACCGCGACAAGGCCGTCGCCGAGGTCTATCGCACCTACCTGACCGCGGCGCTCGAAGGCCCTGAGGTCAAAGCCGTCCTCACCTGGGGAGTCACTGACAAAAATACGTGGCTGAACAACGGAACCAAATTCCGCAAACAGCACCCGGAGCGCCTGCAGCGTCCCCTGCCCTTCGATCCGGACTACCAACCCGCCCCGGCCTTCTTCGCGATGCGCGAGGCGTTCGACGCAGCGAAGAAGCGATAGCAACAAAGCCGCAGCCCCACCAAACGCAGGAAAGCCCGCCGATCAGGCGGGCCCCCTGTATACGACGCAATGCAGTTATTTCGCGATGGTGTTGAACAGCCAGAACAGTCCACCCGAAAGCAGCGCCGCAACCGGCAGCGTGAACACCCAGGCCAGCGCGATGTCGCGAATCGTCGACATCTGCAGCCCGCTCTTGTTCGCCGCCATGGTCCCGGCAATTCCCGACGAGAGCACATGCGTGGTCGACACCGGTAGACCGTAACCGTCGGCCAGCCCGATCGTCAACATCGCGGTAATCTCAGCCGAGAGCCCCTGCGCATACGTCAGGTGCGTCTTGCCGATCTTCTCCCCGACCGTCACCACGATGCGCTTCCAGCCGATCATCGTCCCCAGCCCAAGCGCCAGCGCGACCGCAACCTTCACCCACGTCGGAATGAACTTGGTGGAGTGATCGAGCAGGCCCTTATAGTTCGTCAGCACCTTCTGGTCGTTGTCGCTGATCTTCGGGCCGTACTTCGGCAGCAAACGAAGCGTCTCGCTGGTCAGATACATCTGGTTGCGCACGTTAGCCTGCATGCCGGAGGGAACCGCGCCGAGCGATTTGTACTGCGTCGCCTCGTTGCGGATGTCGCCGACCATCTCCTGCAGCGCCAGCATCGTCGAAGGAGAGAACTTGTGAGAGCTCACAAATGCCTCCAGCTCCGGGGCGCTGTCGCCGACGGTCGTGTTGGGATCGACATAGTTGCCAACCGAGCTGATGACCTGCTGCGACACCGCGGCGAAGGTCTCCACCTGGTTGTAGCCGACCGTGTGGTTCAGCGCATACGCCGTCGGCACCGTACCGACCAGAATCAGCATGATGAGGCCCATGCCCTTCTGTCCGTCGTTCGAGCCATGAAAGAAGCTCACGCCGCTGCAGGTCGCCCAGAGCATCACGCGAATGTAGAGCGGCGGCGGCTGGTTGCCCTTCGGCGCTTCGTACAGCCGGGGATCCTTCATGATCAGCTTGAACAGCCCGAAGAGCAGCGCGGCGACGCCGAAGCCGATGACCGGCGAGAGCAGCAGCGCCTGGAAGACCTTCGTGACCTGGGACCAGTCCACACCGCTGACGCCGCTCGCGCCATGCATCACCTGGTTGGCGACGCCGACGCCGATGATCGACCCGATCATCGTATGCGAACTCGAAGCCGGAAGCCCACGCCACCACGTCGCCAGGTTCCACAAAATCGCCGCAATCAGCAGCGCGAAGACCATCGCGAAGCCGGAGCCTTTGCTGACCTTCAGGATAAGCTCCACCGGCAGCAGCGAGATGATCGCGAACGCCACAGCGCCCGAGCTGGTCAGCACGCCGATAAAGTTGCAGATACCGGAGAGCACAACGGCAACGTGCGGCTCCAGCGCATGCGTATAAATGACGGTCGCAACCGCGTTCGCCGTGTCATGGAAGCCGTTGACAAACTCGAACCCGAGGGCGATCAGCAGCGCGACACCCAGCAGGATGAACGGAAAGACCGAGCCTTCATGAACCGGCAGCAGGTCGGCATACAACCGGCTGGCAATATAGCCGACACCGCCGAGCAGCAAAATTCCAAAGGCAATCATCCCAATCTTTCCGGGTGACGACTTCTTCATCTTTTCATCAAGCAGCGAACCAGGAGGAAGTGTTGCGTGGGATGCCATGAGTTTTCGTCACCTGAAAGGAAGAGTGTTGGGAACACCCTGACGATAGGCCCGTTTTGCAAATAGAAAGTTACAGGAGTGTGAAAGATAGGCATGGTTTCAGCCTGCTGGCGCACCAGCCGGAGAATGTCGCCCGAGAAGAATCGTAAATGACATACTACCTGCAAAACTTTGCACAGCCTTCCGTCCCAGAATTAAATTTCCTCTAATTCTTTGGTTTTATTGGGCTTGAGGATGGCACCTCACGTGCTTTTACCCTCGGCATGAACATTAGAAAGCTTGTACTGCTTACCTCAACCCTGGCAGCGCTCCCCGCAGCGTGCCATGCGGATTCTCTCCTTGGTGTGGCGGGTGCATATAACCTGGTAGCGCTCGGCACGGTCAACGCGCAGGGCAATACTGTCATTGCCGGCAACATCAGCACCCAGGCTGACGTCACCGGCCGCATCGCAGCCGCCAACATGGTCCTCGACGGCACCACCATCGGCAGCGCCTTCCAGAACTCCGGGGCTCCCGACCCCAACGGCTTCGCCGGAGCGTACGCGCTCGTCGCGGGCAACGGCGTGGCCTCCAACGCGACGTTCAACATCAACGGTGGCGGAAACGTCTACAACCCCGGCGGCAACGGGCAGTTCAACCTCAACCAGAGCGGCACCTCAGTGGTGACCACCGGCCCCTCGCCGATCGACTTCACCACCCTGCGCACCACACTGGACAGCGAGACCCTCACTCTGGCCGCCCTGTTCGACACCGGAACTGTCGGTGCGCATACGCCGCCGGGTGGCAACCCTTCGTGGTTCGTGCTCTCCGGCACCAGCGCCACGCTCAACATCTTCACCCTCACCGCGGCGGAGTTTGCCAGCACCAACAACCCCATCGACATTCAGGTTCCGGTCGGCTCGACGGTCATCATTAACGTCGACGGCACCAACGTGACCCTCGGTGCAGGAATCTACGTCAACGGAGTGCAGGAGAGCGACCAGAATAACGACGACGGCGACATCCTGTTCAACTTCGCGGATGCAACCAGCGTCGCGATCGACGGCCAGCTCGACGGCTCCGTCCTGGCGCCCTTCGCAACCCTCACCGGAAGCAGCCAGATGGGTGGCACATTCATCGCAGCGGCCATCGGCCAGACCGGCGAGGTGCACAACATCGAGTTCACCGGAACCGTTCCGCCGACCGATCCATCGTCTCCTGTTCCGGAGCCGGGCACGCTGGCGATGATGGGAACCGGTGCGATTTCGCTGGCCTCAATGCTTCGCCGCAGGAAGGTCATTTCATAGCGGTCTCCCGTTGGTCCGAATCATGCATCCGCCGACCAACGGGAGGCCCCTAAAACATCATCCCCGAAAGACCGACACACCCACCACGAAGTGGTCGCCCCACGCGCAGTGGGCCCGTCCGGCAGGACATATCTTTACCGCCAGTCGTCCCGAGCCTGTGCCTGGTCCATGAATACCTGGTCGAAGTTGTCCGTCTTCTTAATCAAAATATCTCCCTGCAGCACCGGCTGATGCAGCAGCACTGCCTGCAGCCTCACCAGCTCCAACATCGCCAGGAACATGCAGATCAGAGCCCGCTCGGTGTGCGTGTTATGCAGCAGACGCTTCAGGCTCACCGGCTTGTCTTCCATGATCAGCCGCCGTTTCACATAGTCGATCATCTGCGCCACCGTCACCGACTCCTCATCCACATTCAGGACGGGGCGCGCTCGCAGGCGGCTCACAATATCCTGGAAGACGCGGACCAGGTCGACGGTATCGGCGGCGATCTCGCGCTCCGGCATCGCGCTGTCGCCCTCTTCCCGGCGAAAGTTCTTCATCCCCGGATTGCTCCAGGTGGCCTCTTCGATCTGTTGCTTCTGCATCAGCATCTGCGCGGCAGCCTTGAAGCGTTCATGCTCCAGCAGCCGTTCCACCAGCTCGCGCCGCGGGTCTTCCGCCTCACCGCCGAGAACGTCCGACGGATCGCGCGGCAGCAGCGTCTTCGACTTAATGTGAATCAGCAGCGACGCCACGTAAATGAACTCACCCGCGGCATCCACGTCGACCTGTTTCAGATGGTGCGTGTAGTCGAGAAACTGGCTGGTGATGCGCGCAATCGGAATGTCGTAGATATCGATATTCTGCTTGCGGATCAGGTCGAGCAGAAGATCGAGCGGCCCATCGTAGACCTGTCCCACGGTCACCGAAAATGGCGACTGCGAAGCCTCTTCCTTCTCCTTATTGGCCGCGGCCCGCTTCGTCTCCGGCGCACGCGGCGGAACAGGCGGATGCTCCAGCGCAAACGGCGGCTCAGCAGCCTGCACCGTTTCAACTGCCGGAGTCTGCTCCTCAGAGGAGGCCTCCGCGATCTCGCTCTCCTCAGCAGCAGGCGCAGCGGCCTCCGCCGGCAGAACAGCTTCGTCCTGCGTCGTGGCTTCCGTGACCTCGGAGGAGGTGTTTTCGTCGGGTTGGAGAATCTCTTCGGGCATGGCTACTCAAGACCTACTGCTCTGCGCACCTGACCCATGGTAACGGCGGCGCGGGCTGCGGCGCGCTTCGACCCGTCGGCCAGAATCGCATCGACCTCGTCCAGGTTGGCCTCAAAGTACAGGCGTCGCTGCTGGATCGGCGCAAGCTCCTCAACGACGGCGTCGGCCAGCCAGCCCTTGCATTCTATGCAGCCGATGCCTGCGGTCGTGCAACCTTCGCGAACCTTCTGCCGCGTCGCGTCGGTCGAAAAGACCTTGTGCAGGTCGAAGACCGGGCAGACGTCGGGATTGCCTGGATCTTCGCGGCGAATACGCGCCGGATCGGTGACCATTGTCTTCAGTTTGGCGCGAACCTCCGGCTCAGAGTCTGAGAGCAGGATGGTGTTGTGATAGCTCTTCGACATCTTGCGGCCGTCGGTGCCTGGCAGCTTCGGCGAAGGTGTCAGCAAAACCTGCGGCTCGGGCAGCACCTCGGTCACGCCAAAAGCGGACTTCAGCTTCGCCTGCCGGGCAGCCTCAAAGAGCTGATGCGGAGAGAAGACAGTCTTCGTCTTGTCGTTCGCCAGCTTGCGAGCCTTCTCTTCAATCGCAGGACGCTCCCACGGCGCAGCCTCTGGCGCAAGGAAGAAATCGCCAGGATAAAACTGATTGAAGCGCCGGGCAACCTCACGGGTCAACTCCACATGCGCGGCCTGATCCTGTCCTACCGGTACGAAGCTGGGCTGGTAAATAAGGATATCGGCGGACTGCAGCAAGGGGTAGCCGAGGAAGCCGAAGGTTGCCAGATCCTTCTCGCGAAGCTGCTCCTGCTGATCCTTGTAGGTCGGAACCCGCTCAAGCCAGCTGACCGGGGTAATCATGCCGAGCAGATCGTTGAGCTCGAAGTGGGCTTTCACCTGGCTCTGAACAAAGATCGTGCACTTCGCCGGATCGAGTCCTGCGGCAAGAAAGTCCAGAGCGACCTGCCGGATATCGTCCTTCAGCCCGGAGGTGTCAGCGTAGTTCGTCGTCAGCGCGTGATAATCCGCGATGAAGAAGTAGCACTCATACTGGTGCTGCAGCTGAACCCAGTTATAGAGCGCGCCCATATAGTTGCCGAGGTGAAGACGGCCCGTGGGTCGCATACCGCTGAGAACGCGAGGACGTGAGGATGCAGAGATGCCTTTGGTGTCTGTGGTGTTTTCAGTCATTACGGTCAAATGCAAGGGTAAATGATTCGGGCCGGAAACAGGGGAACGCGCTCTTGCGGGGCGCGGGCCACGACGGAAATTAGCAGGCAAAGCAGAAACTCTCCCATTGACAGGCGACAGGGCGTCGTCCAGTCTGGCATCAGAGTCTCCCGCCATTGAAAGGATTACCTTCCATGCGAACTCTCTTCAGAGCCCTTTCTCTCGTCGCTCTCGCCGCCACGGCCCTTGCCGCCAAAGCGGATACCCTTGACTTCACAATCGCCGGAGAAGGCAATATCTACACCTTCTCGCTTCCCTCAATGGTCGTCCCTGTCGATTACGACGGGAACGGAGTGAGTTTCAACACCTTTGCCGTTGTCACCGAAAACGGCCTGGCCTCTCCGGCTCCCGACCAGCTCACCTTTTACAACGACCGCCTCTTCGCAGGCCTGATCATAGACTCCGGCTCATCCGTCGAGCTTGATCTGGTCAGCTTCCCGCTCTTCAGCGGTTCCCCGGGCTCCCCCACCTTACTCACGGGCGTATTTCCTGCGGAGAATATCGTGGATGAAGCCCCCTATACGATCACCGCCGAGCCTGAATCCACGACGCCGGTTCCCGAGCCTTCCGGCGCGGTGCTTTTGGCTACCGGCATCCTGGCTCTGACCGGAGCGGCCCGCCGCAGACTCCTCGCCCGCTGACTCCGGCAGCCCTCGAGGCCCTCCCGGCAAACGCCGCGAGTCGATCTTTTCTGCCAGGGGGTAGACTCGTGCGTTGCCCGAGCGCCTGCTCCTGAAAATATTTCTAAATTTTTTGGCGTATTTTTCAGACGGAAAAAACTGTCGTCAAAACACCACGATTAAGCAGCATTTCACCACGTTTTTACCATCGAAAAACCACGTTCTGCACACCATATTTCCCAAAACACCCCTCAAAAACGCCCAAAAACAGCAAAATCGCCGGTCCCGACCCCGGCGATTTTTTTCTGCAACAAATTACACCCTACAGAGCGACGAGAAGCTGGTTGAACGTGTGAAACAGCGGCGAGAAGAGCGCGGAGATAAACCTGCCGCCAACCAGAAAAAGAATGATCAGACTGAACATCCCCATCCGGTCATACAACTGCACCGCCCGGTAGGGCAGAAAATGCCGCAGCACATGGCTGCCGTCGAGCGGCGGCAGGGGTATCAGATTGAAAACAAAGAGCAAAAGATTGATGACGATAGCGAGATAAAGAAAAAGCGCAAAGGGAAAGAGCGTCGGCAACCCTTCAGTGGCGATACCCGGAACATGCTGCGCGATGGCCATCGCCGTAGCGATGGAGATCATTCCGTTGGGGACCAGATGCTTCATCACAATAAGCAGAATCAGCGCCACAGTCGCGGAGATCAGGTTACTCGCAGGCCCGGCGAGGGTGACCAGAATGTCGTCGCGTTTGTAGTTTTTGAAGTTGCGCGCCGTCACCGGCGTAGGCTTCGCCCAGCCAACCAGAAATCCGCCGTAAACCAAAGAAATCAAAGGGAAAAGAATCGACCCAAGAGGATCGAGGTGCTTCATCGGATTGAGAGTCACACGGCCCAGCATCCTGGCAGTAGGGTCGCCGAGGCGCCAGGCAGTCCAGGCGTGAGCGCACTCATGCACGCTGAAGGCAAGAATCAGAACCACGATTTGAAACAGAATGACAACAACTTCCAGGCTCATAAGAACTCAAGTCTACTGAATTTCATGTAATGGGGTCGTAAAGTTTCAGCGCCACCAGCCGGCCGCATGACCGTGCCGGTGGCGTTGAAACATGGATTCTTACTGCTGATTGCCGGAGTCTGGCGGAGCAGCAGCAGCGTCCTTTTGCCGTTTGACCTTTGCAGGAATGCCTACGGACACGCTGGATGCAGGTACCGGCTTCGTGGCCAGCCCCATAGCTCCCAACATGGCGTTTTCGCCGATATTCGAGCCCGCCAGGACAGTGGCGTGATAGGTGACCCGGGCGCGGGGACCGAGTTCGGTCTTTTTGGTGGTGACATCGGCCTGATGGTTGATGTCGTGAGTGTGCGAATAGACGTTGGCGTAGTCGGAAACGCTGGTGCCTTCGTGAAGAATCAGCTCGCCACGGTCGTCGAGGAGAACGTTTTTGTGGATGGTGCAGTTGTCCTCGATGGTGAGGTTGTACCCGTAGGTGAACTCGACGTTATGGAAGATTTTGACGCCCTTGCCGATGTGGCGGAAGATGTGGCGGCCCAGCATGCAGCGAAGACGAAAGCCCAGCCAGTGGTTGAGACCGGCGGGAGAGCGGTCGAACATCTGCCAGAACCAGATGAGCGGCTTGCGGAGAGCGTACTGCTCAGCGTCGATATCGCCGTAATACTCGGGTTCGAGCGTGACGTTGCGGGGGTCGAAGCTCTCGGTGAGGGTGTACATGGCGAGTTCGCTGTTGAGGGTGGCCTGGCCACGGCCTCCGTGGGGATGGCCGAGATAGAGCTGGTAGAGTTCGTCGCGGACGGTCTCAGCCCGGCGGTCCGGCTCCTGGTGGCGGGTGAACTCTTCGTTGAGGTTGGCCAGCCAGCGGCGATAGATCGCTTCGGCTTCGGGAGTGGGCTTGAGTTCTCGATAATTTTGGACGGGCATGGGTCTCTCTTAGACTATTCGATGGCGAAGACGGCGTAGACGGTCGCGGATTTTTCGATCTGGCGAGGATTGATTGCGAGCGGCTGGTTATTCATCGCAGCTGCAGGAGCGGCCATGACGCGCATAAGAGGACGCGGAGGCTCGGCCTGGGTCTCGTTGCTGGCGTAGAGGAGTGCGCCCAGGCGGGCGTTGAGGCCTTTGGCCATCTCGCCGGCGGTGGTGCGGGCGCGCTGCAGCGCCTTAGCAGCAGCTTCGGACTGTGGCACGTTCTCGTCTTTGAAGCTCCAGTCGATCTGGCCGGACTGATTGGCTCCGGATTTGACGGCGAGGTCGAGAACCTTCGCGGCCTCGTCGGCGGGAGTGCGGACGGTCCAGCTTTGGGTGACCTGGAATTTGCGCTGGGCCTTCTCTGCCGGGGTGAGTTTGTCGATCTGGTACTCCTGAACGGGCGAGATGTTCTGGTTTTCGCTCTCAATGGCGTCGTTCGGGATGCCAGCGGCAGCGAGGGATTTGATGATGGCGTTGGAGAGCCGCGAGCCGGTGGCGTAGGCGGAGTCAGAGTCGGGGCCGTAAGAGATGAAGCCGATATGCACGGTGGCGGTGTCGGCCAGAGCGGTGACCTTGTCGGTGGCAGTAACGGCGATGGTGCGGTTTTCTTTGTTGACCTGGATGGTCTGAGCGCAGGCCGGGACGGTCGCCGTGGCGGCGAGAGCGGCGGCGCAGAGAGCGAAAGCGGTAAGGCGAAGGATGCTCATCGGTCTTCTCCTGAGGGGTCGAGCAGGTCGGCCAGGGTGGGTTTGTGCTTTGGTTTCGCCGCGGCCTTCTGTTTTGGGTCAGGCAGGACGCGCTCCGGAGGCGGGGTGCCGACGCGGGCCCGGGCGTTGGCTTTGACTGCCTTGACGACGGAAAACTTTTGTTTCTTCGGCTTGCTCATTCGCTTGCTCGGCGACGACCTTTCGGGTTCTGGAGCCCATGGTGATTATGCATGACTCTTGCCTGCAGGGGGTGGTGTCAGGCAGGATGGCAGAGTGGCCGTCGCAGCCCGGGAACGGCCCGGCGCGTCGGCCGAAGAGGTGCAGGATGGAAGAGCGCGATTTTTTCGATGAGCGGCCGGAACAACGTACGCATGTGATGACCTGTCCGCACTGCGGGCAGCAGGGAGAGTACCAGATCGAATGGGTGGTGCGCCGCAAAAAGGCTCAGCTGCCGCGTGGAGCCGATGACCGCGACCGCGCGCGTTTCGCGAAAGCGCAGAGCTACATGGTGCGCCGCGACGACCCGATGGGATGCAAAAACGTTCGGTGCAGAAAACGCTTCGATGTGGTCGGCATTCAGTCGGTAGCCTTTATTTAGCGGCGAAGGGTTCTCCAGGAGGCCACAATTCCGCGTTGCGGACAAAGAGTTCTTTCGCCGGCATGGAGAAGCTGTGATTTAATGCAGAAGAGACTGATCGCGTTACTGGCCGTCGGTTCCCTTTTGAATCAGGAAGACGCAGGAGACAAAGACCCCGAATGGTAAACACACTGCTCCCTATCGAAGAACAAAGCCTGACGCCGGATCAGGTGGAACTGCTGGATAAGCGCCGCCGTCGCGGGCAGCTGTTTCTGGTGCTGTGCTTTCAGAGCCTGCTTGTGGGTACGCTGGTGACCTTGTGGAGCGGCCAGGACATTACTCTGTCGCCGGGCTGGACTCATCCGATGTTTTACTGGGACACGATTATGTTCGTAGCGGCTTTGGTGTTCGGCATTGCCGGTGTGCGTCTGAAGCGCGGGAGCAACGAGTTCATCAGCTACTAGTGAGCTGCCAATAGAGCTTTGTTGCAGTCGTGCCGACGCAGGCGAAGGTCTGAATGGGAAGGGTCAGGCTTTCAGAGGCGATTCCGATCCTCGCTCGCGATGACGGCAGACCCACGCAGTATGTTCTCTTCTTTGTGAAGGTTCTCCGTTCTGCACGTTGAGACTCACGCAGTGAAATAAAGATCGTTCCTCAGGGCTCTCGCCGAGCCAGCATAGATTTTTTTTTGCAGTACCTGCACCGAGCCGGTTTCTTGAGCGATGAGCCGACTCGACATTGAACATTCCTGTTTGCCAAATTGGTTCAATAGCTTTCCAATAGCAGGTGACTATCCTTCGGGATTAGGTAGGTTCGTTCCTTTTCTGAGCAGGCGCATCTAATATCTTATGTGTAAGAAACGAAATAGATAATGCGATGATGACCAACGCGACGATCGACCATACGAGTACCGCGGTTCTGGAATCGATTGTGGATGCTCCGGAGGCTCAGGGCAGACTGCGGGACAGGTTCGGGCGGGCGATTACAGATCTTCGCGTCTCGGTGACCGACCGCTGCAACTACAGATGCGTTTATTGCCGAACGGGAAATGAAGGCGCACAGTACGCGGAGCTGCCGATCGCGGATTATCTGCGAATGGTGCGGATCTTCGTCTCGCTTGGGGTGGAGAAGGTTCGGCTGACCGGAGGCGAGCCACTGCTGCGGTCGGGCCTGGTGGAGATGGTGCAGGAGTTGGCGGCGATGCGGACGGCTTATCTGCCGGATGGCACCCATACCAACTATGGGCTGCCACTTGATATCGCGCTGACGACGAATGGTCATCTGCTGGAGAAACTGGCGCGACCGCTGAAAGATGCCGGGCTGAGCCGCATAACCGTGAGTATGGACGCGGTGGATGCAGAGACCTTCACGGCGATCACGCGGGTTCCGCGGAGCTTCGACAAGGTGCTGGCAGGGATACGGATGGCGAAGGCGGTAGGGCTGGGTCCGGTGAAGGTGAACTGCGTTCTGCTGCGGGGCTTCAATGACGGGCAGATCGAGCAGTTTGCGGAGTTCTCGCGGCAGGAAGGCGTAATCGTGCGGTTTATCGAGTGGATGCCGCTCGAAGAAGACCGTAGCTGGAAGCGCGAGACCGTGATCACGATGGACGAGATTGTGGAGCGATTAAATGCGTATCGTCCGCTGGTGGAGCTGCCACCTCATGCGGCGAGTGAGACGGCGAAGCGGTTTACGTTCGATGACGGACTGGGTGAGATTGGAATCATTGCGCCGGTGTCGCGGCCATTTTGTGGACATTGCAGTCGAGTGCGGCTGACCTCGGATGGAAAGATCCGGACCTGCCTGTTTTCGCAGAGCGATCACGATCTGTATGGAAAGATGGCTGCGGGAGGAACCGATGCGGAGCTTCACGCGTATGTACGTAAGATCGTGATGCGGAAAGAGGCGCGCCATCACATTGGCGAACCGGGCTTCGAGAAGCCTTCGCGCAACATGGTTCATATCGGCGGCTGATATCAGATTGAACAGATTTTTTAGAGTAGTACGCTTCACTGAAGCTTTTTCGTAAGAACATGTACATCTGAGTTTGATATTTGCAAGGAAACTTCTTGAGAGACAGGCGCCAGTTTGAGGTCATCGAGAGCCGCCAGATGGACCACCTCCGGGTGTTCCATGACGTGGCACGCGCGCTGACGTCGAGCCTGGAGCTGGAGGAGATACTGGGGGCCATCATGAACAAGATGGCGCAGTTCTTCGGGCCGGAACGGTGGTCGATGCTGATGGTGGATGAGGCAACGAACGAGCTCTACTATGCGATCGCCGTGGGTGAGAATGCCGAGAGCCTGAAGGGGCTGCGAATCCCTCTTGGCGAAGGTGTTGCCGGCTGGGTCGCCTCAACAGGAAATCCGCTGATTGTTCCGGATGTGTCGCTGGATGCGCACTGGTCGGCTTATGCGACAAAGCATCCGGACTTGAGGATCAGCTCCATTGCGTGCGTCCCGGTGCGCTCCGGAAACAAGACGCTGGGCGTAATTCAGCTGCTGAACAGCAAGCTGGATCTGCTGTCGGAGTACTCGATCTCGTTTCTGCGGATTCTCTGTGATTATGCGGCGATTGCGATTCAGAATGCGCGGTCGATGACGCTGATTCAGGAGCTGACGATCACGGATGACGTGACGGGACTTTTCAATGCGCGGCATCTGTACACAATGCTCGATGAGCAGGTGGCACAGGGGCAGGTCTTTAGTTTGATGTTCGTCGATCTCGATCACTTCAAGTCGATCAACGATACGCACGGCCACCTGATCGGGAGCCGGCTGCTGGCGGAGATCGGTGGGCTGATGAAGCGCAGTCTGGGGCCGAATAATGCGGCCTTCCGGTACGGCGGGGACGAGTTTGTCGCGCTGCTGCCGGGGATGGGCAAGGCGGCGGCGAGCGGGACGACAATGGTGCTGTGCGAGGATCTGCGGTCGGCTCGATTTCTTGAGGGGGCGGGGCTCTCGCTTAAGGTCTCGGGAAGCTTTGGACTGGCTTCGTATCCCGAGGATGGGAACACCGTGCCTACGATTCTGCGAGCAGCCGACACCATGATGTACGAGGCGAAGGTGACGCGGGACAATATTGCGGTGGCCGGTAAGGGGCTGGTGGACCGCTCTGCAAAGCCTGGGTCCGTCAGTTCGCGTCAGGCGGTCGCGGGTATGTTTGTCGAGCGCGATCCGATGCTTCGCGGCTGATTCCTTTTTTCGAAACTATCTAAAGCTGTCCTGCCGGACGGGCCCACTGCGCGTGGGGCGACCACTTCGTGGTGGGGTATACCTTGTCACGCAGGGATGAGCTGCATGGGGCCTCCCGCTGGTCGCCAACGATT
>Ga0302314_10014512_pt1 | contig 13472 bp, 13 predicted proteins | sample III_Palsa_N2_3_FD_200533 | JGI IMG/M metagenome (GOLD analysis project Ga0302314, IMG submission 200533) | Peat permafrost microbial communities from Stordalen Mire near Abisko, Sweden - III_Palsa_N2_3 | ecosystem: Environmental > Terrestrial > Soil > Palsa > Peat permafrost | place: Sweden...
CGGCACCTGGACCGATGCAATGAGATCCTGGGGAGCCGGCTCGGGACCCTGCACAACCTGTACTTCTACCAGGAGCTGATGCGCTCGATCCGCAAGGCCCTGGACGAGGGTACCTTCGCGGCCTTCGCGGCCGCCTATCCCGCTCCGCGACGGGGTCGGGCGGACCCTGTGGCATAATGCCGCCCCCTCGAGAGCAGGTGCATGCATGAATTCATTGATACCGGCGGCCTACGCCCAGGGCGGCGCCGCTGCCGCGAGCAGCCAGTTCGCCCCCGTGCTGATGATGGTGGTGTTCGTCGCGATCTTCTATTTCCTGCTGATCCGTCCGCAGCAGAAGAAGGCGAAGGATCACCAGAACATGATCTCCAAGCTTTCGGCGGGTGATGAGGTCGTGACCTCCGGCGGCATTCTCGGCCGCATCATCGAAGTCAGCGACGCCTTCGTGACCGTCGAGGTGGCCGACGGCGTGCGCCTGAAGATCCAGAAGGGCCAGGTCACCTCGCTGATGCCCAAGGGCACCCTGAAGAGCGTCTGACATGCTTGAGTATCCGCGCTGGAAATACATCCTCGTGGTGGTGGTGCTGGGACTTGCCCTGATCCTGGCGCTGCCCAATCTCTTCGGTGAGGATCCGGCGCTGCAGATTGCGCGCAAGGACGGCGATCCGATGCTGGCGGCATCGCTGCCGACCATCGAGCAGTTCCTGCACGATGGGCACCTGGCCTATTCGACCGCATACCTGGACAGCGGCCGCATCATGGTCCGCTTCGCCAATACCGCGGATCAGTTCAAGGCGCGCGACGAGGTGAATGCGAAGTTCGCCGACCAGTACATCACCGCATTGTCGTTCGCCTCACGCGCTCCGGCGTTCCTGGGTGCGATGGGCCTGCGGCCGATGAAGCTGGGCCTGGATCTGCGGGGCGGCCTGTACCTGCTTTACCAGGTGGATACCCAGAGTGCGATTGCGCAGCTGCTGGACAGCTATGCGCAGGATCTGCGCCGCGCGCTCTCGGCTGCGAACCTGCCCTTCACGGACGTGGGGATCGTGGCCTCGAGCGGCAATCTCGCCGACAGCATCCGCCTGACGCTGCCCGCCGGCTCGAAGCTCGATGCCACGCAGGCCATCGCCGAGAAGACGCTGCCGGACCTGAAATTTAAAGTCGTGACCCTGCCCAGTGGCCCGGCGCTGCAAGGAACGCTGACGCCGCAGCAGGTGCGTGACCGACAGGACTATGCCATCCAGCAGAACCTCGTCACGTTGCGCAACCGCGTCAATCAGTTGGGCGTGGCCGAACCCATCGTGCAGCGCCAGGGACTGGATCGCATCAACGTGCAGCTGCCGGGATTGCAGAATTCGGCCGAAGCGAAGGACATCCTGAGCAAGGTCGCAACGCTGGAGTTCCGGTTGAACGCCGCCACCGGTGATCCCTACCAGGTGGCCGAGCATGGCAATGCGCCGATCGGCACCAAGCTGTACTACAACCGTCAGGGGCAGCCGCTGTTGCTCAAGCGCGAGATCATCGCCACCGGTGATGAGCTGACGAACGCCACGGCGGGCAACGGGCAGCAGGGGCCCGAAGTGAACATCAAGCTCGATACGCGCGCCGGGGATCGCATGCTTGCGACCACGCGCGCGAACCTGGGCAAGCCGATGGCCGTGGTCTACATCGAGAAGCGGCGGGAAACGACACAGGTCGACGGCAAGCCGGTGACGCGCGATATCACCGACGAGAAGGTCATCAACGATGCGACCATCCAGGGCGTATTCGGTCCGACCTTCGAGATCACCGGGATGACCTCCGGCGAGTCCCGTGACCTCTCGTTGCTGCTGCGCGCGGGATCCCTGTCGGTGCCGATCTACCCGGTCGATGAACGCACCATCGGGCCGAGCCTGGGCAAGGAGAACATCCAGCGCGGTGTCGACGCCCTGGTGATCGGCATGGCCGCCGTGTTCATCTTCATGTTCCTCTACTACAAGGTCTTCGGCCTGGTGGCCGATGCGGTGCTGCTCGCCAATGTCGTGCTGCTCACGGCGCTGCTATCGATGATGGGGGCAGTGCTGTCGCTGCCCGGTATCGCCGGCATGATCCTCACGGTCGGCATCGCGGTCGATGCCAACGTGCTGATCTATGAGCGCATCCGCGAGGAGCTGCGCAACGGCGTGTCGCCGCAGGCGGCGATCCGCGCGGGCTTCGACAAGGCGTTTTCGGCAATCTGGGATTCCAACGTGACGACCTTCATCGCCGGCCTGGTGCTGTGGGTGCTGGGTACCGGTGCGATCCGCGGCTTCGCGGTGGTGCTGGTCCTCGGTATCGCCACTTCACTGTTCACCGCGCTGATGGGCAGTCGCGCATTGATCACACTTATGTACGGCGGACGGCGCAAGCTGACCCGTCTCCCCATCTGAGCGTCGGTCGCTTCGAGGAATCAAAGTGGAATTTTTTCACAAGCCGACCAACTTCCCGTTCATGGCCACCCGCAAGGTGTGGTACGGCCTGTCCGTGCTGATGGTGATCATTTCGATCGCTTCATTCGCGACGCGCGGTCTGAACCTCGCCATCGATTTCACCGGCGGCGTGAACATATCGGCGACTTTTCCGACCGCGGCCAACGTGGATGCGGTGCGCACGGCGATGGCGCGTGCCGGCTATCCCGACCCGCAGGTGCAGAGCTTCGGCTCCTCGCGCGAGGTCGCGATCCGGCTGCCGCCGCTGGGCGTGAAGCAGGACGCCCAGACCATCCGCGCGCAGGTGACGAAGGTGCTGCAGGGGGTGGATCCGGCCGTGCAGGTGGCCGCCCCGGATGTCGTGGGTCCGCAGGTCGGCAGCGAGCTGCGCAGCAGTGCCGAGTGGGCCCTGTTCTTCACGCTCGTCGGCATCTTCATCTACATCGCCTTCCGCTTTCACACCTGGCGCCTGTCCCTGGGCGCCATCCTTGCCGTCATCCATGACCCGATCCTGGTGCTCGGAATCTTTTCGGTCTCCCAGACGCCCTTCGATCTGCCGGCGGTCGCCGCCATCCTGGCGGTCATAGGCTATTCGCTGAACGACACCGTCGTGGTATTCGACCGCATCCGTGAGCGGTTCCACGCCAACCGGCGGCTGGCCTCGGCGCTGGTGCTGGACCAGTCCATCAATCAGACGTTGTCACGAACGATCATGACCAAGGTCGTGACCGCGCTGGTGGTCGTGGCGCTGCTGTTCATCGGTGGCCCCGCGCTGCGCGGCTTCTCGGAAGCGCTGATGATCGGCATCATTGCCGGTACTTACTCCTCGATCTATATTTCCAGCGCGATCGCATTGGACTGCGGTCTCACTTCGGAGCATCTGTTCCCGACAGTGAAGAAGAGCGCCGTCGACGCGATGCCCTGAAGGCCCGACGCCCGTGGTGTCGGCACTGCTGACCGATCCACAGGCCTGGCTGGCCTTTGCGACGCTCGCGATTCTCGAAATCGTCCTGGGCGTCGACAACATCATCTTCATCAGCATCATGGTGTCGAAGCTGCCGCACGAGCAGCAGCGCTCGGCGCGCGTCACGGGCCTGTCGCTGGCGATGTGCACGCGCATCGCCCTGCTGTATTCGATCATCTGGCTCACGCGTCTGACCGCACCGCTGATCGAGCTGGGCTCACAGCCGCTGTCCGGCCGTGACCTGATCCTGCTGGGCGGAGGCCTGTTCCTGCTGGCCAAGAGCGTGATCGAGATCCACAACGCCCTGGACGGTGCCGCGCGCGGCAGCCGGCCGCACCTGGTGGCCGGATTCGTGCTCACGGTGATCCAGATCGCACTCATCGACATCGTGTTCTCGCTGGATTCGGTGTTCGTGGCGGTCGGCCTGGCGAAGGAATTCGTCATCATGGTGGCCGCAATCATCGCCGCGGTGCTGCTGATGATGGCGGTGGCGGGGGCCATCGGTGAGTTCGTCGATCGTCACCCGACGGTGAAGATGCTGGCGCTGGCGTTCCTGATCCTGATCGGCGCGAACCTGATCGCCGAAGGCCTGCACTTCGAGATGCCGAAGAAGTATCTCTACTTTGCCATGGCGTTCGCGGCGGCGGTGGAGCTGATCAACCTGCGCCTGCGGGCGGTGTCGCGGCGCTGATCAGCTGCGCAGGCGGCTGTGTTTGTAGCTGTAGCCGAAATAGATGGCGACGCCGATCGCCGTCCACACCACCAGTCGCACCCAGGTGCTCACCGGCAGGAAGCCGATCATCAGCGTGCACATGCCGATCCCGAGCGGCGCGACGAGCCAGATCGCCTGGACGCGGAATGGGCGGTGCAGATCGGGCCGCGTCCGGCGCAGCACCAGCACGCCGATGCACACCACGACGAAGGCGATCAAGGTGCCGATGGAGACCAGTTCCCCCAGGATGTCCACCGGCAGCAGTCCCCCGACCGCGGCCGCGAAGAAGCCGGTGATCAGGGTTGCGACCGACGGTGTGCGGTACTTCGGATGAACCTTGCCGAGTGCCGGCGGCAACAGACCATGATGTGCCATGGCGAGAAAAATGCGCGCCTGCGCCAGCATCAGTACCAGGATCACGGAGGTGAGGCCGGCGAGCGCGCCGATGATCACCCAGATGCGCAGCCACGCCAGCTCCGGATGCGCCCCCAGGGCCACCGCAACCGGTGCGGCATCATTGAGCTGCAGATACGGCAGCAGGCCGGTGAGGACGCCGGACATCAGGATGTACAGCACCGTGCAGATCAGCAGACTGCCGAGAATGCCGATGGGCATGTTGCGCGCCGGATTCTTCGTCTCCTGGGCGGCGGTGGAAACGGCATCGAACCCAATGTAGGAGAAGAACACGATTCCGGAGGCGCGCAGTACCCCTGACCAGCCGAACGCCCCGAAAGTCCCCACGTTCGGTGGGATGAAGGGATGCCAGTTGGCGGGGTTCACGTAGAACGCGCCGAAGCCGATCACCGCCAGGACGATCGAGACTTTGATGATCACGACCACCGTGTTCACGATCGCCGACTGCCGGATGCCGATGTAACAGATCCACGTCACCAGCAAGGCGATGAAAATCGCCGGCAAATTGAGGAATCCGCCCGTCGTGACGATCGAGACCCCATCGGCAGCGACCTTCAACGGAGAGGCCGAAAGCGAGGTGGGCAGGAAATGGAGATGCAGCGACGGGAATCTGTCCTGCAAGGTAGTGAGCAGGGTGACGCAGTACCGCGACCATCCGACGGCCACCGTGGCACAGGCAAACAGGTACTCCAGCACCAGGTTCCAGCCCACGAACCAGGCGGTGAATTCGCCGAGCGTCGCGTAACTGTAGGCGTAGGCACTGCCGGCGACGGGCACCATGGAGGCGAACTCGGCATAGCACAGGCCGGCGAAAATGCATCCCAGGCCGGCGATGACGAAGGACAACACCACTGCGGGGCCGGCATGTTGGGCTGCGGCAAGCCCCGTCAGCACGAAGATGCCGGTGCCGATGATGCCGCCGATGCCCATCGCGGTGAGGGAAACGGGACCGAGGGTTCGATTCAGGGAGCTACTGCCGTAATCACGCTCGAGATCAGCCACTGGAATGGTGGCGAATATCCCCGGTTTGGACATCAACTGCTCCCTGTATTTGTCCCGACTGTACTACAGCCGGCGGGAGCCCGGGGTGATCAGCCTTCGCGCAAAGCCGCGGGCAGATGCGGACCCAGCAGTTCCAGCATCGCCTCGTAAACCTTCGGGGTGCCGCACAGGATGTTGCCCCCCTGGGTGTATTCGCCGCCGCTGAGCGTGCCGATGCGGCCGCCGGCTTCCTGGATCAGCAGCGTCCCGGCTGCGGTATCCCAAGGGCTCAGGCCGATCTCCCAGAACGCGTCCAGCCGGCCTGCTGCGACATATGCCAGATCGAGCGATGCGGCGCCGGGGCGGCGCACGCCGGCGGTGTTCATGATCACCGCCTTCATCATGTTCAGGTATTCATCGAGATAGCGGGTGTTTTCCCGGTAGGGGAAGCCGGTGCCGATGAGGGCCCCTTCGAGCGTCTTGTGCGAGCTCACGCGCAGCCGGCGATTGTCGACATGAGCGCCGCCGCCGCGCGAGGCGGTGAAGATCTCCTGGCGCATCGGGTCGTAGACCACGGCGTGCTCCAGCCGCCCGCGAATCTGGCAGGCGATCGAAACCGCAAATATCGGCATGGCGTGCAGGAAGTTGGTCGTGCCATCCAGCGGATCTATGATCCACACGGTCTCGCTCGTGCCGCTGACACCGCTTTCCTCGGCGAGGAAGGCGTGGTCGGGATAGGACTTGCGGATGCTGGCGATGATCTCCCGCTCGGCCGTCTGGTCCACCTCGGTGACGAAGTCGTTGCGACCCTTGGCCGTGATGGTGAGAGTATCCACGCGGTTGAGGGCGCGGACGATGACTTCGCCGGCACGGCGCGCGGCGCGAACGGCAATGTTGAGAAGTGGCTGCACGGCAAATAAGCTGGCGCGGAAAACCCGCAATCCTACCCTATGGCACCTGACTCAACAGCTGATATCCGCATCGTCCTGGTCGAGCCGTCCCATCCCGGCAACATCGGCGCGGCCGCGCGCGCCATGAAGAACATGGATCTGACCCAGCTGGTGCTGGTCCGGCCGCGGGAGTTTCCGCATCCGGAGGCCACGGCGCGGGCCGCTGGTGCCGATTCGGTGTTGAGCGCCGCGCGCGTCGTGGACACTGTGCAGGAGGCCATCGCCGACTGCGGCTTCGTCGCCGCCACCACCGCCCGGCCCCGGGACCAGAATTTCCGCGTCCTGGACGTGCACGAGGCGGCCGTGCGGGCGGTCGCCGAGGCACGTCGCGGGCCGGTCGCGCTGCTGTTCGGCGCCGAGCGCGCCGGCCTTGCCAACGAGCATCTCGACGCCAGTCACGTGCTGCTGCGGATTCCGGCCAGCCGTGAGTACGCCTCGCTGAATCTCGCGATGGCCGTGCAGCTGGTGAGCTATGAGATCTTCCGCGCCCGCGGTATGCCCGGCAGTGCCGGAGTAACCCCTGCGGCTACGCCGGTGCCGCTGGCGACACCGCCGCAGCTTGCGCAGCTGTACGGACACCTCGAGCAGGTTCTCAATGAAGTGAACTTCAAGGATCGCACCAGTGCCGGCACCCACCTGATGAGTCGTATCCGCCGTTTTCTGCAGCGCGCGGAGCTGGATCAGAATGAAGCGAACATCCTGCGCGGCATCCTCACCGCCATCCAGGAACGCCGGCGCACCGCAGGCTCCCCGCACGTCCCGAAGCCCAGGGCATGACGACCCCGCGGTATCACTACCTGGACAACGCTGCGAGCTCACCGCCGGATCCGGCGGTGAGCGCGCTGATGCGCGAAACCCTGGAAGAGGAGGGTGGGTTCGCCAATCCGTCTGCCATCGCCCATGAGGCCGGGCGCGCTGCCGCGCGGCGCATCGAGGCGGCCCGGGGCCAGGTGGCACGGCTGATCGGCGCGACGCCCGCGCAGATCGTGTTCACCTCCGGTGCGACCGAAGCCGATAATCTCGCCGTGCTTGGCACCGTGCGCGCCCTGGCACCCCAGCGGCGTCATGTGATCAGTGCACGCACCGAACACAAGGCCGTGCTGGATGCCGTACGGCAGCTGACCCGCGAGGGCGTGAGCGTCAGCTGGCTCACGCCCGGCGCCGACGGGCGGGTCGATGCGGCGGCCGTGGCCGCCGCGCTGCGCCCTGACACGGCGCTCGTGTCATTGATGCACGTCAACAACGAGACCGGGGTCATCCAGGATATCCAGGCGATCGGCGAGGTGTGCCGGGCCCACGGCGTGACGTTCCATGTGGATGCGGCGCAGAGCGCCGGGCGTCTGCCGCTGGATCTGGCGCGATTACCGGTGGATCTGCTGTCCTTGTCGGCGCACAAGATCCATGGTCCGAAGGGCGTCGGGGCGCTGTTCGTGCGCGCGGGAGTGAAGGCACCGCTGACGCCGCTGATGTTCGGCGGCGGCCAGGAGTCGGGTCTGCGGCCCGGGACGTTGCCGACCCACCAGATCGCAGGCTTCGGGCTGGCCTGCGAGATGGCGGCAGCCGGGCTCGAGAACGACGGCGAACGGATCGCGAGGTGGCGCGATGAACTCTGGTCGCGGCTTGAATCCCTGGGCGGCGTGACCATGAATGGGGAGAGGGCACCGCGGGTGCCGCATATCCTGAATCTCTCGTTCGAGGGCGTGGATGGCGAAAGTCTGATGAGCGGCTTACCGGATCTGGCGGTTTCGAGCGGCTCGGCCTGCAATTCGGCGCTGGGTGAGCCTTCCTACGTGCTGCGGGCGCTGGGGCGCAGCGTCCGCGAGGCCGAAAGTTCGCTGCGCTTCAGTTTCGGCCGCTTTACCACCGGCGCCGACATCGAGGCGGCTGCCGCGAGCGTGCGCCGGGCCGTGACCCGGCTGCGCGCGGTTTCGCCGGCTGCAACTGCAGCGCCCACGCCGCAGCCGGTGCTCGCGGTCCAGCCCGACACGCTCAGCCCGCCGGTCCGTGAGCTGTTCGCGCGCCTGACCGGGGCCGGCGTGCTGGCGGATGGGGCGGGCACCGTGCTGCACGGCGAAGCTGGGCAGGCGACCGCCGAAGCGTGGGTGCGCCTGCATCTGCGGGTGGGTGGCGACACTGTGATCGAGGCACGTTTCCAGGCGCTGGGATGCCCGCATACTCTTGCCACGGCCAGCTGGCTGACGGGTCAGCTGGCAGGGCGCAGGCGCGCCGCGGCACAGCCGGGATCCCCCACCGACTGGGCGCGGACGCTCGCAGTTCCGGTGGAAAAACTGGGTCGGTTGCTGCTCATCGAGGACGCGCTGCACAATGCGCTTCAGCAATGGCACTGATTGGCCGTAAGATGGGATCAGACATGGCAATCTCGCTGACTGAATCTGCCGCTACCCGGGTACGCACGTACCTGGCCTCGCGCGGCTCGGGCCTCGGCCTGCGGCTCGGGGTGCGCAAGACCGGCTGTTCCGGATTTGCATACGTCGTCAATTACGCCGATGACACCCGTCCGGATGATGTGGTGTTCGAAGCCCACGGGGTGAAGGTGTTCGTGGATCCGGCGAGCCTGACGCTCGTCAACGGCACCGTGGTCGACTTCGTCAAGCAGGGCCTGAACGAGGCCTTCAAGTTCAGCAATCCGAACGTCAAGGGCGAATGCGGCTGCGGCGAGAGCTTCAGCGTCTGAAACGCAGCGACCCCGGCCACCTCGGGGTCGTCAAAAAGCCTTAACAAACCGCGACTTCCGCGTCCGCTGCGGGTGGCCAAGCCGCGCCTTCCGATGTAGACTGCGCGCCCCGGATGCTCGGCGCGATTGCTGGCGGCCACGCCTCCTGGGCATTAAATTCAAATGATTTCAATGGCTTGCTGACGGGCCTTGCCAAGACCCGGCTTGCCGCAGGTCAGCTTCACAGTCTGCAGGAGAACTATTCGAATGGCGCTCGAACGCACCTTGTCCATCGTCAAGCCCGACGGCGTGTCCCGCAATCTGATCGGCGAGGTCTATCGTCGCTTCGAAACCGCAGGACTGCGCATCATCGCCGCGCGCATGATGCATCTGTCCCTGCTCGAGGCCGAGGGCTTCTATGCCGTGCATCGCGCCCGCCCGTTCTTCAAGGACCTGGTCAGCTACATGACCTCCGGGCCCGTCATCGTGCAGGTGCTCGAAGGAGAGAACGCGATCGCCAGGAACCGCGAAATCATGGGTGCCACCGATCCGAAGAAGGCGGCCCCCGGCACGATCCGCGCCGATCTCGCCCTGAGCATCGAGCAGAACGTGGTGCACGGCTCGGACGCCGCTGAGACGGCTGCGCAGGAAATCGCGTATTTCTTCGCCGGCACCCAGGTGTTTGCGCGCACCTGAGCAACCATGCCAGCCCCCACCGAAACCGGACTCGTCAATCTGCTGGGCCTGACGCGCCCGCAGCTCGAGGAGTACATCGCCGGTCTCGGCAGCAAGCCCTTCCGTGCCCGCCAGCTGATGAACTGGATCTACAAGCGCGGCGAGGGGCAAATCGCGGAAATGACCGATCTTGCCAAGGACTTCCGCGCGCAGCTGGCGCAGTGCGCGGAAGTGCGTGTGCCCCGGATCACCGATCTGCAGGTGTCCGCGGACGGTACCCGCAAGTGGAAACTCGAGGCTGATTCCTCCCAGGCCTTCGAGATGGTGTACATCCCGGAACCGGGGCGCGGCACGCTGTGTATTTCTTCGCAGGTCGGCTGCGCCCTGGACTGTTCGTTCTGTTCGACAGCCCAGCAGGGCTTCAACCGCAACCTGACGACCGCCGAGATCGTCGGCCAGGTGTGGCTCGCGGCCCGGGAACTGGAAGCCGCGGTCGGCTCGGCGGCCGACGCGGATCCCGACAGCGACAGTTATTTCGAAGCCGAGACCGCCGTGGGCGCCGCGCCGGCGGCCCCGGTGATCACCCCGATGAGCGGGCGCATCATCAGCAATGTCGTGCTGATGGGCATGGGTGAGCCGCTCGCGAATTTCCGCAACGTCATTCCGGCGCTGTCGATTTTTCTCGATGATTTCGGCTTCGACCTGTCGCGGCGCCGGGTGACGCTGTCGACCTCGGGACTGGTGCCGCAGATCTACAAGCTCGCCGAAGAGGCCAATGTGGCCCTCGCGGTTTCGCTGCACGCGCCCAACGATGCCCTGCGCAATGAGCTCGTGCCGATCAATCGCCGGCATCCCATCAGCGAGCTGCTGGCAGCGTGCTGGCATTATCTCGATGAGCAAAACGGCCGCAGCATCACCTTCGAGTACGTGATGCTCGACGGAGTCAACGATTCCCCGGCCCAGGCCCGCGAGCTGGTGCGGCTGCTGCGCGGCCATCCGGCCAAGCTCAATCTCATCCCCTTCAATCCGTTCCCGGGCACCCGCTACCGGCGCTCGCCGATGGCGGTGATCCAGCGTTTTCGCGATGAGCTGATCCGCGGCGGCGTGCTCGCGACCATCCGCCGCACCCGCGGCGACGACATCGATGCGGCCTGCGGGCAGCTCGCCGGCCGGGTGATCAACCGCACGACCGCGCGGCTGGGCAGCAAGACCATGGGCCTGGTGGTGCAGTCATGAGAATCACCCTCATCGCGCTGGCCCTGATACTGGCCGGTTGCATCACGACGCGTTCGCCGCATCTGAGCGATCCGCATGCCCAGGCCGATGCGGCTGCCGACAACGTGCAGCTGGCGATGGCCTATATGCAGCAGGGCAACCTGACGCGCGCCAAGGAAAAGCTCGACCGCGCGCTGCATGAGGATCCGATGAACCCGAACGTGCACAGTGTGTATGCGCTGTTCTACGAACGCGTCGACGATCAGAAGAGCGCCGAAAACGAATTTCACGAGGCCATGCGCCTGGCGCCCCAGGATCCGGGCCAGTTGAATTTCTACGGCGTCTACCTGTGTCGCCAGCATCGGGTCGATGAAGGCGTCACGGCGATGCTGAAGGTGGCCAACAATCCCCTCTACCGCACCCCCGAAGCCGCCTATACCAACATCGGGGTGTGCCTGTTGACGGCGCATCGCGACGACGAGGCCGAGTCGGCGTTCCACCGCGCGCTCGCGGCAAAGCCTGATTTTGCCGAAGGTGCCTACCAGCTGGCCGATCTGCAGCTGGCCCATGGCAAGGCCCTCGAAGCCCGTGAGGCGGTCGAGCGCTTCCTCGGTAAATACAATCCGACGCCCGAACTGCTGATGGTGGGGCTGCAGGCGTCGCGCAAGCTGGGTGACTCCCGGGCAGTGGCCCAGTATGCCAAGACGCTGCGCACGGATTTTCCGGAATCGGATCAGGCGCGCGCCCTGCGCGCCGACCCGCAGCTCAATCCGGGTTGACCGGCCATGACTGACGGCAGCAACGACAGCGATGTCAGTGAGGACGGCGTCGGCGTGCGACTGCAGTCGGCGCGCGAGCGTCTCGGCATGTCCGTGACGAAGGCGGCCGAGCGGCTGCACCTCGACCCGGCCGTGGTGCTGGCACTGGAGAGCGAGAACTTCGGTGACCTCGGCGCGGCGGTATACGTGCGTGGCCATTTGCGCCACTACGCCGAGCTCGTCAAGGAATCGGCACCGCAGCTGCTTGCGCTCTACAACGCCGCCGTGCAGGCCGGACCGCCGCCGGACCTCACGCTGATGCCGCATGTGCGGCCGGCGAACTCGCTGCGCGGGGCCCTCGTCGTGACCGGTCTGGTGGTGGTCATCGGAGTGGGTCTGATCGGCAGCATCCACTGGATCAATCTGGATCTGCATCCGGCGGCCACCGCCGCGATCGCATCACTCCCGACTGCGGTATCGGCGCCACTGGCTGCGCCATCGATCGATACCCCGCCCGGGCCGGTATCGGCCCCCGCAACCGCGACGGCGCCGGCCGCCGCGGGCAGCGCGGTGCCCGCCAGCGCGCCAGCGGTGGTGCACACGCCGAAGCCGCCGCGCACCCCGGTCGCCGAGGCCAGCGTCACCCTGAAGTTCAGGTCCGCATGCTGGACCGAGGTCTATGACGCGCACGGGCGGCAGCTGTACCGGGCGATCGGCGCTGCCGGGGATGTCGCGAACCTGCAGGGCCCGGCGCCGTTGCGGGTGATCATCGGCAATTACGTCGAAGTCGACGTCGAGATCAACGATCGCAGGCAGGCCATCCCCGCGGAGGCGCAGGCCGGCCGCAAGGCCGAGTTCCTGGTGACACAGCAAGGCGAGCTTACGCCCGTGCGGATCGTGACCACCGCGGGCATCAAACCTTGAGCAGGGGATTTCTTTGACGGGTCAGATTCAACCGATCCGCGGCATGAACGATGTGCTGCCGGCGGAGAGTGTGCTGTGGCAGCATCTCGAAGGCACCATGCGCGAGCTGCTCGTGGCCTATGGCTACGAGGAGATCCGGGTGCCGGTGGTCGAACACACTGATCTCTTCAAGCGCGCCATCGGTGAATACACCGACGTGGTCGAGAAGGAGATGTACACCTTCACCGACCAGGGCGGCGACAGTCTGACCCTGCGCCCGGAGGCCACTGCGGGCATCGTGCGCGCGATGATCTCGAACGGCCTGCTGCGCGGGGCCCGCCACAAGCTGTGGTGCATCGGGCCGATGTTCCGCCACGAGAAGCCGCAGAAGGGCCGCTACCGGCAGTTCTACCAGGTCGATGTCGAGGCCATCGGATTTACGGGGCCGGACGTGGATGCGGAGCTGATAGCGCTGACCGCGCGGTTGTGGCGCCGGCTGGGCATCAGTCGCGTGAAGCTGCAGATCAATTCGCTGGGGACGGTCGAATCGCGCCGGACCTACCGCGAGAAACTGGTCGAGCACTTCGCGGCGCACCAGGACCGGCTGGACGAGGACAGCCGGCGGCGGCTGCATGGCAATCCGCTGCGGATCCTGGACACCAAGAATCCGGACATGCAGCAGCTGGTGGCGGATGCGCCGCTGCTCTCGGACTACCTCGACGCAGAATCGCAGGCGCATTTCGCGGCGCTGCGCGCGTCCCTGGATGCGATGGGGGTGGGCT
>Ga0302314_10014517_pt1 | contig 13470 bp, 13 predicted proteins | sample III_Palsa_N2_3_FD_200533 | JGI IMG/M metagenome (GOLD analysis project Ga0302314, IMG submission 200533) | Peat permafrost microbial communities from Stordalen Mire near Abisko, Sweden - III_Palsa_N2_3 | ecosystem: Environmental > Terrestrial > Soil > Palsa > Peat permafrost | place: Sweden...
CGGTGCTCGCCGGCTTGACCTGGCTGTTTTACATCCCCGCCGCCCGGCGCGCAGCCAACGCTTAGATGGGGCGGCAGGCAGCCTACCTGCCGCCCCCACACGCGCTCTCAGTCGCGCGTGCGCGAGCTGTAGAGTCTCGCCGCCAAGGGCGCGAATACAGCAACCACGACGAGCGACCAGATCACCGCTGCGAGCACCGGGTGCTGCATCGGCCAGGCGTGAATGCTTGACGCCGGGTTCGGGTTGCCGAGCAGCTGGCGGCTCGCAGCAGTCACGGCGCTGACCGGATTCCAATTCGCGAAAGCACGTACCAGGGCCGGCATGTGCTGGGTTGGAACCAGCGCATTGGAGACGATCGCCAACGGGAACAGCGTCACCAGGCCGATCCCCTGCGACGACTCTGCGTCCCGCGTCCAGAGGCCGATGCAGGCGCAGCCCCAAGAGATGCCGTAGCTGAACAGTAGGAAGATCGCGACTCCGGCAACGACTGAAGCCGGGCTGGCATGCGGTCGCCAGCCAACCACAAGGCCGGTCGCCATGACGATCAGCGCACAGACCGTCGCGGTCAGCAGATCGGTCAGCGAGCGGCCGACAAGGACCGCTGGACGCCACATCGGCAGCGTGCGGAAGCGATCGATCACGCCCGATCCGAGGTCGTCACTGAGCCCGACGGCTGTACCTATCGCAGCCGTGGTCAGGTTCATCCCCAGCAGCCCGGCGATCGCGTATTGCGTGTAACTACCGCCGTGCCCGACGACGATCCCGGCGCCGAGTACGTAGATGAACAAGAGCGTGAAGATCACTGGCTGGATCGTCACGTCGGAGAGCCGCAGCGGCTCTCGCGCCAGGTGCACGAGGTTGCGGCCGGTCAGCACGGTTACGTCGCGGACGGCTTGGCGGGTATGCATCAGTGGTCACCTCCGGTCAGGGCAAAGAAGACGTCATCAAGCGAAGGTGGCCGAACCTGGACGTCCTCCACGGTTATCGCGGCCTGGTCAAGCGCTCGCACTACGGTCGTCGCCAGGCCTTGGGTCGCACGTACCGGTCCGTGCAGGTGCAGAGCGTCCTGGCTGACGCTCAGGGCTCCATCCACGAAAGGCGCGAGCGCCTGTGCGGCCTGGGGGTGAGGCTCACTGAGGGTGACCTCGAGACGCGCGCCGCCGATGCGCGTCTTCAGTTGGGCAGCGGTCCCGTCGGCGATCGCGCGGCCGTGGTCGATCACGACGATTCGGTCTGCCAGCTCATCCGCCTCATCGAGGTACTGGGTCGTCAGCAGCAGCGTGGTGCCGTCGGCAACCAGGCTGCGAATCACGTCCCACATTCTCAGCCGGCTTGTCGGGTCAAGGCCGGTCGTGGGCTCGTCGAGGAACAGAACCTGCGGGCGCGTGATCAGCGCTGCGGCCAGGTCCAGGCGGCGGCGCATGCCGCCGGAGTAGCCCTTGACGATCCGATCGCCGGCGTCGACGAGCTCGAACTGCTTGAGCAGCTCGGTTGCACGCGCTTTCGCGTCGCTACGCGAAAGGTTGCCGAGACGTCCCATCATCACCAGGTTCTGGCGGCCCGTGAGGATCTCATCGAGGGTGGCATCCTGCGCAGCCACGCCAATCCGCCGTTGCACAGCGACCTGATCTGAAACGACGTCCAAGCCGGCGATGCGCGCGCTGCCACTGTCTGGCGTGGCGAGCGTGGTCAGGATCCGCAGCGCTGTGGTCTTTCCGGCGCCGTTGGGACCGAGCACGCCAAGCACGGTGCCGGCCTGCGCCTCAAGCGTGAGGCCGTCGAGCGCTTGCGTGCTCCCATAGCGCTTGCGGAGGTCGTGCGCCTCGATCATGGCCCCTGTCGTCTCAGCCATCGAGGCTCACTCCTTGGCGGTCTAACCGCGTCTGGCAATGCATCAGAAAAGTGTCCTTACCGGTCGTCAAGTAAACGCATTTGGCGGGCAAGATAGCAGTTACTGACCGGTCGTCAAGTAAACTCGTCGAAAGAGATGGTGAGACCGCGCACCCAGGGGCAGCAGACCCGCGAGAAGATCCTTGACGTCGCGCTTGAGCTCTTCGTCCAGCACGGCTACGACAAGACCTCGCTGCGCGACATAGCCGAGCGGCTCGCCATCACCAAGGCGGCGCTCTACTACTACTTCGAGCGCAAGCAGGACATCCTCCTGGAACTCCACCTGCGCCTGCACGCGATGGGCAGGGAGGTGCTCGATGAGCTCGAGGCGGTGCCAGACGGTCCTGCTCGCATCGCCGCCTTCCGGCCCATGCTTGAACGCCTGGTCGTGACGATGGTCGGCAATCGCCAGCTGGTCTTACTTCATCGGCGCAACCAGAGTGCGATGGAGGCGCTTCACGCGAACAAACGCAACCGCCTGGAGAACGAGGATCTAGAGCGAAGGCTCGTGCGGATCCTCTCCTCGGACGCGATCCCGCTAACCGTGCGCGTGCGCGTGACCTGCGCGATCGGAGCGATCACCGAGACGTTCTTTGAAAGCGGCGACGCCTTTGCTGACGTCGAGCCCGAGGAGCTGGCTGATCAGGTCCGAGCCGCAATCTCAGACCTGATCAGCGCCCAGATGCCACCCGCTCAGGCCTGATTCCGCCGCCCCTCCCGGGGTCACAGCCTCGGTGGCGGCGATACTTGCTGAATGGACAGCCTCTTCGGTGACGAAGCGCTGAGCGCGCCGGGTTCAGCGCCGCGGCCGGCCCCAGCAGCCGCCGCGGCGGGAGTTAGCTCGCACGCCCCGGCGACCCCGCTCTCAACCCGCATGCGCCCAACGACGCTCGACGACTTCGTCGGGCAGCGCGAGCTGCTGCGCGACGGCTCAGCGCTGCGCGGTGCGATCGAGTCAGGGCGCCCGCACTCGATGATCCTGCACGGCCCGCCCGGTACCGGCAAGACCACGTTGGCGCGGATCGTTGCAGCGGCCTCAGGGTCGGCGTTTGAGCAGGAGAGCGCGGTTGAGGCCGGGCGCGCCGAGGTTCGAGCGGTAATTGAGCGCGCCCGCGAGCGGCGCAAGATGGGCATGTCAACGATCTTCTTCCTCGACGAGATCCACCGCTTCAACAAGGCCCAGCAGGACGCGCTGCTACCGGCGGTCGAAGACGGGCTGCTGACGCTGATCGGCGCGACCACTGAGAACCCGTTCTACGAGGTCAACTCGGCGCTGCTGTCTCGTACCAGGGTCTATGAGTTACAGGCGCTCTCAGCGGAGGATGTAGTGGCGCTGCTGGAGCGGGCTGTGGGCAGTGGCGAGGCCGGGGTCGATCCGGAACGGATCGACCCCGGTGTGTTGGATTACGCCGCCCAATGGACCGAAGGCGACGCTCGCGCAGCCCTCAACGCTCTGGAATTGGCGGCCGCGGCGGTCGGCAGCGACCGCCGCCTCGATACCGCCACGATGGCCGACGCGCTGCAGCGCCGCACGATCAACTACGACCGCCAGGCGGACAACCACTACGACACGATCTCGGCCTGGATCAAGGCCACGCGCGGCTCCGACCCCGACGCCTCGCTGTATTACCTGGCGACGATGCTCGAGGGCGGTGAGGAACCGCGTTTCATCGTGCGGCGCATGGTGATCCTCGCCTCTGAGGACATCGGCAACGCCGACCCGCAGGCGCTCAGTGTCGCGACTGCGACCGCCGCCGCGGTCGAGCAGCTTGGTATGCCAGAAGCCCAGTTCGCGCTGACGCAGTGCGCGATCTACCTCTCGCTGGCGCCGAAATCAGACGCCGCGAAGCGGGCGATCGGCGCCGCCAGAGGCTACATCCGCGAGCACGGCGCCCAGGCGCCGCCGCCATACCTGCGCTCAGGCAGTCGTGCCGAAGGCAACTACGACTACCCGCATGCGCATCCGGGGCACGTCTCACCGCAGGAGTGGCTCCCGGGTGACGCGGCGGGCGCGCGCTTCTACGCCCCTGACGACGCCGAGGCGGTCCAGCGGGACCGCCTCGAAGCGATTCGTCGTGCCCGAGGGCGTGGGTAGGCCGCCATTTCGCAGCGGCGTCCAGGGATGCCTAGAGCTGGGCGATGACCGTCTTCGTCTCCAGGTAGTTGTTCAGTACCTCGGAGCCCATCTCACGGCCCCACCCTGACTGCTTGTAGCCGCCGAACGGCAACTCGGCGGAGAACACGTGGTAGGTGTTGAGGTGCACGGTGCCGGCCTGGATGCGCTTGGCCAGCTTGTGGGCCTTGCTGATGTCGCGCGTCCAGACGCCTGCAGCCAGCCCGTACTCGCTGTCGTTGGCCTTGGCGGCCAGATCGTCGACGTCGTCAAACGGCATCGCCGCGATCACCGGACCGAAGATCTCCTCGTCGATGATCGCCTCGCCGCTCTGCGCGCCGACAAATACGGTCGGCTCGACGAAGTAGCCCGGCCCGTCGATTGCGCTGCCGCCGACCTTGGCGGTCGCCCCCTGCGCGGTTCCTAGCCGCAGGTAACCGGTGACGCGATCGAACTGCTCTTGGGAGACCAGCGGACCCATCTCCGTGCCGGGGTCGAGACCACGACCGATCTTGATTGCCTTGGCCGCGTTGGAGACGCCTTCAACGACACGGTCGAACTGCTCGTTCTGCACATAGAGCCGTGAGCCGGCGCTGCAGACCTCGCCCTGGTTGAAGAAGATCCCGGCTGCCGCTCCGGCGATCGCAGCGTCGATGTTGGCGTCGTCGAAGATCACGTTCGGTGACTTGCCGCCGAGCTCCAACGAGACCTTCTTGAGGTTGCCGGCGGCTGCCTTGACGATCAGGCGGCCGACCTCGGTTGAACCGGTGAATGCGACCTTGTCGACGCCCGGATGGGCAGCCAGGGCTGCGCCCGGCTCGCCGTAACCGGTGACGACGTTGACGACGCCGTCGGGTACCCCGGCCTCGCTCATCAGCTCTACCAGCCGCAGCGCCGACAGCGGCGTCTGCTCCGCCGGCTTCAGCACGACCGTGCAGCCAGTTGCCAGCGCCGGCCCGAGCTTCCAGGCCGCCATCAGCAGCGGGAAGTTCCAGGGGATGATCTGTCCGACCACTCCGACCGGCTCGCGCAGCGTGTAGGCGTGGAACTCGGCGCCCGGCATATAAGGGACCGAGGGGTTGACGGTGCCGCCGTTGAGTCGTGTCGCTGCGCCCGCCATGTACCAAAAGAGGTCGGCGGCCAGTGCGCAGTCGGCCGCCTTGGCGACGCCGACCGGCTTGCCGTTGTCGAGCGAGTCAAGCTCGGCGAGCTCATCGGCGTGCTGCTCGATCAGGTCGCCGATGCGGTGGATGATGCGGCCGCGCTCAGAGGGGTTCAGCCGGCTCCAGGGCCCTTCGAAGGCCGCGCGTGCAGCGATCACGGCGCGGTCGATGTCCTCGGCCTCGCCGCGGGCGACCTCGGCCAGGATCTCGCCGGTGGCCGGGTCGAGCGTGTCAAAGGTTTCGCCGGCGGCGGCGTCTACCCATTCCCCGTTGATGAACAGCTTGCGGGGCGCGCCGTCGAAGTACTTCGCTCCATCGATGCGCGGGACTGTTGTGGCCATGACAGTTCTCCTCTGTTCGTGCCATTTGCTCAAATTGACGTCTCCTGGAGCCTGCGCGCCCAGGCGTTGCAACCGCGTTGCAAACGCGTTGCGTCACCGCTGGGGGCGGAGTAGGCTCGGCATTGCGGGATCGCCAGAGGAAAGAGAGCTGTCAGATGGCAAGTCCGTGGGTCGCGCTGGATTCGACCAGCGACCGCCAGGAGCGCGCACGAAACATCGCCGCCGCGCGCGAATCGGTCCTGGCAGGCGCCCCTGTGCCCAAAGGCGCGGTGCGACGGGTGATCTCAGCCTCGTGGCGGCGCTCTCGCAACGCCGGCGTTGACGCCGACGCCGGGCTTGCACCGCTGGCGGTCGGGGCGTCCGAGGCGCGCGAGCGCTGGGAGAACCACCCGCTGGCGAACGCGCTGCCGGCGGCACGGGATCTGCTGATGGACGCCGGTAGCGCCGCCCATCAGGCGCTGCTGTTCTGCGACGTCGACGGGACCCTGCTGTGGATCGATGGGGAGCGCGAGATCGTGCACCACGCTCGCGATGTTCGGCTTGAGCCCGGCACCGTTTGGTCGGAGGCGGCCGCCGGCACCAACGCGATGGGGACCGCACTCGCCACCGGGCATCCGGTCCAGGTCTTCTCTGCGGAGCACTACGCCCGGCCGGTGCACGACTGGACCTGCAGTGCCGCGCCGATCCGGGATGCGGAGACCGGCCAGACCGTCGGCGTGCTCGACCTCTCGGGCAAGCTCGAGACGGCCCACCCGCATTCACTGGCGGTTGTTACCGCGGCCGCGCGGATCGTTGAGCAGGAACTTGCACGCGCGGCCGATGAGTCGGCCGGTCGGCTTGTGCGCGTCTACGGCGACCGCATCGGTCGCGGCGCGCGGCATCCGGACGCGCTTGCGACGGTCAACGGGCGGGTGCTCGTCACCGCTCATGTCGAGCTTGCTGGACGGCGGCTGGCGTTGCCCCTGCAGGGAGGCATGGCGGTGATTCCGGGCGGAGGTTCCGTGGTGGCAGAGCCGGTGCGTGACGGGGCGGGTTTTCTGCTCTGGGTCGCGCGGGACATCGAATCGTCGGGGCCTGCTCAGGCGCGGCTCGACGTGCTCGGTCGCGAAGGCGCGGTACTCACGGTTGATGGGACGAGCACCACGCTCTCACCGCGACACAGTGAGCTGCTGACCTTGCTGGCCCTCAAACCGCGCGGCTGGTCGGCCGAGCAGCTGGCAGATGAACTGCTCGGTGAGTTCGGCAAGGCGGTGTCGATCCGGGCCGAGCTCTCGCGGCTGCGCCGCATCCTCGGACCGCTGTTGGCGAGCCATCCATACCGCTTGGACGCGCCGCTCACGACCGACTTCGGCGAGGTTGAGCAGTTGCTCACGTACGGCGACGTCGACGCTGCGCTCGCCCGTTTCGCTGCCGGTGAGCTGCTGCCGGCCTCCGGCGCTCCGACGCTCGTCGAGGCTCGCTTCCGCCTCACTACAACCGTGCGCGAAGCGGTGATCGCCTCGTCCGATCCAGATCTGCTCGGTGCTTGGCTGCAGCTGGCCCCGGGCGACGATGACGTCCAGGCGTGTCGCGCGCTGATCACGCTCTGTCCGCCTTCGGATCCGCTGCACTCGCTCGCGGCCGGGCGCCTGCGCCGGCTCTCAGCGCACTCCTGAAGACTGGCCACGAGCGTTTGGCAACGCCCGGGGCTCGGCGGCACGTTTCTCGATGTATACACACCGGGTATACCCGTGGTGTATAGTCACCGCCATGTCCGTAAGTAAAGCTTTCCTCGCGCTGCTTGAGAGCGGGGCATCACATGGCTATGACCTCAAGCACGAGTACGACTCGCGTTTTGGAACCGATCGTCCGGTCGCCTACGGACAGGTCTACGCAACACTCGCCCGGTTGCTGAAGAGCGGGCTCGTCACCGTCGACGCGGTCGAAGCCGGCGAGGGCCCCGACCGCAAGCGGTACGCGATCACCGAAGCGGGTGTCGCTGACGTCGAGCGCTGGCTCGCAAGCCCAGAAGCCCCTGAGCCCTATCTGCAGAACGTGCTCTACACGAAGGTCGTGCTGGCGCTGCTCAGCGGTCGCCCCGCGATCGACGTGCTCGATACGCAACGGGCTGAGCATCTGCGCGTGATGCGTGAGCTGACGAGCCGCAAAGCCACGGGCGACCTCGTCGACCAGCTGATCTGCGACCACGCCCTATTTCACCTCGAGGCCGACCTGCGGTGGCTTGAACTCACGGCTGCTCGCCTCGACCAGCTCGCTGTGCAGGTGACGCGATGAGTGGCTCGCAAGCGGTGACCGCGGCCCCGGTGAGCGGCCGCCCGGGTGACGGAAGCCTGATCAGCTGCGTCAACCTGGCCAAGCGGTTTGGTTCAACCGCGGCGCTCGACGGCGCGTCGCTGGATCTCGCTGCCGGTGAGGTCGTCGCTGTGATGGGACCGTCGGGCTCAGGCAAGTCGACGCTGCTGCACTGCGCCGCCGGGATCCTTGTGCCCGACGCCGGCGAGGTGATATTCGATGGGGAGCAGATCGGACGCATGGCTGATCGCCGCCGCAGCGAGCTCCGGCGCACTGAGTTCGGTTTCGTATTTCAGTTCGGCCGGCTGGTGCCGGAGCTCAGCTGCGCTGAGAACGTCTCGCTGCCGTTGCGGCTGTCCGGCGTTGGCCGGCTCGAAGCGGCGCGCAGGGCCGACGAGTGGCTGCAGCGACTCGAGGTGCAGGAGATCGGACGCAGCCTGCCGGGCGATGTCTCGGGCGGTCAGGGGCAACGGGTAGCCGTTGCTCGTGCACTCGTGACCCGGCCGCGCGTCGTCTTCGCCGACGAGCCCACCGGCGCTCTGGACTCACTCAGCGGGGAGCGCGTCATGCAGTTGCTCACTGCCGCGGCACGGGATACAGCCGCCGCGGTAGTGCTGGTGACGCACGAACCCCGAGTCGCCGCTTACGCGGACCGCGAGGTCGTGGTCCGCGACGGCAAGACCCGAGCGAGCTGATGAGCCGGAGTTGGACGGACCTGCGCCTCGGTGTGCGGCTCGCATTCCGCGGTGGCGCTGACGCGCGCTGGCGGGTCGCTCTCACGGCAGTCGGTGTCACGCTTGGCGTCACGCTGCTGTTCGTGGGGGCGTCGGTACCGAACATTGTCAGTGCGCACAACGCTCGGGTCGCCGCGGCCAATGTCAACGGCAGCGACGTCCACCCACCTCTGCTGGGGCTATGGGATCTCGCCAGCTACCACGGCAAGACCGTCACCGGTATGGCGCTCCAGGCGGTCGATCGCGACCCGCCGCTGCCGCCCGGTCTGCACCGCATCCCTGGCCCGGGACAGATGTTCGTCTCGCCGGCGCTACGCGAGCTGCTGCGATCTCCCGCGGGAGCCGAGCTCGACCGCTGGCTGCACGCGCGCATTGTTGGCACGATCGGGCAGAGTGGGCTGACCGGTCCGGCCGATCTACGGCTGTACCGCGGCGCCAACGATCTGCGCGCGCGCAACCCAATCCCGATCAAGAGCTTCGGTTCGCCAGAGAGCGACGAGTTCAGCGGGCCACTGGTCACGTTGCTGGTGATCCTGATGTCGGTCGGGCTGCTGCTGCCGATTGCGGTCTTCGTCGCAACCGCCAGCCGCTTCGGGTCTGACCAGCGCAACGTGCGCCTCGCCGCGATCAGGCTGATCGGTGCCGACCGGATCGCGACGGCGCGGATCGCCGCCGGAGAAGCGCTCTCGGGAACCGTGCTCGGCGTGGCTTGCGGCTGCCTGCTGTTCCTCGCGCTCCGACCACTGATCTCGCAGCTGGACATCGCCGGGATCAGCGTCTTCAGCAGCGACGTCCGTCCCGCGGCCTGGCTCGCGATCCTGATCGTGCTGCTGGTTCCGGCGGCTTCGGTCGCGCTCGCACTACTGGCCACGCGCCGCGCGGCGATCGAGCCACTCGGTGTCAGCCGTCGCGGGGCCGAGCCCCGGCGGCGGCTTGCCTGGCGGCTTGTAACACCGATACTCGGTTTTCTGCTGCTGTTGCCGTTGATCGGTGCGAGCCACCGGTTGGGCTCGACGATCGGCCAGGTCCAGGCCTCGGCGGGTGTCGTGCTGGTGCTGGTCGGTGTATCGGCGCTGCTGCCGTGGTTCGTTGAGGCGGCCGTGCGCCGCACGGAAGCGGGGCCGCTGCCTTGGTTGCTTGCTGTACGCCGGCTGCGCGCCGACCACGGGACCTCAGGCCGGGTCGTCAGCGCCATCGCCCTGACGGTCGCGGGCGCAATCGCGCTACAGACCGTGTTCAACGCGGCCGACGCCCAATCGAGCACGCGCGTCCCGGCCAACCCGGCGAGCAAGGCGCTGTATCCGTACGGGATGCTGGTCAGAGCGAGTGATCCAGCCTCCGTCGTCACCCGGCAGCTGCGCTCCACGCGCGGCGTCGAGGATGCCGTCGCGATTGCCAACGACTATCAGAACCCGCAGTATCCGATCAGCGTCGCCTCCTGTCAGAGCCTCGAGCTGATTGCGAAGATCAGTGGCTGCGCCGAGCGTTCCGCCTACATCGTCAGCGGCCCGTCCGCCCTGCGCGCAGGGCAGGCGCTGAGGCTCGGTGGTGAGCGCTTCCGCGTCCCTGAATCAGCGCGCAAAGTCGCCCTGCGCGAGGTCACAGGCAAGCTCGCTTTTGCCGAGTCGATCCCGAGCGGAGCCTTGCTGTTGACACCGTTGGCAGCGGCGCATCTCGGCATCACGGCAGATCTCGTCGACGCCGGCATCACCCTCAACCCGCGCGTGCCCGGCGCCCGCGACAACGCCATAACCACGATCGCCCGACTCGACCCGCTCGCGGACATCCCGAGCGATCCGACGCCGATCGGCAACCACGTCCTCCAGCAACTGCAGAACGTGCTCTTCGCCGGAGCAACAGCCGTGCTGCTCGTGATCGGCGGCAGTCTGCTGGTCGCCATCACCGAACAACTGCGTGAGCGCCGACGTGTGCTCGCCGTGCTCGCAGCCTTCGGCACGCGACCCTCGACCATCGCCTGGTCGGTGCTCTGGCAGAACGCGCTCCCGGTCGCGCTCGGGCTGGCGCTGGCAGTCGTCATGGGCGTCGGTCTCGGTGATGTGCTGATGCACATAATCGGTCTGCGGGCGAGCTTCGACTGGGGCGCGATCGCGCTGCTGACCGCTGCCGCAGCGCTTGTCGTCGCGACTGTCACCGGCGTCACACTGCCGATCGTCTGGCGCCAGATGAGGCCAGAAGCGCTTCGCGTCGAATAACGCGCGCTCGCGACAAACGCCACAGAACACCCCCGGAGCTACCCTTGACTGCAGATGCCAGCTCAGGCTTACAGCGGTAAAGAGTGCGTCTGCCAGTTCCGCAAGGGGATCTGTGATCAGACCTGTGTGCGCGACATGCTGGCGACGCCGTTCTATATAGCCTGCCTGCGCCTCAGCGGCCGTACCTCGCTGGTGGTCGGCGGCGGCGACATCGGCCTGGAGAAGGTCGAGGGCCTGCTGGCCTGCGGCGGTGACGTCGTGCTGGTCGCGCCCGAGGCGCACCCCGCCCTCCAGGAGCTCGCGGCTGAGGGCTCGATCACCTGGCACCAGCGCGACTACCGCGCGGACGACCTCGAGGGCTGCCTGATCGCGATCGCGGCCACCGACGACACCGACATCAACATTCAGGTCTTCAACGACGCTGAAAAGCGCGCGATGCTCGTCAACGTCGTCGATGTGCCGCCGCTCTGCAACTTCATCCTGCCGGCGATCGTGCGCACCGGACCGCTCGCCGTCGCGATTTCAACGGCCGGAGCCTCGCCGGCACTTGCCAAGCGCATGAAGCGCGAGATCTCCGAGCTCTTCGGCGAGCCCTACGCGACGCTCGCGGTGCTGCTCAACGACGTGCGCGGCTGGGCCAAAGGCACGCTGCCGACCTACCAGGACCGCAAGGAGTTCTTCGAGGCCATCGTCAACGGTGACCCGGATCCGATCGCGCTGCTACGCGATGGCGACGCGGCTGCGGTCAAGGCCCTGATCACCGCGGCCCAGAACTCCTACCAGCCCGCATAGCCCGCTGGCTACGCGGGCTGCCGACACCCCCTGAGCACCGTGAGCGACCTCACCCACCTCAACTCGGAGGGCCGGGCGCAGATGGTTGACATCTCAGACAAGCAGACGACCGCGCGCCGAGCGCGGGCACAGGCGATCGTCCGGGTCACGCCGCAGACCGCCCAGATCCTCGCCGCCGGAAACGCCCCCAAGGGTGACGTGATCGCGGTCGCCAGGATCGCGGGGATCCAGGCCGCCAAGCGCACCTCGGAGCTGATTCCGCTCTGCCATCCGCTGGCGCTGTCGTTCGTCGGTGTCGAAGGCACGATCGACGTCGAAGCCGGAGAGATCGAGCTGATCGCCGAGGCGCGGACGACCGGACCGACCGGCGTCGAGATGGAAGCGCTGACCGCCGTGACGGTCGCGGCATTGACGGTCTATGACATGTTGAAGGGCATCGAGCGTGGGGCGCGCATAGAACAGGTAGAGCTACTTGAGAAGTCCGGTGGCCGCTCTGGCAGCTACCGCCGCGTGGAACCGACAAACTGAACCGCGATGCGCGCAGAACACGACCCATCCGGCCGGCCCGACGGACCTGCACTCACCGTGGCGATCTTGACGATCTCCAGCACTGCCGCGCGCGGCGCTGAAAAGGATTTCTCCGGACCCGCGCTGGCCGAGTGTGCAGCGCTCGCAGGCTGCACCCTGGTATCTCAGGAGATCATCACTGACGACCAGGATGCGATCGAAACCTGGCTTCGCAATCAGGTCAAGCTCGGCGTCGCCCTGATCTTCACCACCGGCGGCACCGGCTTTACACCGGACGACGTCACTCCCGAAGCGACGCGCGCCGTGATCGAGCGTGAGGCGCCCGGCATCGCCGAGGCGATCCGCTCCCAGGCTCAACGCCACACCCCGCTGGGGATCATGTCGCGCGGCGTCGCTGGGATCGCCGGTCGCACGCTGATCGTCAACTTCCCGGGCCGCCCCAAGGCGATTGACGAATCGTTTGGCGTGGTTGCGCCGATCCTGGCGCACGCGGTCGAATCGCTCTCCCGTGAGCACGGGTACTGAGCGGCGCTCACGAGATGACCGCGGCTGCTGACGCCGCGGCCGCTGAGCCCGCGATCGTCTTAGCAGGCCTCTCTCGCTACTTCGGCGAGCGCACGGTGCTGCGCGAGGTCTCGCTGGAGCTGCCGGCCGGCCAAACCCTTGCCGTGCTCGGTCGCAACGGCGCCGGCAAGTCGACGCTGCTACGGATCCTGGCGACCTTGCTGCGCCCCCACGGCGGCGCCGTCACGCTGCTCGGCGAGCAACTGCCGCGCCGTGCCTGGGCGGTGCGCGGGCGCATCGGCTTGCTCGGTCACGAGCCGCTGCTCTATCGCGACCTCACCGGTCGCGAGAACCTCACCTACCACGCGCGTCTGCACCAAGTCGGCCCCGAGCGCGTCGAGCAGGTACTGGCGGCGGTCGGCATGGAGCGCCGCGCCGACGACCCGGTGCGCTCGCTCAGCCGTGGCATGGTCCAGCGGCTCACCGTCGCCCGCGCGGTCCTGCACGAGCCGAGCATCCTGCTGCTCGACGAGCCGCGTTCGAACCTTGACCCCGCCGCCGGCGAGCTGGTGGAACCGCTGATTGGGCGCTCGTCGGGGATCACCCGTGTGCTCACCAGCCACGACCCGCAGGCGGCACTTGCCGAGGCCGATCTGGTGCTGGCGCTGAACGCCGGGCGCGCCGCTTACGTCGGTCCGCCGTCCGGGATCGACGAAGCCACGATCAAGGCGCTCTACGCATGAGAACCGCACTCGCGATCCTGCGCAAGGACCTGCTGCTCGAGCGCCGCACTCTGGAGACGATTCCGTCGATGGCGATGCTCGCGGTCGTGACCTTCATCATTTTCCACTTCGGGCTCAACCAGAACCAGGTCTCGGGGCAGCTGGCGGCCGGGGTGCT
>Ga0302314_10014521_pt1 | contig 13469 bp, 9 predicted proteins | sample III_Palsa_N2_3_FD_200533 | JGI IMG/M metagenome (GOLD analysis project Ga0302314, IMG submission 200533) | Peat permafrost microbial communities from Stordalen Mire near Abisko, Sweden - III_Palsa_N2_3 | ecosystem: Environmental > Terrestrial > Soil > Palsa > Peat permafrost | place: Sweden...
CCTGTTCAATGCCAACCCGACCAGGTTCGACCGTTCGGGCGTGCCGAGCGCGGTGTTCTCGATGCCGCCGGTCGCGACGGTCGGCTTGACCGAAGCCGAGGCCCGCCGCACCCTGCGCGCCGTCGACGCCTATCGGACCCGCTTCCGCTCGCTGAAGCACATGTTGTCGGGCCGCGAGGAGCGGGTGATGATGAAGCTGGTCGTCGATCGCGAGACCGACAGGGTCGTCGGCTGCCACATGGTCGGGGCCGATGCGCCCGAGATCATCCAGGGCCTGGCGATCGCGGTCAAATGCGGGGCGACCAAGCGGCAATTCGACCAGACGGTCGGTATTCATCCGAGCTCGGCCGAGGAATTCGTGACCATGCGGGAAAAGCTCCCCGAGCCGGTTGCCGTAGCCGCGGAATAGAGCAGATCAAAGGCGAGAAGGTGGTGTGATGGCGCAGTCCTGGTCTCCTGATTCGTGGCGTTTGCGCCCGGCCCAGCAACTGCCGGAATATCCGGATCCGGAAGCGCTCGACACCGTCGAGACGCTGCTGCGCAACTATCCGCCGCTGGTCTTCGCTGGCGAGGCCCGGCGGTTGAAATCGGCGCTCAAGGATGCGGCCGAAGGGCGCGCCTTCCTGCTCCAGGGCGGCGATTGCGCCGAGAGCTTCGCCGAATTCCGCGCCAATAATATCCGCGACACGTTCCGTGTGCTGCTGCAGATGGCGGTGGTGCTGACCTTCGGTGCCGCCTGCCCAGTGGTCAAGCTGGGCCGCATGGCCGGGCAGTTCGCCAAGCCACGCTCGGCCGCGATCGAGAAAATCGATGGCGTCAGCCTGCATTCCTATCGCGGCGACATCATCAACGGCCAGGATTTCACGCCCGAGGCGCGCCGCCCCGATCCGCAGCGGATGGTGCAGGCCTATAGCCAATCGGCGGCCACGCTCAATTTGCTGCGCGCTTTCGCCCAGGGCGGCTATGCCGATCTGCACCAGGTCCATCTGTGGAACCAGGGCTTCGTTGCGCGCTCGCCGCAGGGCGAGCGCTACCGGGAACTGGCCGACCGCCTGACTGAGACGCTGAATTTCATGGCGGCCTGCGGCTTTACCTCGGCGACCAGCCCGCAGATCCGCGAGACCGAGTTCTTCACCTCGCATGAGGCGCTGCTGCTGCCCTATGAGCAGGCGCTGACGCGGGTCGATTCGACCAGCGGCGACTGGTACGACTGTTCGGCCCATCTGGTCTGGATCGGCGACCGCACGCGCCAGCCCGATGGCGCCCATGTCGAATTCATGCGCGGCATCAAGAACCCGATCGGGCTCAAGGCCGGACCGAGCCTGAAGCCCGACGAGTTGCTGCGCCTGATCGATATCCTGAACCCCGACAACGAACCGGGCCGGCTCTCGATCATCGCCCGCATGGGCGCCGACAAGGTGGCGGATGGCTTGACGCCGCTGTTGCGCGCGATCAAGCGTGAAGGACGGGCCGTGCTCTGGGTCTGCGACCCGATGCATGGCAATACCGTTACCGCCGGCGGCTACAAGACCCGCTCCTTCGATCGCATCCTCAAGGAAGTGCGCGGTTTCTTCGATGTGCACCGGGCGGAAGGGACGCATGCCGGCGGCGTCCATTTCGAGATGACCGGGCAGGATGTCACCGAATGTATCGGCGGCGCCCAGGAGATTACCGAATCGAGTCTCGGTGATCGCTACCATACCCATTGCGACCCGCGGCTGAACGCCAGCCAGGCGCTGGAGCTGGCCTTCCGGATCGCCGAGGAGCTGAAACACTGGCGCCAGGCGGTGCCGCGGGTGGCGAGCATCGCCGCGGCTTCGTAATATGTCTTCAGGCGGGGTCCGGCCGGGGATCGACCGGGTTCCGCGTCTGACCGACGCCTATTTCCTGCGGACCAAGGCGGTCGTCGAGAAATTCGGCGACAAGCGTGTCACCTATGCCGTGTTCATGCGGCGCCCGGTCGTGTTCGCGCCGCGCCTGGTCCTCGAATTTCTCGAGCATGCCGCCGCCGAACGCGGCGTGGTGTTCGACGTCGAGACGCTGCATGACGAAGGCGATTGGGTCGGGTCGGGCGAGCCGATGCTCTATGTCACCGGCTCGCTGCTGCACCTGGTCGATCTCGAAACACTCTATCTGCAGCGCCTGGGTGCGCCCTGCGTTGCGGCCTACAATGCCTATGCCATGTGCCTCGATCTGCCCAAGGCCGGGTTCATGGCCATGGATGCAAGGCATTGCGCCGGGGCCGAGATGGCCGACATGATGGCCTATGCCGCCTCGGTCGGCTCCGTCGCGGCGCAGCGCGAGGTCGGCGCCGTCGGCTTCGTCGGCAATGCCACGGAAGAGACCGCGCATTGGTTCGGCCGCGAGCAGGGGCTGGGCACGATGCCCCATGCGTTGATCGGCTATGCCGGTTCGACCCGGCGAGCCGCCGAACTCTATGCCGCCACATTTCCGGGCGAGAACATGACGGTTCTCGTCGATTATTTCGGATTCGAAATGACTGACTCCCTGGTGGTCGCCGAAGGCTTTGCCGCGCTGGCCCGAGCCGGAGGCCTGTCTCTGCGGTTGGACACCCATGGCGGCCGCTATGCCGAGGGGCTCGATCTCGCCAAATCCTATGCCGTGCTCGAGGAGAATTGCCCGCAGGCGATTCGCGGCTATCGCACCGAAGCGGAGCTGCGCTACCTGGTCGGCACCGGCGTTTCCGCCGCCTCGATCTGGCAGCTGCGCCGTGCGCTCGATGCGGCCGGGTTTCCCGCGGTCAAGATCGTCGTCTCCAGCGGTTTCGGCCCGGCCAAGTGCCGCATGATGGCCGTGGCTCAGGCGCCGATCGATCTGGTCGGCACCGGTTCCTATCTGCCGGAGCAGTGGAGCGAGACCTATGCCACGGCCGATATCGTCGCCTATGACGGGGTGCCCTCGGTGAAACTCGGGCGTGAGTTCCTGCTGAAGCGGCGCGGCGAAGAATAGCGACCGGCCGCGCGGCATGATGCGCAGCGTCTCCCAGGCGGCCATTATGCCGACACAATTGACGACTACAAAACAGTCAGGCGATCGTGGCGCACCCGATGTAAGATCTCAGTCGGTATTGTGTCCACCCCGGCCAGCGTGGCGACGATACGAGCCGAGACTACGCTGATACCTCAAGTTGGCCGGTTGGACCAGGCAGGGTCGCTGCTGAGAAGGATGGAATCATGAAGTACAAAGTTGCAGCCTGCACTCTCGCCGCCCTCGCTCTCGCCGTTGCGGCCCCGACGCCGGCCTCGGCGCGGCCTTACTATCATCACGGCGGCATCTTCTTCGGCATTGGCGCCCTGGGCGCGGCCGTCGTCGGTACCGCCGCCGCCATCGCCACGGCGCCCTTCGTCGCGCTGGCGCCGCGTGGGGGCTATTACGGCGGTCCCGGCTATTACGCGGGCCCCGGCTATTATGCGGCCCCGGCCTATTATGCGCCGCCGCCGGTCTACTACGCCCCTCGGCCGGCCTATTATGCCCCGAGGCCAGTCTATTATGGTGGACCGGTCGGCTATTACGGTCGTTGAACGACGGCGCGCTCGGCGGCAGGTCTCGTCCCGCCGCTGAGCGCCGTTGAACGTATGTCCAAGACCGCGTAACCTCCGACCTGAGCGGGCAGGGGTGGAGAGCGGGCATGCGGAGAGCTTTGGGCTGGGCGGCGGTTTTGGCGCTGGGGATCGGTGCTGCGCGGGCCGATGAGGCAAGTTGCGCCAAGATCCGCAGCACGGATATGGGCTGGACCGATATCGGGTTGACCACCAGCACCGCCGAGATTCTGCTGTCCGGGCTTGGCTACGAGATGTCGAACTCGCTGCTCGGCCTCAACATCGCCTATGAGAGCCTGAAATCCGGCCGGATCGACGTCTTTCTCGGCAATTGGCGGCCGGCCCAGGACACGCAATTCGCCCCCTATTTCGAACAGCACTGGGTCGATGTGCTGGGCGCCAATCTCTCGGGGGCGAAATACACTCTGGCGGTGCCGAATTATGTCGCCGAGGCCGGCGTACATTCCTTCGACGATTTGGCAAAATTCCCCGACCAATTCCATCAGACGATCTACGCCATCGATCCCGGCTCGAATCAGCCGCTGCTCGATATGGTGGCCGTCGGCCGCCACGGGCTCGGCGGCTGGCGCATCGTCGAATCGAGCGAGCAGGCCATGCTGGCCCAGGTCAAGCGCGCCGTGACCCGGCACGAGTGGGTCGTGTTCCTGGGCTGGCAGCCGCATCCGATGAATCTCGACCTGGCGCTGACCTATCTGACCGGCGGCGATGTCGAATTCGGCCCCGATTTCGGCGGTTCGACCGTGCGCACCCTGGCGCGGCCCGGCTTTGCCGCCGCCTGTCCGAATGTGGCACGGCTGTTCACCAATCTCGTCTTCGATGTCGACTACGAGAATACCGGCATGAAGCTGATTCTCGACGAGGGTGGCGAGCAGGACCAGGTGGCGCGCCGGCTGCTGCAAGCCCATCCGGAGAAGCTGCGGCAATGGCTTGACGGGGTGACGACAAGGGACGGCAGCCCCGGACTGCCTGCGGTCGAGAAGGCATTGGGGCAATGATTGCCGGCACCATGCGGGCAGCCCTGCTGGCTGGGCCGGGCCAACCCCTGCGGATCGAGACGATGCCGATCCCGAGTCTGCGCACCGGGCAGGTGCTGGTGCGGCTCGAGGCCTGCGGGATCTGCCACACCGATGTCCATATCTGGCAAAGCGGCGCCGGCTCTGTCCGCGCGCCGCAGCCGCTGATCATGGGCCATGAGGGCGTCGGCCGGATTGCCGCCGTGGCGGCGGGCGTCGAGGGCATGGCGGTCGGCGACCGGGTCGGCGTGCCCTGGCTGGCCGAGACCTGCGGACACTGCGACGAATGCCTGGGCGGGGCCGAATCCTTCTGCCAGACCCACAAGGCCCATGGCTACGACATCCAGGGCGCTTTCGCCGAATATGTCGCCGTCGATGCCCGTTTCGCCGTCCGGCTGGCGCCGGAAATCGATGCGCTGGCGGCAGCACCGCTGTTGTGCGCCGGGGTGACGGCCTATGGTGCGGTGCGCAAGGCGGAGCTCGGGCTTGGTATGCGGGCGGCAATCTTCGGCTGCGGCGGGCTCGGCCTCTATGCGGTCCAGCTTGCCGCGCGGGCCGGAGCGGAGGTGGTCGCCCTGGATGTGTCGGCGGAGAAACTGGCCCGGGCGCAGGCACTGGGCGCCCATCGCACCATGCTGGTCGGCCCCGGGACCGGGGCAGATCTTACGGGACTCGGCGGCATGCATGCCTGCATCAACTTCGCGCCGACGCCGGCGACCTGGTCTGCCATGGTCGACGGCATCCGCCCGCGCGGCCGCATTGTCGCCGCGGCGCTGGTGTCGGAGCCGGTGCCGATCCGCCAGGACTGGCTGACTGGCAGCGGGGTGATCATTACCGGCACGAGCGTCGGTACGCGCCTGGAAATGGCCATGCTGATGCGGCTCCATGCGGCCCAGCCGCTCCAGTCGGAGATCGAGGTCGTGGCGCTGCATGGCGTCACCGACGCGCTGCAGCTTCTGGCGCTTGGCCAGATCGCCGGGCGGGCGGTCATCCGGTACTTGTGAGCGGCGCGCTCTGCCCGCTACTCCCCGAACCCATAGAGCCGGGCCGGATTCTCGACCAGGATCAGATGGCGCAGCCGCGGTTCCGGCACCCACAGGGCCAGCAGGTCGAGCAAGTCGCCATCATTGACCATATGCCCGGCGATCGCGGTATGCGGCCAATCCGAGCCCCAGACCAGCCGGGTTGGATCGGCCTCGACCAAGGCGCGGGCGAACGGCACCGTGTCCTGGAACGGTGCCCCGGCGCTCGAGACGCGATAGGCGCCGGAGAGTTTGACCCAGCAGCGTCCGCCGCGCACCAGCTTCAGCAGGCTCTGAAATCCGGGATGGGCGATGCCCTCGGCGGCCGGCATGTGGCCGAGATGGTCGATGACGATATCGACGGGCAGCCGCGCCAGGCGCGGCATCAGCGCCGGCAGCTCGCGGACGTCGAGCAGCAGTTCCAGATGCCATTGCAGCCGTTCCACCCGGCGCGCCAGGGCTTCGAGATGGTCGAGCGGCACGCCGCCCTTGAACAGCAGGTTGAGCCGCAACCCCTTGATGCCGTTGCTGGCCAGGCTTTCAAGCTCGGCCTCGTCGACATTGGCCTCGACGGCGGCGACGCCGCGCAATGTGTTGCGATGGCGCGCGAGAGCCTGCAGCATGCATGCATTGTCCGTACCGAAGATGCTCGGCTGCACCAGCACGCCGCGGCTCAGCCCCAGTGTTTCCAGCAGATGGCGATAGGCTGAGAGCGGCGCCTCCGGCGGCGTGTAGCTGCGCTCCAGCTGCAGCGGGAACAGCGTCAAGGGGCCGATGATATGGGCGTGGCAGTCGCAGGCATCCGGCGGCACGGCGAAGCCGGGTGGGCGGGGGTCGGGATCCGGTCCCAGGCACAGCGGGGCGTCGTCATCCTGCGGCATCGCTCAAGGCCTCCTCGATTGCGATCGTGCGGCTATTCCCAACCCGCCCTGGCCATGACCTTTTCCGCCTCCGGTGCGAATTTGCCGAGCTTGGTCAGCGCGGCCGTGTCCATCTTGAACGGACCGAGTGCTGCCAGAACCGGGGCGGCCGGCACCTCCGGACGCACCGGATACTCGAAATCGCCACTGGCGAATTTGGCCTGAATGTCCGGGCGCAGCAGGAAGTCGATCAGCTTTTGTGCGGATTTGGGATGCGGCGCATTCGCCAGCAAGCCCGTGCCGACCAGGTCGATCTGCGTACCGCGATTGGCCTGGTTGGGAAAGACGATGGCCAGGTTACCGACGATCTCCTGTTCGGTCACCTTGTCCGAGGCGGCAAAGCGCGCCCAGAACCTTGTATTGACGATGGCGACATCGGCGTCGCCCGCGGCCAGGGCTTCCAGCTGGTTGCTGTCGCCGCCCTGGGGCGGGCGGGCGAAGTTGGCGACGAGCCCGCGCGCCCAATCCTCGGCCGCCTCGGTGCCGTCGGCGTCGATGAGCGAGGCGACGAGCGCGATATTGTAGGGGCTGCTGGCCGAGCGGACGACGATCCGGCCATGCAATTTGGGATCGGCCAGATCTTCGTAATTTGCGACATCGGCCGGATCGACACGGTCCTTGTGATGGACGATGATTCGCGCCCAATAGGCGAGGCCGACCCAGCGATTGGTTGGATCGCGAAAGTCGCGCGGCACCGCCGGGTCGATGCTCTCCGCCGGCAGCTTCTGGAACAGCCCGGCTTCGGCTGTTTGCCAGAGCGGGGCAATGCCGGACGAAACCAGCAGATCGGCGTTCGAGGCCTTGCCCTCCGATTTCAGCCGCTCCAGCAGCGCGTCGAACTCGCCGTCGACCACCTCGACCTTGATCCCGGTTTCCTTGGTGAAGGCGTCGTAGACCTGCGTGTCTTCGAGCTGGTGCCGGTTGGAATAGACCGTGATTCCGGGCGCCGGCGGCGGATCCAAGGCTCGCGCCGGGCCGGCCGGGACCAGCAGAGGCAGAAGTGCCGCGAGCAGGACGGCGTGTCGTCGCGTCATGCCTGTCCCAACCCAAGGACCGCGCTGGTGTGCTGCTGCGTCTGCAAGACCGAAAAACCCTTCCTGTCACCCCGGCGGAGGCGGGATGGTAATCCAGAACCGGGCGATCGGTAACCCGTATCGCACGGCGCTTGGCCCGAACGAGCCGCTTCGGCAGCCGGTCGGACCCGCAAAACCCGCGCGTTGACAGCGCTGCGGCGGGTTCCTAGGTTCAGCCGGCAAGCCCTTGGTCCTCCAACGGGCATGATCCATGGGGTTCTCGCATCGTGCCGAGCATAGACCGCCTCGTCATCGCGCTGGCCCAGCTCAATCCGACCGTCGGCGATATTTCCGGCAATGTCGCGAAGCTGCGCCGCGCCCATACGACGGCGCGCGCGCAGGGCGCCGATCTGCTGGTCAGCTCCGAGCTGTTCATCGCGGGCTATCCGCCCGAGGATCTGGTGCTGAAGCCGGCCTTTCTCGATGCCTGCGAAGCGGCGGTGCGCGAGCTGGCCGCGGACACGGTGGATGGCGGCACAGCACTGCTGGTCGGTGCTCCCTGGCGCGACCAGGGCAAGCTCCACAACGCCGCGCTGCTGCTCGATCGCGGCGAAATCCGGGCCCTGCGCTTCAAGCATGATCTGCCCAATTACGGCGTCTTCGACGAGGTCCGCGTCTTCAAGCCCGGCCCGCTGCCGGGCCCGATCGCGTTCCGCGGCGTGCGCCTGGGCGTCATGATCTGCGAAGATATGTGGCAGCCGGAGGTGACGGAGACGCTGGAGGAATCGGGTGCCCAGCTGCTCATCGTCATGAACGGCTCGCCCTTCGAAAGCGACAAGCAGGATGAGCGCATCCAGCTCGCCGTCGCCCGGGTCAAGGAAAGCGGGCTGGCGCTGCTTTATGTCAATCAGATCTGCGGCCAGGACGAGCTGGTCTTCGATGGCGCCTCCTTTGCGCTCGACCGCGACTGCCATTTGCGGCTGCAGGCGCCGGGCTTCACCGAGGCGGTGATTGCCACCGAATGGGTATTGGGGGACGACGAGCGCTGGACCATCCGGCCCAGCCTGCAGGTGCCGCCGACCGAAGGGCTAGAGGCGACCTATCAGGCCATGGTGCTGGGGTTGCGCGATTATGTCGGCAAGAACCGGTTTCCCGGCGTCGTGCTCGGCCTGTCCGGCGGCATCGACTCGGCGATCTGCGCGGCCGTGGCGGCCGATGCGCTCGGCCCCGACAAGGTCCATTGCGTGATGATGCCGTCGCGCTACACCTCGCGCGACAGCCTCGACGATGCCGCGGAGGTGGCGCGGCTGCTCGGTATCGAGCTGCGCGAGATCGGCATCGAACCGGCGATCACCGCCTTCGGCGCGATGCTGGAGTCCTCCTTTGCCGGCAAAGGGGCCGACATCACCGAGGAAAACCTGCAATCGCGCGCGCGCGGTGTCACGCTGATGGCGCTCTCGAACAAATTCGGCTGGATGGTGCTGTCGACCGGCAATAAATCCGAGATGTCGGTCGGCTATGCCACGCTCTATGGCGATATGTGCGGCGGCTATGCCGTGCTCAAGGACATCTACAAGACCACGGTCTTTGCACTATCGCGCTGGCGCAACGAGCATGTGCCGGCGGGGGCGCTGGGGCCGGTGGGGCGGGTCATGCCCGAACGCGTCATCACCAAGCCGCCGACCGCGGAATTGAAGCCTGACCAGACCGACCAGGATTCGCTGCCGCCTTATGAGGTGCTCGACGATATCCTGGAAAGCCTGATCGAGCACGAGCGGACGACCGAGGAAATCGTCGCGCGTGGCCATGACCGCACTACGGTGCTGGCGGTGTGGAAGATGCTCGATCGCGCCGAATACAAGCGCCGCCAGGCGCCGCCCGGGGTCAAGACGACGCGCCGGGCCTTCGGCCGCGACCGCCGCTACCCGATCACCAACGCCTTCCAGGGCCACAAGTGAGCGCGGCCCGGAATTCCCTGCCGCTGTCGCGGCGTGACGGTGATGAACCCTCGCCCGCTTGGCGGGAGAGGGTGGCGAGCGCAAGCGAGCCGGGTGTGGGTGGGTGCTCCGGCCGTGCCGCATCGGCTTGGCCGGAGCACCCACCCTCACCCTCCCAGCGCTGTGCGCCGGGCCCCTCCCTCTCCCGCCAAGCGGGCGAGGGGCTTGGCTATTGGACTCAAGTATGACGCCGGTTCTGCGCTTCGCCCCGAGCCCGACCGGCCGGCTGCATCTGGGCAATCTGCGCACGGCGCTGGTCAATTGGCTCTTTGCCCGTGCCCATGGCGGCACACTGCTGCTGCGCATCGACGATACCGATCTGGAACGATCGACTGCTGAACATGCCGTGGCGATCGAAACGGATCTGACCTGGCTCGGCCTCGATTGGGATCGCTTTGCCCGGCAGTCCGATCGCTTCGAGCGTTATGCCGCGGCAGCGGAGCGGCTGAAGGCATCGGGCCGGCTCTATCCCTGCTTCGAGAGCCCCGAGGAACTCGACCTCAAGCGCAAGCTGGCGCTGGCGCGCCATTTGCCGCCGATCTATGACCGGGCCGCCCTGAAGCTCTCGGCCGGGGAGGCGGCGGCCCGGATCGCTGCCGGCGAGCAGCCGGTCTGGCGCTTCAAGCTCGATCCCGGCCGTATTCATTGGGACGATCTGGTGCGGGGCGCCGTCGAACTCGAAGCCGAGAAGATGTCGGATCCGGTGCTGGTGAAGGGCGATGGCGGGCCGCTCTACACCCTCTCCTCGGGGGTCGACGATATCGAGCTCGGCATTACCCATATCATCCGCGGCGAGGATCATGTCGCCAATACCGCGGTGCAGATCCAATTGATCGAGGCTTTGGACGGGACGGTCCCCGTCTTCGGCCATTTCAGCCTGATTGCCGATGCCGAGGGCGGCAAGCTGTCGAAGCGGGCCGGGTCGCTCAGCCTCGAGGAACTGCGCGCCGAGGGCATCGAGCCGATGGCGGTGCTGAGCCTGCTGGCCAAGCTCGGCACCTCGGATCCGGTCGAAATCCGCCCCGACAAACCGGCCCTGATCGCCGAGTTCGACATCGCCAAGTTCAGCCGCAACCGGCCCAAGCTGGACCCGGAAGAGCTGTGGCATCTGAATGCGCGGCTGCTGCACACGCTCTCTTATGCCGCCGTCGCCGACCATCTGCCGGCCGGGGCCGATGAGGCGTTCTGGCTGGCCGTGCGCGGCAATATCACCCGGGTCGGCGAGGCGGAAGCCTGGCTGCGCGTCTGCCAGGGGCCGATCGAGCCGGAAGTCGGGGATGCGGATTTCCTGGCGGCGGCCGCAGCACTGCTGCCACCGGCGCCCCTTGACGAGACGAGCTGGTCGAATTGGACCGGTGCCATCAAGGCGGCGACCGGACGCAAGGGCAAGGAGCTGTTCCTGCCGCTGCGCCGGGCGCTGACCGGGCTCGATCACGGACCGGAACTGGCCCGGCTGCTGCCGCTGATCGGCCGCGAGCGGGCGATCGGGCGGCTGTCGGGGCAGGTGGCCTAACACCCGCCCCGACAGCGTCACTCAGGTTTACTCCGTCTCGATCGCGACGCTGGTCGAACCATGCGGTCCGCCGCTCGGGTCCTTGAACCGCACGAACACCCGTGACGTCGCCGGGGCGAAGGGAATTGCCGCGCTCGCCTCCAGGAAGATCGAGAAGGTCGGCGACGCACCGGCGGCAAAGCTGAGCGATACCGTGGCAGATGGCGGCGCCAGGCATTGCCCGTTGCTGGGGTTGGACTCGCAGATCGTCACCGTGACGGGGAGCGTCGCGGCGCCGGTATCGACCGAGACGACGATCGGGCCGAGCACGCCGACATTGGCACTGGCCACGGCGAAGGCGGCAGCACCCCCGACGGGAATCTCGACGATGCCGTTATTCGTCGGCGTCGCCGCGAGCGCGATGATGTCGGCGATCGGGTCCTCGGACATGACCAGATCGACAGTATCGACGCCGACAACGACGGCGGCCTGGTTCAGCACAGTGCCGTCAGAACAGCCGAAGTTGATCGGCATCGACAGAGCCGTGAACGGGATATCGCCCTGGAAGTCGAGAAGGAAGGTCGCGATCCCGTCATTGGCGGCCAGGGTCGTCGGCGTATTCGCCGTGCCGGTGAGGGCGTTGGTGGCGGGGTTGGTGGTCTGATAGGTCAGCGACAACCCGGCAGGCGCCGAGGAGGTCAGGGAGACTTCGCAATTGCTCAGGGCTGTCGCACTGCTGTTGATCATGGTGCCGAAGATCGTCGCCGGGTTGCCGACCTTGACCGAACGACCGCCCGGCAGAACGGAGGCAAACACCACGGGGGGCGTGACCAGGACGCCCTTGATCACGATCTCCTTGATCGCATTGTTGCCGGTATCGGCGACGAAGACATTGCCGGAGGGATCGACCGCGACGTCGCCCGGCGCATTGAACCCGGTGCCGACCGGGGTGACCGCGGTATAACCATCCGCGGGCAGGAGTTCCTCGACGGCATTGTTGCCGGTATCGGCGACCCAGAGGTTGTTGTCGCCGTCGATCGCGATGCCGCTGGGATTCTTGAAGCCGCTGCCGAGCGTCTTGACGGTGCCCCCGACCACGATCTCCTTGACCGCATTGTTGCCGGTATCGGCGACGAAGACGTCACCGGCGCGGTCGACGGCGACGCGCAGCGGATGATTGAACCCGCCGGCGAGCGTGGTGAGCGTGGAGTAGCCCCCGGCCGCCGGGACCTTGTAGACGTTGCTGGCGTCGGCAACGAAGACATTGTCGCTGCCGTCGATGGCGACGCCGCCCGGGTTGGTCACCGTGACGCCGAACTGAGTGATGTCGGTATAGTGGCTCGCCGCGATGAGCTGCTTGATCAGATTGTTTCTCGTATCGCTGACATAGACATTGTCGCCGCTATCGACGGCGACGCCGAAGGGGGCACCGATCGGCGGGCCGTCGACCAAGGTATCGACGACAAGAAAGCCCCAGCCGGCGGGGAAGAATTTGACGACGTCTTCACCGCTGTCGGCAACGTAGACCTCGCCGCTGGAATCAACGGCGATGCCCGTCGGCGTCTTGAACTCGCCGGCACCGGGCCCAAGCGTGGTGACCGTGGTATAGGCCGGTGCCGCAATCTCCTTGACCGCGCTATTGCCGGTATCGGCGACGTAGACATTGTCGCTGCTGTCGACGCCCAGGCCTTGCGGGTTCTTGAAGCCGCTGCCGAGGGTCTTGATCGCGCCGGCGGTCGGGATCTCCTTGACGGCACTATTGCCGGTATCTCCGACGAACACATTGCCGTGGCTGTCGACGGCAATTCCGGTCGGCGCGTTGAAGCCGCTGCCCAGTGTGCTGACCGTCGTGTAGCCGCCGGCCGCGACCTTGTACACGGCATTGTTGCCGCTATCGGCGACGAAAAGATTGCCGCTCGCGTCGAGCGCCAATGCGGCCGGGGCGCTGAAGCCGCTGCCAACCGAATTGACCGTGGTATAGGCCGGCGCCAGCAACTCCTTCACGGCGCCATTGCCGGTATCGGCGACGAAGACGTTGCCGCTGGCGTCGACGGCAATGCCGGCGGGACGGCTGAAACCGCCGGTGATCGTGATCTCGGCGACGAAGCGGCTCGCGGCCGTGTACTCGCGCACCGTATTATGCTCGGTGTCGACCACGAAGATGTCGCCGGCACTGTCGAGCGCGAGGTAGGTCGGCTGCCCAAGCCCGCCGCCCAGCGTGGTGACGGTGGCATAGTTGCCCGCGGCCGCGATCTCATCGATATTGTCGCCGGACGCGGTGACGAAGACGTTGTCCTGGCTGTCGACTGCGATGGTGGCGGGACCCGTCACACCACTGCCCAGTGTTACGACCGTCTGGGCGTCGCCGAGCCCGGGAGCGAAGCCGCCCCCAGTCAGGACGAGGGCCAGGACGAGGCGACCTGTAAGCTTC
>Ga0302314_10014524_pt1 | contig 13468 bp, 15 predicted proteins | sample III_Palsa_N2_3_FD_200533 | JGI IMG/M metagenome (GOLD analysis project Ga0302314, IMG submission 200533) | Peat permafrost microbial communities from Stordalen Mire near Abisko, Sweden - III_Palsa_N2_3 | ecosystem: Environmental > Terrestrial > Soil > Palsa > Peat permafrost | place: Sweden...
TTCGAACCCGTAGCTCAAGCCCGAGCAGCCGCCGCCTTGCACGTACACCCGCAGCATCAGCTTCGGGTTCTCCTCGGCACGGATCAGGTCCCCGACCTTGCGGGCAGCCGCATCGGTGAAGATCAGCGCTGCGGGTTCTTCGGTCACGGTCTCGGTCGTTTCGGGCGAGGCATTCATGGCCATAGTGTAAGCCAAGGGCGGCCCAGGACAAAGTCAGCCTTTTGCGGCCTTCCCTGGAGCCTTGTGGGGGCTCTTCCCGGCCTTTTCGACGACTTTCGCGGTAATCGGCTCGGCCGGGACCAGTTTGCCGGCGATCTCGGCGCCGGCGGCCGATTCGATGGTGCCGTACTGCACATTCCCCAGTACCCGGGCACCGGGCCCCAGCGCCACCTTGCCGGTGGCCTGGACATCCCCGCGGACGATGCCATCAATCACCACATGGGTGGCCACGACCCCCTGTTCGACAATACCGTCCTCGCCCACCGACACCGAGGACTCCCCCTCACCGTAGGCGCGGACCGCGCCGAACACATGTCCGTCGATGTGCAAACCGCCGGTGAATTCCACATCGCCGTGGACCTTCGCCGATTTGCCGATGAGCATGTCGATGCGGCTCGCCCCGCGGGCGTCACGGTTGAACATCGACGCTCCAGGGAAAGCTCTGCGTCGCAGTGATGCCGTTCGGCCGGCCGTCGCGCACGGTGACCTGCACAGCCGCGGGATGAAATCCGGCCGGCAGCACGATCTGGTAGTCGACGGCCTGGTAGTACTTGAAGCTGATCGCGCCCTTGGCCGTCGTCCCGACGCCCTCGACGACGCTCGCGGCGCCGTTCAGCTGGCCGGTGACCCGCACGCCCACGATGCCGGCCACCGTGACATCCGGCTTGCCACCTTGCATGAGCGTCAGATGCGCGATGAACTGGTCGGCGGCAGTGCCCGGCGTGATCCGCAGCTGCTGCACCTGCATGGAGGAGCCGGCACCCGTGGCCGGCGCGATCACTCCCCGATAGACCGCGAGGTCCTGTCGGTCCCGGTCGACCTGCGCTTGCAGCTCGGCGATCTCCATCCCGACCTGCTCATGCTCGCGCGCGGCGCCGGCCTGCAGCGTCTGCAGCTGCGCCACCTGCGAGTGCAGCGCCCGGATCTGGCTGTCGAGCCCGGCGCTCTGCTGCTGGTGATCGCTGCGTTCCTGCGCGACGCGGGCCCGGTCATACCCGGCGCTGTAGCGGCCGAACTCGAACACGACGTACAGGGCGAACAATCCGATCAACAGCGCCGCGGCCCGCAGCAGCACGGTGCGCACCGGCGTGTGACGCCGGATCACGAACATGCGCGTTGTGTCGGTCATGAATGACGGCTACGCGGTGGCCTCATCCCACCAGGCGGGCAGCGGCGGCGGTCCTTCCGGAAACGCCAGGGGGGCCAGTTCAGTCAGCATCTTCACGTACACCGGACGTTTGAAGAAAATCACCTCACGCACCGGTTCCCACCAACCGCACCAGCGGCACTTGTCGAACTCCGGCTCGTTCGTCGCAGTGAACGCGAATTGCGCCGCGCCTTCGCGCAGCTTCAACAAAAACCAGCGCTGCTTCTGGCCGATGCACAGCGGCAGCTGCTCACGACGCACGTAGCGCGCGGGCAGCCGGTAACGCATCCAGCCCTGGGTGGCCGCGAGCAGCTCCACGTCGTTCTGCCGCAGGCCGATCTCCTCGTGCAGTTCCCGGTACAGCGACTGCTCGGGCGCCTCGCCGCTCTGCACGCCGCCTTGCGGAAACTGCCAGCCACCACCGCGGGAGCGGCGACCGAGGAACACTGATCCGTCGCCGCGCATCAGGACGATGCCGACGTTCGCGCGGAACCCTTCGTTGTCGATGACGTCACTCATGCCGTTCTTGCGTGAAGTCTGCCACAATGCCGGCTCACTGAGGTCTTCGAATGGCCGGGTCTGTACACCGCAGGCTGTGTGCGGCAGCGGTGCTGTTCGCCGCAGTCTTGGTCATAACGCTGTCGCTGATTTGCGGCAGCACGCTGTCAAATCCCGCGACGGTGCTGCACGTCCTCGTGGGCGGCGGTGACCCCCTCACCCGCACCATCGTCCTGTCGCTGCGGCTGCCGCGACTGTTAAACGCCTTGGGGGTCGGCAGCCTCCTGGCCCTGACCGGAGTGGCCCTCCAGGCCCTGTTCCGCAACCCCCTCGCCGATCCTTACATCCTGGGTGTCTCCGGCGGCGCCGCGTTCGGGGCGATCTGCGCCCTGGCGGCCGGCCTTGCCGCCGTGGCCGTGCAGGGTGCCGCGGCCCTGGGCGCGCTGGTCACGCTGGTGCTGGTGTGGGCGCTCGCCCGCCGGGCCGGGGCGACCCGCGTGCTGCTCACGGGTGTTGCCGTAGCAAGCGTGTGCGGCGCCCTCGTCACGCTGGTGCTCACCAGCGCCGATGAAAGTCGGGTGCGCAGCATGGTGTTCTGGCTTGCGGGGGATCTGTCCTGGGACAGCCATCCAACGCTCGCCCTGGGACTGGCGGTGCTCACCGTGGCCGCAGCCGTCTTGCTGGCGCGGCCGTTGAATGTGCTGGCGGCGGGTGATGTGCGGGCGCGCAGCGTGGGACTGGACGTGTCCGTGTGGCGCGGGCTGGTATACGGCATTGCCGCAGTCCTGACGGCCATCGCGGTGGTCAGCGCCGGCACCATCGGTTTCGTCGGACTGATCACGCCGCACTTCGCGCGGCTGCTGTTCCGCACTCACGATCACCGCATCATCGCGCCGGCCGCGGCGGTGTTGGGCGCAACGCTGCTGGCACTCGCCGACCTGGTCGCGCGCACCGTGGCGGCGCCGCGCCAGTTGCCGGTCGGCGCCATCATGGCGGTGGCGGGCACGCCGTTGTTCTTGCTGCTGCTGCGACAGGCGCGCGCCCGGTAAGGCCCGCCGACCCTCAGGTCACGAGCACGCTCGACACCATCACGCGATTGCGGCCGGCGGCCTTGGAGCGATACAGCGCCGCGTCGGCCGCGGCGATCAGCCGCTCCGCCAGCGGCTGCAGCTCGGGGGCGCCCTGCGCAGGTCCTGCCACCGCGACCCCGATGGATAGCGTGATGATCACGGTGATACCCGGGATCACCAACACCGGCATCTTGCTCACGGCGCTCAACATGCGGCGCGCCAGCGCCTCGGCTTCGCGCACGTTGCCGCCGGGCAGCACCACCGCGAACTCATCGCCGCCGAAGCGCGCGCCGGTATCGCTGGTGCGGATCTCGCCGTCGATGCGGCGGGCCACTTCGCGCAGCACCGAATCACCGGCGAGATGACCGTGGGCGTCGTTGATGCGTTTGAAGTGATCGACGTCGATCATCAGGCAGGCCACGGTGCGCCGGTCGCGATGCGCACGGGCCAGCTCCTCGCGCAGCCGCGCGTGCATGTAGCGGCGGTTGTGAAAGCCGGTGAGAAAATCCGTAAGGCCGCTGCGCACCAGCCGTGCGCGATTGACGGCATTCTCGAGGCAGATGGCCGCGATGATGCCCAGATGCGCCATGTAATCGCTGGCGAGGTCCGGCGTGAACCGGCGCAGATCGCGCGACCCGAAGACCAGCACCCCATCCAAGTGCTCGCCTCGGCGCAGCGGCACCAGCGCGAGACTCGCGAGGTGGCGCGCATGCGGTATCACCTGCAGGTGTTCCACATCCCGAAACGGACCGAACCAGGGACGGTCCAGCTCCGCGAGCTGCGGCGCCAGCGGCTCCAATGAATCGACGAACAGCACGCCGCGCGCGCCGGAGGAGGCCGGCTCACCGGCCAGCAGGTGCCGCATCTCATGGTGCGGGTCCTGCAGTACCAGGGACACCGCATCGAGGTTGAAGGATTTCTTCAGGCCCGCCTGCAGCAGCTCGATCAGCAGCGGCAGCGAGCTCGCCCGCAGCAGCGCCAATTCGCGTTCCTGGGTCTTGCGCCGCACTTCGTCGTTGCGCGCGGCCGCTTCGATGAGATCCTGGAGTCTGACCTCCAGCTCGAGATTTTCGCGCTCCAGGAGCTGCAGCCGATCCGCGGGCCGCGGCTCCGCGTCCACCCACTCGAGGGCTGGTTGATCCGTTGAACTTTCGCCTCGGGCCTTGGGCATGGGGGCTCCGGATCAGGCGCGTCTGTCGGTCACGTTGCGTCGATCTTCCAGGTACTCGCGACCGCGGTTCATGAGGGCCACGAAGGCATCGTGATCCTGCGACAGCACCGCGGTCCGGATGCGCTCCACGGCCTGCGCCAAGGCCTCCAGCGGCTCGGCGCCGAAATCGTTCAGGCTCTGGATCTCATAATAGAGCTCCGGGCTCTCCTGCGCCACGCGCGTCGCCACGTCGAGCTGCGAGTCGAAGGTCGTGCTCGACATCTCGGCCAGCCGCGGCGCGGCCTCACCGCTGTTGGCGAGGACGGTGAAGAACGCGATGTTGAGGGCGTGGGACAGTCCCAGAATGTAGGCCGTCAGCCGGTCATGCTCGTCCAGGCTGGTGATGACCTGCTCGACCATGGTCGGGGCGAACAGGTCGCGGACCTTCTGCAGCGCCTGCGGACACCCCAGGTCCACGAAGACCACGTGGCGGCCCGACAGCAGCTCCGTATCCGGGCCGAACATCGGGTGGATCGAGGTCACCTGGCAGCCGTGGGCCTTCAGCGCCTGCAGCCCCGCCCGCAACGGCGATTTGAGCGAGCCCACGTCGAAAACGACGCCCGGCGGACGCTGCAGCGCCAGCTCCCGCAGGATCGGGCCGGTGGCCCCGAGCGGGGTCGCGATCACGATGTAGTCGTACACCGCCAGGTCCACCTTCCTGAAGTCCCCGACGGCCGTGAACCCGGGGGGCGCCCCGGCCGTATCGGACACATCCACCGTGAAGCCCTGGGAGGCCATGAAGTCGACGAACCAGCGGCCCATCTTGCCGCAGCCGCCGATCACCAGCGCGCGATGGCCCGAACCGGTGCCCTTGGTGGCCACGCTGATCTGCTCCTGGGTGGCGAGCGAGGAGCGGATCAGCATCCGCATCAGGTTCTCGGCCAGGTCCGGTGACACGCCCAGTTCCGCGGCGGCGGCGCGCGCGTCCATGATGACCGTGCGCTCGCGCTGGTAATCGCGCGTCGGGTAGCCGGTTTCGCGTTTGACCCGGGCCACCTCGCGGCTGACGCGCTGGCGTTCGGCAATCAGGGTCAGTAGCTGGCGGTCCAGGTCGTTCAGGCCGCGGCGCAGATCATCGAGGGTCACTTCTGTAGTCATGGCCTGGGTTCCGTTTACCGGAGCTCTTTTTACATTACCATCGCCCAATGAGCGAACCGACTTCCGAAATCCTCGGCAATCCGCTTCCCGCGGAGCCCCTGATGCTGGCCAGCGAGTGGCTGGCGGAGGCCTGGCGCCGGCGCCTGCAGCCCAATCCCAATGCCATGACGCTCGCCACGTCCACCCTGGAGGGCTGGCCCTCGGCGCGGATCGTGCTGTGCAAGGACGTGGTGGGCATACCCGGCTATGTCGTCTTCTATACCAACTTCCAGTCCCGCAAGGGCCTGGAACTGGCCGGCAACCCGCGCGCGGCGGCGGTGATGCACTGGGACCACATGCGCCGGCAGGTGCGCATCGAGGGCCTCGTCGAGACGGCACCGGCCGCCGACAGCGATGCCTACTTCGCCTCCCGGACCCGCGCGAGCCGGGTCGGCGCCTGGGCCAGCGCGCAGAGCCGGCCAGTCGCCTCGCGGGAAGAACTCATGAACTCGGTCAGGGACGCCGCAGCGCGCTTCGGCGCGGGCGAGGTGCCCCGACCCAGTTTCTGGGGCGGCTACCGGCTGTGGGCCGACACCGTGGAACTGTGGGTCGAGGGCGATGCCCGCATCCATGACCGCGCCCGCTGGACCCGCTCCTTGCAGCGCGCGGCGGACGGCAGCATGCACCCCGGGCCATGGTCGGTCACCCGACTGCAGCCTTGAAGCCGCCAGAAGCCGCGCTGCGCGCGCGCGCGCTGAGCGTCAGCGCCGGCGAGCGCCGCCTGGTCACCGGCCTCGATATCAGTTTTGCACCCGGTGCGTTCGTCGCCATTCTGGGTCGCAACGGCTGCGGCAAATCACTCACCCTGCACACCCTCGCCGGCCTGCGGCCCCCCTTGGCGGGCAGCGTCGAACTCGAAGGCCGGCCGCTCACGCAGCTGTCGCGGCGCAGCATTGCCCAGCGCCTGGGTCTTCTCACCCAGGATCTCGAGGAGGGTTTCGCGAGCACGGTGATGGAGTCGCTGCTGATCGGCCGGCACCCGCATCTGTCGCTGCTGGAGCGCGAAGGTCCCGCCGATCGGCGCCTGGCGCAGGCCGCCCTCGCCCGCGTGGGTCTGCCGGGCTTTGCGGACCGCAGTGCCGAGACCCTCTCGGGCGGTGAGCAACGACGCTGCGCGATGGCGGCCGTGCTGACCCAGGATCCGCAGGTGTACCTGCTGGATGAGCCGTCCAATCATCTGGATCCGCAGCAGCAGCTGGCAGTACTCGGCCTCTTCAAGGAAGAAGCGAACCGCGGCCGTACCGTCATCGCCATCCTGCACGACCCGACCCTTGCCGCGCGCTTCGCGGACAGCGCGCTGCTGCTCTACGGCGATGGCAACTGGCTCGCGGGCCCTGCGGCACAGGTGCTCAATGCCCCGGCACTGAGCCAGCTGTATGAAACGCCGCTCACCGAAGTGGCGGTGGGCAGCCGCCGGGTGTTCACCAGCCTATAGCCGCCTGCAGGCGCTCATGCAGCGCGCCGTTGGTGGCCAGGACGCTGGTGGTATCGAGGCCTACCGCGTTGCCGGCGAGATCCGTGAACACACCACCGGCCTCGCGCACGATCACGGTCAGCGCGGCGATATCCAGGATGTTCACGTCCGACTCGATGACCACGTCCAGCGCGCCGCGCGCCAGCAGGTGGTAGTGCACGAAGTCCCCGTAGCCGCGGATGCGGCTGATGCCGCCGATCAGGTCGCCGAGCCGTCGCCAGCCCACCGCCGAGCCCGCCAGGGACTTGAGGTTCCCCGTGGATACGATGGTCTGCGGCAGCTCGGTCGTGGTGCTGACCCGGATGGGCTGGTCGTTCAGAAACGCCCCCGCGCCGCGCTCGGCCCAGGCGACCTCGGCGTAGGCCGGCGCGCTCGACACCCCGAGCACCAGCTCGCCGGCACGCATCAGGGCGATCTGCGTGGAAAAGAACGGGCACTCGCGCACGAAGGACTTGGTGCCGTCGATGGGATCCACCAGCCAGATGCTCTCGGCGGTGAGGTTGTGCTTGCCGGTCTCCTCGCCGTAGAAGCCGTAAGCCGGAAAGCGCGCCTGCAGCACCTCGTGGATCGCCTCCTCGGCGCGTACGTCCGCCTCGGTGACCGGCGACTGGTCGGCCTTGGTGGTGATGCTGAGGTTGCGCTGGTACAGCGAGCGGATGACCGCGGCGGCGGCCTGCGCCGCATCGAGGGCGGCAATGAGTTCGGGCGAGTGCGGCATGGGCTTGGAAGTCTCCTGCGCGGTATGCTGCGGCATGGGCAATCGCCTGACCAAGATCTACACCCGCACCGGGGATGACGGTACCACGGGCTTGGGGGATGGCAGCCGCACACCCAAGGAATCGGCGCGCATCGAGGCCATGGGCGCGGTGGATGAACTCAACAGCACCGTCGGCCTGGTGCTGGCCGTGCCCGACCTGCCGCTGCCGGTCGTCGGCTTGCTGCATGAAGTCCAGCACGACCTCTTCGACCTCGGCGGTGAGCTGAGCATCCCGGGGCACACCATCCTCGGGCCCAACCACATCACGCGCCTGGAGGAGGCCCTGGACGGCTTCAATGATCAGCTGCCGCCGCTGCGGGAATTCATTCTGCCCAGCGGGGGCCCGGCGACCGCGGCCTGCCACCTCGCCCGTGCCATCGCGCGGCGTGCCGAACGGCGGGTGTGGACCCTGACCCGCACCGAAACCATCGCGGAGACGCTGCCCCGGTACTTGAACCGGCTGTCGGATCTGCTGTTCGTGCTGGCGCGGGTGCTGGTGCGCCACGAACGCGGCAGCGAAGTGCTATGGCGGCACGATCGGGGCCGCGGCTGAGGGCGCGATGAGCGCGCGCAGGCGCGGCCAGTCGAACTTCGTCCCCGGATCGAGCTTGCGCCCCGGCGCGATATCGCTGTGGCCGACGATGCGCGCGGCATCGAGCGTGTCGTAGCGGGCCAGCAGCGCCTTGATCAGCCCCGCGAGGGTCGCGTACTGCGCAGTCTCAAAGGCCGTGTCATCCGTGCCCTCGAGCTCGATGCCGATGGAGAAGTCGTTGCAGGCCGAGCGGCCCTGGTACTGCGAGACCCCGGCATGCCAGGCGCGCGCGCCGAAGGGCACGAACTGCACCGCGGTGCCGTCGCGCCGGATGAGCAGATGCGCCGACACCCGCCCGGGCGGAATGGTCGCAAAGTACGGATGGTGAGCCCGCGGCAGGGTGCCGGTGAACAGGTACTCGATCCAGGGGCCGCCGTACTCCCCCGGCGGCAGGCTGATGCAGTGAACGACGATGAGCTCGGGCACGCAGCCGGCGGGCCGGGCATCGAAGTGCGACGACAGCACCTGGCGCGTGCGGGCCAGCAGGCCGGTCGCCGGTTCGATATGCAAAGGCTGAGCGTGCGCCGTGTCCATGCGTTCAGATCATGCCAAACTTGGCCGCCAAATGCCGCAACCCAAGTCACCCGCTGATATCGCCCCCGGCCGCAACGATCCGGCCGCGGCCGCCAATGCCGCCTGGCGGGAGCGCGACCTTGCGCATGTGTGGCACCCGTGCACCCAGATGAAGGACCACGACTCGCTGGTGCCGATGATTCCGATCCGCAGCGGTGCGGGACCCTGGCTGACCGACTTCGCCGGGCAGCGGTATCTTGATGCCATCAGTTCCTGGTGGGTGAACCTGTTCGGGCACGCCAACCCGCGCATCAATGCGGCGGTGCGGGCGCAGCTGGACAGCCTGGAGCACGTCATCCTCGCCGGCTTCACGCACGAGCCGGTGATCCGCTTGAGCGAAGCGCTGACGCAGCTGGCGCCGGCGGGCCTGACGCGCTGCTTCTATGCGGACAACGGTTCGGCCGCGGTCGAAGTGGCCGTGAAGATGAGCTTCCATTACTGGCGCAACGTGGGCCACAGCGCCAAGCGCCGCTTCGTGACCCTCTCGGGCAGCTACCACGGCGAGACCTTGGGCGCGCTCGCCGTCGGCAATGTCGATCTCTACAAGGAGGTCTACAAGCCGCTGCTGATGGAGGTCATCACGGTGCCCTCGCCGGACGCGTTCGACCGTGAGGCCGGGATGAGCGAGGCTGATTGGGCGCGACAGCAGTTCGCGAAACTGGACGCCGTGCTCGCCGAACATGCGCATGAAGTCGCCGCGGTCATCGTCGAGCCGCTGGTGCAATGCGCGGCCGGCATGCGCATGTATGACCCGGTGTATCTGCAGCTGCTGCGCGCCGCCTGCGACCGCCACCGGGTGCATCTCATCGCCGATGAGATCGCGGTGGGCTTCGGCCGCACCGGCACGATGTTCGCCTGCGAGCAGGCCGGCATCCGCCCGGATTTCATGTGCCTGTCGAAGGGCCTGACCGGCGGTTACCTGCCGCTGTCGGTGGTGCTCACCACGGATGGCATTTACGAGGCCTTCTACGATGAGTACGTGAAGCTCAACGCCTTCCTGCATTCGCACAGCTACACCGGTAACGCCCTCGCCTGCGCGGCGGCGCTCGGCACACTCGATATTTTCAAAACCGATCCGGTGCTCGCCAACAATCGCACCCTGGCACAGCATTTCGCGCGGGCGGTCGCACCGCTTGCCGATCATCCGCACGTGGCCGAGGTACGCCAGCGCGGCATGATCACCGCCATCGAGATGGTGCGCGACAAGAAGCGCCGCGAACCGTATCCGTGGCAGGAACGCCGTGGCCTCAGCGTATACCGTCACGCACTGTCGCGCGGGGTGCTGCTGCGACCCATCGGCAATGTCATCTACTTCATGCCGCCCTACATCATCGAACCGGAGCACATTGAGCTCATGGTTGAGGTCGCACGCGAAGGCTTGGAACTGGCCACATGCGCGTAAGCCGGGTCTACGCGGAAGTTCCCGTTGGCGGTCGGGTGCAGCTGCAGCTCAGTGGCACTGCCGCCAATCATGTGGCCCGCGTCCTGCGCCTGCGACCCGGGGATCCACTGATCTTGTTCGATGATGCGGGCGGCGAATACGCCGCAACCGTGGATGCGCTCACGCGCGATGCCGTACGGGTGACGGTAGGCGAATACCTGGATGTAAACCGCGAGTCGCCGCTGCAGGTGACGCTCGCGCAGGGCATCTCGCGCGGTGAGCGCATGGACGTGGTGGTGCAAAAGGCGACCGAACTTGGCGTGCGGCGCATCGTGCCGGTACTGGCCGAGCGCACGGTCGTGCGCCTGAACGCCGCCCAGGCCGCCAACCGACTGCGCCACTGGCGCGCGATCGCCATCGCCGCGTGTGAGCAATGCGGCCGCAACCGGCTGCCGCAGATCACCCCGCCCATGAGCCTTCAGGATTTCCTGGTGTCGGATTACCCGGCAGGTCTGCGGCTGGTGCTCAGTCCCGAAGGCGGCCTTACGGCGCGCGAACTGCCCGCGAGTCCGGCGGTCACCTTGTTGATCGGCCCGGAAGGTGGCCTGTCGGACGCGGAGCGATCCGCGGCGCTGGCCGCACAGTTCACGGGGATGATGTTGGGACCGCGCATCCTGCGCACCGAGACGGCGGCACTGGCGGCCCTCGCGGTCATCCAGCAGCGGCTGGGGGATCTCTAGCGCCCGACGAGCATCCCCAGAGCCTCTTCAATTACTGTAAATACACGGTCAGTCTGCTTTCTATATTATTGTATTTCCAACAATAATATTTCGTTTAATACTGCATTTATAACTGCAAATAATACTGCACAAGTCACGCCCGTTCTGTAGCCTGAGGGCATGGTCGATGACACTTCGAATGAGTCTCTGCTACGAGCGCTGCGGCGGGGGACGGCGACAGCGGCCGAGCTTGAGCAAGAGCTTTCGCGCTCCAGGCGATGGCTGTGGACGCACTTGCCGCAGCAGGTTGCCGCAGGGCGCATCGTCAAGATGGGTGGCACGCGCGGCGCGCGTTACGGCTTGCGCCGCGAAATCGAAGGGATTGGTTCGGCGTGGCCCTTGCGGCGAATCGGACGCGCGGGACTCATCGAGGATCTCGGTACGCTCTATGCCCTGGCGGCGGACCAGTACTACTTCGAACCCAGAACAGACACAGTCAGGCGCAGCTTCAGGAGCCCCGCCCTGCACCAGGGGTTACCGTACTTTCTGCAGGATCAGCGCCCGGGCGGATTTCTGGGCGCAGCGGTGCCGCATCACTACCCGCAACTTAATCTGCCCCAGCGCGTCAGCGACTGGACTGACGATCATTATCTGCGTTACCTGACGATTCACGGCTCGGACACCGTGGGTGATCTGATCCTGGGCGCACCCGCGTTCGATGAATTCGTTGCACGCCAACGCGGGCTCGCCGCCCTTGAAGGCTCACAGCGGGAGCTGCTGTACCCCGGACTCGCAAGGCAGGTCCTGGAAGGCGGGCTACCGGGCTCATCGGCACATGGCGAACATCCCAAGTTCGCGGCATTCATGAATGACGCCGGCAACCCGCGCCATATGCTCGTCAAGTTCTCCCCGCCCACAGGCGCGGCGGCCGGGCAGCGCTGGGCGGATCTTCTGATCGCCGAACATCACGGCCATGAAATGCTGCGAACCGCAGGACTGCCAACCGCCGAATCCCGGATTCTCGCGATCGAGGATCGCGTTTATCTCGAAGTAGATCGATTTGATCGTGCGGGACAACACGGCCGGGTCGGTGTGACCTCGCTGCTGGCCATCGACGCGAGTTTGTACGGGAAGCTGGACAACTGGGTGGCGGCGGCAAGTCGATTACGCGAGGACCGGCGTATTGATGCACACGCTCTCGAACAGGTTCGGCTGGCCTACACTTTCGGCGGGCTGATCGCAAATACTGACCGGCACTTCGGCAACCTCGCGTTCTTCGACGCTTACGACGGGCGGTTCCAGCTGGCCCCGATCTACGACATGTTGCCCATGCTGTTCGCGCCCGAACACAACCAGATCCCCATCCGGATCTTCGAGCCTCCGGATCCGGTTTCCGACACGCTTGGCGCCTGGGGCAATGCCCGGCAGCTCGCCGAACATTACTGGCGCCGACTTGAGGCAGAGGCGCGCATCAGCGATGACTTCAGGGGTATTTGCGCTGCCTGTCTTGCAGCGGTCGAAGGACTGCCGCGAACCGGGCCCTACGCGTGAGACCGCGCGCTACGGTATTGCGGACGCACGCCATACACCGTGAAACCCGAGTGGAACACGATGATCCAGGTGAGCTTTGGCGATCGGTCCCGCCTCGATGTGCATGGCATCCATAAAGGCCAGATAGCTGGCGTTGCGCCGCTCGTCGAACACGGTTAGCAACAAGTGCCCATGCCCTTCACCTGCTTCAGGCCTCTTAGGCACGAAGATGGCTTCTGATATCGCGCTAGCGCCCCCAAAGTGGAAAGTAGTCAATAGCTTTGTTTCCAATTCATATCGACCAATCGCCCGGTGAAACAAGTCACCCGTTCCTGGGACACCGCCGCAGGCCACGAATCCAAACCGATACGGCAGCCCGACTTGTCGATCATCTATTTTCGGGTACTCGCAGATTGACTCATTGAGGCGGGTCGTCACCACACTGCCGGGCTTCGACCAATTCATCCCACCGGTTTCGGTATGCAACCCGACCGCCGAGGATGTGAAATGCGTGAATCATCCCGTCCGCCAGGAGTGGGTTGTAAGGACCGCGGGGTTCGAACTGAGGATTCGGCCCGATTCGATAGAGCGAACCGTTCAATTCCCGCGGAATCGTGCCCTCAACCACGAGGTCAGCACAGTCGCTCTCGAAACGGATGGGCTCGAAGCCCTTACTGAGATACGGGTGATCCATTGGAAAGGGCGTTGCCATGCGGTGCTCCACGCCATCGGGAGCGTGGATAGTTCACAAACCTTTCCGCAAGAAACAGTCTTGCGTCCGAATTGCTTTTCATCCGCGAGTCATAACCAATTGATTAATTGGGACAAAATATTTAAGTTAGGATGGGCTGGCCGCCCGGCTCTGGGGCCGCGCGTCCTGCGCACCGAGATCGCGGCGCTGGCCACCTTTGGGGGTCATTCAGGAGCGGCTGGGGAGTTCAGCGGGGAACGCGGATGACGCGACCCCCGGTGCAACGGTTGCTAGCGTAGGCGCGACCGGTATGACCGCCTAGGCCGCGCGCGTCTCGTCGGCGATCATCTCTTCGAGACGCTCGATGTCGGGCACCAGCGGCACCTCGTTGAGCATGCGCACCTGGCAGATCACCGGCGTGCGCTCGGGGAACACCTTGGAGTTATCCGGCCGCACGACATCGGAGCTGA
>Ga0302314_10014525_pt1 | contig 13468 bp, 6 predicted proteins | sample III_Palsa_N2_3_FD_200533 | JGI IMG/M metagenome (GOLD analysis project Ga0302314, IMG submission 200533) | Peat permafrost microbial communities from Stordalen Mire near Abisko, Sweden - III_Palsa_N2_3 | ecosystem: Environmental > Terrestrial > Soil > Palsa > Peat permafrost | place: Sweden...
GGAGAGAATCTCCAGGCGCAGGTCCTCGGGATTGGGGCGGTCTTCGGCGAAGTCAATCTTCAGTTCCGTGCCGACGAAGATCTTGTTCTCGACGGTATGCAGAAGTTTTACGGCTACCAGCACCTTGTCGCCGGGTTTGGCCTTGTCGAAGAGGACAATCGGCTCCAGGTCGTCACCGAGGGCCACTCGACGGCCATTGAAGTAGATGATTTCCGGCAGGGGTCCGTCGACGTTGGCCTGAAAGGAAAACCAGATTCGCGCCCCGGTGAGATCATATCCGTGCAGACTTTGTGGCACTTCGATCCATCGCCGAAACCAGACTGCGTCCTGAGAGGCATCCATACGCGGCTTCACGGATTTCCAGGAGGAATCGTCGAACTCAGGAGATTCGCCGTGTGCCAGGTCGCCGGCGTGAAATCGCCATTCCTCAGCAGGCAATCGATCAAGCTGGGAGAGCCGCTGAACGACGGTCTTCGATGTACCGTCGAGCGATTTCACAATAGCCGTCGCCTGATCCTCCGATTGCGCACTTGCTGAAATGCGGCATAACATGCCGAAGGCAACGAGGGATAGCGATGCAGCCACGAGGCCATTGCTCAACGCACGCTTCCCGAATCCTGTGATAGCTTTCATTTCGAGGTCTCCTAATTTCCCTTGGCGAACGGTCTGCTTTGACTTCCCGGCGCCCGCACAACAGCTGAAACGTATCCGCGAATTATACGGCCCGAGACGTGGGGTTGGAAACGATACCATCAATATCGTTTCTTCGCGAAAACGGCGATAACACCCACCGTCGATCATCCTGTCATTGTTTTGTGGAGCCAGGCAGGAATGGGTTGGGAGTTTCAGTCGAGGAATGCGTGCTGTTCAGCTTTGCGCAGACCTCGAATTCCTGTCGTGCCTTGTCGCGCATACCCTCTTTACGATAGAGGTTTGCGAGCTTGAAATGAAGACTGGAGGAATTCGGCGCCAATCCAACTGCGCGCTCCAACTCGGCCTGCGCTTTGGGAAGATTATTCTGGCCGTCGTATGCACCAGCCAATTCTTCATGAATCTTCGGATTCTCCGGGGACAAGGCCACCGCTTCGGAGAGATTCGCCAAGGCTGCATTGAAGTCGCTTTGATCTACCAAAAGCGTACCAAGATTCAGATACGGCTGCGAGTCAGTCGGCGTCGTGCCTTGCCAGTCAATGGCAGTTTGAAAAGCTGCCTTGGCCCGATCCAGGTCGTTCAATTCATGCCAGCACAAGCCCAGGTTGTTTTCGGCTTCGACGTATTGCGGGCGGAGGACAAGAGCACGCTGAAAACTCGACGCGGCCTCATCGTAGCGTCCCTCGTTGTATTTTGTGCGGCCAAGTAAATACCAGGTATCTACATCGTCTGGCTTCTCTGATGTGATCTCGGAGTACCACTTGTCTGCATCGGAAAAATCTCCGAGGAGCACGTAATCGGCGGCGACGGTTTTCAGCTCTGTAGTATCCGGCCGCCGGATCGCAGCGCCCGCCGTGAATTCTGCCAGTGACTCCTTCGCTTTCTTTTCATGGAACAAGACATAGCCAAGAAGAAAGTGCGCGTCTGCCGAGTTTCCATGATCGCGCAGATAGGTGTGAATGGATTCCTCAGACTTCTCGAATTGTCCTGCGTTGATGAGACGGCGTGCCTCCGCAAGGGGATCCGCAGGCGGAATGGCAACTGAATTCGATGATTGCTGGCCCAGGCCCGCTTCCGAACAGGAAAGGATGACGCTAAACAAGAGCGCAACGGTTTGAGTGGTGAAACTTCGCATAGTAAGCAACGACTCACGAGTCTATCAAAGTTACGGCTTACCCTTCGGTCCACCGCAGTCGGAGAGTTGCGTCAAGAGCAGGCGCGCATCCTCCAAGCCTGGGTTATAGGCTAATGTCGTCTGTAGGGTACTGCGCGCCGCTGCGGGGTCGCCTGCGGCACACTCAACTCTCGCCAGATTCATCGCCAACCCCGAGATAGCCTGATTCCGGGCGAATGCTTGCCGCAGCAATGAAAGAGCTTCTTTCCGATTGCCGCGCTTTTCCTGCAAGGCGCCGAAGTTGGATAGCGCGGTAAGGTCGTCCGGAGCAAGTTCAAGGACCCGCCGGAAAGCTTGCTCTGCCGCATCGCCGTCTCCTCGGGCAGCGCTTACTACTCCGAGTGCATCGAGCGCTTCCCGATCATCCGTGATTTCAATCCGCTGACTCTGCAACTGCGACCAAGCCTTCGGCTCAAGAGAGGGATTGCCATCGAGCATCGCCTTGTAGTTGGCCATCGCGAGATCGCGCATCGTCGCGCCGGGCGATAATATCGGAGCCAATTCATCGGCTGTGTCGCTTTGAGATGCTGTCGCTGCAGGCGCGGGCAGCCGGAGAATGCGATGATCCGTCCACGCAACGTGGGGAATATTTTCTGCTCCCGTACGCCGCATGTGACAACTGGTGCAGTCCTGGTTTTCAGGATGATGTGCGGCAATGAATGACGGCTGACTGTGACAGGCCAGGCACTTACTTCGAAAGAAGGCAGTGCGCTGGGAAGCGCTGGGAGTGAAATGAGGATCGTGGCAGCTTGTACACGACATCTTATCGCCACTCGCCTGCTTGCAAGTGCTCTTGGCAAACTGTTCTACTTCGCTTACGCCGCGCGCGGTTGGGTTTTCCCCGCCGTAAACATAAAAAGCGAGATACTTCGAGATCGGCTCTCCTGGACGATAGTCCAGCGCGGAATAGCCGCTGCGCTCTACCGTTACATCCCCTTCAAGGTGACAGCTTACGCAAATCGAATCTCGTTGATCTGCGGTTAGACGGGCTGGATTCACAACTGGCGCCTTCTTTCCCGAGACGGCATGCTTTTCAGCGTCGCCATGGCACGCTTCACAAGTAATACCGGTATGGAGGAATGCGAGACCTTTGTATCGATTGATGGTTCCCGAGTCGCTCGGCTGCACCGAGCTCATGTGGCAGCGCAAGCAACTGCTTTCCATCGGAAGGGACGGTGGGATTTGCTTCATCTCGGCCAGTCCAGGCTTCATATCGTATGTGTTGGAAGCCGCATACCAGGCGACTGGGGACTCAAAGAGAAAGTCGTTGATCGAGTAGAGGTAAGTGGTGGCGAGGTGCCCGGAGCCAAGAAAGAAACTCAGCGGTCTCTGAACCACTTCGTTTTGACTTCCTCGATCGCGCGTCGTTAGAACCGCTTGTGCGCCCTGGAGGGCGATATCGTAGTGCAAGGCGGTGATTGGATGCGTATAGCCGCCTGGAATCAGCTTTTCCGTCGCAACTCCGCTTGCATTCGCCATGGGGGTTGATAGGTAATTGCGATATATTTCCGCGTGACACTTACCACATTTCACATCCGCCTCTCGCACTGGACTCGGCTGCGAAACTGCTCTTGCGCAATCCACCAGTAAAATTAACAAACAAAGCAGAGACGCGGCGATGCAACCAGGGAACGACTCAATGCGCATTATTCTTGATGGCGCTAGCATCACTTGCCTGCCCTGCGACCGCCTCCCGTGCTGCTCGCTGCAATTCGCTGTAGGTATGCATCTCCTGTTGGGCCTCCGCAGACTTACCCTGCGATCTATAAACCGACGCTAGGAGAAAGTGAATGGACGGTTCTGTGGGACTATCTTTCTCGGCAACCTGCAAATCAGAGAAGGCTTCTTCTTGTTTACCCAATCGAATGAGCGCGCGGGCACGGTCCACTCGTGCCTGCATAAGACTCGGGCAACGGTCAATGGCCTGGTTCAGGTTCGCGAGTGCCTCATCGTTGGATTCATTCGCTTCGAGCATTGAATTGGCCAGCTTCCAACGCGCCGTGCAGTTATTGGGGTCATTTACCAGTTCTGCTTTGAACTCGGTCTCGGCGGATTGCCATTTCTCGGTCAACCAAAAAGCATTGGCCATGTGCATGTGCGTACCGGGTTGCTGCGGAGCAAGATCGATCGCCTTTTTGTACTCGACGAGGGCGAGGTCATAGTTATGCATGCTCTCGTCCACCTCACCGGTAATCTCGTGCGCCACAACCGAATTCGGATCGATCTGATTGATCTGGCCGAGCGCGTCTTCCGATAACTGAAGATAGGTCTTGCCCAGAAGATACCAGGCGTTTTGATCCTTCGCGTTCCGCCCCAGATAGTCGTTCAACATTTGCGTGGCATCTTCGAATTTCCTCTGCCGGATCAGCACCTGCGCCAACGCTATCTCTGCCTGGTCGTCCTTAGGATTTGCCTGAAGCGCCGCCCTGAGCAACGGCTCAGCTTTTCCATTCTCGCCAAGCTGGTAATAGCTCATACCCAGCATCGCAGAGGCGGTGGGCATCTTCTGATGCAACTTAAGCCCGCGCTCCAATGTCTCAGCCGCGTGAGCATAATCCTTCTGATTGAAATAAAGCATGCCGAGGTTGTTATAAGCTGCGGCCAGATGCGGAGCAAGCTTGATCATCGCTTGATATTTCTCAATAGCCGTGGCAGAGTCATTCCGCTGCTGGGCAGCCTTCGCCTGGGCATAGAGCTGCTCTACCTGCGGAGTCACTTCGTCGTCTCCCGATTGCGCGAGACCCGAAAACAAGGGCGCAAACAAGAGCCCGGCGATCATGACGAACCACAATGTTAAGCGCCGGGTATTCATTCGAACGACTCTCATACGACGTGATTATAGAAGATTAGATTGTTGCTCGCACAGACGTCGCTCGAATCCCTTTCGATGGTCCTCGCCAGCCCGATCCACCTCGAAAATGACGCGAAAGCGCGTCGTAGATTCTATCCTGCGTGGTTTTATTTTTGTGTACCCATGGAACGCAAATGCAGAATGGACTTGTTCAGAGCATCGATAAATAAACCATGGAAAGCAAATCACAAAAAACCGGGCTGCTCGTTTGAGCAGCCCGGCGGAGGTGCAAAAGTTGCATGGGTCACCAATGTTGCGTGGGTCTCATCTCGATGACTAGAAAGTTACCTCGAGTTTGACCTGGCCCTGACGGTTACTGTTACCAGAACCAGTGGACGTGTCCTGCGAGAAGGTGCCGTCGCTCGCGTTGTTGTCTGGGCCGCCAAACTGCGTACGATTGAGTGCGTTGAAGTAGTCGACCTGGAGAACAGCCTGGAACCTTTCACCGAGGTAGAAGTGTTTCCTGGCGTTCAGGTTTTCGTTGTAGAAGGCTGAATTTCTCATCCCGCCGTAAGCCCTGCCCGCATCGCCAATCACGTACTGGGTTGGTGTCACGGTAAAGGCTGCTGGATTAAACATCGACGGTCCGGTACCCGTGCCGCCTTGCTTGGTGAAGTAGTCCCGAACCCGGCTGTAGTTAGCGGTGCTCAAGCCGACGGACGGATTCCGGTTCGGCCGTTCGAAGCCGTTCGGGAATGGCGAGCCGTTCTCACCGGGGCCGTTCGCTGTTCCGGACTCATAGTCGAGAATCCAGCCAACCTGCCAGCCGCCAAGAATCTGGCCGGTTATTCCGTGGTTTGGGAAGAACCTCTTTTTCGGCCCGATCGGCAACTCGTACGTTCCGCTGATCTTCAGGGTTTGCGGCTCGTCGTTGTTGTCAATCGTGTACTCCGGCTTCTGGTTGTACTTGTTAATTCCTCCACTGGTGAAGCTGGAGAAACCGCTGTTCGAGTTGGACATCAGGCGCGAAAGCGTGTAGCCCGCGAGGAAGGAAAGACCGCTCGAGAAGCGCTTGTCGAACTCGATCTGCATCGATTGGTAGTAGTTTGTACCCTTGGCTTCAAAGTTGTTGAAGATGTAGTTGTACTGAGGATAAGGCACCAGCGACTGAGCTACCGTGGAGGATCCTCCAAAGTCGTTCACGAAAGTGGAATAGGGAGCGGTGAAACCGTCCGCCTGGGCGCAACCATTTCCACCCTGCGCAACGGTCGCGAAGGTATCCGTCAAAACCGAGTTCCCCGGATTGCCTTGTGCCGCCTGGCATGCGCTGATTACATTGCCGTACTGCGCATCGTATGCCGGATTCATCTGGTCGATGCGGTTGTTTTGGCTGGGCAGGTGGATGACGCGATTCCCGACCCATGCGCCCGTAAACAGGATGTTATAGGGCAGTTCGCGCTGCACGTTGATGTTCCACTGCTGGCTATAGGGAGCGTAACCGTCATTCCTGCTGAAAGAGTCAATCTGGTTGCCTCCACCGAGACCTGTGGAGAAAGGCACCGGAGTGGTCGGCGGAATGAAGTTGGTATCCCACGATCCAGGCGCCGAGGTGTAGGTGCTTGAACTGGCGCGGTGGAACTGGCCGGTCAGCAGGTTGCCATAGTTGACTGCAACCTTGTTGGTGCCGTATTCGTAAGCGCCGCCGTTGAGAAAGGCGATGGCAAAGCCGCCCTGAACGACCATCTTGTTGCTGACTTTGTAGGCCAGACCGAACCGCGGCCCGAGGTGAGTGTAGTGGATGTCGGCACGATCGTAACCCGCGCATCCGGTGCAGTTTCCGAACTTGGTCGCCGATCCGGGGATGGGCCCGTTGGGTCCGAGAGCCGCAGGATCCGTTCCCGGGTTGTCTTGATTGAAGTAGACAATCAGGTTGTCCGTTTCGGTGAAGGGTACCTGAATATCCCAGCGAAGACCTACGTTGAGGGTGAGTTTGGGCGACAACTTGATGTCATCCATCACATAGGGAGAAACATCCCAGTTGCGCAGCTTCTCCTCCTGGGAATTGGAGCGGTCTTCCTCGTCCGGAAGTCCCAGCAGGAAGCTGGCAAAAGAGCTGCCGTAGCTTGCAAAATTGGGATCGGTAGGATTGTGGACGGATGTTTCTCTCTGGCTGAAGGCGAAGTGTCCGCCCTCGGTTTGCTCTTCGTTGTCGTCCTGGAACGAGCGGCGAAGCTCCCAGCCGATGTTGAATGTGTGGCGGCCCTTGTTCCAGAGATAGTTGTTGACGAACGCTATACCCAGCTTGCGGTTCACGGATCCCGAGTTCGAGCCGCCAGTGCCGAAACTGGTGGTTGCGTGCTGACCATCAAAGGTCATGCTCGGGAAGATATCTTCCTGCAGCACGCCATAATAATTGGCGACCGGGGGGAACTTATTAATGTTGAACTGGTTGTTGATTTCGCCGATCCAGCCAAATCCGGCGGTCATTACCAGTTTGGGAGTAATGGTGTTGGCATAGTTCAGGAGAAAGACGCTTCCAATGTTCGGGTAGTACCGGAAGCTCTCCAGTGGGTTGGGGTAAAGCACGATGGGGGCATTATCAGGGCCCTCGCTGTGATACGTATTGCGCCACTCAGCGTAGTGAATGCTCTGCTTCGGTGTGAGGGTCTGATCGACCGTGAATCCCCAGACATGCTGGATGTTGGGAGTGATGAAGCGCTCGGGATTCTTGTTGTTGGTCTGCCCGCCGATGCCTGTGCCAGGACTGTCGGGATTGGGAATGTACTGCAGCAGACTGGAAGCTGTAGAGCTCAAACGGTCAGGGCAAATGACGTTAAGCACGCCATTGCAAGAGAACTGGTTGCCGGTCACAGGATCGTAGATGGGAACAACAATCTGATTTCCGGATGAGTCGGTTCCCAGGTAGTTGGAGAAATCGCCGGCCTTCTCAGCTGCCGTCGGCACCGTGCCCTGGGAGAGATTTTCCTGGTTCTGCTTGTACCATTCCTGGCTGTAGTGGCCGAAAGTCTTATCGCGGCCGTCGTAGAGATGCGGAATGCGGATAGGTCCCTGGACCGAGAAGCCGTAGTTGTTTTCGTGGTCTACGGGCGGCGTGTCTCTGGTGTTGGACGAGTTAAAGTTGGGGCCATTGAAGAAGCCGACGGAGTCGAAGAAGCTGTTGCGGTTGATTTCAAAGAGATTGCCGTGATAGTGGTTGGTGCCCGATTTCATCTGGTAGGTCAGCGCGCCCTGGCCGAGGCCGTACTGCGCGGAAAACGTGGTGCGTTCCACGCGGAACTCCTCCACCATGTCGAACGGCGGGTCGTAGTTGGTGGTATAACCCTCGGTCTCCGACTGCGGGATCGGGATGCCGTTGTAGACGATTTCCTCTTCAAAGTCGACGCCGCCGCTGACGCGGTGGGAGAAGGTGCTGCCCGTGGTGCCCGGTGCGAGGAACTGAAGCGTGTCAATCTGACGGCCGCGGCCTGATACTTCTTCCGGCAACGCTGCGACTACCTCAGGTTCGATCGTGCTGCCTAGTTCCGGCTGGGTGGTGTTCAACGCGATTTGGCTCGAGCTGACCTCCACAGTGTCGCTAGCGCTTCCGGGTACCAGGGAGAAATCGACGGTGGCCACGGAGCTGACTTCAATGGTCTGCTCCTGGACAGCTTTCTTGAAGCCCTTGGCCTCGATAGCAATCGTGTACCTGGAAGGGTTCAGTCCTCTGACGGTATAGGTGCCCGAGCTGCTGGTCACCGTCTTGGTGGCGACGGTTGTCGCTGCGTCGGTGATCGTTACCTGGGCGCCCGTAATCACGGCGCCGCTGCTGTCGGTCACTGTACCCGTGATTCCAGCGCTGGCCTGGGCCATTGACACTCGCGGCGCGAGCAAGAACAGGCAAAGGGTGAGGAACAAGATTTGGGGAAGTCGTATCGGCAAACGTAGCCGAGATCGCTCCTGGAGCGGTTGTGTGCGTCGCACGGGATCCTCCTAAAGGGTCTTACTTCTTTTTTAGCTAGCCGCTCTTGCAGGCATAGACGGCGGGATGGATCCGGTCTGGCCTGGTCTTCTTGGCGAGGGATCGATACCATCACTTGTGGTAACGATTCCATAGTGGGCGACTATATGTGTCCAAATAATCGCCTGTCAAGAAGATTTTGAAGAAGATGCGCATTTTTCTCCACCGTTCGACGTACTGCTCGTTCCTACCAGCGGGCTAGCCGTTCGCAATCGCGTTTTTTGGGTAAAATCGCCGCGGAAATATTTTGGCAATTGGAACCGAGCACCCAAATTCGACTCCACGGAAGAACCGACTTAGACCGGCGTCAACGCTGGTGAGGATCGGAGGGGAGCTTCGGAGGGGCCAATTTTTCCACAGCACAGGAGACTCCACCGCAGAGTTCCGCAGTGATTCCCTTCCCCTCCGTCACAGTGAAGATCCTGTCGACCGACGGAATCCGAACCGTCTCCCTGGCGCCTGACGGCCAGTGAATCTCGGCTGAACCTGCGTCGGTTGCATCGCCCAGGCCGAAGTGAACCCGCTGATCGTTGGAAGAGACATAGCTTCCGCCGCTGAGTACGTCCTCGCGGTGTCGCATGCCGTTCGCCGTCAGGTAAACCGTTGAACCTACAGCGTCACGCGGGCTCCTGGGACCACCCACAAGCTTCAGCGCTACCCAGTGATGATGATCCGGATTTACGTTCCGGAGAAGAGTGGGCGGCCCATCTTCCAGATTGATAATGACATCGATCTTACCGTCATTGAAGAGATCTCCGAAGGCAGCGCCTCGCCCGGGAATGACCGCTGCCAGCCCCGAACCCTTCACCGCAGGTACTTCCTCAAACTTGCCATCCCGCGTGTTGTGGAACAGCAGCGGACGCTCTTTGTAGGACGTTCCCCAGTCCTCCTCGTCCGCGACCGGGTAAATGTGCCCGTTGACCATGAGAAGGTCGAGCCAGCCATCGTTGTCGTAATCCAGAAACCCTGCTCCCCATCCGAGGAACGGGATCGAACTCCGGCCAACACCGGCTCGCATGGCAACGTCCGTAAAGCTCCCTCCACCGTCATTGCGGAAGAGTAATTTGGCTTCGCCGGAAAAGTCGGTAATGGCGAAGTCCAGCAAGCCGTTGTTCAGATAATCTCCGACGGCTACACCCATGGCCGCCACTTCGCCACCATCTTCATTCAGAGCAAAGCCGGAAGTGTAGCTGGCATCTTCGAAAGTACCATTGCCTCGATTCAGATAGAGGTAGCTCAGCGTCGAGTCGTTGGCTACCACAAGGTCGACTTTTCCATCGTTATTCACATCGACAAAGACAGGTGTCAGACCGTAGTAGCGGTTGACCTGGTCCGAGACACCAGCCTTTTCGCTGACATCGGTGAAGGTTCCATCGCCATTGTTATGAAACAGATGGTCGGGTTCACCTTGTATGTTCTTGGGGCCGCACATCACAGAAACACCGCGAAATTCGCAATATGAATAGCCGACCGCCTTGGTCTTTTCATAAGGCAGATTGTCGCGGTCAAAATGGACGTAGCCAGAGACAAACAGATCCAGCTGGCCATCGCCGTCGTAGTCTCCCCAGGTTGCGCCGGCCGACCAGTTTCCCAGAGCAACCCCAGCCTTCTCCGCCACATCGGTGAATGTACCGTCATGGTTGTTGTGGTAGAGACGGTTCTTACCCCAGTTGCTAACGAAGATGTCCGGCCATCCGTCGTTGTCATAGTCGGCTACGGCCACGCCAAAGCCCCAGCGATCATTGGTCACGCCGGCTTTCGCTGCCACATCGGTAAACGTTCCGTCGTGATTGTTGTGGAAGAGCGCTGCGTGGGGTGTCGTTTCCTTGCCATCCATGGCGTTGAAGGTCGATCCATTCACGAGGTAGATATCGAGCCAGCCATCGTTGTCGTAATCGATCAACCCAACTCCCGAGCCGTTCGTTTCAATAATCAGCCGCTTCTCCGCCGTTCCCATGACGTGCTTCCAGCCGACGAGGCCAGCTTGTTCTGCGGCGTCCTTGAAGATCACGGCGCCCGAGTCAACAAAACCACTCGCCGTAATCGGCAGTTTGTTCTGTGGGCTTGCCGTCGTTGATTCAACGGTCTTCACGCTGCTCCCGGTCGGGTGATTCCGGATCGCCGCGTCCTGAGCAAGAAGAAAGGCGACACCATGGATATTCACGAACAAACAAACCGACACTATGCAGCAAACGACGCGTTCAACACACCGCAATGGACTCTTCCTCGAATGCGGCAGCAAGAGGATCGGAATCGAAGGACATGAGCGAAACGATATTGCACCTACAGAGGGGGAAACGAGCGCAACCGATGCTTCGAACACCCCTGGCACTTCTTGCTGCCGCAATGGAAGGAGTGTACCTCAGTTTTTCGAGTGTGGCGATGATGGCCTGCCGCCGCAGATCGCCGCTACCAGGCAATTGTCGGCGGAAGAAACTCTGCGAATAGATCGTCGTAGTAAGGCTTCAGTTCCGTTAGATTGGGCTTGGAATGTCCCTTGGAGTATAGGTCATATTGGTTGAATCTCAGCACCCACTCCAGCATTGACCGGTCTTTGTCATTGCAGAGGTGATCGTACGCTCCGTGTTTATGCCACGGATAAAAGGAGTGAAAGCGAAGCATGTAAAGCGATTCATCGCGGAGATACGGCTGCATTACCTGGGCGATATAGCCATCATGACCGAAGGACATATGAAGATTCTCCAGGCCGCAGCCGGGCTCATAGATGCCGTTCCTGCTCTGATACTCCGGCACATTGCGATCTGGATTATTCCTGAAGTACTCATAGAAGACGATGTCCTGAGACCAGGCGCAGCCGACCGGGAACGTATCGCCAACCACGCCCCATTGGGGCTCCCCATAAAGGCAAAGACACTTGCCGAGATCGTGGATGAAGCCGGTCAGCACCATCCAGCGGGGCTGGTCGTCACGACGCATCGCCTCGGAGGTCTGAAGCAGGTGCTCGATCTGGGTAAGGTCCGTATCCGGATCGCTATCGTCGACGAGCGTGTTGAGGAACTCCGCTGCCTCCCAAATCGTCTTCTGACCCTTGTTTAAGCCAAAGTATTCCCGCTCCTTGGATAGGACGTAGTCCACAGTCATGTGCTCGTGATTCTGACGGTAGAACTCCGCGACCCCGGGAGTGACGGTCGCATCATACTGGCGAAATTCCTCGTCGCTCTTGCCTTCATTGTAGCGCCCAGCGAGAAAATCGTCCCACTCATCGAGATCCTTTAGCGGTTGACCTGGGAGAATTGCGGGAGCGTTCATGAAATCCCTCCTGGTGCGGCAATTGTGGCGAGGCCTGGACGTCAAGAAGGCGGCGCAATGGCATCGATACCATAACATATAGCAAGACGCTGGACACACGCGCAAGGGTTCCAGCGCTTTTTCCGGTGAGATTGCACATCGGCCTGTAAATTTGGTACTCGCGAACTTGCATGTGGCGCGTGGACGGTTCGATGAGTCAAAATCAGTTGTCTGCCAATTCGAAAAGGAACCAATGAAGACTGTCGCTCTCTCTCTCGTTTCTTTCCTCGCCTTCTCTGCTGGTCTTGGTTCTGCCGTATCGCAACAAATCGCACCGGCGACACCGCTCATCGCCCACGACCCGTACTTCAGCATCTGGTCGAAGACAGATAAACTCACAGACTCCGACACCACTCACTGGACGGGTACGCCTCAGCCAATTACAGGGATCGCCCGCATCGACGGCAGGCCGTTTCGTTTCATGGGGCATCATCCCGACTCAGTACCGGCGATGCAGCAAACTGCGAGTTCCATCATCCCAACCCATACCCGTTACGAATTCCGGGAGGGCGGCGTCACGCTGCAACTTACTTTCTTCACTCCGGCGATCATGAGCGATCTGGATTTGCTGTCGCGTCCAGTAACTTACCTGACCTGGAGCGCAAGCGCATCGGACGGCGGGTCACACACGGTGTCCATCCTTGTCGATGTCGATCCGGTGATAGCCGTCAACGATCGCAGCGAGCAGGTCGTGTCTTTCCGCAACCAGACGTCATCGCTCAATGTGCTCTCAGTCGGTTCGCGCGATCAGAACCTCCTCAATCGCTCCGGCGACAATCTCCGCATCGATTGGGGCTATTTTCATCTCGCCATCCCGAAGGACGAGAATGCCACTACCGCAGTGGCGTCAGACACCGTCGCGGCTTTTGCGTCCCATGGCAAACTCCCAACCAGCGACTCCATCGGCATGCCTCAGACGGCCGGCGAAGAGGGCCCGCATCTCGCTGTGGTGCTAGACCTTGGCTCAGTGAATGCACAGCCTGTGTCGCGGCATCTCCTGGTCTCGTATACCGAAGACTATGCTATTCAGTATCTCCAACGGAACCTGCGCCCTTACTGGCAGCGGAATAATCTCAGCGTTGAGGAAATGCTCGATACAGCGGAAGAACAGTATTCGGCCCTCGAGGCGCGTGGAACCAAGTTTGATGCCGAGTTGACTGCAGACTTGACCAAGGTCGGAGGAGAGCACTACGCGACGATTGCATCCTTGGCGTACCGGCAAACGCTGGCCGCACACAAACTCGTAGCCGATGCGAATGGCGATCCTATGTTGTTCGCCAAGGAGAACTTCTCCAACGGTTGTATCGCCACAGTCGATGTCCTCTATCCCTCCGCGCCTTTCTTCCTTTTCTTCCAGCCCAAATTGCTCGAGGCTCAGCTTCTTCCAGTGCTCGAGTATTCCGCCCTCGCGCGGTGGAAATTTCCATTCTCGCCTCATGACCTCGGCCAATATCCTCTCGCCAACGGTCAGGTTTACGGCGGAGGAGAGAAGACGGAAGAAGATCAAATGCCAGTCGAAGAGAGC
>Ga0302314_10014527_pt1 | contig 13466 bp, 10 predicted proteins | sample III_Palsa_N2_3_FD_200533 | JGI IMG/M metagenome (GOLD analysis project Ga0302314, IMG submission 200533) | Peat permafrost microbial communities from Stordalen Mire near Abisko, Sweden - III_Palsa_N2_3 | ecosystem: Environmental > Terrestrial > Soil > Palsa > Peat permafrost | place: Sweden...
CAGCGTTGACCCGCACAGCGCGTCCAGCGGGTCGGCCCGGGGCGGGGTCACCGCCAGCGCCAGCCCCTCCGGCAGCGCCGTCGGCAGGTCCTTCAGCGAGTGCACCGCGATGTCGACCCGGCCCGCGACCAGCTCTGCCTCGAGCCGGGTGGTGAACACCCCGCCGTCGCCGCCGCCGAGGTTCCGCAACGGCGTCTTGCGGTCCTTGTCGCCGTCGGTCATCACCGACCTGGCCCTGAACTCCACCACCGGGCAGCCGCCCAGATGATTGATCAGCTCCCTGACCATGGCCTGCGCGAGGCGGCTGCCGCGCGCGCCGACGATGACGGTCTCCATCTGACCGACGCTACCGGACGCGGCCCCCGGCGACCCAGGAAATCTAGGCCGGGCGGGTCTTGACTCTCGGGTTGCCCCAGGGTCGACGGTGGTGTGGTGGACAACGACGAACTGATGACCATCGGGCGGTTCGCTCGGCTGGCCTGCCCATCGCCACCTTGCGGCATTACGACGAGGTCGGCCTGCTGCCCCCGGCCAGCGTCGATCCGGCTTCCGGCTACCGCCGGTACCGGCGCGAGCAGGCGCGGCGGGCCAGGCAGATCGCGATGCTGCGCTGGGACGGCCTGCCGATCGAGGAGATCCGCCGGGTCATCGACGACACCGCCGGGGCGGCGGCGCACGAGGTCCTGACCCGCCACCGCCGCCGCCTGGAACGCCAGCGAGATCTGCTGACCGCCCAGCTTCGCGACGCCGACCGCTTCCTCCAGGAGGGAATCACCATGCCAGCGCTCGCAGTCGGATCCCGGCCGTGCCAGATTAAGATCGCCGTCGATGACGTCGGCGCCGCGGTCGCGTTCTACGTCAAGGCGTTCGGCTTCAGCTACGAAGTCGTCCGGCGCACGGAGCAGTCCGACTACTCGGCCTTCATGTTCGGCGCCTACGGCCAGGACAACTTCTTCCTGATGCACCTCATCGCCGGGCACGACCTGATGGACCTGCCCGGCCCGTCGACGTTCGGGCTGCTGGTCGAGGAGCTCGACAGCTGCCATGCCCGCGCTATCGAGGCCGGGGCGGCCGAGACCGTGGCCCCGCACGCAGCCGAGGGCATGCCCCGGTGCTCGGCGGTCCGCGACCCCAGCGGCAACTGGATATGGCTCTATCAAGCCTTAGGGCTTGCGGGCGACGATCCCGTAGACGGGCACCACGGCCGGCGCGTCGAAGCGCTGATCGGCGACGGCGCGCCACTGGGTGACGGGGACCAGACCGGGCGGAACCGGGGTGAGGCCGGCCACCAGGCTGGCCACCTCGGCCTCGGAACGGAGGGTGATCGACTGGGTGGGCATCATCTTGTTCCAGATCCTGGCCGCCTCGTCCATCGTCGGGTCCAGGTCGCTCGCCAGGTGGTAGATCGCGACATGGCTGCCGGACGGCAGGGACGCCACGAGCGCCGACACCACCTCAGCGGCCTCGGCGCCATCGACAACATAGGCGAGCGTGAACAGCAGCATGATCGCGACCGGCTGGCCGAAGTCCAGGGTGTCCTTCGCGCCCGCCACGATCGCGCTCGGTTCGCGGACGTCGGCGTCGACATAACCCACGACCCCGCCGGGGGCTGACTTCATCAGCGCCCGGGCGTGCGACAGCACCATCGGGTCGTTGTCCACGTAGGCGATCCGGCACTCGGGGACCAGCGACTGCGCGACGTCGTGGGTGCTGCCGACGAGCGGGAGGTCGGTCCCGATGTCGAGGAACTGCCTGATCCCGGCCTCGAGCACCAGGTAGCGCAGCGCGCGCTGCTGGAACGCGCGGACGGCCGGCGCGATGCCGGCTACTACCGGGGCCGCCGCGGCCAGCGACCGTGCGGCCTTGCGGTCGGCCTCGAAGTTGTTCTGGCCGCCGTACATGTAGTCCGCGACGCGTTTCGCGTTCGGCACCAGGGTGCTGATGAGCGCGGCTTTAGCCCGGCGCGTCGCGTCTTCCCCCCAGTCCTCTTCCACGGCTACAAGTATGCGACAACGCAAGGGTTCCGGCACCGCTAGCCGCGCCGATTCACTGCCAACCGGTACCCGCGAGCCCACTGGTCACCATCTGAGCGCGCGTGCGCTTACCGCCGTTAAGGCCCGGGATGCGTGGCTCTGCCCGGCCACGGCGGTCGCCGCCCCCGGGGCAGGTAGGTTCTCAGCGGTGACCTTGATCGAGACGCACGGCCTCGCGACGATGACTGACGAGGCGCGGATACGCTGGACGACCCTGGCGGACGGGAAGCGCACGCTACCCGTGGTCATGCTCCATGGCGGCCCGGGTCTGCCGGACTACCTGGGCGACGCCGCCTCCATGATCGCGGACCTCGCGCCCGTGTACCGCTACGACCAGCGTGGCACGGGCCAATCGCGGTGGCAGGGCCGTCATTCCTTCGCCCGGCAGGTCGAGGATCTCGCCGAGCTGCTCGACGCGTGGGATACGCCCGAGGCAGTGCTGATCGGGCACTCCTACGGCACCAACTTGGCGAGCCGGTTCTGCCTGGCGCACCCTGACCGGGTGGCCGCCCTGCTGCTGCTGTGCGGGCCGTTCGTCGGTGACTGGCGGACCGGGGACCGGGCTGAGCGCGGCCGCCGCATGTCCGCGGCACAGCAGCAGCGGCTGCGCGAATTGGAGGGGCTGCCGCACCGCACCGACGAGCAGGAAGCCGAGCTGCTCACGCTGGCCTGGTTCACTGACCACGCCGATCCCGAACGGGGCTGGGACTGGGCCGCCTTGGCGGCCAGGCAGCGTCGCCCCGTCAACTGGGCCATGAACGGCGAACTCGGCCAGGAAGGACGCGCCGACCCGCTCGAGCAGCACCTGGACGAGCTCCGCTCGCGCCTGCCCGCGCGAACCGAACTCCTGGCCGGGGCGGGTGATCCCCGCCCCTTGGCGGCGCTGGAGGCACTCGCGCTCCGGCTCGGTGTGCCGCTGACGCGGATCGAGGGCGCCGGCCACGAACCCTGGCTGGAGCAGCCCGACGTCGTGCGTGCGCACCTGCGGCGATTCGTGCGAGGCGCGGTGGGTCCACCGGGCTGGGGGCAGTGATCCCGTGACCGCCGTCGGTCACCCGGCGGTGGGCCAGTCCCAGCCGAGTTGCAGGAACATCCCCAGCCGGTCGCTGACGGCGCGAATCTCGGTGATCAGCCCGTCGGCCAGGGTGAAGATCCAGATTTGCTCCACGCCGAAGTCGCGGCCGGTCGGCTCGGGCATGCGCGGGTGGCTGCCGGTGTGCTTGCCTGCCACCCGCAGCCGGGTGACCACCTGGTCACCCTCGCCGATCAGCTCCTGCACCAGCATCCCGCTCCGCCCGGCGTCGGCCGGGCCGAACGCCGCCAGCTGCTGACGGAACCCCTCGATGGCGGCACCGGGCTCGTCGGCCTCGCCGACGATGATCTTGTTGTGATCGACTACCTGCGGTGACAGCAAGGCGGCCCAGCCGTCGGACCCGTCAAGCACGCTCTGGTTGAGGCGCTCGAAGAACGCGGCGATCGTGGTCTTGTTGTCGGTGATGGTGGCGGTGCTCATGGCGCTCATGCCTGCCTTCTCTTCGAATCTCATACTCTTACGATGTAAGAGTATCTCGTGTCCTATGATTCACTTACGATGTAAGAGTTGTCAACCAGGAGGGGGACCGGAGTGGAAAAGGCGACGCCGAAGCGCACTCGAGCGGACCGGGCGGGCCTGTCGCGCGAGCAGGTGCTCGACGCGGCGCTCGACCTGGTCGATCGAGAGGGCGTCGCCGCGCTGTCCATGCGCCGCCTTGGAGCCGAGCTCGGGGTCGAGGCGATGACGCTGTACCACTACCTGCCGAACAAGGACGCCCTGCTCGACGGCATCGTCGAGCGGGTGATGGCGCAGGCCGAGACCACCCTCACCGGCGGCCCGTGGGACCGGGCGCTGACCGGCTACGCCCGCTCGCTGCGCGCCACGCTGCTGCGGCACCCCGGCGCGGCGCCGATCGTCGCGACCCGGCCCGCGGTGACGCCGGAAACGTTGCGGGCGGCCGAGCGCGGACTCGCGCTGCTGCGCGGCGCGGGCTTCCCGGTTGGCCGGGCACTGGACACGCTGAACGCGCTGACGCTGTTCACGGTCGCGCACGCCGCCTCCGAAGTCGCCACCGCCGCCGTGAACTCCGCCGCGGCGGCCGGATCGCAGGACTACGTGGCCCGCCTCGATGAACGCGAATTCCCGCTCCTCACCGAGGCTGCCCGCAGCTCAGCGGGCACCGACGACAGCGCCCGGTTCGAATTCGCCATCGCCGCCTTCATCCGCGGCGTCGCCCCGGCCCCGGCCTCCGCCCCGGCCCCCGCCGCCGCCGGCGGCTGACGTGACCCCTCGGCCGCCCGCTCGGTCGGCCAGGCAGCTCAGCCGGCAATGCCGTGCGCGACGAAGTGGCCAGCCGCAGACCAGATGAAGGCGATGGCGAATTAGAACCACCCCCAGCTTGAGGCCACCGCCAAGATCTTCACTGCCCGCGACGGGCGGCACCGCGGCCGGCGGGCGAAGTCAGCGCCCGCCCGCCGCCCGCGCGAACGCGGCGCCGCCGTCCACCGGGATCACGGTGCCGGTGACGTACCGCCCCGCCCGCGACGACAGGTAGATCACGGTCCCGGCCACATCGTCGGGCTCCCCGATGCGACCAAGCGGGATGCGCTGCGCGACCTCGGCCCGGGTGGCCGGGTCGTCGAGGACGAACGCCATCATCTTGCTGTCGAACGGCCCCGGCGCGATCGCGTTCACCGTGATCGGGTCCCCGGCCAGCTGGCTGGCGAGGTGCCGGGTGAGCATGTGCACGCCGGCCTTGGTCGTGCTGTAGGCGTAGTTCTCGGTGGCCGGGATCGTCAGCCCGTCGATCGACCCGATGTTGACCACGCGGCCGGGGTCGGCCGGGCTGGCCGCCGCCCGCAGCAGCGGCAGGCACCGCACGGTCAGCTCGAACAGGGCCTTGACGTTGACGTTCCACAGCTTGTCGAACGCGTCGAGCGGGTACTCCTCGAGCGGCGCCCCCCAGGCCGCCCCGGCGTTGTTCACCAGGATGTGCAACCGGTCCTCGCGCGCGCCGACGATCTCCATCAGCTGATCGACGCCGCCCGGCTCGGCCAGGTTGGCCGGGACCGAGATGCACTCGCCGAACGCGGACAGCTCGGCCGCCTTGGCGTCGCACTCGGCTGCCTTGCGGGCGGTGATGTACACCCGGCACCCGGCCTGCACCAGCCCCGACGCGATCATCGCGCCGATCCCTCTCGACCCCCCGGTGACCACGGCCACCTTGCCGCTGACCGAGAACAGCGTCGCAATGCCGCCGTCGCCGGAAGTCTCTTCGCTCGCGCTCATCAAAGCCCCTTCGCCACCGATGCCTGACACAGGATCATAAGCTCGCCACCCCCCGCCGCAAGAGCCCCATTCTCCGCAGACCCCCCATCTCTCCGCCGCCCCTCACCTCCTTCGCCCCGAGTTTCTGCCATCCACGCCACCGACCCCAGCCGCCACCCCGCCCCGCCGCCCAACCTGTCACCTACGCCATCGACCCGCGCCCCAACCCGTCGCCTACGCCATCGACCTGAACCCAAACCTGTCACCTACGCCATCGACCTGAACCCACACCTGTCACCTACGCCAGCGACACCAATAGGCCCGGTCAACGGCGTAGCCGACCGATCGGCCATCCTGTTGCTGGCGTAGCCGACAGGTCCTCCCAATCGGATAACAGCAAGAAGCGATCCCGCAAGCCCCAAACTCAGCCGCGCCTTCCCCGCCATTGTTTGAAACTGTTGATTAAGAAACGGCTGCAGGTGCTCTAATTAACCAACGGTGATCAAGTGGTACCTCAATCAGGAGGACCGGCGATGGCATCGAAGAAGGCATTCCGCTGGGCGGCGCCGCTGGGCGCCGCCGCGGCGGCGCTCACGCTCGGCGCGGTAGCGGCGCCCGCCAGCGCGACCGCGACCGGGGCCTGACCTTCGGCACTGAGCCGCTCGCGGAGACCGATCCAAAGCTGGTCTTCGGCAATGGGTTCACGCTGCTCAGGCTGGGCGACGGACCACTGCACCAGGGCTCCTTGCGCGGACTGGACAACAGGCAGGCGCGTGCCCCGCCCGACCGCCCGGGGAGTCAGGGCGGAGAGCAGCAGCAAGATGGGGGTGAACAAGAATAGGCAGGACATCGCGTCCGGAACGCCGAGCTCCTGAACAAGAACGCCGCCGAGCAGAGGACCGATCGCGGCTGCGGCGAACGACGCCAGGCGGCCCACGCTCGTCACCCGGGCCAGCATATCTTTATCGACCTTACGCATCAGATGCGTATCGAGCGCTATGTTTCCGAGCGCCCCTGTAAAGCCGAGGATGGCCATTGTAATCGCGATGAACAGGAAATGTCGGCCAACAGGAAGGGCAATAAAACCGAACCCGACGAACCATATGAAAGCCTGAATCCGAATCCACGGGTAGCGGACTTTTGGAAGCAGCCGCGACGCCACCGTCGACCCGAGCGCGCCCCCGACGCCCGACGCCGCCAGTATGATTCCGATAACGAAGGCTGACAAATGCTGATCATGCGCATCGCCAAGGAAGACCATGATCAACGCTTGAAAGATTAGCGTTCCACCCGAGAAATATATTATTGCCATGCACGCATATTTGTCTGCGTATATCCAACGCAGCCCTTGCCTGATCTCATTTATCAGACTACCGTCGGGTGTAAATTTTCGAGCGGCCGTCGTGGGTTTTCGGCGGGGCTTGCCGTCGTTGACTCTGGCTAGCGTCGCCACCGAGTAAATGAAAGAGGCAACATCCGCAAGGAATGGAAGTATTGGTTCAATCCCGAATAGCAGACCACCGAGCGGGCGCCCCATCACCAGCACGACGTGCGTTCTTGCCTCCATGCCGACCAGTGCGGGCGACACGTCATCGGCTTCCACGGATGAGCCCACGTATCGCCGCTCCGCGAGCCCGGAGAAGACTTCGAGTACTCCCTCGATCACGGCGACCGCGATAAGGAGCGCGACGATGGGCTCTCCCAGCGCTAGCGTTACCGCGACTGACGCGATAGCCAGGCCGCGGCCGAGCTCGCTCAGCAGCATCGCCCGCCTCGGGTTCCATCTGTCCACGAGCGCCCCAGCCGGTATGTAGACGAGGACGCTTGGTGCGGTGGCGGCGAAAGCCGCGCATCCGGCGGTAAACGGCGAACCGGTCAGGCGCAGGACGAGCAACGGGTAGGCAATGGTCGTGATATGGCTGCCCAACATTGACACCGAGGATGCTCCGAGCAGTCGGCGAAACGTCGGGTTTTCCCTTATCAACCTTCTTGTGCTGGTGCTCTTGGAGGCTGTTATGGTCGCCATCTAGCCTAGATATCTCTCACAAGAGATCGGTGCTCTCCACGATGTGGAAAGCAGGAAGGATGCTTACCGTCTGCCGCTGAGCGCAAGGTACCGTCCTCGGGCGCGAGTCGCCGGATGTGTGGCCGAATCGATACCTGCGTGGTGCCCGCCACTCTCGAAATCAAACTACAGAGAGTCATCGAATGATGACTTGTGATCACAGATCGTCACCATGACGGTCACCGCGCCCCGCCGTCCGCGCCCCTGTCCCGCCCCGCCCCGCCCCTTCTTAGCGGGCTCCCGTGCCTCCTGCGCTGCTTGCGGCGCAACGGGAACGTCGTGGTTGCTGGCCCCCGTGAACACGCAGGGGCTGATGTTGCTAATAGTTGGCCCCCGTAAGGATCATTGCTATTGATCGCCTTTTGCGCCCTGTGCTTTGATGACCGTGTATGGTTTAATTGGCCCATGGTACGAGCGCCGGCAATCGAATGGCCTCTTACTCTGGATATACCTGGGCTTATGGTCGGCGGTTGGAGTCCAATTCCCTTCCGCGAGTTCGTCGTCAAGGTTCACAGCCGATGCGACCTGGCGTGCGACTACTGCTATATGTACGAGATGGCTGATCAGTCCTGGCGGGACCGTCCGCGCCGGATGTCGATCGAGATCGCCCAACGTACTGCCGCGCGCATCGGCGAGCATGTCCGCGGCCACCAGATACCGAGCGTGGCCCTTATCATGCATGGCGGAGAGCCGCTGCTCGCCGGACGTGATCTTATGGCCGAACTCGTGAGCGCTACCCGCACCGCCGTTGGCTCCGGTGTGCAGGTAGATGTCAGGGTTCAGACCAATGGGGTCGGCCTTGACGATTCTTACCTGCGGCTGTTCCACGAGCTTGGCGTCCGGGTGGGTGTGAGCCTTGACGGCGGGGCGGAGGCGCACGACCGGCATCGCCGGTTCACCAGCGGGCGGGGCAGTTATGCCGCCGTTGCGGCAGGCTTGGAACGGCTGACGCGGCCTGCGTTCCAGCACCTTTTCAGCGGGCTGCTGTGCACCATCGACCTTCGCAACGACCCGTGGGGGACGTATAAGGCGCTAGCAGAATTCAATCCACCGAAGATCGACTTCCTGCTCCCGCATGGAACCTGGTCGTCTCCGCCGCCTGGGCGCGTGCCGGGTGCGCCCGAGGCGCCGTACGCCGACTGGCTCATTGAGATCTTTGATCACTGGTACTCCGCGCCGAGCACCGGGGTACGGCAGTTCGAGGACATCATGCACCTGCTCCTCGGCGCGGACTCTTCGAACGAGATGCTCGGGCTGTCCCCCACCAGAATCGTTGTCATCGAGACCGATGGTGCGATCGAGCTAGCGGACAGTCTCAAGGTGGCGTACCACGGGGCCGGGATGACCGATCTGCATGTCGTCGGCAACAGCCTCGACGAGGCGCTGCTGCTGCCCGGTGTGGTGGCCCGTCAACTGGGACCGCGGTCGCTGTCCACGCGATGCCGCGGCTGCGATATTCGCCAGGTCTGCGGCGGGGGCCTCTACGCTCATCGTTACCGGCCTGGCACCGGCTTTTACAACCCTTCGGTCTACTGCCCCGACCTGATGAAGCTGATCGGCCATATCCGCGACACCATGCGGGCCGACATCGACGAACTGCGGGGGAAGCAGGGCACTGGATGACGGAGCGGTATCACGGGATACCACGAACTCTGTTTGACGCGATCGCAGCTGGTGGCGGAGGGGCAACAGCGATCGGTGCGCTGGCGATCGCGGAACAGAGCAAGCACGTCGCCCTGCTGCGCGGCGTCCTGGCCGCCGCCCAGCGGGCCGACGCCACGCAGTCCCGACGCGCTCAACTCGGGTGGGAGGTGCTGGCCGAGGCCGATCGCCTTGATCACGAGGCCGCCGTCGGGGTGATGAGGTATCCCGCCGTCGGTGCCTGGGCGATCCGCACGCTGAGCGGCCTGGACGCAGATGGCAGGGCACCGGGACATGCATCGGCACGACTGGCGGCGGTGGCCGCCGCGGCCGCGATGCGATCCGGGCTAGACGCGGAGGTGCCCGTCCTGCCGGTCGCCGGAGTCGTGTCGCTGCCTTCGGTGGGTGCGGCCTGGGTGGGCGCCGATTCCGCCGTCGTCTGCAGCCGCCCTGGGCGCGCCGAGATCCGGTGGGCACATGACCGGGTTCAGATCCCGGCCGACACGTACCGCGACGCCCCTGGCTGGCTGGGTATCCGCCGCTGTCAGGCGGGGAGCCTGGCGATGGTGATCGACGACCTTGACCCGTTCCGCATGCCCGCGGTCACCGGCCTCGCGGCGCGCCTAACCGCTGCGGAAGCGCGGGATTGGGAGACGGCTCTCGGGCAGGGCTGGCAGCTTCTCGCGGCGGGGCACCCTGCCATCGCCGAAGAGGTCGCAGCGGCGATCTCGGTGATCGTCCCGCTTAGCAGGTCGCCTCATGGGCATCTGAGCTCCAGCTCAGCTGAGACCTTCGGCGCGGTGGCCATGTCGGCGCCTCCGGACCCGGTTACCTGCGCCAGCACCTTCACCCATGAAACGCAGCATCTGAAGCTCTGCGCGGTGCTGAACATCGTCAGGCTCACCATGCCCGACGATGGCCGCCGGTACTACGCACCGTGGCGTACCGACCCGCGTCCGGTCGCCGGCCTGCTCCAAGGCGCGTACGCCTACCTGGGAGTCACCGAATTCTGGCGAAAGCAACGCGAGCTGGCGACGGGAGACGCCCGGCTTCGGGCCGACGGTGACTTCGCCCTGTGGCGTGCAGGTACCGCGCGGGTGATTGACACGCTGCTCTCGAGCGCGCGGCTCACGTTGGCCGGCGCCGACTTTGTCCGGCGCATGGCGGAGACCGCCAGCGACTGGGCGGCAGAGTCGGTCTCGACCGAGGCGCGGGCATTCGCGCTGCGCGCGTCCAGAAGTCACCTGGCCCGCTGGGAGCACGACAACGGACCGGTCCCGGTCTGATCTTCCGGCGATTAGATCGGCGGCGGATCGAAGTCGACCTCGGCTCGCGACCCGACGGCCAGGGCTTCCGCCAGCGGGTCGTCAGCCCGCAAGGTACGCGCGCACCTTTCTGCGGTCTCGGCGGCGAGGACATCGGCATCCTCGCCCGCCCCGTCAGCGTGCAGGTCGAGCGCCAGGTTCGCGGCGCACACCAGCGTCAGCGGATGCTCCTCGCCGAGCAGCCGGGCCAGCCTCGTCAGCGAGTCCTGACCAAGAGCGCGGGCCCGCTGCGTCTGACCGAGCTCGGCCAGGTCGCCGGCCAGGTTGACGGCCACCGTGAGTGAGAAGAAATGGTCGCGGGTCAGCGCCTTGTCCAGCCCGGTCAGAGCCGTCTCATTGAGACGGAGCGCATCGAGGGGCTCTCCGGTCAGCCGCCGCAGCAGCGCGAGGTTTCCTATGCAGGCGTAGTTGTAGGGGTGCTGCGCCCCGTAAGCACGGGGATACATCGCGGTGGTGGCTTCGGCGAGCTCGAGCGCGGCGGCGATCTGCCCGGTCGTGCGCTGGAGATTGTAAAGGCTGATCGCGGCGGCCAGCGTGTCCGGGTGATCGACGCCGACCCGGCGCTCGCACCGCTCGAACGTATCGGCCGCCAGCTCGAGCGCCTCATCGTAATCAGTGGGGATCCTGCGCATCGCGATCGACAGGTCGGTCGCCGCGCGCAGCCTCATGTAGTGGTCAAGTCCGAGCTCGGGGGCATAAGACTGGGCCTGCTGGCCGAGGTCGCGGGCCTGATCGAAATTCCCGCAGAGCCGGACGGCGCGGGCCAGACCCATCAGCGAATTCAGCACTTCGGTCGTGGATACGTTCGGTTGCGCCTCACGCTGCAACCGGTAGACGGTCTTGTGCAGGTCGCGTGCCTTGACGTAATTGCTGTTGAGGCCGTAGTCGAGTGCGAGATTGTTCATGACTCGCAGCGTCTGCGGGTCGGTCGGGCCGAAGGCTTCTTCATGCAATGCGCGAGTGTCTTCATCCAGCGCGAGCGCGGCGGCGAAATCGCCGCGGGCCCGGAGGTCGGCGCCGAAGGCGTTCCGCAGGTGCAGGGTGAGGGGGTTCTGCGGTTCGAGAACGCGTTCCGCGCTCCGTAGCGTGCTTTCAATGAGCTGATAAGCCTCGGCCGCATGCCCGAGCTCCCTGAGCGAGTTGCCGAGGTGGCGATTCGCATCGAGGACGTAGTGATCATCAGGGCCGGAGATCTCGGTCCAGTGCCTGATGAATCGTTCGGCGAACGAACTGCAGGAGGAGAAGTCACCGGAAGCATAGAGATATCGCACTACCTCCAGAGCGAAATTCCGATGGTCGGGTACCTGACAGTGCGCCAGATCAGTGGCGCTGGAACCGACATGGGCGACGAGGTCCCCGTACTGCGGCCACGTTCTCTCATCGACCGGGTTTCCCGGCGCTCCGGCGGCGAGGATGGAGTGCGCGTCTTGGCGGTAGTCGTTCTGGGCAGCTGGGTCGAGTTCGTCCCGGAGCAGAGCCTGGACGAGGCGGTGCACCGTTATATAAGAGCCATCCTTCTTGACCAGCGCGTATCGTCCGAGCGTGCTAATGGCAGTGGAGAGATCGATGGGGTCGGCGATCACGGCGCCCACCCCGGTCCTGCTCTCCTCGGAACCGAACTTGAAGATGTCGATCGGAATTGCCTCGGGCCCGAAGAAGGCGCAGCAGCGCAGGAGCTCAAGCGCTGCGGGCAACTGCTGGCGGAGCTTGACGACCGAGATCTGCCATGCGGCCGTCATCGACGTCGGGTACTCCGGTGAGCTTCCCTGCTCCAAAATCCGGGTGATCCGCGCCTCGAGCTGTCGCAGGTACTCGCTGACGGTCATCCCGCCCTCGGAAATAACGGCCCCGGCCTGCACGAGCGCGAGCGGCAGATCGCCGAGTGCCTCGGCCAGCCGGTCGGCATCGGCTTCAGCCAGACCCTTGGGTACTCGTTTCAGCAGGAACTGGATGCTCTCGGGCCGCTCGAATACGTCGAGGGACATGGTGTTGACGATGGCGTCCCACTGATGATTGCGGGACGTGATCAATACGTCGCCCGGGCCGCCGCTCGGGATGAACGGGAGGAGCTCGTTGGGACGGTCGGCATTGTCGAAGATCAACAGCCAGCGGCGATAGGGGTCTCCCCGACGCAGAGCGTCGAGGACGGCGGCCGTCGTCAGGTCTATGCCGGAGGTCGAGGGAGGGTCGAGGCCGAGGTCCACGGCCAGCCCGGCCAGCGTCGATCGGACGAGCGGAGTCTGGTCCGCCCGTATCCAGCAGACAAGATCGTAATCGGCGGAGTACCGGTAGGCGTACTCATTGGCGACCGCGGTTTTCCCTACCCCGGCCAGGCCCTGGAGCGCCTGCGGCTGGGGCTCCTTCGAGAGCAGGACCGCGGGCTCGTCCTCCGCCGTGCGCCGCCTCAATAGTTCAAGGACATCGATGCGGCCGGTGAAGTTCTTGTTGCGCGGCGGGACGCCCACCCAGATACGGGGGGTCGACCTTGACCTCTGCGAGGAATCATGAGCCGTCACAGTACTATCCTAATGCGCTTCTCCGTCGCTACCGGCCAACTCATTTGCACTTATTGTTTCGAGCTATTCAGGGCAGCTCGTAACGGAATGACGTCGTGATGACCATGTGATGGATGGTGCTGATGATCCCAGTGGTACTAACGTTTTCTAGCTGGATCTGGCGCGACGTATCGACAAATTGATGTATAGCGGAGGATTATGAAGTGATGCCCTGGATCAACGGTGGGCCGTCGCTAGTGGTTCGCGACTGCGGGAGGAGACTCATGGGCGAAAATGTCAGTGACCAGTCGCTACTTGACGTTAGTGGACTGGGCCTGTGCGATCCGCTTGACGAGTCTGCACTGGCAAGGGCGCTAAGGCGGATTCTTGCGTCGAGCGCGGAGGGTCCGAGCAACAGTTTTAATGCTAACATCTGACGGGCCGGGCGGCCCGTCGTGCCACTGCGGGGTAGGTCGCATTAGGAGGAGCAGTGGCGGATTGGGCTGCTGTGCGGAAGATTGGCGCTGCCGCACGGAGACCGAACGGTCCTTATCCCGGCCAGCGCCCGTTTCTGCAGACCGATCACGATAGTTTTTTCGGGCGTGA
>Ga0302314_10014528_pt1 | contig 13466 bp, 11 predicted proteins | sample III_Palsa_N2_3_FD_200533 | JGI IMG/M metagenome (GOLD analysis project Ga0302314, IMG submission 200533) | Peat permafrost microbial communities from Stordalen Mire near Abisko, Sweden - III_Palsa_N2_3 | ecosystem: Environmental > Terrestrial > Soil > Palsa > Peat permafrost | place: Sweden...
CCCGGCCATGGGTATCGATCGACTGCTCGACAGCGCGCTTGACCCGCGCCTTCTGCTGGCTCCGAAGCGCGTTGCGGGCGGCATTTGCGCGCTTGATCTGTTCCGCGGCCAGTTTCTCGGCCAACTCCTGGCCGTCCTGGCGGATCCTGGCATGGAGTGCCAGGCACAGCCGGATGCCGCGGCTCAAACGCTGGAAGGTCAGCCCGACCTCGCCGCGCGGCTGCTTGCCGGCCGGTTCCGGCACATCCTCATCCGGCGCCTCGTCATCCGCGGCCGGTTCCGGGCTGGCCGGCCGGGCGACAAACTGCCCGGCCTCAACCTTCTGGCGCAGCGCCTGCTCGTAGAGCAGCTCCTGGCGCAACCGCGATTGCACCATCTCCATGCCGGTCTCGACCAGGCCTTCCAGCATCCGCAGCGTCCATCCGACGGCATCCGTCACCGGATCGCCCGAGCCTTGCGCGCTCGGGGCCGGGTCGGCCGAAGGGTGGGTGGGAGGAGCGATGTTCATGAATTGAGCCTAGCAACAGAAAACGGGACAAGCAAGAACATTTTGGCCGGCCGTTGATTTTCATCTCCTGCCGCCCTTGGGGTGTGCCCGGGAGAGCGGGGCGCGGGCGAACGACCCAGATGGAAAGGGTTGTCGGCTTCGGCGCGCTCGATCTGTAGCGGATAAACGCCGGATTCAACGTCTATTTCCCGCCCGAAACAGACCAACCATCATCCGCCTGGCTCTATGCTGGTTGTGGTTGGCTGAGGCACGGCGGTGTATGAAGGGCATAGCGATGCAGCGGCGGGGATTGTCGAGAGGGCTTCTTGCCGTAGCATCTGGTGCAGGAATTGCGTGGAGATCGAGTGCGATGACACCGGATGGGATCGGTCGGCGAGTGAATGAATATCGACAGAAGGCTCTGGAGCATTTTCCGCTCAAGCTCATCGAAACGACCGGCGATGAGGCACTAGCAAAGTGGCACGAACTGAAATCTTCCGGGCAAGGACTGCCGGTAGTTCTGGGGGGTGATGACGAGAATCACGCTTTCGACAATCTGCTCACGCCGTTCGGCCCCAATGGACCAGATTTTCCAGCGCCGCCGTCTGTCGAAGAAATACTTGATAAGGCCGCCGACGTCAGATTCCCCGGCGATATCATCAAGCGGAGGAAGGCCGACACTGAAGCCATTCTAAAGTCGCTTAAGGTCAATCTCGCCGAAGATCCCAACTTGCCGCTTCTGGACATCTTCGACGCAAACTCCGCGGTGGAGCGAAAACCCTACGCTCCACCGCTTGGGGAATGGCCTGCCTCGCCGGAGCCCTCCATGGGGCTTTCAGTGGCTTACGATATTGTCACCGGCAAGCCGCTTCGAAAGATCTATATCGGCCTCGTACCAACCGACGATTGGACGACCATTCCGGCCTATCTCTGCTGGGGCGGTTGGAATGATTGTCCGGCAGCCGAGTATCATGTTGCCGCGATGAGGGCCTGGCGCGACCGCTACGGCGCTGAGCTCATCGGCATGAGCTCCGACACGATCAACTTGCGGGTGGCCACCAAGCCGAAGACGCGGGAGGAAGCGCTCGCGCTCGCTCGCGATCAATACATCTACTGTAATGACGTAATTGACCAAGGCGTCCTGACCTACAGCGCGCTCGCCGCCGATTTGATGGCGAACGACTGGTGGTACTTCTGGTGGGATTGAAGGCAGGCCCCAGGAGCAGCTGAACTGCTCAGGGCAACCGACGCCGAACAGCAACGGGGTCGCGCCCGACCTGCCTACCCCTTGCCCACCCCTTTCGTCGCGCCCTCCAGCGGCCGTTCCGGCAGGAACAGCACGACCAGGAACGCGACCGAGGCGACCGCACCGCCGGCCAGGAAGGTGCTGCCGATGGCGTAGCGATAGGCCTCGACGATGGCGAGGTGCTGGTCGGTCGGCAGGCTCGCGATCTGGTCGACGCTGCCTTCGAGCAACGAGCGGCCGTCGGGGCCCTTGGTGGTCCAGGCCGGCGGCAGCAGGCGGTGCAGCTGGCCGGTCATGAGCGCACCCGAGACGCCGACGCCGAAGGAGCCGCCGAGTGAGCGGAAGAAGCCGTTGGTCGAGGTCGCGACCCCCAGATGCGCCCGTGCCACGGCGTTCTGGATCGCCGTGGTGAGATTGGGCATGACCAGGCCGATGCCGATGCCGAGCAGCGCCAGGGCCGCCTCGATCAGGATGGTGTTCGAGCCGTAGCGCGCCACGAAGGCCATGACCCCATAAGCGATGCTCGCGGTCGCCAGCCCCCAGACGGCGAAGATCTTGTAGCGCCCGGTCGCCGAGACCAGCCTGCCGCCGATCATCGACGAGGTGATGAGCCCGCCCATCAGCGGTGCCACCATCAGCCCGGCGATCGAGGGCGAGGCGCCTTCGACCAGCTGGAAGAACAGCGGCAGGAAGACATTGGCGCCGATCAGCGCCATCGCCGTCAAGCTGGTGACGATGGCGGCGATGACGAAGATCCGGTTGGTGAAGAGATAGGGCGGCAGCATCGGCTCGACTGCGCGCCGCTCGCATTGCACCAGCAGGGCGAACAGCATCAGCGCGCCGAAGCCGAGGCCGGTGATGATCGGCGACGACCAGGGATAGACGGTGCCGCCCCAGCTCAAGACCAGCAGCGTGGTGCTGGTCGCCGCGGTCAGCAGTACCGCACCGGCATAATCGATGCGGTGGCGGACCGGCGCCACGCGCTGCTGCAGCCCGACCGCGATCAGCACGAGCGCTGCGGCCCCGACCGGCAGGTTGACGTAGAAGATCCAGCGCCAGGACAGCGCATCGGTGATGAAACCGCCAAGCAGCGGGCCGGCCACGCTGGCGATGGCGAAGACGCCGGCGAAGAGGCCCTGGTAGCGGCCGCGGTCGCGCGGGGCGACGAGATCGGCGACCGTGGTCTGCGACAATGTGAACAAGCCGCCGGCGCCCAGGCCCTGCAGGCCCCGGAACAGGATCAGCTGGGTCATGCTCTGCGCCATGCCGCACAGCGCCGAGCCGATCAGGAACAGGATGATGGCGGCAAAGAACAGCGGCTTGCGCCCCCACATGTCGCTGAGCTTGCCATAAAGCGGCGTGGTCGCGGTCGAGGTCAGCAGGAAGGCCGTGACCACCCAGGACAGATGGGCCAGCCCGCCCAGATCGCCGACGATCCGGGGGAGCGCGGTGCCGACGATGTTCTGGTCGAGCGAGGCCAGGGTCAGCGCCAGCATCAGCCCGGCAAAGACGATCCGGCGCTGTCGGGCGGAGACGGGCGGGGGTGCCTTGGCGTCGGTCACCGGGGATCGTTCCTCACCTGAATGTTGCGGCGGCACCTTGAAGCCCGGCCGGGCGTTTCCCAAACCGGATTAACGCATGGTCGCCATGCCGACCATTAGGCCGAATGCGGCGATTCCCCATTTCTGCTCCTCTGCAGCGCACGGCCTGCCCCCTCATCCTCGCGACGACAACCGCTAGGGCCAGTACCCTAGCGAGGGAATCATCGCGCTGTACGATCCAAAATCATCATGGTATGTTTTTCAAGATAGGAAACTGTGGTTCAGTATAATGAACTTCACTGGCGACATGACGAGCAAGCCGACGGTTCCGGCCCTGGTCCGCGGGTTCGCCATCCTGGACCTGCTGGCGCGCGAGCCGGGGCTGAGCTTTACCGATATCCACACCAGGCTGCTTCTGCCGAAGAGCAGCGCCTTTCACCTGCTCGCCACGCTGTGCCGCCTGGGCGTGCTGCAGAGCCAGCCCGATGGTCGATACGGGCTGGGCCTGCGCCTGTCCGAGCTGGGGGCGGCGGCGGCGGCGCAGATGCCGATCGACCGCGAGGCGCAGCCCTTCCTGCGCGCCCTCGCGCGCCGAGCCCAGCTCACCTGTCACCTGGGTGTGCTTGAGGGGCATCAGGCCGTCTATCTGTGCAAGGAGGAATGCGAGCAGGAGATCAAGATCAACAATACCTGGGTCGGCAAGCGTCTGGCGCTCAACCGCTCGGCACTCGGCAAGATCCTGCTGGCCTGGCAGCCCGAGGCCGAAATCGACGCACTGATGCCGCTGGTCGATTGGGACCGCAAGACGCCGAGCACGCTGTGCAGCCCGGCCGAGCTCAAGGCCGATTTGGCGCTGGTCCGCACGCGTGGCTGGGCCACCGACGATGAAGAGGATGTGCCGAATATCCGCTGCGTCGCGGCGCCGGTGCGCGACGGCAAGGGCAATGTCATCGCCGCCATCAGCGCCGTCGGCACGATTCTGCAGGTCAGCCGGCAGCGCTTCGAAATCCTGGCCGGGGAGCTGCTGGGCCTCTCCGCGGAAATAACGCGAAATATCTACCCGGCCAGGTGAGTCGGGTGCGCGCTGGAGGAATCGCTATGATTGATGTTGGTTTCATCGGGCTCGGCATCATGGGGACGCCGATGGCGGCCAATCTGCTGGCGGCCGGGCACCGGCTGTTCCTACACACCAACCGGCAGGTGCCGCCGGCGCTGGTCGAGCAGGGCGGCATCGCCTGCCGGTCCGGCGCCGAGGTCGCGGCCCAAGCCGAGATCATCATCACCATGGTGCCCGACACGCCCCATGTCGAAGCCGCACTGTTCGGGCCGGACGGCGTCGCCAAGGGGCTTTCGCCCGGCAAGATCGTGATCGACATGAGCTCGATCTCGCCGATCGAGACCAAGCGCTTCGCCGCCGCCATCAACGAGCTTGGCTGCGCGTATCTGGATGCCCCGGTCTCGGGCGGCGAGGTTGGCGCCAAGGCGGCCTCGCTCACCATTATGGTCGGCGGGCCCGAGACCGCCTTCGAGCGGGCCAAGCCGCTCTTCGAGAAACTGGGCAAGAACATCACGCTGGTCGGCGGCAATGGCGATGGCCAGACCACCAAGGTCGCCAACCAGATCATCGTGGCACTCACGATCGAGGCGGTTGGCGAGGCGCTGCTGTTCGCGTCCAAGGCCGGCGCCGATCCGGCCAAGGTCCGCCAGGCCCTGATGGGCGGCTTCGCCTCCTCGCGTATCCTGGAGGTGCATGGCGACCGCATGGTCAAGCGCACATTCGATCCCGGCTTCCGCATCGCCCTGCATCAAAAGGATCTGAACCTCGCGCTCACGGCAGCGCGCGAGATCGGAGTCAGCCTGCCCAATACTGCGACCTGCCAGGAATTGTTCAACAGCTGCGCCGCCCATGGCGGCAAGGCCTGGGATCATTCTGCCATGGTCAAGGCGCTGGAGCTGATGGCGGATTTCGAAATCGGGCAGAAGAGCTGACGGGAGGGGAGGCGACGATGGCCGATACCCCTGCTTTTCCTTCTCCTCTCCGCCCTTGGGGGCGGAGAGGCTGGGTGAGGTGGGGGCTGCTTCACGCGCATAACTGTCGAAGGGCTTTTCTCTTGCGATATCAGAGCGCTCCCCACCTCACCCCGACCCTCTCCGCCCCAATGGGGCGGAGCGGGAGAAGTGCGCGGGGGCGGGCCGAATGAACAGTGCCGCCGATACCCCGCGGGACCTGCTGCGGCGGATGTTCGATGCCGCGATCGCATCCGCGCAGCCGGAGCATTGCGTGCCGCAATTCCTGCCGCCGGCGCCTTCCGGGCGCGTTGTGGTCGTCGGCGCCGGCAAGGCCTCGGCGGCGATGGCTCGGGCGGTCGAGGATCACTGGCCGGGCCCGCTCTCCGGGCTGGTGGTCACCCGCTACGGCTATGCCGTGCCGTGTCGGCGCATCACCATCCTCGAATCCGCCCATCCGGTGCCCGATGCCGCCGGGCTGGACGCGGCAAGGCGCATCCTCGCCTCGGTCCAGGGGCTCTCGCCTGAGGATCTGGTGCTGTGCCTGATCTCGGGCGGCGGCTCGGCGCTGTTGCCGCTGCCGCTCGACGGCTTGACGCTCGAGGACAAGCAGGCGGTCAACCGCGCGCTCCTCGCCTCGGGGGCGACCATCACCGAGATGAATTGCGTGCGCCGGCATTTGTCGGCGATCAAGGGCGGAAGGCTGGCGGCAGCGTGCCATCCGGCCCGGGTGGTGACCCTGCTCATCTCGGACGTGCCGGGCGACAACCCGACCGACATCGCCTCGGGCCCGACCGTGGGTGATCCGACCCGCTGCGCCGACGCGCTCGCAATCATCCGCCGCTACCGCATCGCCGTGCCGCCGGGTGTCTTCGACATGCTCGAAAGCGGCAGCAGCGAAACGGTGAAGCCGGGCGACCCGCGCCTGGCCGGGATCGACACGCGCATCATCGCAGCACCGCAGAAGGCGCTGGAGGCGGCTGCCGCCGTGGCTGAGGCCGCCGGATTCACCGCCCATATCCTCAGCGACGCGATCGAGGGCGAGGCGCGCGATGTCGGCACCGTGCTGGCCGGCCTGGCGCGGCAGGTGGCGCGGCGCGGGCAGCCTTTCAAGGCGCCCTGCGTGCTGCTGTCGGGCGGCGAAACCACGGTCACGATCAAGGGCCCGGGCCGGGGCGGCCGCAATGTCGAATTCCTGCTGGCGCTGGGCATCGCGCTTGAGGGCGAGCCCGGCATCCATGCGCTCGCCGGCGATACCGACGGCGTCGACGGCATGGAGGAGATCGCCGGCGCCTATCTCGCCCCGGACAGCCTTGCGCGCGCCTGGGAAAAGGGCATCCGGCCCAAGGATAGCCTCGCCAATAATGACGGCCACGGCTTCTTCGAGGCGCTGGGCGACCAGGTGATCACCGGGCCGACGCTCACCAACGTGAATGATTTCCGCGCCATCCTGATCGGCGCGTGACGGCAAGACGAGCAATGAGCGGCGTCGAAATAGCCGCCCCGATCGGAGGAACGACCATGAAGATAATGAAGGCGATCAATTGGGTGCCGGGCGGCCTCATGGTCGTGCCGCTGTTCATCGGCATGATCATCAACACCTTCTTCCCAACCCTGCTCAAGATCGGCGGCTTTACCGAGGGATTGAGCGGCTCGGGCTACCCGACCGTGCTCGGCATCTATCTCTTCGTGGTCGGCACCAAGATGACCTTGCGCACGGCGCCGCGCATGCTGAAGCGCGGCCTCGGCATCATGGCGGCCAAGGTCGGCGTCGCCATGGCGGTGGCGCTCTCGGTCGCGAAGTTCCTGGGCGGCGACGCCTTCGGGCTCAGCACGCTCGCGATCCTGGTGGCGATGAGCGACACCAATGGCGGCATGTTCATGGCGCTGACCAGCTCGATGGGCGACAAGGAAGATGTCGGCACCTATGTGCCGCAGAGTATCGAGACCGGCCCGTTCCTGACCATGATCATCCTGGTAGGCGCCGGGCTGGCCGATATTCCCTGGCTGAACATGGTGTCGGTCATCGCCCCGATCTTCGTCGGCGCGATCCTGGGCAATCTCGACGATGATCTGCGGGAATTCTTCGGCTCGCGCGAGGGGCTCGTCGTCCCCTTCATGGCCTTCACCCTCGGCCAGACCATCAATCTTTCCAATGTGGTCAAGGGCGGTGCGGTCGGTGTCGGGCTCGGCATCTTCGTGCTGGTCGTGACTGGTATCGTCTGCATCTTCGCCGACAAGCTGCTGGGCGGCAGCGGCGTCGCCGGGGCGGCGGCGTCGAGCTCGGCCGGCAATTCGGCGACGGTGCCCAATGCCATCGCCCTGGCCGACCCGACCTATGCCGCGATCGCCCCAATCGCGACGGTGCAGATCGCGGCCTCGGTCATCGTGACCGCCGTGCTGACGCCGCTGCTGACCGCCTGGATGTACCGGCGGGTGCAGGCCCAGCGCGCGCTCACCGGCACGGATGATGAAAGCCTGCGGGCCCTGGCCGACCCCGCCGTGCCTGCCCCGAAGACCTGATTCTTCAAGATTGAAACGGAGCAAACGATGAATATCGAACTGGCGACGACACTGGTGGCCGCAGCCATGGCCAAGGCCAAGACCGATTTCGGCCGCCCGATGTGCGTCGCAATCTGCGATCGCTATGGCTTCCTGGTCGCCTTCGCCGCCATGGATGGCGCTCCGGTGCGCAGCATCCAGCTGTCCCAGGGCAAGGCCTATAGTTCCGCCCGCATGGGCGTGGATACGCATGTGTTCCTGGAGCGGCTGCACCGGGAGAACATCCCGGCCAGCTATTTCTGCGACGACAAGCTGACCGGTTTGCCGGGCGGCAGCGTCCTGAAGTCGGCCGCCGGTGCTGCGATCGGCGCGGTCGGGATCAGCGGGCTGGCACCTGCCGAGGATATGGCGATCGCCCAGGCGCTGGTCGATATCGCCGCCGCAGCCTGATCGCCCTCATGAAGGAATCCGTCATGTCGAAGCCCAGAATCTATGTCACGCGCCAGATCCCGCCCGAGAATATCGCGGCGCTCAGCGTGGATTTCGATGTCGAGGTCAATATGGAGGACCGGGCCTTGAGCCGCGACGAGCTCAAGGAGAAGATCCGCGGCGTGTCGGCCGTGGTCAGCCTGCTGACCGATACCATCGATGCCGAAATCCTCGACGCCGCCGGGCCGGGCTGCAGGATCGTCGCGAACTATGCCGTCGGCTACAATAATTTCGACCTGGCGGCGGCGACGCAGCGCGGGATCATCCTGACCAATACTCCTGGTGTGCTCGACGACGCCACTGCGACCCATACCTTCACCCTGCTGCTGGCGGTGGCGCGGCGCATCGCCGAGGCGGATAAATATGTCCGCGATGGCAAATGGCGCGGCTGGGCGCCGATGTTCTTCATCGGGCTCGATGTCGATCGGCGGGTCCTGGGCATTGCCGGCCTGGGTCGCATCGGCAAGAACGTCGTCCGCAAGGCGCGCGCCTTCGACATGCAGATCATCTACCACGATGTCCAGCGCGATGCCGCGTTCGAGGCGGAAACCGGTGCCCGATTCGTCGACAAGGCGACACTGCTCAGCGAAGCCGATTTCCTGACCCTGCATGTGCCGCTGCTGCCGGCGACGCGCCATTATATCGGGGCGGCCGAGCTGAAGCAGATGAAGCCGACCGCCGTGCTGATTAATGCCAGCCGGGGGCCCGTGGTCGACGAGCAGGCCCTGGTCCAGGCCCTGCGCGAGAAATGGATCTTCGGTGCCGGGCTCGACGTGTTCGAGGACGAACCCGCTTTGGCGCCTGGCCTGACCGAGCTCGACAACGTCGTCATCGTGCCCCACATCGCCTCGGCGACCACCGGCACCCGCCTCGCCATGGGCCAGATCGTCGTCGGCAACGTCCAGAAGGTCCTGAACGGCTTGCCGCCGGATACCTGCGTCAACCCGGAGGTGCTGAGGAAATAGGGCCGGCGGGTCCATGCCGGTGCCGGCGCAGCCAATCGGCCTTGGAATCGGCGTCGAGCCATTTCAGGTAGAATTCGGTCCAGGGCGGGTTGGGGCCGGCGGCGTCGATGATCCGGTCGATCGCGGCGATGGCGCGGCGGCCGATTTCGCGGTTGGAACAGCCCATATAGCCGATCAGCTCGTCCGGCTCGCCGGCGATCGCCCGGGTGACGAATTTGAAGCTGATGGCGGCATCCGTGGTGCGTGCCGGCGTGTCGTCGTCGCCGGCGCGATCGGACGGACCCTCGAAGCCCTGCGCCCACCAGGCGATATGGATGGGTAGTGCGATGGTCCAATCGAACCGGCTATTGGCCAGCATGTCCAATTCCCGCGCATGGGTCAGCGGGACGATCCGGGCGGTCGGTTTGGCGGCATCCAGCACGCGATCGATGCTGGCCGAATAGGATCGGCCGAGCAACCTGCCGCCGCTGAGGTGCGGATCATCGAGCAGGGCCGGCAGCTCGATCTCGCCGCGCGCATTGGCGTGGCTGTCGACTTCGGCGGCCGCGGCCGCATTGACGACCAGACGCGGCGGCTCGCTCCAATAGACCGGCTTGGAAAACACGGTGAAGGTCAGGCGCTCGGGCGATTTGACCAAAGCCGGCGCGCAGATGCCGTCGCGGGTCGCCAGCATGTTCTCCAGCCGCAGCGAATCGGCCACGATCATTTCATGGTCGAATTCCGGCATGCGGGCGATGAACCAGTCGAGCGTCTCGTCGGCAATGCCGCTGCCGGCGCGCTTATCCTCGATATGGGTCGGCGCCGTTGCGGTCGATACCCAGGTCAGGCGTGGCTTATCCTCGGCCAAGGCCGCTCCGCCACAGGCGGTCGCGCAAATCAAGGCAAGAACATGCCGCCAACCCAAGTTTCGGCCTCCGTCGATAGCCGCCGGGCCGCGGCTGGGGCGAGGGAGGATATCCGAGGTGGCCGGGGGCAGCAATCACCGCACAAAATTTGCCGGGGCGCGCAGATAGCAAGGGTCTGGCAGGGGGCCATGCGGCAGTATGCGGGACGCCCCCTCTCGGCGTGCCTGGACAATTCCGTTCAACCGAGATCTGAATTAGGATCCGCGCCGCCGCGACGAGGAAGACCGACCCGTGACCATCGAGTACCTTATCCATCAGGCCCGGGAGCGGCCGCAGGCAATTGCGCTGATCGAGGGCGACCGCGAGATCCGCTACGATGAATTCCTCCGCGATCTGTGGAAATTCACGCGGGCAGTGCAGGCCTTCAAGGTCCCGCGCGGCGGTTCCGTCGCCATTGGGTGCGACGATTTCTATACGCATTGGCTGCTGATCCTGGCTTTCGAGCGTCTCGGTATCGCGACCTCCTCCTTCGACAGCCAGGAGACGCGCGGCGCCCAGGTGCTGCTGGGCTCGGTCGATCTGGTGCTGGCGGAACCGCATTATCCGATGGGCGGCTGGAATACCGGGGCGATCACGGCGGATTGGGTGCAGTCCGTGCTGTCCCGTCCGGATGAAGGGCCGGTGGCCGGTGCCGCCAAGCGTCCGGACGATGCGATCCGCATCGTCCGGACATCGGGCACGACCGGCAACCCGAAGCGCTTCCACCTGTCGCGCCGGATGTCCGAGACCCGCAAGGCGCGCTATCTCTGGCTCTATCGCGGCTGGCCGCCCGAGACCCGCGCGCTGGTGACGTTTTCGCTGAGCATCGGCCTGACCTATGCGACGGCCATGACCGCCCTGCGCTGGGGCCATACCCTGGTGGTCGCCCGCGATCTCGCCATGGCCGATCTGCCGGGCGTGATCAAGCGGCATCGCATCGGCCGGCTGGCCTTGCTGCCGATTCAGCTGAAGCAGGTGTTGGACTGCCTGCCGCCAGACTGGCTCAGGCCGGACCGGCTGGAGATCAGCTCCTTTGGCGCGCCGGTGGCGGAAGAGCTGCGCCGCGCGGCGCTCCAGCGCCTGGCCAGCCTGATCACCGATATCTATGGCGCGAACGAGTTCAGCGTCATCTCGGTGACCCGCGAGCCCGACAGCGGCGGCTTTGGCATGATCTGCCCCGATGTCGAGGTCGAGATCGTCGATGACCAGGACCGGCCGGTGCCCGACGGAACCGTCGGACATATCCGGGCCCGGAGCGAGAGCGCCTTCCGCGGCTATCTCGGGGATCCGAGCTTGACCGGGAGAATGCTGCGTCAGGGCTGGTTCTATCCGGGCGACATGGGGGTGCTCGATGGGCGGCGCCTGCAACTGGCCGGCCGGAGCGACGACCAGGTCAATCTGGGCGGGGTCAAGCATCCCCTCACCCGGCTCGAGGCGGTGGTGCAGGCCAGCGGCGGCGCCGAAGTCAAGGATGTCGGAATCGTCCCGATCGCCAATGCGGCCGGAATTACCGAGATTCATGTCGGAATCGTGACCGATGGCAGCGATGACCGCGCCGTTCTCGACCGCATTATAGCCTCGCTCCGGGCTATGGTGCCGAGCGGCTATCATCTGATCCGCCTGCCGCAGATCCCGCGCAACGAGATGGGCAAGATCGACCGCGCCCTGCTCAAACAGGTGCTGCTCGCTACCCTGCCGGGCTGAGCGAAGGCGGCCGGCGCTGGCTCCGGGCCGGCGACCTCGGTAGGATCGCGCCATGCCGGCGACAGGAAGGTTGTCTCCCGTGACCATCGAGTACCTTATCCATCAGGCCCAGGAACGGCCGCAGGCGATTGCTCTGATCGAGGGCGACCGTGAAATCGCTATAGCGAATTCACGCGCGACCTATGGAAATTCACCCGGGCGGTCCAGGCCTTCAAGGTCCCGCGTGGCGGCTCGGTTGCCATCGGCTGTGACGATTTCTATACGCATTGGCTGCTGATCCTGGCGTTCGAGCGCCTCGGAATCGCCACCTCGTCCTTCGACAGCAACGAGGTCCACGGGGCCCGGGTGTTGCTGGGATCGGTCGATCTGGTCCTGGCCGAGCCGCATTTCCCGATGGGCGGCTGGGCGACCCGCGCGATTACCGCGGATTGGGTGCAGGCGGTCCTGGCCCGTCCGGATGACGGGCCGGCGCCGGCAGCACCCAAGCACCCGGATGATGTGATCCGTATCGTGCGGACCTCGGGGACGACGGGCCTCCCGAAGCGCTTCCCGCTGCTGCGCCGGATGTCGGAGGCGCGCAAGGGGCGCTACCTCTGGCTCTATCGCGGCTGGCCGGCCGAGACCCGCGCGCTGGTCACATTTTCGCTGAGCGTCGGGCTGACCTATACCACGGCCATGACCGCGCTGCGCTGGGGCCAGACCCTCGTCGTCGCGCGGGACCTCGCCATGGCCGAGCTTCCGGCCCTGATCCAGCGGCATCGGATCGGCCGGCTGGCCCTGCTGCCGGTGCAGCTGAAGCAGGTGCTGGACCATCTGCCGCCGGGCTGGACGAAGCCGGACCAGCTGGAAGTCAGCTCCTATGGCGCGCCGGTGGCGGAAGTGCTGCGCCGCGCGGCGCTCGGCAGTCTCGCGAGTCTTATCACCGAGATCTACGCCTCGAACGAGTTCGGCATCGTCTCGGTGACGCGCCAGCCCGACAGCGGTGGCTTCGGCATGATCTGTCCGGATGTCGAGGTCGAGATCGTCGACGGCCAGGACCGGCCCGTGCCCGACGGCACCATCGGACATATCCGGGCCCGGAGCGAGAGCGCCTTCCGCGGCTATCTGGGCGATCCGACGCTGAGCAGGCGGATGCTGCGCCAGGGCTGGTTCTATTCCGGCGATGTCGGCGTGCTCGATGGGCGGCGCCTGCAACTGGTCGGCCGGAGCGACGACCAGGTCAATCTGGGCGGGGTCAAGCATCCGCTCACCCGGCTCGAGGCGGTCGTGCAGTCGAGCGGCGGGGCCGAGGTCAAGGATGTCGGCATCATCCCGATTGCCAATGCCGCCGGGATTGCCGAGATCCATGTCGGCGTCGTGACTGATGGCAGCAATGACCGCGCCGTGCTCGACCGCATCATCGCAGCGCTCCGGGTGATGGTTCCGGGCGACTATCATCTGGTCCGCCTGCCGCAAATCCCGCGCAATGAGATGGGCAAGATCGACCGCGCCTTGCTCAAGCAGGCGCTCCTAGAGCCCGATGGTTTCGTTCCGAAACCTGAATCGGGCTCCAAACATATGATGTAGAGCAAGATTCAGATTTTGCGTCAGCAAAATCATCTTGCTCTAGTGCCCGGCCGGGCTGATGAAGGCGACGCCCAA
>Ga0302314_10014530_pt1 | contig 13464 bp, 14 predicted proteins | sample III_Palsa_N2_3_FD_200533 | JGI IMG/M metagenome (GOLD analysis project Ga0302314, IMG submission 200533) | Peat permafrost microbial communities from Stordalen Mire near Abisko, Sweden - III_Palsa_N2_3 | ecosystem: Environmental > Terrestrial > Soil > Palsa > Peat permafrost | place: Sweden...
GACGAGCCATCGGCCGGACTGCACCCGCGCGACCTCGATGCGCTGCTGGGCATCCTGCACGGCCTCAAGAGAGGCGGGAACAGTGTGTTCGTGGTCGAGCACTGCCTCGACATCATCCGGGCCGCCGACTGGCTGGCCGACATCGGCCCGGGTGCAGGCGAGAACGGAGGACGGGTCCTCTACAGCGGGCAGCCGAGCGGCCTGGCTGACGTCGCCGAATCGGTGACGCGCCGCTATCTATTCGACTCCACCGCGCCGGCGACCCGAATGCCGCGGCCGGCCGCCGACTGGCTGCGGCTGGAAGAAGTGCACCGCAACAACCTGCACGACGTGTCGGTGTCCTTTCCGCTTGGCTGCCTGACGGCGGTTACCGGGATCTCCGGCTCGGGGAAGTCGAGCCTGGTCAGCCAGGCCCTGCCCGCACTCGTCGGTGCTCACCTGGGCCGTCCTGTGAGCGGCGCGTCCGGCGACGCCGACGACGACACCGATCTGCTGCTCGCGCGCGATCAGGGATCGGTCCACGGCAGGATCGTCGGCGGAGTCGGCCGCCTGCGTCGCGTGGTCTCCATCGATCAGAAGCCCATCGGCCGCACGCCTCGCTCGAACGTGGCCACCTACACTGGCCTGTTCGACCATGTCCGCCGCATCTTCGCCGCCACACCCGAAGCGCGCCGGCGTCACTACAACAACGGGCGATTCTCGTTCAACGTCGCCTCGGGCCGGTGCCCGACCTGCGAGGGCGAGGGCTTCGTGATGGTCGAGCTGCTGTTCCTGCCCAGCGTCTACACGCCCTGCCCGGACTGCCACGGAACCCGCTATGAGGACAGCACGCTGCAGGTCACCTGGCGCGACCGCAACATCGCCGAGATCCTGGCGATGAGCGTGGACCAGGCTCACGAGTTCTTCGCCGGTCAGGACGACGTACTGCGCCCGCTGACAGTTCTTCGTGATGTCGGGCTGGGCTACCTACGGCTGGGGCAACCCGCGACAGAGCTGTCCGGAGGCGAGGCCCAGCGAGTCAAGCTCGCCACCGAACTCCAGCGCGCCCACCGCGCAGACGCGCTGTACGTACTCGACGAGCCGACCGCGGGACTGCACCCAGCCGACACCGACCGGCTGCTGGTCCACCTGCAAGGGCTAGCCGACGCGGGAAACACCGTCGTGATGGTCGTACTCGACATGCGGATAGCCGCCCAAGCCGACTATGTCATCGACCTCGGTCCCGGCGCCGGCGCAGACGGTGGCCGCATCGTCGCCGCCGGTACACCCGCGCAGGTGGCCACCGACCCGGACAGCCTGACCGCTCCCTACCTGGCCGCCGCCCTCAACGGGCACCCCGGACTCGCAAGCTGATTATGAAGACCGATCGCGCTACCCTCGATGCCCGCCTGGCCCTGATCGGCCGCCAGCCGTTCCGCGCCAAGTTTCACCTGCGCGCACCCGAGCGGGAGTTCGTCGCGTTCCGCGGCATGGACGTGGTACGGGCCCACGCCGTGGACTTCATCGGCCAGCGACTGGCGCCGGCGCAGCCGACAAAAGACGGCAAGCAAACCCCATGGGGCGGTCATCCCGTCTTCCGCGCCCAACACGCCACCGGCACGTGCTGCCGGGCTTGCCTCCAGCGGACCCACGGTATCGGCAAGGGCCACGAGCTCACCGACGACGAGCGCGAGTACGTCGTTGACGTTATCTGCCGCTGGGTCCAACTGGAGTGCGACGCCCGGCATACACGGCGGGATCACGCGTCGCAGCAGCGCCGCTGACCGCGAGCACCAGCCGCTCGTGCCCGCGCCGGTTCCGATGCTTATCCCGAACGGGTGCAGGGTGAAATGCTCGTAGGCAACCACGGCAACCACGGCAACCACGGCAACCACGGCAACCACGGCAGCGATGGCGGCAACACCGAGCACGGCCAGCGCCGTTGACCCCTGATGATCCGGTCAGCCGCGGTCATCGGGCACCACCGTCAAGCGCAAACTCACAGGTCAGCCGGCATGAGCGTGGGTTTTTTGGTGCAGTCAGTCCTCGGACACCCGCTTACGTACCCGCCCAAATTAGGTCGAACGTCCGCTATCACTCGTTTTCCTCCTGGTGGTAGGTCAGCGTCAGGCCCAGGCTGCCGGTTCCAGACCTGCCGGCCGGTGTAGCGAGATGCCGCACCGGTGCTTGTTCCGGTGCGGGTCGTAATCGGACGGGCTGGGGATGTCGTCGCCGGTGAGACCTTCGGCAATCGCCTTGATGCGCGTCCGGCGAGCCGGACCGGTTCAGGAATGCAGGTCGGACGGACCGGGAGTCGCGTCCGGCGGCGGACCGACCATTTCCGGGCCGGATGCAGGTCCTTCAGGCGGGCCCCGGCGACCGGTGCGCAGTCGTAGGGCGAGCGCGGCGGCGGACAGCAGGAACAGGGCTCCGGTCACCGCGAGCCAGTGCCAGAGGTAGGGGTCCAGCGACAGGGTCGTGGCGGCCTGGAAACCGGTGGGCAGCCGGAAGATCAGCGGGAACCAGATGAGGAGCAGCAGGCCGGATAGCACGACCGGGACGCGCAGGTAGTTGATCCACTGCACCGGGGGCAGTTTCGGCGGGATGCGCCGGAAGACCGCCGCCGCGGACCTGTCGGCCAGCGTGTACAGCGGCATCAGGAGCAGGTCGTGGCCGATGACGGCGGCGACGAACCAGACGGCGATGCCGAACAGGCCCACCGGCAGCCACTGGAGGGCGGCGTACCCGGCGAGCGCGAAGCTGCCGAGCAGGGTGAGCAGGTGGAGCGGGTTGGCGCCGTACCAGCGCAGTAGCCGGCGCATGTTATGCCTGGAAGGTCAGGCTGGCGACCCACTTTGTGTTGTGCACGCCCGGGATGGCGGGCACGATCACCCTGGCCGGGTATCCGTGGTCGGGGGTGAGATCCGCGCCGTTGACGCGCAGGGCAAGCAGCGAGTCCGGGTCCATGATCTGGCCGGCCGACAGGACGGTCTGGCCGAACGCGCCGCCGTTCTGCAAGGACTGCACCAGGACGCTGGCCGGGAGAATGGCGCCGGCCATCCGGGCGAGGTCCCGCAGCCGGACACCGGTCCAGGCCTGATTATCGGTGGACCAGCCTTCGACGCACGCGATCGGCAGGCTGGCGGTGTGCTGTTCCATGCGGAGCAGGTCAGCGCGGCTGAGCACGACCGGGTTCTGGGCCGCCTGGCCGCCGTTCCCGACCGTAAGCCGCCAGGTCGCGCCGGTCTCCGACGCGGTGATTCCGACTTCGGCCGCGGTCTTGTTGACCTGGAAATCGCCCGGTCCGCCGCTGACGTCCTGGCCGTGCGGCGCGAGCAGCGCCGTGCGCCGCAGCGGCCCGCCAATGGACTGGCCCACGCTCAGCAGCCCGACGAGCAAAGAGCCCGCCCCCGCGAAGGCCAGCACACCGCGCCGGGAGATCGTCGGGGCGGCGGGCGCGGGGCTGACGAGGTACCCGGCGTCGAGCGGCTCCGGGCGTGTCCGGGCGAGGCCGGTCCTCAGCTCCCTGATCATGCTGCGGCTGCGCAGCGCCGTGATCATGGTCGGCAGCTTGAGGCCCACGTGGACGACGAAGCCCGCGGTGAACACCCAGGCACCGTAGAAATGCAGCGGGTAGAAGGACCCGGGGAACTTGTACCACGTCTGGATGTTCAGGATCCCGGTCACGAACTCGAACCCCGCCCCGCCGACGAGCAGGAACAGCGACGCCCGTTCCAGCAGGTGGGCGGGCGAGCGCAGCGGCGGCCATTCGAACAGCTTCGGCAGCACCGACCACAGCTTGAACAGCAGGATCGGCACCAGCATCAGCCCCAGGGTGACGTGCACGCCCTGGTTGAGCCGGTAGAGCCAGACCGGATGGGTGGGCCAGGAGAAGAGGTAGAACCCGAGCAGCCCTTTGCCGGGCGTCGTGTCGTTGACCGGGCTGAGATCCGGGTCGTAAGCGGCGTATGACAGCAGGCCGGTCACGAACATCACCGGGATCGTTGCCAGCAGCATCAGGCCGAACACCGACGTCAGCCACGGGCTGCGGATCGGGCTGCGCCAGAACGACCGGCGTGTCGGCCCGGGCGGAGGACCGGGAAGGCTGGGAAGTCCGGGCACGCGCCATCTCACTACGGAGTCTCCTTACCGGATCCGTCGACGAGGCTGACGGCGACCGGGCAGGAGCCCCGGCCCTGGGGCAGCCATAGCGCGAGCGGGCGGGACGTGATGCCGCCCGCGACCGGGCGGAACGCGGCCGCCGGGACATCGGAAAGCAACGGCTGCGGGCACTCGCGGTAGTACAGGGACAGCCAGGGCTCGTAGCCCGCCGGCGGGGTCTGGCTATCCAGGATGATCGCGCTGTACTGGTAGGCGGCGATCGCGTGCTCGACGCTGCCGGAGAAGCTCGTGATCGCGGTCAGGTCCGAGCCCCGCAGCACGTCGTACGCCGCGTCCTCGTGCGCGGCGGCCGGCGTCATCCCCGCCAGCACGCTCAGCCCGGGATCACCGGGGATCGCGATGGTGCCGCCCAGCGCGCGCAGGCCCGCCGTGAACCGCTCCCCGACCGCCCGGTCGGCGCCGGTGGGGATCGCCTGGGCGGGATGGAAGCCGCTCAGCAGCCACACCGTCTGGGCGAGGACCAGCAGGCCGGATACTCCGGCGGCCCACCAGGCCCGCTGATGACCCATCGCCAGCCCCGCGAGCAGTGCCACGGCCAGGTACGCGGGCAGCAGATCGTTGACGTCCCCGCCGCTGTGCACGAGCGTGGCATAGCTCTCGACCACCAGGGCGCCGCAGCCGGCCAGCAGCACCAGCGGCGCTCGCCGGGCGCCGATCAGCGCGGCGCACGCGGCGATTCCCATGACGGACAGGATTTCCGTCCAGAACCCGCCGATGGCGCTGTAGTTCAGCGCGTGCTCGCTCATCAGCTGGAAGACGTAGTAGACGTACCAGCCGCCGCTGCCGAGCCCGAGCACGAGCGTGCTGATGCCGAGCACCGCGACTTCGGTCAGCGCGGCGACGCCGGCGAGCCTGCGGCGCGGGCCGAACGCCAGCGCGGCGAGCACCACCACCCCCTCGGCGATCCCGGTCTGCTTGGTGAGCGCCGCGAGGGCCAGCAGCGCCCCGCACGCGATGGCGCCGCGGGTACGGCTCATCCACCGGGCGGCGTACAGGCCGCCGATGCTGAGCGCCAGGAACAGCGAGTCGACCCGGCCGACGTCGAACCAGGTGTGCGTGGCGAAGTAGACCGAGGCGAACACGCCTGCGGTGGCGGTCCCGGCCGCGGCGCTTCCCGTCTCCCGCTGGACCAGACGGCCGAGCCCGGCGAAACAGACCAGCGAGGACACCAGCGACACCAGCCGCAGCGGCAGGTAGGAGACGCCGAGCACGCTGGCCGCCGCGGCCGACACGGCGAAGTAGAGCGGCGGATAGCCGTCCGGGACATAGGCGGCGGTCGGCGCCGGGTACAGCGGCTGGCCGGCCAGGATGCGGTGCACCTCGACGAGAGAGTTGCTCTCCAGCCATTCGACGGTGAATGGATAGGTGAGCCGACTGACCGCGATGACCAGGTACGTGATGATCACCGCGAGGCCGGCCAGCGCCGCGGCCAGCCGTGCCGCACGCGGCGCGCCTTGGCGCCAGGGGGGCAAGGGATGCCAGGGCAGCCGGATCCGGGCCGGATCACCGGCGTCCGGTGAACGCGGCTGAGTGCCCGGCCTACTGAGAATGCTCACGCCGTGTATTACACGCAGCCGCCCAGTGACAAGACAATGACATGCGTCCTTACAAACTGAGGAGAGCGGACCGTTCCCGCAGTTCCCGGGGCGTGACCGTACGTAGCCTTCGACCATGCGAGTCCTAGTGACCGGCGGCGCCGGGTTTATCGGGTCCCATGTTGTCAACGTGCTGGCGAGCGCGGGCCACGAGGTCCGGGTGCTCGACGCGCTGCTGCCGTGCGTCCATCCGGACGGCGTCCCGCCGTTCGGCCCTGATCCCGGTTTCGAGTTCGTCCATGGCGACGTCCGCGACGCCCATACGGTCGACGCGGCGCTGCGCGGCGTCGGCGCAGTCTGCCACCTGGCGGCGATGGTCGGGCTTGGCGTCGATTTCGACGACGCACCGCTGTACGCGGGCTGCAACGACCTGGGGACGGCGGTCCTGCTCGCGGCGATGGCCCGCGCGCGGATCAGGCGCCTCGTGCTGGCCTCGTCCATGGTCGTCTACGGCGAAGGGGCCTACTCGTGCGCCGAGCACGGTCTGGCGGCGACGCCGCCGCCGCGATCCGCCGCCGATCTCGACGCCGGCCGGTTCGAGCCGCGCTGCGAGCGCTGCGGCGAGGCGCTGTCAGCGGAGCTGGTGCCCGAGGAGACGCCGCTGCGGCCGCGCAACGTGTACGCCGACACCAAGGTCGCCCAGGAGCACCTCTCCGGCTCCTGGGCCAGGGCGACCGGGGCTCAGGCGGTGGCGCTGCGCTATCACAACGTGTACGGCCCCGGGATGCCACGCGATACGCCGTACGCCGGAGTGGCGTCGTTCTTCCGCTCTTCCCTGGCGGCCGGCCGCGCGCCGCGGGTCTTCGAGGACGGAGCCCAGCGCCGGGACTTCATCCAGGTCCGCGACGTGGCCGGAGCCACCGTCGCCGCGTTTGACGCGCTCGCCGACGCCGGTGTCCCGGGCGGGCCGGGTGCGCTGCGGGCCTACAACGTGGGCAGCGGCACCCCGCGTACGGTCGGCCAGCTGGCGCAGGCGCTGGCCGACGCCTACGGCGGCCCGAGCCCGGTTGTCACCGGCGAGTACCGGCTCGGCGACGTCCGGCACGTCACTGCGTCCAGCGAGCGCATCCGGCGAGAACTGCGGTGGCGGCCGATCGTCGGCTTCGCCGAGGGAGTCGCCGAGTTCGCCGGGGCGCCAGCAGGCCGCGTTCCCGCCTGACGGCGGACCGCGGACCGCGGGGGACTCAGGAGCAGGCGGGCAGCCTCATCTCAAAGCGGCAGCCGACTCCGGTATTAGCCACCCGCACGCTGCCCTGGTGAGCTTCGGCGACGCCGCGCACAATCGCCAGGCCAAGGCCGGCGCCGCTGTCCGGCGCCGGGCTGCGCGCGTCGGTGCCTCGCCAGGCCAGGTCGAATACGCGCGGGAGGTCGGCGTCGGGGATGCCGCCGCAGCTATCGGCGACCGCCAGCACGGCGTCCCCGCCCTCCGGCCTCGCCTCGACGTGCACGCGGCCCCCCGGCGGGGTGTGCCGGATCGCATTGGCCAGCAGGTTAGTGAGCGCGCGGGACAGCTCGCGCGGGTCGGCGCGGACGGTGAGGTACCGCGACGCGCTGCCATCGAGGCGCACGCCGCGCTCCCGCGCGAGCGCCTCCGTGCTCGCGAGCACGTCGCTGACGAGGTCGTCGAGCGCGATCTGGTCCGAAGACAGCTGCAGGGTTCCTGACTGGATGCGGGACAGCTCGAACAGGTCGTCAACCATGGTCGCCAGCCGCTCGGCCTCGGCCCGGATCTGCTTGTGGTACCGGGGCGGATCGGCGGCCAGGCCGTCCTCGAGCGCCTCGGCCATCGCCCGCAGTCCGGCCAGCGGGGTGCGCAGGTCATGGGAGACCCAGGCCACCAGCTGCCGCCGGGACTGCTCGAGGGCCCGCTCGCGCGCACGGGATTTCGCGAGCTTCGCGCTGGTGTCCGTCAGTTCACTGGACAGGGCCGCGAACTCCGCCGCCAGCGGCTGCGCCGGAGCCCGGAACTGGCCCGCCTCGTCGCCGAGCGACCGCGCGGCCCGGCGCAGCGCCGCGCTGCCGGACTCGATCTGCCGGCCGAGCAGCCAGCCGAAGGCTGACGCCAGGATGCCGGCGATGACGCACACCATCACCACGACGCCGAGATCGTGCTGGGACAGGAACATCGCCTTGGCCGTGACCAGCGTTCCCGCCACGATCGCGAGCACCGGCACCGCGCCGCTGGCCTGGATGGACAGCCGGAGCGAGGCCCGCCGCAGCAGCCGGATGATCCCCATGCCCGCCAGCCCGACGGCGCTCGTGCAGCCCGCCGCGATCAGCAGGATCTGAACCTGGGGGGTCATGACGCGCTCGCCTCCCAGCGGTAGCCGACGCCCCAGACCGTCTGGAGCTGGGTGGGCGCTGCGGGCGCCTGCTCGACCTTGTCGCGCAGTCTGCGCACGTACACGGTGATGGTCGACAGGTCGCCGAATGACCAGCCCCATACCTGCTCAAGCAGTTCAGCGCGGCTGAACGCCCGGCCAGGATGGCAGACGAAGAAGGCAAGCAGGTCAAACTCGCGCACCGTGAGGTCCAGTTCCCGGCCGTCGCTGCGGGCGCGCCGGGCCGCCACGTCGACCTCCAGCCGTCCTGAGCGCACGGGCCGCGGCGTGGCCGCCGGGCCGGCCGCCCGCGCCCGGCGCAGGACGGCCTGTACCCGCAGGACAAGCTCCCGCGGGCTGAAAGGCTTGGTCACGTAGTCGTCGGCCCCGCTCTCCAGCCCCGCCACGCGGTCGCTCTCTTCGCTGAGCGCGGTCAGCATGATCACCGGCAGCGGGGCCTGCGCGTCCTGCCGCTCGCGCAGGCGCCTGCACACCTCCAGGCCGCTGACTCCCGGCAGCATCAGGTCGAGCACTATCAGGTCGGGCTGCCACGACGCGGCGATCTCCAACCCGGTGTGCCCGTCCACCGCGAGCCGGGTCTCTAGGCCGGCGTGCCGCAGGTAGTCCACGACGACCTCGGCCACGGTCAGGTCGTCCTCGACAACAAGAATGCGTGCGTCCACCACCTGAGTCTAAGAACGTCTGACCGCCGCCGAGAACAGTTAGGCCCTCATTTTGGCATTACCGGCAAACATTTCTCTAGATTGTCATAAGTGCCTCGCCCGGCTCATCGGAAATTGTGCACGACCACCCGGACCTTGAGTTCTGCGTTTTGTAAGGAGCTAATCGCCAATGCGGGCCTAGCACTGGTAATACGGTCGCAACCATGATCGTTGACGTGATCCTGCCGTGCCTGAACGAGGCCTCCGCATTGCCCTGGATTCTGGACAGGATGCCCGACGGCTTCCGGCCGATTGTCGTCGACAACTGCTCCACGGACGGGTCGGGTGACGTCGCGAGGTCGCTTGGCGCGACGGTCGTGCCGGAGCCGGCCCGGGGCTTCGGGGCCGCCGCCCATGCGGGCCTGCTGGCGGCGACCGCCGACCTGGTGTGCTTCTGCGACTGTGACGGCAGCCTCGACCCGCGGCAGTTTCCGCTCCTCATCCAGCCGCTGCTAGCCGGCCAGGCCGACCTGGTCCTCGGCCGTCGCCGCACCCTGCAGCGGGACGCCTGGCCGCTGCCGGCCCGGCTCGCCAACTGGGAACTGGCGCGGCGGGTCCGCCGCCGCACCGGCCTGGCGATCAGGGACCTGGGACCGATGCGCGCGGCGGGCCGCGAGGCGCTGCTCAACCTCAACCTCGCCGACCGGCGGTTCGGGTACCCGCTGGAGATGGTCATGAACGCGGCGGCGGCCGGCTGGCGGGTTTCCGAGGTCGAGGTGACTTACCTCCCGCGCATCGGAAAGTCCAAGGTGACGGGCACCGTGAGCGGCTGCGTGCGCACCGTGCGGGACATGAGCCAGGTGCTCGCCCGGTGACCGCCTCGCCATCGGCGTCGGCCACCACCCTGCTCGTCATCGCCAAGCAGCCCGTCCCCGGCCGGGTCAAGACCCGGCTGGTGCCGCCGTGCACGTTCGAGCAGGCCGCCGGGCTGGCCGAGGCCGCGCTCGCCGACACGCTGCAGACCGTGCTCACGGTGCCGGCTCGGCGGCGGGTCCTGGTCCTGGACGGAAAGCCAGGGCCGTGGCTGCCCCCCGGGTTCGACGTCGTGCCGCAGTGCGGCGGCCCGCTCGACGAACGCCTCGCCGCCGCGTTCGCCGCTGTTCGCGGCCCGGCGCTGCTGATCGGCATGGACACCCCGCAGGTCACCCGGGCCCAGCTCACGGTGGACTGGCGGGCGGCCGACGCCGTGTTCGGACCGGCCGATGACGGCGGGTTCTGGGCGATCGGCCTGCGCGTGCCCGATCCCGCCCTGCTGCGCGGCGTCCCCATGTCGACCTCGGCCACCGGAGCCATCCAGCGGGGCCGACTGCTCACGGCCGGGCTGCGCGTCACCGACCTGCCGCGGCTGCGGGACGTGGACACGGCGGCGGATGCCGCCGTCGTTGCCCGGCAGGCGCCGCGGAGCCGTTTCGCCGCGCGGGCACAGGAGCTCGCCGAGGTCCTGAGCGCGGCCCACAGCGACCTCGGGGAAACGGCATGATGGCAGGGGCGATCGCCCTGTACGAAGAGGCGCTGCATGGGCAGGGCGCGCCGCTGGTCCTGCGGACGGCTGACGGACGCGCGCTGCCGCTCCAGGTCTCCCGGTGGTGCGGGCCGCCCGACGCGGCCGACGAGGAGCTGCTCCGGCATTGCTCCGGCCCGGTCCTCGACGTGGGCTGCGGCCCCGGGCGGCTGACGGTGGCGCTGACCGAGCGGGGAATTCCAGCGCTGGGCGTCGATATCTCGCGGGCCGCGGTCGCCCAGGCGCGCCGGGCCGGGGCGCCCGCCCTGCGCCGCTCGGTGTTCGACCCGCTGCCCGGGCACGGCCGCTGGGCAACGGCGCTGCTCGCGGACGGCAACATCGGTATCGGCGGCCGCCCTGCCCGGCTGCTGCAGCGCTGCGCCCAGCTGCTCGCGCCCGGCGGCCAGATCCTGGTCGAGGCCGAGCCGGGTGACATCGACGAGCAGCTGACCGCGTGGCTCGAGCACTCCGACGGCCGGCGCGGACCGACTTTTCCGTGGGCCCGCCTGGGCACGGTCGCCTTGCTGGCGGCCGCGGCGGATGCCGGCCTGCACGTCACCGGGCAATGGCGGCACGCGGACCGCGCCTTCGTCCGGGCGACGACGCGAGCGGCGCCCATCGCCTGAAGGAACGGCCTGCCTGCGACGAGTCGCCCCGGTCCGTTCGGAGGAAAAATTCAGTTTTTCGAACGGACCGGACTTACCCTTCTCATGCCACGCTTCGGCCGTACCGGAAATCGGTGAAATCCATTGGTAAGACCCCGGGCGGAGGAGACGCCTATCTCCTAGGCGGTCCCGCCCGCAGCCGTTCCAGGCACCACCCTGTCGGTGGACAACGAGGCGACCACGACGCAGCTGATCGAGAGGCACGGCCTGGCCTTCCCCGTCGGCTTCGGCGCCGACGCGTCCGCCGTCGCCGCGCTCACCGGCGCCTTCGTCAACCCGGACCCGGCGTTCCTCCAGTCCACCGGCTTCGTGCTCGACCCCGCGGGTAGCGTCGTGGTCAGTGTGTACTCCAGCGGCGCGATCGGGCGCCTCGTCCCCGAGGACGTCATCGGACTCGTCCGCTACCTGCGCCAGCACACGCCAGCCGCGACCGCCTGACCTGACAGGGAGACAGCATGACCGGCTATGACGTCCGTTTCTACTTCGACCCGGTGTGCCCGTTCGCCTGGATCACGAGCAAGTGGGTGCGCATGGTCGCGGCCCAGCGGGATTACGCCGTCGACTGGAGGTTCATCTCGCTGCGGATGATCAACTCCGGGATCGACTACGACAGCCACTTCCCGGCCGGCTACGAGGAAGGGCACACCTCCGGGCTGCGCCTGCTGCGAGTCGCGGCCCGCGCCCGGGACGAGCACGGCCGGGACGCCGTCGGCCCGTTCTACGAGGCCGTCAGCAGCGAGATCTTCGATTCCCCGGGCGCGGCCGAGCTGACGCCCGCGGTCCGCGGCAGCCGGAGCTTCGTCGAGCCGCTGCTCGCGAAGGCCGGCCTGCCCGCCGAGCTGGCCGGCGCTGTGGATGACAACCAGTGGGACGACCAGATCCGCGCCGAGAGCGACGAGGCGCTGGCACTGACCGGCCGTGACGTCGGCACCCCGATCATCCAGTTCAGTCCGCCGGAAGGCACGGCTTTCTTCGGCCCGGTCATCAGCCGGCTCCCTGACCCGCGGGACGCCGTTCGGCTCTGGGACCACGTGACCGGCCTGGCCGGCTTTCCGGGTTTCGCCGAGCTCAAGCGCAGCCTGCGCGAGCGGCCCCAGCTCCGCAGCTTCGGCGTGGACCCGGCTACGGCCGGGACGGAGGAGGACTGGCACGCCGGCAGCCGCCGGGCCACGTCGTTAGCGGGCCGACACCGCACGTGCGCTCGCTGGCCGCGGCTGCCTTCGGGCCCGCTTCCCGGTGGCAGGCCCGCGGCCAGGATCGATGCTGCCGTCCAGGCGCGGCTCGTCGCCGGGCCTAGCGTGATCCGGTAACCGACTGCTCCGGTGCGTCCTGGGCGGCAGAGTCGGCGGGCGCGGCCGCGGCCCGCGACGAGCGCATGATCACGATCCCGATCACCAGCGCCCACGCGGGCGCGACCAGGAACGCGATGCCGCCGGCGGGGCCTGCGAGCGCCAGGAGGCCGAACGCCACGGACACCCAGCCGAGCCACGTGGGCAAGGTGGCGCTGCGCAGAGCCGACACCCCGGTGCCCAGACCGAGCAGGGCCAGTCCCACCACGACCGGAAGCCACATGTCGCTGCTGAGCACGTTGAGGGTCTGCGCCGTTCCGGCCATGCCGTTCTTCGCCGCGTCGATGAGAGCCACGGTCAGGGCGGTCATCACCATGAGGCCAGCGGCGTAGACGGCGCCGCCGGCGGTGACCACGTTCGCCAGGTAGCGGCCCTCGTCGGTGGCGCTCAACGTGCGACGCAGGGACGCGAGGAAGAACGTCAGCGCCACGACGGCGAACGCGACGGCGAAGACGCCGACCGTCTCCGTCGTCTGATGATCGTGGTAGTACTTCACCACGGCGGCCCCGGCCGTTCCGGAGCCGGGCTCGCCCAGCAAGATGCTGGCGATCACGAATAGCACCGCGTAGACGCCGCCGAGCACGCCGAGCCGGGACCAGAATCTGGTTTGGGTCTGCATCTTTCGCCCTCCGTTGTAACTCGCCGGCCTATTCCGGCTGGCTCTGACGCTAGGAGGGCGGAGCGCGCACCGCGTCAGACCCGGGACGGGTCTTCCCCGGTTCGCGTCCTACTTCCGGAGTACGGACGCGGGAAGCGGCGATCACCCGGGATAGGCCGAGCCCCATCTCGCGGGCCAGGATTTACTTGACGGCGACGACGTCCACCGGCCTGATCGAGGGATCGCTCGCCAGCAGCTCGCCGGCGGCCTTGCCGAGCGCCTCGGCCAGTGGGCGGCGGGCATCCGATGAAACCCGCCTGCCGGTAAGCGGCGTCGGAGCGCCCCGTCTTACCTGCGATCTCGCGCCGAGGGGTCGTGGGAGCGGTTCACCCACGCCGTGCGCATTCCTTGCTCGACACCTCGAGAATGACGAACCGGTACGCCCAGGTGATGAAGCGGCTCTCGTGAGACCCAGATCGCCGCTACGTCCCTCGTAGGCCTGTTCCGAATACAGCTCCGGGCCATCAGGCAGCTAGCCGATGGCACCTTGTC
>Ga0302314_10014532_pt1 | contig 13463 bp, 13 predicted proteins | sample III_Palsa_N2_3_FD_200533 | JGI IMG/M metagenome (GOLD analysis project Ga0302314, IMG submission 200533) | Peat permafrost microbial communities from Stordalen Mire near Abisko, Sweden - III_Palsa_N2_3 | ecosystem: Environmental > Terrestrial > Soil > Palsa > Peat permafrost | place: Sweden...
GTGGGGAATGACGCCGTCAGCGGTGCGCGCGATGCTCGACCTCGCCCGATTTCGGATCGTCGAGGAATGCCAGCCCCACCCGCTCACGTTTGAGCTTGTGGCAGAGGCGGTCCGCGGCGATGAGATCCTGCCTCAGCTTGACTTCTCTCGCCAGCGCGGCCTGGACCGAGAGCAAGGGCCTCCTGACCTAACTGCGCGGCTTGCGCCGGGCCAAGCCCGGCAGCTGCCGACGCTCGCTGACCGATTCCAGTAGCTGCTCGTACTGATCGGTGACGGCGTCCCACGAGTATTCCTTCGCCCGCTCAAGCGCCTTGCTGCGGTACTCGGCGACCAGCTCCGGCTCGTCGAACAGCCGCTGCAGCTGGACCTGGAGGTCGTCAACGCCGTCGGTGCCCGAGAAGTAGAGGCCGGCGTCACCGACGGTCTCGGCGTTCGGCCGATGATCGTTGACAAGTACGCAATTGCCTGCTGCCATCGCTTCAAGGATCACCGGATGGGTGCCGCCAACCTCGGTCGGCGCGCAGAACGCGTAGGCGTGTCGCTGCAACTCCCAGTAGCCGCGACCGAACACGTAGCCGGGAAAGACGACCCGGGGATCGGCGGTGCGCCAAACCTGGCGGATGTACTCATCGGCGTACGGCGCACCACCGACAACAACCAGCTTCATCCCGCGGGCGCGCTCGTCGCTGATCCGGCTGAACGCCTCAAGCAGCATGTGCGGGTTGTTCTCAGGCTCGAGGCGGCCGACGAACAGGATGTAGCGCTCCGGCTCAAGGCCAAGGCGCTCAAGCGTCTCGGTACCGTCAAAGCCGGGGTCATCGACGCCGTAGGGGACAACGTCGATCTGGCGGCCATAGCGACTTTCGAAGATCTCGGCGACGGCGTGCGAGTCGGTGATTGCGCGGCTCGCCCAGACCGGCGAGTTGCGCTCGGCAAAACGCAGGTATGACTTGGCGAGCGTCGGCCATTTGCGGCGGTCGGAATCGAGACCGTCGATGTTGATCACCGCCGGGATCCCTGCCGAGCGGGTCAGCAGACACAGCGGCGAGTTGCCGGCGATGAAGAACAGCGCCACGTCAGGCCGCACGACGCGCGCCGTGTGTAGGGCCGAGCGGAAGGTGTGCACGAACGTGTCGAGGTATTTGTTCTGGACCGTTCGCACGTGGACCAGACGGGCGCCCTTGTACGTGGTCAGCTGGCGGTCAACGACGTGTGGGCGGCAATAGACGACCACCTCATGCCCGCGCTCGCTGAGCCGCGAAGCGAGATTCTCAACGGCCGTCTCAAAGCCGCTGTAGGAGGCGGGGATCCCACGGGTGCCGAGGATCGCGATCCTCATCTGTGTCCGAACGTTTGCATCTCGCTGGCGAGAGAGTAGGCGTCGATGTGCGCCCGTGCCGATTGCGCCCAGCTGAACTGCCCGGCGCGAGCCTTACCGGCGAGCGCCAGCTCAGCGCGGCGCTCTGGGCTGTCGGCGAGCTGCGCGAGGTGCCCCGCTAGCTCGGACGGCTGGGCCACGGAGAAGTACAGCGCGGCGTCACCGCAGACCTCCTGGACCGCGTAGCTGCGGGCAGCGATCACCGGCGTGCCCGCCGACATCGCCTCAAGCAGCGTCATCCCGAAACCCTCGTGATGTGCCGGATGAACCAGCGCGGCCGCGCCGGCGTGAAGTTGCGCGAGGCGCTCGGCCGAGACACCTGACTCGACGTTGACCCCGTCCGCCGAGTAATCGGCGCGGAACTTCCCTGCGAGCACGAGCTGCAGCGGCTTTGCGGCGGCGCGGCGGTACTCCGCGTAGGCAGCTAGCAGTGTCGGCAGGTCCTTGCGAGGCTCGTCATCACCGACGTAGAGGAACTGAGTTGGCGTTTTCTTGCGTCGTGTGACCTTCATCTGCTGCCCTGGACCGTGGCGGGCGACCACGATCCGCTGCCCCGGAACCCCCCACAGGCCCTTGATCTCGGCCGCGGTCGAGTCGCTCACGGCAATCACCATCGCTGCGCGCTTGGCGGCGATGCGATGGGCGAACGCCGTGTAGCGGCGGTAGTTGGCGTCGAACGCCTCCGGCATCACTTCAAACGCCAGGTCATGCACCGTGACCACTTGCGCACCGCCGATATTCGGGGCGAGCGCGGGGAGCGGGTGATGCACGACTGTCGCGTGGGCGGCACGCGCCAGCTGAGGGACTTGGACGGCGCTCCACACCAGGTCCCGCGCGGCATTGGCGATGCTGCCGAGACCACCGCCGGCGGGGAGCTTGCGCGCGGGGTTGGCAACCCGGATCAGTTCAACGTCACCGCTCGCCTGCAGCGCATCGCACAACCGCTCGATATAGATCGCCGTTCCGGAGTGCGGCGCACGACGCGCGAAGGTGGTGTCGATCAGGACTCGCACCGTGGCGATGGTAGGGCCCTCAGCGCGTCGCGACCGCCAGCAGCAGACGCGCGAAGCCCGGTGGGCCGACGGCCTGGATCTGGACTTGCTGAAAGCCGAACTCGGCTAGGACGGTGGCGAGCGAGCGGCGGTCGTAGAGGTGTAGGTGATCGCCGAGCGGCTCGCTGTAGCGGCCGATCCCGCCCAGCAGAAGTCGCAGACGCGGGTGCGCCGGGGTCGTGATCAGCAGGCGGCCACCTGGCTTGAGGACGCGGCGGATCTCACTCAGCCAGAGGCCGGTGTCGGCGACGTGCTCGATCACTTCGCTCGCCCAGACCAGGTCGAACTCGTTGTCGGCGAACGGCAGAGGACCGTCGAACGGGGTTAGCTTAAAACCGAATTCAGGTTCAACTTGACGCGCGCGCTGAAGGGCTGCCTCGGCCACGTCGGCACCGACCACGTTGGCGACACCGAGCTTTGCGCCGATCAGCCCGGTGAACGGCGCGGCACCGCAACCGAGGTCAAGAACACGCTGCCCGGTTCGTAGCTGCGCGCTGAGAAAGCGACTACGCCGCTGGAAATCCGGGGCAGCAAGCTTCTCCGGCAGGCGCTCCCAAAGGTCTTCGTAGTAATCCTTCAAGCCGTGCACGCTATACGCTGCGACGCGTGTGTCGATGAGCCGGCGACTGCTTGCGATCAATCCAGTGGACCATCCCGGCGGCGCGGAGACGACGTTGATGCGACTCCTATCCGGCCTCGCGGCCCACGACTGGGAGATCACCGTGACCACACCCGGACGCGGGGCGCTGTCCTCAGCGATTGAACTCGCCGGCTACAACTGGCAGCCGCTACCGCTCGGCGGGATCCTCGCGCGCCAGGGCGCACGGGCGGTTGCCTCGTTCCCGCGTGTGCGCACGCTGGCAGGCCAGGCCGACGTCGTCTACCTCAACGGCGCCGTCAGCGGACGCGCGCTACCGGCAGTGGCCGCCGCTCAGCGCACTGTCCTGCACATCCACGACATGGTTCGCCGTGTCCCGCGGATCTGGCAACTGGCAGACGTCGTACTGGCAGCCTCTGGGGCGGTGGCCGAGCGCTTGACAGGCTTGGACGCGGAGGTTGTTTACCCGCCGGTGGAACTCGACCCGCCGTCGGCTGACGCGCCGTGGGCGGCCGGTGATGGTCCAGTGGTCGGATTCGTCGGCCGGATCGAGCCCCGCAAAGGGGTGCTTGACCTTGTTCAGGCAACACCCGCGATCCGCGCGGCCATGCCCAATTCCCGTGTAGTGATCATTGGCGATGACCCCTACCGGACGACGCCCCGCTACACGCGCGAGGTGCTGGCCAGCGCCGCAGCTGAAGGGATTGAGCACGTCGGCTGGATCGACAACGCGCCCGGGGTCATGCGCCACCTTGATGTGCTCGTGTTGCCCTCCTACGAAGAGCCCGGCGGCACCGTGCTCGCTGAGGCGATGGCGGTCGGCACACCGGTTGTGGCAACCACGGTTGACGGATTGCCCGAGGTTGTGAAGGACGGCGAGGTCGGCCGGCTCGTGCGTTCAGGCGATCCCGATGCACTGGCGGCAGCCGTTGTTGAGGTGCTCGGCAAGCGGGTGGCGATGGGTGAAGCCGCAAGCCTCTGGGCGCAACAGTTCGGGATTGACAGCTACGTCGAGCGGGTCGAGCGGCTGCTGAGCGCATGAGGGTCGCGTTCGACAGCCGCGCGGGGAAGGACGACCGCGGGATCGCGCGCTACTCGCGTTGTCTGCTAGATGCGCTTGTGGCCGGCGGCCACGGCGAGGTGGTCGAGACCCACGCGCCGCGTGCAAAGGCCGTCGACGTCTACCACTCCCCCTGGATCGACGGCGCGCTGCTGCGCTCGCCGGTGCCGATGGTGGTGACCCTGCATGACCTGGTGCCGCTGAAGCGCCGCGGCGAGTATCTGCGCTCAGGGATGCGCTTCAAGCTCCGTTACCTGGCCGTACAGCGATCGACGCGGGTGATCGTCCCGACCTCAACGGTCGCTGACGACGCGATCCGTGAACTTGAGATCCCGGCCGACCGGATCTTTGTGATCGGTGAGGCGGCCGCGCCGGCGATGTCGCCGCGCTCGGCCGATCAGGTCGCCGCCGTTCGTGCGCGCTACAACCTCCCCGAGCAGTATCTGCTGTGGGTTGGGGGGTTGCGCACGCCAGACCCCCGCAAGCGGATCGCCGCGCTGACGAAGGCGGCTCGCTCGATGCCACTGGTGCTGGTTGGAGCCGCCGGGCCGTGGGCGCGTGAGCTTCCCGACGTGATCCTGACCGACCGAGTCGATGACGACGAGCTGGCGGCGATCTACACCGGAGCGCACGCCCTGGTGTTCGCGTCTGACGATGAAGGCTTCGGCTTGCCGCCCGTCGAAGCGCTGGCCTGCGGAACACCGGTTGTGGCATGTGACGTTCCGGCGGTCCGTGAGGCGCTTGGTGACCGTGCTGAGTTCTGCCCGGTCGATGATCTGGATGCCTTGATCCGCCTCGGCGAGCAGGCGATGCGGCCCGCACCCGCCGCACTCACCTTCACCTGGTCTGACGCCGCTGCCGCCACCTGGGCGGTATATGAAGATGCCCGCGATGCCCCTGCCAAATGGCGCAGCCGCGGCCACTGATCGCGTTCGACGCGCGCGACGCGTTCGCGTCGATGCCGCACGGCTCGGGCATCTACGTCCGGCGGTTGCTTGAAGCGATGCAGCGCGCATTCCCGGCCGAGCTAGAGCTGTGGCCGCTGCGGCGTGGAGTTCCCAGGCTGCCAGAGGTAGCGTTTGAGCAGGCCGTGCTGCCGCTGCGGGCGCTGTCTCGCCGCGCGGCGTTGATCCACGGCCCCGACTCGTTCCTGCCGCTGCACCGCCGCCAGCCGGGCGTCGTCACGATCCACGACCTCAGCTTTGCGGCGATCCCTGGTGACATGCCGCCTCGGACCGAGCGCAAGTACCGGACGCTGATTCCGCGGATCGTCGAATCCGCCGATCTCGTGATCTGTCCGTCGTCGTTTACCGCCAATGATCTGGAGCAGCGGTATGCGGTTCCCCGTGCGCGGATCCGGGTGATCCCTGAGGCGCCGGCGCTGCCTCTGGGGAGTGCTGCGGCGCCGGATGGCCGCTACCTGTTGGCGGCGGGCGACCTGCGGCCAAAGAAGAACCTCGCGGTGCTGGTGCAGGCTTTTGCGCGGCTGCACGCTGCGGGACTGCCGCACCGCCTGGTGCTCGCGGGCCTCGATCTCGGCGCCGGCGCTTCACTGAAGCGACTGGCCGGGAACGCCCCGGTTGAGTTGGCCGGCTTTGTTGACGATCTCGCGCTTGACGCGCTGATCCGAGGCGCTGAGGCCGTGGTCGTGCCCGGCATTTACGAGGGGTTCGGGCTGGTCGCGCTTGACGCGATGAGTCGGTCTAGGCCGACTGTGCTGGCGCGGGCCGGCGCGTTGCCGGAGACCGGCGGGGAGGGCGCAGCCTACTTTGAGCCTGACGATGTAACCGAGCTGGCGGGGGTGCTCGAGCGGTTGTTGGACTCGGACGCCGCGCGCGCGGAGCTCGCGGCCGCCGGCCGTGCCCGTGCCGAGCAGTTCAGCTGGGAGGCGACCGCCGCACAAACGATCGATGTCTACCGTGAGCTGCTGTAGATGAACACCGGGTTTGTGATCCTCTCAAGCGACGAGGCCGCCCTACTTGAGCCGGCGCTTGAGATGGCGCTGGCCGAGGGGTTCGATCAGGGCCTGGTGGTCGACAACGCATCAACTGACGGAACCGCAGCGCTTGGTGAGCGCCTCGGCCTGCCGGTGTTGTCGCTGCCCGCGCGGGTGCCGTACACGGAAGCGATGAACGCGGGCCTACATGAGCTGGCGACGACGGGGGTCGATGCGATCGCGATGTTGCAAGCCGACACGTTCGTCGCCCGGGGCTATCTCGCCGCGGGCATCGCCGCGTTTGGCGCAGATGTCCGGATCGGCTCGGTCGCGCCAAAGCTGATCCGGACCGAGGGCCCTGAGGAAGGTGCGCAGCTGCAGCTGCTTGACGCAGCCGCGATGAGCTTCGATCGCCGCCGCAAAAACTCCCTGGTCGGCCACGGTTCGCCTGCCTCCGGTTACTCCGCGGCCGGGGCGGTGTTCGGAGCTGACGGGGCGGCCGCACTCTGGCGCACGGCAGCGTTGACTGATTGTGCGGTCGACGGCAACGTGTTCGACGAGAACATGCCCGGCTGGGGCTGCGACGCCGATCTCGCCTGGCGCGCTCAGCTGTACGGCTGGCGCTGCGTCTACGAGCCGGCCGCGATCGTCCATCACATCCGCACCTATTCACCGACGACCAGGGCCGCCGCCAAGCCCGCAGACCGTCGCACCCAGTTTCGCAACCGACTGCTGATGATCGTCAAGAACGACATGCCAAGGGACCTGCTGCGGGATCTGCTGCCGTTAGCTAGCTACGAGCTGGCGGCACTTGGCTACGCGCTGCTGGTCGAACGGGAGCTGCTTGGTGGCTACCGCGAGGCCTGGGAGCGGCTGCCCGAGACGCGACGTCAGCGGCGGCTGATCCGCGCCAAACGGATCGTCCGACGGGCGCCGTTCGGCCTATTGCCGCCGTCCGGCGAGCGTCCCCAGTAGCTGCGCTGCTCGCCGGTGCGATGCGCGGGCCCGCCAGCGGTTGCGGTAGAAGCGCGTGTCGGTCCACCAGGCGCGAATCAACTCCCTGACAGTCGAAGGTCCCGGGGCGTCGGCGCCAAGGAACGCGGCGAAACCGGCGGATTCCCGACGGGCGCGGCGGTAGATGTCGAGGACCGGGTCGTGTGTGTGGTCGTGCTTGACGCGTAGCGACGGATCAAGCAGCGTCGGGCGGCCCTCAAGCGCCCAGTAGCGACCCCACTCGCGGTCCTCACAGGCCGGCAGATCCTCACGGAAGTGACGCGCGCGCCATAGTTCCGCACGGAACGCTCCTGCTGCATTCGAATACCCCCACGCCGGCCAACGGACGGCGGCGTCGGCGTCGTAGCGGACCGGATCGCTCAGCAGCGCGCCGTCCGGCCTAAAGCGCTCACCGCAGGCACATGCGATCACCGGGTCTGAGAACGCGTCAACCACACGTCCCAGCCACTCACTGTCGTCCGGGAAGGCGTGGGCCGAGAGCGCGACGACGATCGCACCAGTGGCCACCGCTGCGCCACGGTTCAAGGCGCCGGCAAAGCTGAACTCGCTGGTTGAGATCGGGACGACCAACGCCCCGTGTGCCCGCGCGACCTCGGCGCTGTCGTCGCGTGAATCGTTGTCGACCACGATCAATTGCGCAGGCGCCACGCCGTTTACCGCTTGAGCCTGGACCAGCGCCAGACAGCGCGCCAGTGAAACCGCCTCATCCCGGACCCGCACGACCACGCTGACGCCTCTGCTCTCCACCGCCTGCGGACGGTACTCGACTGTGAAATCACGCCCGCGCGTACCATCCGAGGCCGTGACCGCGAACCAGATCCTCGGCGGCTCAGCGCCGTCGGACGAGGAGCCGCGCGCTTCCTCGCGCGTTTTCGACATCGACATCGACCTAGCACGGCCCGACCAGATGCTCGGGACGATCTCACGCTGGGCAGAGCAGCAGCAAACACGCCGGGTGATGTACGTGAACGCACACGTCGTCAACCAGGCGCGGACCACGCCCGGACTGGCGGCCGCCCTGCGACGCGCCGATCTGGTCTATTGCGACGGCTACGGCGTGCGCCTCGCCGCGCGCGCACTCGGACTCCCGGTGCCCCACCGGATGACCGGTGCCGACTGGATCTGGGATCTCGCGACGCTATGCGAGCTGACCGGCCAACCGATGTACCTGCTCGGGTCCGAACCACCAATCGCCCGCGAGGCGGCTGCTCGGCTGCGTGGCTGGTACCCCCAACTTGACGTGACCGGGGCCCACCATGGGTTCTTTGAACTCGGTTCCCCGCACAACGACCGGGTGATCGACGACATCAACTCGCATCCGACCGCGATCGTGCTCGTCGGGATGGGGACCCCGAAGCAGGAACTGTGGGTCGATCACTACGCCGACCGGCTTGACGGCGCGGTCGTATGGACCGTCGGAGCGCTGTTCGACTACGTCTCAGGTCATACGCCGCGGGCGCCGCGGTGGCTGGCCGATAACGGCCTTGAGTGGATCTTCCGTCTGGCGATTGAGCCGCGGCGGATGTGGCGGCGCTATCTGCTCGGCAACCCGGTGTTCCTCAGTCGAGTGCTGCAAGAGGCGCGGCACAAGCGTCCGGCTTGACGTTCCCAGCTTTCCTCCGACGGCCGCAGTTGGCACTGGCCGCGGCCCTGCTTATCGCCCTGGCTCTGCTGTGCTGGCATTTTGACGCCCGCCCACACCACTGGGCGCTGCGCCCGATCCCGAACACGCTGCGGACATTGGTGGCGATCGCGGTGGTCTTCGGTCTCGCCGGCTTCGGGACCGTGCGCCTGTTGCTGCCAGACAAGCTCAAGCGCCACGAGCTCCTATGGGTGCTGCCGACCGGTGGTTGCGTAGCGGGACTCGAGCTGACGGTACTCGGCTTCGCCGCCGTCCCGTATGCGATCTCGCTGGCGCTCGTGCTGCTCGCCGGCTTCGCACTCAGCGCCTACGCGGTCCGCCGCAACGGGTGGCCTGAAGCCGCCGCTGTGCACCTCGCCTGGCCGGCCTATCTGGCGCTGATCATCCTGGCGATCACGCTGATTCCGATGATCTTCGTCCAGCATTACGACGCCGTCACCGGCACCGGCTCAGATGCCCACGTCGCCACCGGTGTCGCGCAGTTCCTCAAACACTCGTACCCGACCTCGGTCAACCTGAACGAGCCGATCAATCAGATGCAGCCGACCTGGCAGTCGAAGTACCCGATCTACTACGCGTTCGCTGCCGTCTCCTCTGTCTCGGCGCTTCCGACTTGGCAGGTGATGCCGATCCTGATCGGCACGATGTTCGCGCTGGCGGCGATCGGGCTGTTTCTGTTGGCGCTTGAGATGTTCTCAGCGCCGGTCGCCGTGGCGCTGCTGGCGATGGCGTTCGCGGGCCTTGACCGGATGGCGCTGCACACCCCGATGAACCCCTACTTCAACCAGACCTGGGGCTACTTCGCGATGCCGTTCGGCATGGTGCTCGGCTGGACACTTGTGCAGCCAGGCCTGAGCTCAGGCGCGCGGAAGACGACGGCCGGGCTGTTCACGATCTTCGCTTTGGTGATGGTGCTCGCATATCCCTTGGCCGCGCCGCTGCCGGCTGTGCCGCTGATAGCGCTGGCGATCGCGAACCGCCACCGCCGCAAACAGGCTGGCGAGCATGTCCTCGGGATCCGCGACCTGTACCACGGCCGGCGCAGTTTGATCTGGCTGGTGCCGCTCGCCGCGGCGCTCGCGATCCCGCTCGCCGGCGCGGTCGACAAGATCGCCCAAGCGGTCAAGGAGCTGCTGCCGGGCCAGCCGGTCAACGGCAGCTGGCGCGGTGATGTGACCCACTATTTCGCCTGGAACTGGTTCTTCTCGCTGCCGGATTCAGCTCTCGGCTACGTCCTGTTCGCGCTGATCATCGGCCTTGCCGTGGTAGCGCTGTGGCATGCGCCGCGGCCGTTGACGATCGGGCTGGGCGGCCTGCTGTTGTTCGGAATCGCGTTCGGTGTTTACCTGCGCCACCTGCAGGACGCGTTTTACTTCGAGTTCAAACTGCTGGCGTTTGTCGGCCCGCTGATCGTCTTGGTGGCGATCGTCGGTGCCTGGCGGCTGCGGCGCTACGCGGCGCCGGTCGTCGCTGTGCTGACGGTTGCGCTCGGCTTCAGCCTTGTCGACCAGCTTGATCGCACTGGCTTCCAGCTCGGTCAGCCGACAGTCGCGCTCAGCTCATGGGCCGCCGCACTCCCGCCCAACGCGTCGATCCGCCTTGACATGTACCCGCCGGACCAGATCTGGGCCTCTTACTTCCTTGATGCGCGGCCGGTCTGCTCACAGGCACCGCTGCTCGGTACCGACTACCCGCACGTACCGATTTCGATCAAGGCGGACTACATCATCACCTCGCCGCCGACCTTGGCGCGCCCGGTCGACGCGATCGGTCCCGTGCTGCGACGTAACGACGGCTATGCGCTTTATCGCGAGAGCCCAGACGTGCCGGGCCCCTCGTACTGCTCACGGCGTCGGCTGGACCGCCTCTACACGGGCCTCGGCTACTCGCAGTATTAGGCTGCGACGAGATGGAGAACAGCTTTGAGCTGAACCGCGCGAACTGGGACGAGCGAGCACCATTCCATGCCCGCTCCGAGTACTACGCCTTCGACCGCTTTGCGGCCGAGCCGGACTACATCAGTGACGTGGTTCGCTTTGACCTGCCACGACTCGGTGATCTCCACGGGTTGCGCGGACTGCACCTGCAGTGCCACATCGGTACCGACACGTTGTCGCTGCAACGGCTCGGCGCGGAGATGGTCGGGCTCGATTTCTCCGCGGCCGCGCTGGCCGAAGCGCGGCGGCTGGCAGAGATCACCAACACGGTGATCGAATACGTGCAAGCCGACGCTTACGACGCGCCGGCCGCGCTCGATGGCCGGACCTTCGATCTTGTCTTCACTGGCGTCGGCGCGATCTGCTGGCTACCGGACATCCGCCGCTGGGCTCAGGTCGTCAGTGAACTGCTCGTTCCCGGCGGCCGTCTGTTCATCCGTGAGGGCCACCCGGTGCTGTGGTCGCTCGAGGACTCACGTGACGACGATCTGCTGGTCCTCAAGTACCCCTACTTTGAGCACACCGAACCGTTCGTCGATGACGTCGACGGCACCTACGTCGACCGCGACGCCCACTTCAAACACAACGTCAACCACTCGTGGAACCACGGCCTTGGAGAAATTGTCTCGGCACTGCTTGACGCCGGCCTACAGCTGACGATGCTGGTCGAGCACGACAGCGTGCCGTGGGAGGCACTCCCAGGCCAGATGGAGCGGACCAGCGATCTCGGTGAGTGGCGGCTCGCCGACCGCCCTGAGCGGCTACCGCACAGCTACACGCTGCAGGCGATCAAGCCGGGGGGGCCGTTCGCTTCTTAGCGTCGGAACTCGTGTGTTGGGCCGCGACTGGCGGCGGGAGACCACAGTGGTCTCCCGCCGCCAGGCGTCTATCTGTTCCTTACTGGTTGGCGCACACCGCCCACGTGTAGAACGTCTCGCTGCTGCTGCCGCCGTTCAGGTACGAGCCGTACCACTCGACCGGCACCGTTCCCGTTGTTGTGTCGACGAAATATCCGTCTGAGCCGGTCGGACCGGACTGCAGTATCCGATCGGTGGTGCTGCCACCCCCGTCTGCGCCGACGCCGCCGCCGACCACGACTTCACCTGCCGGACAGGCCGCCCAGCCACCGCCAACATCTCCGGCGTCGACGCTGGTGTCGGTCCGTACGACCGTCGCTCCGTTCAGCGCACCTGCCACCTGATACTGGGTGCTTGCAGTCAGCGTGTAGCCGCCAACAACTGTGCTGGCACTGCCGCTCGCAGTGTTCTCATTGCCACCACTAACCGTGCTGTAATGGCCGCTCGCGGTGTTGGCGTAGCCACCACCGACGGTGCTGGCATAAGCGCTCGCGGTGTTGCCAACGCCACCACTGACGGTCATCCCGTAAATCGAACCAGTACCGCTGGTGCTGTTGCTAACACCACCGGAGATCGAACTGTCATCGCCGGCGGCAGTGTTCTGGTACCCGCCGCTGATCGAGGTCGCATCGGTACCTTCGGCCGTGTTCTCCTCGCCACCGGAGATCGACGCTTCGGTCCCTGACGCAGTGTCGTGCACGCCGCCACTGACCGCTGCGTAACTGCCTGAGGCAGCATTCTCGACGCCGCCACTGACGCTTTCTACTCCGCTGCTACTGCACGTGCCGTCTGGTTGGGTGGCAGTGCCAGTCAGGTTGTCGCAACCCGCCAGAATGCTTGAGAACGGGTCAAGTGCAACGTTGTACTCACCACCTGTGATCGACGCGGCGGATCCTGAAGCAGTGTTGTCCTGCCCACCCGCGACCGATGCCTGCGCACCTGACGCAGTGTTCGCATGCCCGGTCACGAACGAATCAACACCGGACGCAATGTTTGACAATCCAAACGCGGTCGCATACGCGCCACTCGCCTGGTTATTAGACCCCAACACCAGCTCGCCATAACTCGACCAACCGTTATTCGATCCGAGAATGAAGTCGTTAGACCCGGTCTGCTTGTGATTGTTCGTGTTCTCCGCATAGCCAACGATGATGTTTCCCTCACCGTTGACCGTGCCGCTCGTCTTCCCAGACCCTGAATCAACTTGCAAGTTCACGCCCGACAAAGTGATCGTTGGCTTCCCACCAACACCAGACGCGTTGAACTTGATGTACGGCAGCATTGAGATCAACGTCTGCTGATCAGTGCTGCTAGACGGCAACGCAACCGCCGTCCCCGACGTACAAGTCGTGCCCGACCCGTTCGACGTGATCGGCTGACCCGCCGTTGTCGGCACACACAAATTCACCTGCGCCGCAGACGCCGAAGCGACCGCGAACAGCGAAAAGAAAGCGCACGCGACAACACAAGCCGCGAACACACGGGTACCACGAACCATTCAAAGCCTCCCGCAAAAGCCGCCACCAAAGACGCCCATCGCCCCAGCAGCAACCAAATGCCCTAGTAGATAGAAGACCTCAACCTACGCCCCAGCCACACCCCACGCAACCCCAACACGAAACCTCCCAGCGACCGAAGATCGCGTCCTCAACGTCTGCTGCATCATCAGTCGCCGAGACTCAACGGCGGCAGCGCGAGCACATGCGCACTTGCCCCCTCTTCCTCGACAGAGATCGTTCCTTCAAGATTGATCAAGCGGTACCCGCAACCACCGGCGAACCTCACGAACTCGTCGTGGGTGTCGTGCAGCTCGCAGATGATCGCCGGCTGGTAGGCGTCGATCGTTGAGCGCATCCCTTCAAGGACAGCCAACTCAGCGCCTTCGACATCGATCTTCACAACCGTTGGCGGACGGATCGACCCGTCGGCGATCAGCTGATCGATTGACACAAGCTCGACCTCCAGCACCTTCTCGGTGTTGGGGTGCTC
>Ga0302314_10014534_pt1 | contig 13462 bp, 10 predicted proteins | sample III_Palsa_N2_3_FD_200533 | JGI IMG/M metagenome (GOLD analysis project Ga0302314, IMG submission 200533) | Peat permafrost microbial communities from Stordalen Mire near Abisko, Sweden - III_Palsa_N2_3 | ecosystem: Environmental > Terrestrial > Soil > Palsa > Peat permafrost | place: Sweden...
ATAATTGCCGGGCAGGCAACCATGGCCACGAATGCTAGAGCAACCAGAATGTCGTGCATCGCAGGCTCCTTAACAGGAATCTTGATCCAGTCCCGATCTGTGATTCGTGATCGGAATCGAATCGCAGGTAACACAGAATCCGCTTCTAAGGGTAACCACCGAAGTAATTACCAATTTACTCCTCTTGCGCGGCAATTCAATTGAAAAGTGTCTGAATGCAGGACAATTTTGTCAATGAAGGGTTGCAAGCAGCCTGACTTGAAGGCTGGATTTCCATGCCATGATTTTTGGGGTCATGAAGTTTTTATTATTTAAGTAATCGGTTCAGCGGGCCGCGTCCAGGGTGCGCGCGGCCAAATCCAGCGCCTGCGTCAGCACCGACAACTGCTGTGCCGCTCGGCCCGCGTCCTTGGCGTCAATGGCCTCGTTCACGCCGGGAATTACCACCGCCGCGTAGCCGGTGAACTCGCCGGGCGCGTAGATGGTGTGCCGGTACCAGGGACGGTTGGGCAGTCCGGCCTCGTTCACCAGCGCGGTCTCGGTTTGGCGCAATGCCTGATTCAGTTTTCCCAAATCGCCCTTTGCTGATGATTGCAGGTCATGCGCCTTTTGCGCCGCTGCCGCAAAGCGACCTGCCGCGAGTTCAACGGAAGCGAAATCCAGGCTGACTCCCGCGTCCGAGGCCTTGCGCTTGGCAGCTGCAACGTAAGACTGGATGGCCTTTGCGTAGGTCACGTAATCGTAGGGCAGCACATCGCTGTCGGCCATGCGCAGGGCCTCCAGGCCGAAAACGCGCGCCATCTGCTGCAAATAGACAAAGTGCGGGTCGGCGTTCTGCGTGTACCAGGCGTAGTCGTCGAATGTGGAGTGATATACACCATACGGGCCGCCGGAGCTGATGTCCGTCGAGGGTACGCCCACGTGCTGCAGGAAGGGAGTGAAGTCGGAGCCTGAGCCCAGGTCGCCGACGTGCGCGTCTTCAATTTCGGGTGGAGCGTTCGAGCCGCGATGCTCGTTGGCGTCGAGGTGGCCGTTCTTCCACTGGTCGTAGACTGTGGCGCCGAGCGGGCTGGGAACCGAGCGAGTGAGTTCGCGGATGAATTGCTTCAGCGACGGCACTGCGGCGGCGGAGAAATCCGGACCGGCCACGCCTACGTCCACATTGAAGTAGGCCACGGCGCGCTTGAGGGTCTCGGCGTGCTGCTCTACCCATTCGGTTGAGCCGATCAGCCCTTCTTCTTCAGCGTCCCAACTGCAAAAGACGATGGTGCGCTTGGGGCGCCATCCCTGCTTAAGCAGGACGCCGATGCCATGCACCGATTCGAGCATGGCCGCTGTCCCGCTGTTTGGATCGACAGCTCCGTACACCCACGCGTCGCGGTGATTACCGGCAATCACCCAATCGTCAGGGTACTCGGAGCCTTTCACTTTGCCGATTACGTCCCAAATGATGCGGCGCTGATAGTCCTGCTGCGAAACCAGATGAACCTTGACGCCCTCCGGCCCCAGGTGATAGCGAAACGGCAGCGCTCCTTGCCAGCCTTGCGGCACGCCCGGCCCTCTGAGCGCTTGCAAAATGGGCGACGCGTCGTGGTAGCTGATGGGGATGGAAATGATGTGCGGCTGGTTTCCTTCGGGCGAAATGCGGGCGGAGTCGGGCAGGTCGAGCGTCGAGGCTACGCCCGGCGTCTCCGGGTCGCCGGGATACTTGAACAGAAACTGCACCGAGCCGCGCTGCACGCCGGTCTCCGGACGCCACGGTCCGATGGGCCATGGATCGCCTTTGTAGTAGCCGTCGTCCTGGGGGTCGGAGTAGATCAGCACGCCTGCCGCGCCGCGCTGCTGGGCAATATACACCTTCACGCCGCGGAAATTTATCCCGTAGCGGACCAGGACAATCTTGCCGTGCAGGTCGATGTGCTGCGCGGCAAGCTGATCGAAGTCTTCAAGGCGGCCGTAGTTCGCGTAGACCACCTCGCCGGTTACATCACCCGAGCCGGATGACCCGTTGAAGGGCATTACGACTCTCGGATCGTCCTGGCCCGGATCGCCCTCCACGTGCTCGCGCGTGGGTCCGCTGATGAGCAGTTTGCCGTTCGCGTCAAAGGCCTCCATGCGCACTACCTTGGGCCAGTTCAGCAGCACACGGTAGGGGACGATCTCTGTTTCGAGTCCGGCGGCGCGAAACTTCTCGGCCACATATTCGGCTGTCTTGTGATCTTCGGGCGTGGCGGCCATGTGCGGCTCGGCGGTCAGAGTCTTCAGGTGCTGGCCGGCCAGTTTGGCGTCAGGAACGGCGAGAAACTCACTCTCGATTTTTGACTCGGCGGTGAAGTCGGTATAGCCAAAGACGGTTGCGGGGGCAGTTTGTGCGGGAACAGCAACAGGAGCCAGCGCGGAGAGCACAAGAAAGACAGGCAGAGTGCGCAGAGTCATTCGTTAATCCCTTAATGAGCTAAACGAGCTTAATGAGAATGCCCGATCCGATTTGCAAATTCAGAAGCTGGTGCCCGTATCGGAGGGTGAGGCAGCAACAATCCCACAGCTTACACTAGAGGTCAGGGAGTGGCCTTTCTGAGCGCAGGACGCGAGTTGGATGACGAAGCCCGGAACCCCCAGGGAAAGGTCTCCTTTCGTGGGGCGGAAAGCCTCGCCGTGGAAGAGGCCGATGCGGCCACGCCCGCATTCGCGGACCCGCACGATAGCCGGCTTCCGCAGATCTTCCGCGCCCTGCGCAACCCCAACTTCCGGCTCTTCTGGAGCGGCAATTTTCTTTCCAACATTGGAACCTGGATGCAGAACGTGGCCCAGGGCTGGCTGGTGCTCTCGCTCACCGGCTCCGCCTTCTGGCTGGGCGTGGTGGGGTTTGCCGGCTCCTTTCCGTTTCTCATCTTCACGCTCTTTGGCGGGGTGGTGGCCGACCGCGTGAACAAGCGCAGGCTGCTTCTGGTGACGCAGTCGATCATGATGCTGCTGGCGTTTACGCTTGCCGGGCTGGCGTATACGCACCGCATCAGCGTGTGGGGTTTGGTGTCGATCGCTTTTCTCAACGGCATGGCGATGGCGATGAATGCGCCGAGTTATCAGGCATTGGTGCCGCGCCTCGTTCCGCGAGAAGACCTCACCAACGCCATCGCCCTCAACTCCGCGCAGTTCAACATGTCGCGCATTCTGGGCCCCACACTGGGCGGCTATGCCATGGCGCTGGTGGGCGTGGCGGGCAACTTCTTTTTGAACGGCGTCAGCTTTCTGGCAGTGCTGTGGGCGCTCACGCGCATCCGCTATCCGGAGCAGGAGCCTTCGCATTATCCCGGCCTGTTCTCCAGCTTGCGCGAGGGCTTCACGTACGTGCGCGGCAACCCTCAGATGCGGGTTCTGGTTTGGATGACGGCCATCGCCAGCTTCTTCGGCATTCCCTTCATCACCTTCATCCCATACTTCGCGCGCATGGTGCTGCATTCTGACGAAACCGGACTGGGCTGGCTGATGGCGGCTTCCGGACTGGGCGCTGTGCTGGGCGCGGTTACCGTTGCCGCGCTCGGCACGGTGCGGCGTCGCGGCATCGTGGTCACAGTGGGCGGAGTCGTGTTCTTCTCCGCGATTATCTGTTTTTGCTACTCGCGCAGCTTTGTGCTTTCGCAGTGCCTGCTGCTGTTTGAGGGGTACAGCGCGATCCTGATGATCTCTTCGTTCAACGTTGCCATCCAGCATCTTTCTTCCGACCAGATGCGGGGGCGTGTGATGAGCATTTACGCCACAGGCTTTCTGGGACTGCCGCCTCTGGGATCGCTGCTGGCAGGCGAGATGTCCCGCCACATTCCCACGCCGCACGCACTGGCGGCGATGGCCGCGGTTGCGGCGAGCATCTTTGTGGGGACGTATGCTGTCTCGAAGCCGCTGCGCGAACTGGACTGAGCGAGTCGGCAGGTCAGCAAGTCAGCAGGTCAGCGAGTCACCGGACAACCCGGCATCTCGAATTGACACATAAATCAGGCCTCAAGCTGCTGGGACGGGCTGCGTGCAATGTGCGCAGCGCTTGGCGGCCAGGGGAATCTCGCTCAGGCACTCGGGGCAGGTCTTGATGGTGGAGGGAGCGTCCGGCGCAGGCTTCCTCAGCCGCGCCAGCAAGGTATTCAGCGGCAGCACCACGCAAAAATAAACCACGCTGCCTATGATGAGGAAGGAGAAGACCGCATTGAAGAAGTTGCCGACCTTGATGTGTCCGCTGCCGACGTTTAGAATCACGCCACTGAAGTCCGGCTTGCCGATCACGGCGGCGATCAGGGGGTTCAGCACATCGCCAACCAGAGAGGTGACAACCGCGCCGAACGCGCCCCCTATGATCACGGCCACAGCCAGGTCCACTACATTTCCACGCAGAATAAAGTCCCGAAAGCCCTTCAACATGTGTTCCTCCAGAGATGAATCGTGGGTAACTGCCCCCGAGTGATTGCAGGGCGAAGCTCCCAGATGTTTCGCCCCATCTTACACGGGAGAAAAGGAATGGGGCTACTGGTTGGGCGGCGTTTCAAGTGCTCTAGGGAATGGATGGTTGCGGGTCAGTTACGTGGGATAGACCCAGAAGAAGATCACCATGGCTAGAATCATCAACTCCGAGTAAAGCAGAATGAGCACGCCCGCGTGGTAGAGGCTCCACTTGCGCTCCAGACACCGTGCGGTATCCACCATTCCCCACGCGGCTGCCATAACCGGAAGAAATTGCCAGACGGAACCGTGCAGATGTTCGGCATCGGGGAACCCGGCCAGGCGCATACTCGCTGCCAGCGCGCCGATGGAGAGGAAAATGCCGCGGTGAAGCGAACGCCGGCGCAACCGGAATAAATTGGAGCGGGGAAGCGGCACACTCCTACTTTAGTCTCACTGCATTACTTCGCCGCCAACTCCATCTCGCGCAGGGACTCCGCGTAGGGAGCCCTCAGCACGCCCCGCTCGGTGAAGATGGCGGTCACATACTTTGCCGGCGTCACATCGAACGCCGGATTGCAGATGCCTACGCCGTGGGGTGTAAGTTGCTTACCGCCGTGGTGGGTCACTTCCGTTGCCGAGCGTTCTTCGATGGGGATGGCGTCGCCGGATTCAGTGGCCAGATCGATGGTGGACCACGGAGCGGCGCAGTAAAACGGAATGCCGTGTTCCCTGGCCAGAATGGCGACGTTGTAGGTGCCGATCTTGTTGGCGAAATCGCCGTTGGCGGCAATGCGGTCCGCACCCACGACGACAGCCTGGATCTTGCCCGCGCGCATGAGGCTGGCTGCCATGTTGTCGCAGATCACCGTGGTGGGAATGCCGTCGGCCATTAGTTCCCACGCGGTAAGGCGCGCACCTTGCAGAAACGGACGTGTCTCGTCCGCGTAGACGTGGATATGCTTACCTTGCTCCACCGCAGAACGAATCACGCCCAGCGCGGTTCCGTATCCGCAAGTGGCCAGCGCGCCGGCGTTGCAGTGGGTCAGCACGCCGCCTTCATCGGGCAGCAGCGTCGCGCCCAATGCGCCCATCGCCTTGCAGGCGGCAATGTCTTCTTCGTACATCGCGTCGGCTTCGGCCAGGATCTGTGCCTGAATCTCGACCAAAGGTACGCCCGACCCGGCCAGGGTCGCGAAGAGCCGCTTCATGCGGTCGATGGCCCAAAACAGATTCACCGCCGTCGGCCGCGTGCCGGCCAGGCGCGCGCAGATGCGCTCGAACTCCGGCGCGAACTCCGCGGGCGTTGCGGCTTTGGTTTGCTGTGCGCCCAGCGCGATGCCGTAAGCCGCCGAGACGCCAATGGCCGGCGCGCCGCGCACTACCATGGTGACGATAACGTCGGCCACCTGTTCATAGGTGGTTGCGAGCACATAGCTCTCCTCGAGGGGGAGCTTGGTCTGATCGATGAATCGGACGCCGTCCTGTGTCCAGGCGAGGGTGGGAATCATGCTCTTCCAGTGTAAATGAGGGACTGAGTCAGTAGGGACTGAAGGACTAGCGGCCCTGCATCTCTCGCCCGCGTGAAAACCTTTTCAATTTTCGCTGGACGTACATCCGGCCCCGTCAGTAGAGTTGTCTGGTTGCTTTTCCACGCCGCTCGAATTCTGTTTTCAGCAAACGCCTTTACTTGCGCACGCTTTTATCTGAAGGAGCCGCTCGTGTTGAACCTCACCAGAGTCGATTGGCTGATCATGCTGCTTTACTTCGTGTTTGTGCTGGGCATTGGCTTTGCCCTCAAGCGCTACATGAAGACGAGCAAGGACTTCTTCCAGGCGGGGCGCGCATTGCCCGCATGGATATGCGGCCTGGCCTTCATCAGCGCCAACCTGGGCGCGCAGGAGGTCATCGGCATGGGTGCATCCGGCGCCAAGTATGGCCTGGAGACGGCGCACTTCTACGGCATCGGCGCCATTCCGGCGATGGTGTTTGTGGGCATTTTCATGATGCCGTTCTATTACGGCTCGAAAGCGCGCTCGGTGCCGGAGTTTCTGCGCATGCGGTTCGACGAGAAGACCCGCGCGCTGAACGCCTGTTCGTTCGCGATCATGACGGTCTTCAGCTCGGGTATCTCGATGTATGCCATGGCGCGGCTGATCCAGGCGCTGCATGTTTTTGACGGGCTGTTCAACTCGATGGGATGGCCCCAGGAGGGCATCTTCACCTTCTCCATCGTGCTTTCGGCAGTCATTGTGCTGGCTTACATTTTTCTTGGCGGGCTGACCAGCGCAATCTACAACGAGGTGCTGCAGTTCTTCCTCATCATCGCCGGATTCCTTCCGCTGGTGCTGCTGGGACTGAAAAACATCGGCGGATGGAGCGGGCTGAAGGCTTCGGTTCCGCTGCAATATATGCACGAGTGGAAGGGCGTGGCCCACGCTTCCACCAACCCCATGGGCATTGAGATTATCGGCCTCGGGATGGGGCTTGGCTTTGTGCTCGGCTCGGGCTACTGGTGCACAGACTTCCTTGTGATCCAGACGGCCATGGCCTCGAAGAATATGGAATCGGCTCGGCGCGTGCCGCTGATTGCCGCCGTGCCTAAAATCTTCTTTCCCTTTCTCGTTATATTGCCAGGGCTGCTGGCCATTGGATTGCCTACGCCGCACACCACGTCAGCCGTGAGCTACGGACCGGGTGGCGCCATCATCCACCGGATCGACATCGTGCCGCAAAATGTTGAAGAAGGGCGCGGGCTGGTTCCCGCCAAAATCAACCCGGTAACGGGCAAGCCGATGTACACCGCCAGCGGTCAGCCGCTGCTGGACTACGACATGGCCACGCCCAACATGTTGCTGCATTTTTTCCCAACCGGCATTCTCGGCCTCGGTCTCACCGCGCTGCTGGCCAGCTTCATGAGCGGCATGGCAGGCAACGTCACCGCGTTCAACACTGTTTTTACCTACGACCTTTACCAGTCCTATATCCACAAAGGCGGCAGCGACCGGCATTACATGGCCGTGGGCCGATGGGCCACCGTCGGCGGCATTCTGTTGTCGATTGGCACAGCCTACGCGGCAATCAATTTCAACAACATCATGGACACGCTGCAATTGGTGTTCAGCTTTGTCAACGCTCCGCTGTTTGCGACGTTCCTGCTGGGGATGTTTTGGAAGCGGGCCACCGGGCACGGCGCTTTTGCAGGGCTCATCGCCGGCACTGCTACTGCCATGCTGCACCACGGTCTCACCTTGCCCATTGAGGCACGGCCCGGCATTCACGGGGGATGGATTACAGTGCTGCACCACTATCCCAGTGACATGGCGCAGAACTTCTGGACCGCAATTTTTGCTTTCAGCGCCAATTTCCTGGTAACGATTGTTGTGAGCCTGGCGACGAAGGCGAGACCCGAATCAGAGCTGGTGGGGCTGGTGCACTCGCTTACGCCCAAGCCGCCGCGCGCGCACAATGTGTGGTGGAAGAGCCCTGAAGCGCTGGCCGTTGCCGTGTTGCTGATGGCGGTTGCGCTGAACATTTTCTTTTATTGATTCATCGACGCGAGTTTTGTCCGTCGTAGACGCCGCAGGTCCGGAGGAGAAGCATGAGTCTCGATTTACGCATTCCGATGGGATTGATGTTCACGCTGGTGGGCGCCATTCTCGCCGCATTCGGAATCTCCACCGAAGGCTCGCCCATCTATGCCAAGAGCCTGGGCATCAACACCAATCTCTGGTGGGGCCTGGTGCTGCTGGTCTTCGGACTGTGCATGCTGCTGCTTGGCCGCCGCGGCCAGAAGCGTGCCACCAAGCTGCCGCCCGAGGCAGTAGAGCCGGGGGAAGTGCGGCGGGGACACTGAGCGGAGCGAGTCAGCGAGCCTGCGAGTCAGCGAGTCGGCGAGTCAGCGAGTCAGCGAGTCAGCGAGTCAGCGAGTCAGCGAGTCAGCGAGCGGATGCAGTGATGAGCGAGAAAGTTGGTCTACCGAAGAACACGAGAACACGGCACTTTCGTGACCTCCTTGTCTGGCAGAAGGCGATGAGTTTGGCGAGGGCAGTTTACATGGAGTCCGAGGCTCTGCCGCAGAAGGAACTGTTTGGACTTCAGTCGCAAATGCGCAGAGCTGCTGTTTGCATTCCCAGCAATATTGCGGAAGGCCACGGCAGGCTCAATGATGGCCATTTCCGCCAGTTTCTGGCAAACGCGCGCGGCTCGGTTTTTGAGCTGCAAACCCAGTTGGAACTTGCCGCTGGTTTGAAGTTGCTCGATGAGGCAAAAGTCGCCGTCTTGATGGAGCAATCAGAAGAAGTCGCACGCATGATTAACGCCTTGCTTCGCTTAATGAAGGTCTAGAAGCTAATCCACCTCAACTGCCACCGCTGACTTGCTGACTCGCTGACTTGCTGACCCGCTACTCCGTTCTCGCTGTGAACCGCATTGTCCGGTAATCGAATGTATAGCTCTTCAACTGGTCCAGAAAATCCATCCCCAGCACGCCATACACGTCGTCCAGCGCTGCTAGTCCGATGGGCTGGCTGAGCACCTGAATGTAGTGCGCTTCCACGTCGGATGGACCGACGGTGAAGGGGATAGTCTCAGCCACAAACGCCGGCTGCGGCGGCTTGTTTTGCGCGCCGGGGATCGAGAACAACTGCATCTTCTGGCCGTTGAAATCCTCTACGTGCTCGTCGTAGTAACGGGAAGTGAGATAGGTCTGCTGGCCGCTGGCGTCCACTTGAAACATGCGCTCCTGGCCGGGAGGGCCGAGCGCCAGAATCATCTGGTCTCCATCGAGGAAAAAGCTGGCGCCGGGCATGGGCGGATCTTCTTTTTCGCTTGCCAACGGTGGCTTGAACGGGCGCACTTCGACGGTGGCGTCAGACGTGATGGTCAGGCTACCCAGCGCGGAGAGCGCCGCGTACCCCAGCACACCTTCCACCTGGTAGCGCGACCGCGGAAAGGCGTAGTCCGCATCTTCAAACACAAACGCGGTCATATTGCGAAACGTGATGCGTCCGCCGATGGTGAAGCGCGGAATCACCGTCATGTGCATCTGTATGGGCCGGCCGGTGAGCGTACGCACGGTGGCGAATTCGTCAGAGACTTTGAGGCCGGCTTCCTTGGCTTCAGAGCGCGAGATGAGGTTGAAGGGCGCGGTGGGGTCCATCATCCAGCTATGCGGGCGCGCGTCCACGTAGACGGGAAGTTCGGTCAGCCCCAGCGGGTTGCGAGTGATCTGCAACAGGAAAGGCTCATAGGGCTCGACCGTCATGGGCGGATTGGCGGCAGCCAGCGGGGCGAGCTTCAGGGGCAGCTCGATCTCGTTCTGTTCATCGAGGCTCAGGTGGCCTTGCATGCGGTCTTCCAGCGTCTGATAGGCTTTGGCTGCCTTGGCCATGTCGCCTGAGCGCAGGTAATCCTCGGCCAGCGTTTTCCGCAGGAGCTTTTCCTGCTCGGGGTTGCCGCTGGCGGAGATCTTGTCGACCAGAGGCGCAAGCAACTCGATGGAAGCCTTGGCATCGTTATCCCGATTGGCGAGGATTCCGCGATAGAACTGCGCCTGCTCGGGCGGCATCTGGCCCAGTTGCGCCTCGATGCGGAAGAACTGGTGATCGGTGAGCAGAGCTTCAAGGCGCGCCTCGGAATCAAGGCCGCTGTTGACGCCGGTGTGCACTTGTTCGCTCTGACCTGCGGGCTGCTGAGCGTCGGGCGGCTGCTGTGCAGGCAAGCTCAGGACGACCAGCGCACAGACGGCCACGCCGCTCCATCGCCGCCAATTTTTTGCTACCAATCTGCCCGGATGCGCCATGCAGTACGAAGGTAACAGACTTCCGTCTGTTGAAAACTGGGCCTCGCGTTTGCGCCCCCATAGCCGCCGCCCCGTACCTGGAACGCGACCCAGGCCCGCTTGCCGGATCCGCGCAAAACCGGCTTTCAGCCCTCGAAACCGGCGATTCTCGTCTTTTCTGCCCAGCCCGCAAATGATTCAATCTGGGAATCTTATCTGCAATTCACCGCGCCTTGAGACTTTCCTGATACGTGCGCCGGTAAACTTGAGGTAGATGAAGCGAAGAACCATCGAACATTACGAGATTCTCCGCCGCCTGGGCGCCGGCGGCAGCGGCGTTGTCTACCTGGCCAACGATGCGCTGCTGCAGCGGCCCGTGGTGCTCAAGATTCTGCGCACCGGGCAGCTCTCGGCGGAGCAGATGCGAACTACTGTGCTTCGCGAGGCGCGGCTGGCCTCGGCCATTGAGCATCCCAACGTGTGCGCAATCTATGAGGTAGGCGAGAGCGGCAATGAGGGCTTCATTGTGATGCAGTACGTGCCGGGGCAGTCGCTTGACCGGCTCATTGCCCGCGGCCCGGCAAGTTTGCAACTGGTGCTTTCAGTCGGAATACAGATTGCCGATGGGCTGCAGGCGGCGCACGCGCTCGGCATCTTTCATCGCGACCTGAAGCCGCAGAACGTGATGCTCACCGACGGCGGCCTGGTGAAGATTCTCGACTTCGGCCTGGCTCGCCGTCTGCCTCCGGGGGATGCGAGTTTCGACCCTTCCAAGCCTGGCTTGGCTAAGGACGCATCCGTCGCCGCCACCTACACGGCGCGCGGAGGCACCATTCGCTACATGGCGCCGGAGCAGTTCGTGACCGGCCAATCCAGCGTGCAGAGCGACGTGTGGGCGCTGGGTGTGATTCTCTATGAGCTCACCAGCGGACGCCATCCCTTTGCGCGTCCCGATGCAGAGGATTTTCAGGCCATCCGCGGCATTCAGTTTTCTGAGCCGGAGGACCTGAGCCGCATCGTTCCCGGAATCTCGCCTGAGTTGAAGAGCGTGATTTCGAGTTGCCTGGAAAAGAACCCCAGCGCGCGCTACGCCTCTGCTGCCGAGGTGCGCGAGGCGCTCAAGACCATCATGAAGGCGCTGCAGATTGAGACTGGCATCATTCCGGGCGATGCCGCCGCCAACCTGCCCACCACCGGCCCCGAAGCGGAGAAGCGCAACACGGGCTTTCTTTCCATGCTGGCCGAGCGATTTCGCGAGTCGGCGGTCGACCGCGCTCCGCAGAACTCCCTGGTCGTGCTGCCGTTTACGAATCTGGGCGCAACGGAAGTGGCTCCGCTTTACGGATTCGCACTGGCAGACGCCATCGCGGCCCGTCTGGCGCGCATTCCGGCGCTTGTGGTCCGGCCATCGAGCACGCTGATGCCGCTGCCCATTGCGCAGATGGATCCGCTCTCCGTCGGCCAGAAGCTGCTGGTCTCGTTTGTGCTGGCGGGGAATTTTCTTCGCTCCGATGAAGGCTTCGATTTGAACTGGCAATTGCTTGACGTGGCTTCGCAGAGCGTGCGCTCCGGCGGAGCCATCCGCGTGGCGTCGCTCGACCTGATCGCAGTGCAAACTGAAATCTCCAACGAGGTGTTCGCCGCGTTGCATGGCCTCTCCGCGGGCGACCAGATTGACGCGCATCGCACGGGCTCGCGCGGCGCGTTTAATGGGGCGAGCGGGGCAAATGGATCACTGCCCGGCCCGGTCAGCGAGGAGTATCTGCAGGCCCGCGCTCTGCTCAGCTCGTTCATGGTGCGCACCGGCTCGCGTGGCGATCTCGACCGAGCCCACGCGCTGTTCGTCAGCGTCACCGCCACCGATCCCGAGTTTGCCGCGGGCTGGTGCGGGCTGGGTATTGCAGAACTGCAATACGTGCGCCACGGCTTTGGCGGGCAGATTCACGTGATGCACGCGCGACGCGCTTTCGACGAGGCGCTCAAGCTCGACGCTGCCTCGACGGAGGCTAATCTCTATCGCATTTATATGCTGCTCTCGCGCGGCGAAAAAGAGTCGGCGCGGCACGGCATCGCCAACCTGCTTGCAGGCGCAGCCAACGACTGGAACGTGCACATGGTTGCCGGCATTGCACTGCGCGGCGACGGCATGTACGACGAAGCGCTGCATCAGTTCAGCCGCGCGCTCAAGCTCAACCCCGGCTCTGCGCCGATTCTTTATAACCATCGCGCTCGCGTTTATCACTACCAGAATCAGATCGAACTGGCCGGCGACGAGCTGGAAAAAGGGCTGGCTCTCGAGCCGCGCCATCCACTGCTGCGCACTTCGGCCGGCTACCAGGAGATGCGTCTGGGCAATCTCGCCAAGGCCATTGAGATTCTCGAAGGCGTGATTCGCGACGATGACTCTCTGCGCATTGCCGTGCCCACGCTGGCGTTGTGCTATGTGCAGGCCGGCGATCGCGAGCGCGCCGCCGCGCTGCTCAAAGACGATACCCTGGCCGCCGCCGAGGCTGACAGTGAGATGGCCTATCGCCTTGCTACTTACTTTGCCGTCGACGGCGACGCCAGCGAAGCGCTGCACTGGCTGCGCCGCGCGATTTATCTGGGCAATGAAAACTATCCGTGGTTCCAGAAGAACCCTGCGTGGAACAATCTGCGCACTAATGCGGATTTCGGGCGTTTGCTGGAAGACCTGAAGCGCGGGTATAGGAAAAACCAGAAGACGTGGAAGCGGCTGCTGGAGCAGGTGCCGCGGGACGGCGAGTAGGACCGGAATCGGACAAGAAAGCATCCCTCAGGGGCTAAAGCCCCGCCGATTTTAGGGCACATATGGCACGACTGAAGTCGTGCCCTGACACTTCTTGCCTCTGCCGATCAGTTTTTCCGCGAGCTCTGAAGCCCAACAGATTCTCGGCTCTTTGCGGCACGACTGAAGTCGTGCCCTTTCAAAACAGTTTCGAGAGAAACACCTTGTGGATGTGTCGTTAGAGCGGGCCGATGAGAAATTCGGGTTGGTTGTCGCGTCGTTTGTTGCACAGTTCCACAGGCGATTGCGTTGTTTTCGGTTGCGGTGGTGTTGAATGTAAGTGCTTGTTGTAGTGCAGGTTGTTTTTGGCGATTCTGCTTTGCGGGAGAAATTTGCGCGGATTTTTTATTTCGCGGAATCGGCTTGAGGAGGTCGACGAGGGCCTGATCTTCCGGAGCGGGATGGATGCCCATGACCGCCAGGTCATAGACGGCTATGGCATGGATGGC
>Ga0302314_10014535_pt1 | contig 13461 bp, 7 predicted proteins | sample III_Palsa_N2_3_FD_200533 | JGI IMG/M metagenome (GOLD analysis project Ga0302314, IMG submission 200533) | Peat permafrost microbial communities from Stordalen Mire near Abisko, Sweden - III_Palsa_N2_3 | ecosystem: Environmental > Terrestrial > Soil > Palsa > Peat permafrost | place: Sweden...
GTCTTCCGGCGCGGACGGACCCGTCCGGCGCCGAGTACGCCGACTGGCTGATCGCCATCTTTGACCGCTGGCAGGCCGACGGGCGCCCGGTCGGGATCAGGACGTTCGACTCGATCATAGCGATGCTAGCGGGCGGCCAGAGCAGCACTGAGGCGCTCGGGCTGGCACCGGTCCGGATGGTCGTTATAGAGACCGATGGCACGTACGAGCAGGCCGACTCGCTCAAGGTGGCATACGAGGGCGCGCCCGCCACCGGCCTCAACGTCTTCGGACATTCCGTCGACGCCGTCACCGACCATCCCGGCCTAGCCGCACGCCGGCGCGGACTCGAGGGGCTGTGCGACACCTGCAGGCACTGCCCAGTCGTCAACGTCTGCGGCGGCGGCATGTACGCTCATCGCTACAGCTCCGCCTCTGCATTCGATAATCCATCTGTTTACTGCGGTGACCTGTTCAAGCTGATCGAGCACGTCAGGGCCGCGCTGCCGCCCGCGGCGGCGGCCGGGCGGAACCCCAACCACACGATCAGCGGCAGTGTGCTCGACCAGCTCGCAGCCGGCCTGGGCGGCGCTGAGGCCATCAGGCAGCTCACCCAGGCCCAGCGGTCTCTGCGGCGCGCCCTGCTCACCGCCGTATACCACGAAGGGACCGGCACATCGGCCGTGCCGGCGGCGGTCAGGGACACGATGGAGACGGCCTGGCTGGTGCTCGCAAGGTCCGACAGCGGTTGCCGGGACGCGCTGGACACCGTGCTAGGACACCCATACCTGCGTGCGTGGGCGGTGCGCTGTCTCGACCGGCTCAGATCATCAGACCATTCCGACGGCCGCGCTCCGGCCCGCTACGGCGTGGCGGCCCTCGCGGCCGATCTCGGCCACCTCGGGTCGATCGCGGCGGTGGTCGCGATCAGGGGAGGGGTCACCGCGCAGGTGACCGTGCCGATGGTCGACGGGGCGGTGCACCTGCCCGGACTTGGTCGGCTGGTGATCAAGTCGGCCAAGGGCGTGCCACCCGATACCACGATGTCGTGGGCGTTCCTCGAGACGGATGCGGACTGGCTGCGGGTGCGTGTCGGAGCCGACGCCCTGCGACTGCCACGGCCGAGCCTGCTGGCCGACGAGTCCGGCCAGGCGGGGCCCGGCGTGCCCGCCCGCGCTCCCGCAAGCGCGGTCCGCGGTTTGAGCGCCACCTGGGAGTTGGTCCGCGAGCTGACGGCGCCCGGCATCCGGGTCGCGTGCGAAGACACGGACCCGTACCGCGGCGACCATCAGTCGCCCGCCGCGCCCCGGCTGACCGCTGAGGAGTTCGCCCGGTGGCAGCGCGACTTCGCGCTTGCCTGGCAGCAGATCCAGTCCCACCACGCTGCCTACGCTCCGGCGCTCGCGGCCGGCCTGGCCGCGCTGACGCCGATGCCGGCCGGAGCGACGGCACCGGCTGTCCGGCAGGCCTTCGGTGTCATCGAAACGGCGATGCCCGGCGCGCCGACGACCCTCGCGCTAGCGCTGATCAGGGAATTCCAGCACGTGAAGCTCGCCGCTGTGCTTGAGCTATTCGACCTCCACGAGCGGGCGGACCACCGGTCCTATCGAGTGCCATCGCAGGCAGAGCTTGCACCGATTGAGTCGCTGCTGCAGGGCGCATACGCGAATCTGGCGGTCACCGAGTTCTGGCGGGCCCGCGCTGAGCTGGACGAGCCCGACGCCGCGGAGGCCCGGCAACGGTACGCGCGCCATCGTGCGGACGCCGTGGACGCGATCGGCACGCTGACGGGCTCGGGCTCGCTGTCCCCCCTGGGCGCTCGATTTGTCGAAGGCATGGGGGCCGCGATATCCGAGCGGAGCAACCCTCTTCCCATTAGCTAAGCGAGGGCGCAAATCCCCTCCTGAAGTGGCATCGGCATTCTCGGCCTGGCAGCGCTGCGGGGTTAGTGCGCCGCCCTCTGGCAGCGGCGGCGAATCTTCGCTACCGTCGATACAGGCAGGGCACCGGCAGGTATAGACGCCGCTGCCCGGGAAGGACGTCCATGCCCGCTGGCGAACGACGCGTCCTGGACGGGGTGAGCCAGGACGTTCGTCCGTATTTCTTCCTCAGCTACGCACGGACGCCCAAGCGTGATCCCGCCGACCGGGATAATCCCGACCGCTGGGTGCATAAACTCTATAAAGACCTGTGCGACGCCATCCTGCAAATGACCGACGTACAGCCTGCAGAAGCAGGCTTCATGGACGTTGAAAACAAGGTCGGCGCAGAGTGGTCGCCAGCGCTCATAGACGCCATTAAGAATTGCCGGGTGTTCGTACCGCTCTATTCGCGACGGTACTTCGAGAGTGCCAACTGCGGCCGCGAGTGGTTCGCCTTCGCCCGGCGCGAGGTCACCCACCGGGCGCGCGGCGGCGAGCGGGTGGACGCGATCGTGCCCGCCCTGTGGACGCGGCTTGACCGCCAGCAGATCCCTGCGATCGCTCAAACGTTCCAGTACAGCCACCCGGACCTCGGTGAACGCTACTGTGCGGACGGCTTCTACGGGCTCATCAAGCTGCGGAACTTCCATGCCGACTACCAGCGCGCGGTGCACCGTCTGGCGGAGCGCATCATCGAGGTCGGAGACAAGAGCGTCGCGCACGGGGACGACGACGTGCAGAGCATGGAGCGAAAGGATTTCGAATCGCTCGCCAGCGCGTTCGGGCCGACGAGCGCCCGGCGCACGACCAGCGGGCGCCTGCAGATAACAGTGCTCGCGCACGATACCTCTACCCTTCCCCAGGGGCGGGCAAGGGACTATTACGGTGTCACGCCGAGATCCTGGTCGCCCTATCAGCCGAACTATCCGCAGCCGGTCGCCGAATACGCGGTCGAGCTGGCCAAGAATTGCCTGGGCTGTGACCCGCTCATCGATTCATTCGATGCGGATGCGCTGGATAATGACGGAAGTGAACCCCCTCCGTCACCGGGAATATGCTTGGTTGACGCCTGGGTCGTCATGTCCGATGCTCATCACGAGAGGTTGCGTCGGCTCAATGAGCTGGCAGTTCCGTGGTTGAGCGTGATGATCCCGTGGAATAGCGATGATCAAGGACTTGCCGCCGAGACGGATGTGCTCCGCGTGAAACTAGAGGAGTATCTGGGCTTGAAACTATCCGGTGTTCCCCGGCGTTGCCGTATGGCAGCAGATGGAATACCGACAATTCAGGACCTGGCCCAGGTCCTCCCAGAGATGGCAATGACCATGCTTAAGCGGTACCACAAGGATGCTCCCGCGCCGCCCGACGTAGGCCCGGTCACGCTGCGGCCGCGACTGCGGTAGGCCGAGGAAAGAGCCCTGGAGGCTTACAGTGAGTGCGTCGCGCAACGGCCAAGTCGTCACGTTCTACTCCTATAAAGGAGGCACCGGCCGGACGATGGCCCTGGCCAACGTGGCCTGGATCATCGCCGCAAGCGGCAGGCGGGTGCTGGTCGTCGACTGGGACCTAGAGTCGCCTGGTCTGCACAAGTTCTTCCTTCCGTTCCTCGACGAGTCGACCATAAGCGCCACCCCCGGCGTGATCGAGATCATCAACGACTACGCAACCGCCTCCCTCGACCTTTCGCCGCGCCCCGATGACTGGTACCTGGAATACGCGCGCGTCGACCGCCACGCTGTGTCCCTGGAGTGGGCGTTCCCCGGCGAGGGGAAGCTCGACCTCCTCTCCGCCGGGCGACAGAATCGCGACTACTCCGCTGCCGTCGGCTCTCTCGACTGGGACAACTTCTACGAGCGGCTCGGCGGCGGCCGCTTCTTTCGGGCGATGCGTGCGGACATGAAGCGGAACTACGACTACGTGCTGATCGACAGCCGCACAGGGCTCTCGGACGTGGCGGACATCTGCACGATCGAACTGCCAGATGTCCTCACGGTGTGCTTCACACTCAGCAACCAGAGCATCGAAGGGGCGGCAAGGGTCGCCCACCAGATCAGCAATAGATACCGGGACAGGAACATCAGGGTTCTGCCGGTGCCGATGCGCATCGAGGACGGCGAGAAGGAAAAGCTGGACGTGGGGCGCACGATGGCGCGCCGCGGCTTCGAGGGATTCCCGCAGGGAATGCCGCAGGAGGATCGGATCACGTACTGGTCCGCCGTCGAGGTCCCCTACAAGCCGTTCTACGCGTTCGAGGAGATCCTGGCGACCTTTGGCGACGCCCCCGCGTCGCCTTCTTCGCTGCTGGCCTCGTTCGAGCGGATCACCAGCGCGGTGACCGCCGGCAGCGTGACCGCGATGCGGCCGATACCGGACGAGTTGCGCCTTCAGTACAAGGAGGCGTTCGCCCGGCGGCCCCCCGCCGCACTCACCCAGGTGTACTTGAGTTACGCGCCGGGCGACCGCATGTGGGCGGACTGGATCGAGGCCGTCCTCACCGGCGTCGGCTTCCGGGTAATGCCGAGATCCACGGTCTCACCGCTAAGCGCGGCCCTTGAGGCCGAGGAATCCTTCGCCGGCTCGCCGAGAGTCATCGCCGTGCTCTCGACCTCGTATATGCAGTCCGCGGCGGCCGCATCCCTCTGGCAGGCGCTATCGGCGGCGGATGCGGCCGGAATCAGACGGCAGGTCGTCCCCGTCCGGGTCGCGGACGTGCGGATCACCGACTCGTTCAGTGAGCACGCCATCATCGACCTCGCGCGGATGGACGCCGCGCAGGCGACGGCGCGACTGCTATGGGCCTTCGACCGGCCAGCGGGGACAGGGACCGGACAGGCCGAGGGCCCTCGCTTCCCCGGCGCGGTGCCGCGGATTTGGAACGTCCCAGCCAGGAATGCCGACTTCACCGGCCGGGCGGCAACGCTCGAACTGCTGCGCGATAAGCTCTCCGGCAGCGGCGCCGTAGTTGCCCCCCAGGCGCTGTACGGGCTGGGCGGCGTGGGCAAGACACAGCTTGCGCTCGAGTACGCGCACCGCTTCATGGCCGACTACGACCTGGTCTGGTGGGTTCCGTCCGAGCGGTCGGAGGAGATCAGCCAGTCGCTGGCCGACCTGGCGAGAAAGATGGAGCTGCGCGTCGGGGACAACGTGGCCGAGGCGGCGGAGGCGGCACTCGAGGAACTGCGCCGCGATACCACTCCGCGCTGGCTGCTCATCTTCAACAACGGCGATAACCCCGAGAAACTCGAGGCGTACCTGCCGATGGGGAGCGGGCATGTCATCATCACCTCGCGCAACCAGTCCTGGACGAACAGCGCTGACCTGATCGAGATGGACGTCTTCTCGCGCGAAGAGAGCGTCTCGCACCTGCTGCGCCATGTCCCGAACCTCGACCAGGGCGACGCCGACCGGGTGGCGGAGTCGCTCGGCGACCTGCCGCTGGCGATAGAGCAGGCAAGCGCGTGGCTTGAGCAGACCGGGATGCCCGCGCGGGCCTACGTGGAAGAGCTGTCGACCCAGGCCACCCGCGTCCTTGCCCTGAACCAGCCGTCGGACTACCCAACGACGGTGGTGACGACCTGGAACATGTCCATCGACCGACTGCGGGACCGGTCGCCCGCCGCCGTCCGGCTGTTGCAGATCCTCGCGTTCTGCTCACCCGGTCGGATCTCCATGAACCTGCTCTACAGCGATGAGGCGATTCAGTCGCTGCTGCCCTATGACTCGGCGCTCAGCGAACGGCTCATGCTCGGCCGGATCATCCGCGACTCCAGCCGGTTCGCCCTCGTCAAGGTCGATCAGGGCAGCAACTCTCTGCAGATCCACCGGCTCCTCCAGGCCGTCATTCGCTCCCAGATGACCGATGAGGAGCAAGTCGACGCCCGGCACCAGTTGCACACGATCCTGGTCGGCGCCCGGCCGCAGCAGGGCGAGACCGACGACCCGTCGAACTGGTTGACTTATGAGGACATCTGGCCGCATCTCGGCCCGTCGTTCGCCGAGGAATGCGACGACACGCGGACCAGGCAGCTGCTCATCGACTGGGTGCGCTACCAGTGGAAGATGGGCGAGTTCGCGGCCTGCCTCACCCTCGCCCACCGACTCGAGGCCCTCTGGACGCGGGAGCTCGGCTCGGACGACCAGCAGACCCTGTACCTGCGGTTCCAGATCGCGAACGTGCTGCGCTCGCAGGGCAGATACCGAGATGCGCGCGATCTCGACCTGGCCGTTCTCGAGCGGCAGCGCGCGGTGCTCGGCGTCGACCATCCGCACGCGCTGATGACGGCGGGCAGCCTCGCCGCCGACTTCAAGGCGCTGGGCGACTTCCGGCAGGCGCTGATCTCCGATCAGCACACCTACGCCAGCTTCAAGGACCAGTTCGGCGAGGATTATCCGCGCACGCTGGTGGCGGCACACAATTTGGCGATCTCGTACCGGCTGGTCGGCGACTACTCAGCCGCACGCCGCCTTCACGAAGAGACACTCAGCAGGCGCCGCGTTGTGCTGCCTGCTGATCACCCGTACACCCTCGGCACGGCGGCGGACCTGGCGCTCGACATGAGAGCCGAGGGCGCGTTCCGGGAGTCTGTCGACCTGCTGCGAGTGACGTGGGAGAAGTACCGCGAGGTGTTCGACGATGACATGATCGAGCCGCTCAGCACCGCCATCAGCCTCGCGGTCTCGCTCCGCAGGGCCGGCGATCAGGCCGAGGCGTTGAAGCTGGCACAGGACACCTACAACCAGTACAAGGGCCGTTACGGCAGCGAGTCGCCCGAGGCGCAGATCATCGCGCTGGACCTGGCCTGCGGTTATGCGGCCGTCGGCGATTTCCGGCGGGCGCTTGACCTCGCGACCGACGTCAGGGCTGCGCTGCAGGCGACGCTTGGCCCCGATCATCCGAACACGCTGGTCGCCGTCAGCAACCTCGCGTGCTACCTGCGCTCCTCGGGCCGGTTCGCCGACGCTCTCAGGGACGCCCAGGATGCCACCGAGCGGATGCGGCAGACGCTGGGCGAGGATCACCCGCTGACCCTTGCCGCCGCGATCAACCTGTCCAACTGCCTGGGCGACGCGCAGAACCTCGAGGCGGCGGAGACACTACAGCGCAGCACAGTAGCGAAGCTCACCGGGGTGCTCGGCGCCGAGCACCCCGACACCCAGCTCTGTCAGGCGAACCTCAGCGTCACCTTGCGCACGGAAGGCCGGTTCGAAGAGGCCCAAGAACTCGCGACGGCTGTCCTGGCGGGCCTCGAGCGGGTGCTCGGCAAGAATCATCCCGATATCGTCCAGCTGCGCGCGGGCCAGCGGCTCAACTGCGACCTGGAGCCGCAGAACTACTGAAGCGGCCTCGCCCGCGCGCATGGCGTACGCGCACTCTTACCGGACGTCGGGCCCGCGCGGCTACAGCGTGCTTGAGACCTTCCAGCCCACCCGGCCGCGCCGCGAGCGCTCGCTCGGCCGCCTCGGCAACCACGAGGCGGCCGCCGCGGGGTCAGCCAGCCGGGGAGAAATGGTGGGCGGTTAGGGCGGAGCCAGGGACCGTTCGGGATAAAGGATTTGAAAACCATCATCTCGAACGGGCCCTGGTTTCACCCGTCACGCCACCGATGAGGCCCACAGCGCGGCAGGCCCAAGGCGGGTGGCCGGGTCGTACCGCAGCGGGGCGTAGCCGGTGTAGTTCTCGGCCAGCATGGTGGCGGCCGCGCGGGAGGTCACCAGGTTGCGGAGCTGGGCGAGCTGCAGGGCGGACTCGAACTCGTCCTGCCCCGGGACCACGTGCAGCATCGTCGTCATCCAGCAGGCCAGGTGGGTGGCCCGCCACACCCGCTCCAGGCAGTGCTCGGAGTACGCGTCGGCCAGCTCCGACCGGCCGTCGCGGACCAGCCGGACCAGCGCGGTGGCGAGCGCGGCGACGTCGGCGACGGCCAGGTTGAGGCCCTTGGCGCCGGTCGGCGGCACGATGTGGGCCGCGTCGCCGGCCAGGAACAGCCGCCGGTACCGCATCGGCGCGGCGACGAAGGAGCGCATCGGGGTGATGCTCTTCTCCAGGATCGGGCCGTCGGCCAGCTCCCAGCCCGGAACCGCCATCCGGTGCCTGAGCTCAGCCCAGATCCGGTCATCGGGCCAGCGCTCGATGTCCTCGTCCGCAGGCACCTGGAGGTAGAGACGGCCGATCTCCGGCGTGCGCATGCTGTGCAGCGCGAAGCCGTTCTGGTGGCGGCAGTAGATGACCTCGTCGGTCGACGGCGGCGCCTGCGCGAGGATGCCGAGCCAGCCGTAGGGATACGTGCGCTCGGTCGCCGTCAGGAGGCTGCGGCTCGGGATGGAGCGGCGGGTGATCCCGTGGAAGCCGTCGCAGCCGGCGATGGCGTCGCACTCGACCTCGTGCCGCTGCCCGGCCTCGTCGGTGTAGCTGAGCATCGGGCGGTCCGAGTCGAGCTCGCTCACCCCGGTCTCGGTGACGTTGAACTCCAGCTCGGCGTCGTCGGCGACGCGGGCCGCGATCAGGTCCTTGACGATCTCGGTCTGCGCGTAGATGGTGACCCAGCGGCCTCCCGTGAGCTCACGGAAGTTCACGTGGTGCCGTTCGCCGTCGAACTGAAGGTAGATGCCGTCGTGCTCGAGCCCCTCCGCGTCCAGCCTGCGCCCGAGGCCGACCTCGCGCAGCAGTTCCACGGTGGTGGACTCGAGCATCCCGGCACGCTGCCGCGCCTCGCAGTAGGAGCGGCTCCGGCTCTCGACCACGACGGAGTCGATTCCGGCCAGGGCGAGCAGGTGGGACAGGAGCAGGCCGGCCGGTCCCGCGCCGACGATGCCGACTTGGGTTCGCTGCCTGATGGTCATAGGGGCACCGTCCATCGTTACATTTTGTGTTCGGCCCTAATCCAAGGGTAACGATACTGAGAGTTGCCCACAAGTACCGAAATGTAATCGAATGACAGGAAAGCGGCCCGGGGGACCGCACCCCGCCCCCGGGCCGCCGCTTTCGGTCCCGCTAGTGCAGCAGGTCCAGGGTGTTGGTGGCGTCGTCGACGAAGTAGACGCCGTCGCCGCGCGGCGCGACCGCGAGGCCGAACAGCGCCCCGGCGCCGGCCGGGGAACCGGACTTGTCCAGCTGCCTGACGGCGACCTGGCGGCCGTTCGGCTTGACCTCCACCAGGTTGCCGTTGAGGGAGTTGGCCGCGAGGACATCGCCGTTCGGCGCGATGGCCACGCCCAGCGGGCCCTGCAGCGCGCCGTTCCTGCTGACGGTCAGGCCGGTTCCCGCGCTGCCGGCCCGCAGCAGCGCGTCCGGCAGGGCGGCGATCCTGTTGTCGAGGGTGTCGGCCACGAACAGCGTCCCGTTGCGGCCGAGGCCGACCCCGGTCGGGCCGATGACGAGGGCGGAAGAATTGGTCTGCTCGGGGAACCCGGAGCCGATCGTGGTGTCCGCGACCAGCCTCGGCAGCCCGCGGGCAGGGGTGGTCACGATCAGCCGCAGCACGGTGCCGCGGTGGACCGTCTTGCCGTTGGCGGCGACAGTGCCGTTGAGCACGTTGGTGACAAACAGCGCGGAGACCCATCGGCCGCCGTCCGCCGTCATGTCCCAGGGTCCGTTGATACCGTGGCCATGGAATGTCTCCACCACGCGACCGTCGCTGTTGAGCACCAGCAGGCAGCCGGCCTTGGCGGTAGCCGGGTTCCCGCCCGCGGTGGGCAGGCTGCCGACGATCACCCAGTCATTGCCGAGGATCGCCAGCGCCGTGGTGAGGCCGACCCCGCCCGGGCACGCCCCGGGCAGGTGCGCCGGGCTGATCTGGGCGAACACGCGCGCGGAGTGGTCCGGTGCCACCTCGACGATCGTGGTGCCGGTCCCCTGGGCGTTCGCCTTGTCGTTGAAGTTGCTCACCAGGACATCGCCCTGGTGCAGCCGGTCCTTGCTCCGGGTGACCACCGCGACGCCGTAGGGGTTGACGTCCCCGTTCTTCGGAACCGTCGAGCCGACCGTCGTGATGGCCGTCAAGCCGCCCGCGAACGAGGAGTTCGTGCTCGCCCCCGCCGCCGGGGCGACCGCCACCCCGGCTGCCAGCAAGGCGCCCACCGCCCCTGCGGTCGCCGCCAGCGTCACTCGATGTCTCGACCACATGGCCCTGCACTCCTCCGCGGTGTTCGGAGATTCCTGGGTTACCGCTACCAGGACTACGAGTGCGGTGGCCGATTGGATTTAATTCCCGGCAGTCAGAATTTCCCCGGATCGTAATCACTCGAAAATGGACGTGTCGCCTGCCCCGCGCCGCACGATCTCCGGCTCCTCCCCGGAGAAGTCGATCACCGTCGTGGGCTCGGTGCCGCAGTCGCCCGAGTCGATGACCGCGTCGAGCGCCTGGCCCAGCTGCTCGTTGATCTCCCAGCCCTGGGTCATCGGCTCCTCCTCGCCCGGCAGCAGCAGGGTGCTGGAGACGAGCGGCTCGCCGAGCTCGGCCAGCAGCGCCTGGGTCGCCACGTGGCGGGGGATGCGCACCCCGACGGTCTTCTTCCCCGGGTGCTGGAGCCGGCGCGGCACCTCCTTGGTGGCGGGCAGTATGAACGTATAGCTGCCGGGGGTGGCCGCCTTGATGGCGCGGAATACCCGGTTGGGAACCTGCGCGAACTGACCCAGCTGGGCGAAGTCCCGGCACATCAGCGTCAGGTGGTGCCGGTCGTCGAGCTGGCGGATCGACCTGATCCTGGCGATGCCGTCAGTGTTGCCGAGCTGGCAGCCGAGCGCGTAGCAGGAATCGGTGGGGTAGGCGATCACGCCGTTGGCGCGGACAATCTCGGCGATCGCGGTGATCAGCCGCGGCTGCGGGTTGTCCGGGTGAATGTCGAAGTAACGGGCCATGTGACGAGCGTAGTCGCGGGAGCACGGATGGGGCGGGGCAAGACCGAGCTCTCCCCGGGTCAGCTCGCTTGCGTGGCGTAGACGACCGTGTTGCTGAGGTACGACCTGGTGCTGTAGTCGAAGGTCCCGCCGCAGGTGATGAGCCGCAGTTCCGGGTCAGGGACCGGGCCGTAGACGGCGGTGGTGGGGAAGGAGTCCTTCGGGTAGCTCTGCACCTGCGTCACCTCGAAGATCGCGAGCGTCCCGTCCGCGCGTCGTACGTAGACCCGGTCGCCGCGCTGCAGCTGGGAGAGCCGGTAGAAAACCCCCGGGCCGGCGACGGAGTCGATATGGCCCGCGATTACCGCCGACCCGACGGCGCCCGGGCGCGGGCTGCCCGTGTACCAGCCCGCGACGGCGGTGGTCGGCGGCACCTGGAGCGCGCCGCTGCTGGTCAGGCCCAGGTGAACGAGCGAGGTGCTCACCCCGATGGACGGGATGACGAGCGAGACGGGCTCGGCCACCTGGGCCGCGCCCGTCGCCGGGGCCGCCTCGATCGGGCCGGTCGGCACCGGCAGCACCTGCAGCGCGGCCGCCTGCGGAACGTCCGCGTGACGGGTCACAACCAGGCCGACGGCGCCCGCCCCGGCCGCGACCAGGCCGGCCGCGACCAGGAGGGCGGCCATCCGCCTGCCAGCTGACATCCCCCGGCGGCGGGCATGCCTGCCGCCGCCCCTCATCCGCGAAAACTCATGCGGTATGACTCATCGGCTACGACCGCGCGGCGGGGACCCGATGGTGCCTGCCCCCGGCCGCCGCGGCGGGCACCCGGCGGGCGCGAATGCGCAGGCCGCCTGCCGCCGCCAGCAGCAGTCCGGCGCCGATCGCGGCCAGCCACGGCAGCGGCGAGGACGGGCCGTGCGGCGCCATCCCGCCGAACCCGGTCGCGGCCCCGCCGGCCGGGGCGGTGCCGCTGCCGGCCGCGTCGAGCAGGTCGTCGATCTGCAGGCCCTTCGGGCCGTCGAGAACCACCAGCGTGTGCACGGTGCCGGCGGCAAGCGGGACGGTGGCGGTCGCCTGGTCGCCGCCGCCGCTGACGGTCAGGGTCGCGGTCCCGGCTGACACCGTCTGGTAGGAGCTAACCGACCCGAACTTCAGGCTGCCGTCCAGCGGCTGCCCGCCCCAGTTGACCGAGACCACGCTCTGCTTGAGCGAGGCCTGGATGACCCGCACCAGCGCCTTGCCCGACGGCGTGGTCAGCTGGTCGTCGAGAACCTGCAGTCGCAGCCCGGACTCCGGCCCGAGGCCGGCCACCGTGTAGGCGTGCCCGGCCACCACGTCCACGCTCGCCGACAGGACCGGCGCGCTGGTCGCGGCCGCGCCCGCCGCCCGCATGGCCACGGTGTAATCGCCGGTCGGGACCTGCTCATAGGGGGACACGGTGCCATAGGCGACGTGGTGCAGCACGATCTGGGCGGACGAGTCGCCAAACGAGTAAAGGTAGACGTCCACCGCCGGCGTGTTCGGCGAAAGATGGGCCAGCCTGATCCACCCGGTGGTGGTAGCCGCGCTGGCGGTGGCGACCGCGGCGGCGGGAATGGCGAGCAGCAACAGCGGCAACGCCGCCAGCAGGACTAGCCGGCGGACAAATCTCGTGAATCTCATGGGACCCCTCCCCTTGCCGGAGCCCAAGCGAGCCCCGGGTTGTTATCAATTACCGCTCAGCAACCCGAGCGGGCTAGGTGCGGCGTACTCGACGCTGAGCGCGGATCCGTGCACCAGCGCTGCCGCCGTCGGCAGGAACGGCAGCTGCTGCGCCTGCAGGAACGAGAGCATGGTCCGCAGGCGGGCGGCGGCCTGGGTCCCGACCCCGGCCGGGGCCAGCTCGACGCTGCGCAGCGGGATGGCCGCGCTCGCGCCGGGCGACGGATCGCCGAACGCGAGTACCCGCAGCGGCTGCTGGGCGGCCAGCGCGGCCAGCATGGCGAGCAGCCGCGGGTCGACCCGCCCGGCCCGCAGCGCGGCCTGGTCCGCCGCCGTCATGGCGATCCGGCGGTTGCCGATCAGCTGCTGGCCGGCCGTGATCCGCGCGCCGCGGTCCGCCGCCAGCGCGGAGTTGTAGGCAGCGGTCCCGTCGGCGGCGACCGCGCGAATGTCGATCCTGGCGGCGCCGGAACCGAAGCTCGCGATCACCACCGGCGCGTACACGCTCGCCAGGCGGGCGCCGAACTGGCTGCGCAGGGCCGGGGTGGCGACCACCAGGTCGGATCCCAGCGGGTCGGACGCCGACGTCCCGAGCGCCAGCAGCCTGCCCGCGCCAATGCCGCTGGCCTGCAGCGCCGCGCACATGGCGGGATCGCAGGCCACGATCGCGCTGGGGCTGACCTGCCCGGCGATCCACCGCGCGGCGGTGGCCCTGGTCGCCGCCGCCGCCTGCAGCGAGACCGATATCGGGGGGCCGCCCGCGCTCGCGCGGCTCGGTGACGCAGCGGGCGAGGCGGTGGTCTCGACGACGACCGCCGCGACGGCGGCCGAGACCGCGAGCACGGCGCAGCCGACGAGCGCGAGCAGACGCCAGCCGGTTACCTTGAGGCCGCCCACCGGGTGCCGGCCGACCCACAGCCGGACCGTGGTCGCGATGACCGTAGGCCATGACGGCTCGGATCGCCGCGCCCCGGCGTGCGACCATGCACTGTTATCAGCCATCTCCGCCCCCCAACCCTG
>Ga0302314_10014536_pt1 | contig 13460 bp, 12 predicted proteins | sample III_Palsa_N2_3_FD_200533 | JGI IMG/M metagenome (GOLD analysis project Ga0302314, IMG submission 200533) | Peat permafrost microbial communities from Stordalen Mire near Abisko, Sweden - III_Palsa_N2_3 | ecosystem: Environmental > Terrestrial > Soil > Palsa > Peat permafrost | place: Sweden...
CCGCTGGTACGGCGGGGCGGTCGGCAAGATCGGCTTCGACGGCTCGATGAACACCGGGCTGACGCTGCGCACCGCGCACATCAGGAACGGCGTCGCGACGGTACGGGCCGGGGCGACGCTGCTGTACGACTCGGACCCCCAGGCGGAGGAGCGGGAGACGCACATCAAGGCCCGCGCGCTGCTGGAGACGCTGCGCGAGGTCGACATCGAGCGGGTGGCGGCGCAGTCCGGCTCGGCCGACCCGGTGCTCAGCTCGTCCGGCTCGGCCGACTACCCGGACCTGGCGGCGCCCGTGCGCCCGATCCGGGTCGTGCTTGTCGACCACCAGGACTCGTTCGTGCACACGCTGGCGGACTACTTCCGCCAGCAGGGCGCGGAGGTGACGACGGTGCGGGCCGGGTTTCCGGCGGCGATGCTCGACCGGCTCGCCCCGGACCTCGTCGTGCTATCGCCCGGCCCGGGCCGGCCGTCGGACTTCCGCTGCGACGAGCTGCTCAACGAGCTCGACGCGCGCAACCTCCCTGCCTTCGGCGTCTGCCTGGGGCTGCAGGCGATGGTGGAGCACGCGGGCGGACAGCTGTCCCTGCTTCCGGCGCCGCAGCACGGCAAACCGGGGCGGATCGGGGTCCGGGGCGAAACGGCGCTGTTCGCCGGGGTGCCCGTGGAGTTCACGGCCGCGCGCTACCACTCCCTCTACGCGAGGGAAGAGGACGTCAAGGGCGGCTTCACGGTGACCGCGACCACCCCTGACGGCGTCGTGATGGCGATCGAGGACGACGCGGCGGGCCGCTGGGCGGTCCAGTTCCACCCCGAGTCGATCCTCACCGCCGCCGGCCGCAACGGCCACCAGATCGTCGCCAACGTCCTGTCCGCCTGCCGCGCCCGCACCAGCGCCGACGTCTCAGGGGCATCGTGAGGCCGGGAGGAGCCGCACGGAAGGGCCGCTGATGTAGACGACCTCACGGACCGGACGCCCTCGCCCTGGGGCTCATGATCGAATGTCGGTACTCGGCGTCATGCTTAACCATGCCCAGTATCGAACATGAATCGGCCGTGCAAATTCTGCACGCCAACCCTCAACTGGTCGCAATATTGCTAGGGTCGTGCGGCGTGCGGTTGCCCTCTGGGGCCATCCCGTTGGCCGCCGACAGCAATTTGTCCGATCGCGACCCGACAGACCTGCGGTCGGACAATGTACTGATCTTCGAGGGCATCGGCGGCAAGGTCGCCGTCATCGCCGAGGTGCAGAAGGACAAGCGCGACGCCGGCCGGATGCGTTCCTGGCCCGCCTACGTCTGCAATGCCCGCGCCGAGCACGACTGTGACGCAATCCTGCTCGTGCTCGCCCTCAGCAAGCGCGCGGCGCGGGAGAGCGCCGGGCTCATCCGGACCGGCCATCCCGGCTTTGACCTGGCCCCGCTGGTCCGCGGCCCCGGCACGCTGCCCCATCCTGGCCATCCGCTGTACGGTCCGCAGCTGACCGTGCTCAACATCCTGACCGGCGACCTAGACCTCAGCAACCATGCCGTTCGCATGTTCGCACTGCTTGCCATTGCAGAAGCACCCGTAGAGCTACGCGAGAGCTACACTCGAATTATCCGAGCGGTAGCCTCCGAATCTGCACGGGCAGCCCTGGAGGAACTAATGATGACCCACTTGAAAGATGCATTTGTAGACGGCCTCCTCGATCAGGGCCGCGCCGAAGGCGTGGCTAAAGGCGTGGCCAAAGGCGAAGCGCAGATGTTGCTTCGAATTATGGCCGCGCGCGGTCTCGATATCCCGGAGCACATCCGCGTCCGGGTCGCCGAATGCGCCGACACCGCCACCCTTGAGGCATGGGCCGACCGCGCGGCCACCGCCACCAGCGTGGCTGACATCTTCGAGGTTTAACGGCCCCTGGCTCGAATGCAGGCGTGCTACGACCGCGACGATGCCTCGTGGTCGCGAGAGTGCGGCAGCCCTGCGTCGGCGGTGGCGGCCATCTCCGCCAGTCGCGCGCCGAGGCTGGTCAACTGCCCGGGCGCGATGCTGTAGCAGATCGTGGTGCCGATCCGTTTGCTCGTCACCAGCCCGGCCTGGCGGAGCACCTTCAGGTGCACCGAGATCGTCGGCTGCGACACGTCGAAGAACTCGGTGAAGTCGCACGCGCAGATGCCCGGCTCGGCCGCCAGTCGCTGCAGGATCCCCCACCGCACCGGGTGCGCGAGCGCGCGCAGCACGTCCATCTCGTCCGGAATTTCCTCGCCCATGCGCCTAGCATATCGCGTCCAGACGATATAGTGTTGCTGCTATATAGAGAGGATACGATGATGTATGACGCGTCAGCCAACGAGGTGCTTGATGAGGGTCTGACCAGGCTCGCGGCCACCGGCCCCGAGTTCCGCGGCGGCTTGTCCAACCACGGCCCGATGGCGGCCGAGGCCATGGTGAGGCTCGGCCGCGCCGACGCCGTCGAGGGCTGGCTCGACGGCTACCTCCGGCGGCTGGACGACCCGCCCGCCCCGAGCGACCGCATCACGGACCAGACCTGGCGTGAGTCGCTCGGCGCGATCAACCGGGTAGCCGACTGGGACCGCTACTTCCGCGCCCAGCTGGCCGAAGAGCCCTGGAACGACGTCCTCGCCCGCTGGTGGCCGCGGCTTTTGCCCGGCCTCGCCGCCGCCGCCACCCACGGCGTCATCCGCACCTCGCACGCGGCCCGCAGCCTGGCCGCCGCCGAGCAGGCCGGCGCCGACACCGGCGAGCGGACCGACGAGCTCGGCCGCGGGCTCGCCTACTGGGCGGCGCGCTACCTGGAGCTGCCCGGCCGCGCGCGGACCGACGGTCGGCTGGACCTGGCCGCCGCGGTCAGCGGGCTGCCGGTCGCGGCCGGGCGGCCGGCCGAGGGCCTGATCTTCGAGACCCTCAAAGCGGAGCTGGACGGCCAGCCGCGATTCGCCGCCGCCGTCGGCGCGCTGCGCGCGCCGACCGACGTGCCCGTCGACCTGGCCGCGCTCGCCCGCGAGTTCGCCCGGGTGTTCCTGGTCTACGGACGCACCCGGCCGATCGCGCTGCTGCACTCGGTCACCGCTCCCGTTGCCGCCCGGTCGGTTCTGCCGCTGCTGCCGGCCGAGCTGGCGCGCCCCACCTACGACGCCCTGTGGCAGGTCGGCGCCGCGCTCTACGCCGTCTACACCGGCGGCACGACCCCCGAGCCGCTGCCCGTCGGCCCGCCGCCGTCGCCCGACGAGCTGACCGACCGCGCCGTCGCCACCGGCGACGAGCACGCGATCAAGCTGACCGAGGCGTGCCTGCGACTGGACACGGCGACGCCCGATTCGCTGCTGCGTCACGCGGCGGCCCGGGCCGCCGAGCTGCTCGGATAGCCTGATTGGCATGGCGAAGGCGGGCGGGCGGCGGCGGCCGACGAGGGCGCGGGACCGCCGGCCGCGGAGCTCTCCACCGCCGGAGCCCGCGTCCCCGCCGGCGCAGCGCACCGGCGCGACACAGCAGGACCTGGTCGCCGCCGCCATCGGGGCGGCCGTGCAGGCGGTCTGCGACGGCAGCCGGGACCCGCACGGCGCTCACCTGGATCCGCTCGCGATCGAGCGGGCGCCGGGCTGGACGGAGGCGGTCAGCCGGGCCATCGTCGAGTACCTGCGCGCGTCGGTGGCGAGCGCCTGGCAGCGCGGCTGGCAGCCGGCCGAGCTGGCCAGGCACGTCGGCCGGGAGCTGTCGCCCGACCACGCGGCGATGGTCGCCGACATGATCACGGCCGAGATGCTCGGCTACGCCGCCGCCACCGTGGACGCCCGCTGGGCCGCTCAGGCGGCCGCCCTCGAGGCCGTCGCGCCCGCGGCCGGCGCCTGGTGGGGAAGCGACGCGGACTACCTCCGGGCCTGGTACGCGCTCGGCCGTGACGCCGAGTTCATCGTCACCGTCGCCACCGCGGTCGAGACGCTGCACGCGTTCCGGCATCTGCCCGCCGTGGAGAGGCTCCTCCCGCTGCCCGGCACCGCCCGGCCGGACGCGCCGGACCGGACGGCCGGCCCCGGCCCCGTCAGCGCCGTCCCGGCCGACGAGCGGATGCTGAGCAGAATCCGCTCGCTGCTGGCGAAGGCGGAGTCGACCGAGTTCCCGGAGGAAGCGGAGGCCCTGTCGGGCCGCGCGCAGGAGCTGATGGCCAAGTACAGCATCGACCACGCGCTGCTGGCGGCCGAGGCGGGGCAGGCGGAGACGCCGGGCGGGCGGCGAATCGCGGTCGACAACCCCTACGAGGCGCCGAAGGCGACGCTGCTGCAGATCGTCGCTCAGTCCAACCGCTGCCGCGTGGCCTGGTCCCGGGAGCTCGGCCTGGTCACGGTCATCGGCTTCCCGGCCGACCTGGACGCGGTCGAGCTGCTGTTCACCTCGCTGCTAGTCCAGGCCAACACCGCGATGCTGCGGACCGGCGGCAAGCGGGACGGCGCGGGCCGGTCCAGGACCAGGGCGTTCCGGCAGTCGTTCCTGCTCGCCTACGCGGTCCGGATCGGGGAGCGGCTGTCCGAGGCGGCCGACCACGCGGAGCGGGAGGCGGTGGCGGAGCAGCGGGCCGTCGGCGGCGCCGCGGACGCTGGCCGCACGGACGGCGCCGCCGCGCGGAAGGGGGCCGACCTGGTGCCCTTTCTCGCGGCGCGCCACCGGGCGGTCGACGAGGCGGTCGACGAGATGTTCGGTGCCACGCTCACCAGGAGCCGGTCGGTCCGGGCGACCGACGCGGACGGCTGGAATTCCGGCCGCGCCGCCGCCGACCTGGCCAGCCTGCATAACCAGGCCAAGGTCACCGGATAAGGCGAAGCCACGGTCCGTTCGAGGAAGGTCTCTTGAATTTCCCCGAGCGGGCGGCGGGAATCTCAGCCTTGGTCAGCTAGCTCTGAGGGGGCCGATGACGGGTGCGCGCTTCGGCAGGAAGGGGACGATGCGGTTCCGGCGCGTGGTCGGCGTGGTGCCCACGCTGTTGGAATTGATCCGGATCGCCGTGATCGCCGCGTTGTACGCGTACTGGCCGATGCCGTCACCAGCACATGACTCGGACAGAACGGTGCCGGCCGGCACGGTCGCGACGAGGGTCTCGGCCGCCTGCACATCGATGGCGTTCGCACCCCCGCCATAGTTGGTCACGCCCGCTGCGCCGATTTCGCAGTACGCAGGCTCGTCACCGTTGGTGGAAAGCAGCGCCGTCGCGGACACGTAGTAGGTCCCGGCCGGGAGCGGGCCGGTGCTGGCCATGGGTTCATACGCCTCGGTGAGGGGGATGTCCGCCTCCGCGGCGGTGCTACCGGCGCCGCCGGTCGACTGGAGCTGCGAGGCGCTGTCGCCGCCCACGTACTGGGCGTTGAGGCGGTTGACCTGGGTGCTGTTGGTGACCGAGAGCGGCGACTTGCCGGCCGGCGCGCTCAGCGCCAGCGGTATCCCGGTGGTGTCGCGCAGGATTGTGGTCGCGTTGTCCGTGTTGGTCTTCCCGACGAGGAAGTTCCCGCCGGTCGCCGCGTCGGCGAACCCCGCCGCGCCGATGATCAGCGCCACGGTCACCGCGACGGTGGCCGGGCCGACGGACCTCAGCGCCCGCCCGCCGCGGCGCAGGACACCCGTAACGACGTGAGCCATGTTCTGCTCCTTATGCAGATACTTCTCATGGGTTGCATGAGGGTTAAAAAGCGCACCAGGACATTGTGTCCGGAAGCGTTTACGCATCCCCAGATTGCTCGCTAGAACAGTAAGTCAGCAGGTCATCACGTGTCCGGCGATTAATTGGATTTAATTCCGCAGGAACTTGGCGGCGCATTCGCGGCTTGGTATTTTATGCCTCGATAACCAGCTATACCGCCAATGCGCGCCCGGTAATCGGGAACGCGGTCATGCTACGGTTTCCCGGCCCCTGGCGCAGGAGCCGGGAACGCGACAACCCGTCCCGTCGGCTCCGTCGCCTGCGGGGCGCCCCACTGCTGGCCGACCACGTACAGCTGGGGCTGGTCGCCGCGGCTGAGCGTGCAGGAGAAGGCTCCCCGGTCCAGCTCGACCGTCGCCAGTACCTGGCCGCCCTCGCGTACCCGGACGCAGCGCCCGGTCGCCACGTCGGCATACCAGATCGCGCCCTCGTCATCGAGGCAGATCCCGTCCGGGTGGTCGCCGGCGGTGTCGGCCCACACCCGCCGGCCGTCCAGGCCGCCGCCGGGCCCGATGTCGAAGGCCGTCAGCCGGTTGGCGTGCGACTCCGCGACGACCAGCGTGCCGCCGTCGGCGGTGATCGCCATCCCGTTCGGAAACGCGAGATCCCCGGCGACCACGCGGACGGCGCCGGCCGCGGTGACCAGCACCACGCTGCCCGGCGCGGGCTCGCCGCCAGGGAAGTCGTAGCCGGTGTTGTTGACGTACGCGTTGCCGGCGGCGTCGACCACCACCTCGTTCCACGGCTTGAGCGAGAAGGGGGCGAGGTCGGCATGGGTGAGCATCGATCCGTCGGGCTCGCGCCGCAGCAGGCGCCGCCGGGCCGAGTCCACCACCAGCAGCCGTCCGTCGGGCAGGAAGTCGATGCACATCGGAAACGACGGCACGCTGACGATCACCTCGGACTCGCCCCTGGGGTCGAGCGCGATCACCTGATGAGCGCCCCAGTCGGAGAACCAGACCCTGCCGTCGTGCCAGCGCGGCGACTCGCCGAACACGATCCCTTCCATCAGCACCGTCATACTCAGGCAGACTGAGCGCGCCGCCCGGACTCATCGGCCCGTTGCCGGCGCAGCGCTGCGCGCACGGTGGGTCGCCGTCAGTAGCGTTCGGCCCGGGCGTAGCCGAAGAACCCGCGGCGCTTGATGAGCTCGGCCACCGCCGGCGGGACCATGCCCTCCCAGGAGTCGTCGCCCGCGGCGATCCGGCGCAGCACGTCTCGGCTGAAGATCGACAGGAACTCGGGCCGGTAGTTGTCCAGGTGGACGAAGCTGCCCCGTCCGGCGAGGTAGTCGTAGAGCGGCTGCAGCTCGGCCCCGACCTGGATGTCGTCGACCGTCTTGAGCTCGTCCGCGGGGGAGGGCTGGAGCGGGTAGACGTAGAGCTTGAGGTCGTTCTTGAACAGCCGGCCGAAGCTCTCCAGGATTCCGCCCGGCAGCTGGGCGTGGTTCTTCTCGTCGAACAGGTCGATCAGGCTCGGCACCCCCATCACGATGCCGATCCGCTCGGTCGTCCGCTCGGCGATGTAGGCCGCCAGCCGGAAGTAGTCGAAGTAGTTGCTGATCAGCACGGTCATCCCGCACGCGGCCAGCAGCTCCGCCCGGGCCAGGAAGTCGCGCCGGTCCACGTCGGTGGCCCCGCCCGCGAGCAGGTTGCGCATGGTGATCTCGGTCAGCGCCAGCACCGGCTTGCCCGCGACGGCCGGGTCTTCGCTGAACCGGGCCTTGGCCGTCTCCAGCATGTCCACGTTGACGCACGTGGGCGGGCGGAAGCTGCCCCGTTCGACCAGGACCGCCTTCTTGCGCAGCGCCTCGCTCGGCTGCAGCACCTCGCGGTCGGGGCCGAACATCGCCACCCCGCTGAGCCCGACCTGCACGAGCTTCAGCGCCATGAGCCGGTTGTCGACCTTCCGGAACTCGATGCCGCGGAACTGGATCATGTCGATCTCGATGCGGCCCGTCGTCAGGCGGTCGAGGAGGCTCTCGATGAGCTTGTCCGGTTCGTGGTGCTGGAAGAAGGCCCCGTAGAGCAGGTTCACCCCGACGATCCCGAGCGCCTCCTGCTGCGCGAACGCCTCCACGTCGAGCATCCGCACGTGCATGACGATCTGGCTTGGCTCGTCGTGCGGCTGGGCCTGGAACTTCACCCCCATCCAGCCATGGCACTCGTTGCCGCCGCGGAAACTGCGCGCCACCACCGTGTCGGCGAACGCGAAAAAGCAGTTCTCGTCGCCGCGCTCGTCGTCCAGCCGGTCGACGTTGAGCTGGAACTCGTGGTCGAGCATGCCCTGCAGCCGCCCGGCCGAGACGTAGCGGTCCACCTTGCCGTAGACGGCGTCGCTGACCGCCATGTCGTAGGCGGAGATCGACTTCGCGACCGTGCCGGCCGCGCCGCCCACCCGGAAGAACCAGCGCACGACCTCCTGGCCCGCCCCGATCTCGGCGACCGTTCCGTACCAGCGGGGATCGAGGTTGATCCGGAGCGCCTTCTGATGCGTGTCGGACTCGTGTGTGCCGGCGATGAGCTCGGTCATCCGTCTCCCCCGTCTGTCCCAGCCGTCCATTGGCGGCGGTGCGGGCGCCAGCGACCGACGCCGAAAGTGTACTAATTCCGGCGCTTGCGCCGCCAGACCCCGACAGATGAGTAATCGTCCGATGACCCCGCGTGGTCATGAAGAATCCGCTGAGTTAGCCTGTCGAAGGTAACGGTTCGGTATCAGGGTCGACATCAACGGAGGCAGCGCATGGGCACGGTCACGACAACAGACGGCGTCGAGATCTACTACAAGGACTGGGGATCGGGACAGCCGCTCGTCTTCAGCCACGGATGGCCGCTGTCGGCCGACGACTGGGACACCCAGATGATGTTCTTCCTGCTGCACGGCTACCGCGTCATCGCGGCTGACCGTCGAGGTCACGGACGCTCCGAACAGGTCAGCGACGGGCACGACATGGACCACTACGCCGACGACCTGCTGGCGGTGGTCGAGCACCTCGACCTCCACGATGCCGTCCACATCGGGCACTCGACCGGCGGCGGCGAGGTCACCCGGTACCTCGGCAGGCACGGCGAGAGCCGGGTGGCGAAGGCGGTCCTGATCAGCTCGGTCCCGCCGCTCATGGTGAAGACCGCGGCCAACCCTGGTGGTCTGGACAAGAGCGTCTTCGACGGGTTCCAGGAGCAGGTCGCGACCAACCGGGCCGGGTTCTACCGCGATCTGGCGGCCGGTCCCTTCTACGGCTACAACCGACCGGGCGCGAAGCCCTCGGAAGCCATCATCGACAACTGGGTGCGCCAGAGCATGATGGGTGGCGCGAAGGCGAGCTACGACGGCGTCGTCGCTTTCTCCCAGACCGACTTCACCGAAGACCTGAAGAAGATCTCGGTCCCCGTCCTGGTCATGCACGGCGACGACGACCAGATCGTCCCCTACGCGGACTCCGGACCGCTGTCGGCCAAGCTGGTGCAGCACGGCACCCTGAAGACCTACCACGGGTTCCCGCACGGCATGCCCACCACCGAGGCGCCGACCATCAACGCCGATCTACTGACCTTCCTGAAGTCCTGACCGAATAACAGATAGCTGCCACAGCGGTCCCGCGGCTAGGCTCGCCGGGTGGAACTTGCCTTCGACGAGGCCGGCCGCGGTGACTGCGTGGTGCTGATCCACGGTCACCCGTTCGACCGCACGCTGTGGGCGCCGCAGCTCGCGGCGCTGGCCGGCCGCTTCCGGGTCATCGCGCCCGACCTGCGCGGCTTCGGCCGCAGCCCGGTGACGCCGCACCTGGTGACGATGCGCGAGTACGCCGCCGACGTCGAGGAGCTGCTCGACGGCCTCGGGATCGCGCGCGCCGCGATTGTCGGCCTGAGCATGGGCGGCCTGGTGACGATGGAGCTGGCGGCCTCCCGGCCGGGGCGCTCCTGGGCGATCGGCCTGGTCGCCACCACCATGCAGCCGCCGACGGCGCAGGACCGGGCGGCCCGCCTCGCGCGGGCCGCCGCCGTCGAGCGCGACGGGATGGGCGTCCTGGTGGACTACATGCACACCGGCCTGTACGGTCCGGCCTGCCGGCCGGCCGTCCGCGCGCGGGTCGACGCGATGATGCAGGCGGCCCCGGCCGCCGGGGCGGCGGCGGCCCTGCGCGGCCGGGCCGAGCGACCCGACTACCGGCCCCTGATGGCCGGGCTCGACCTCCCCGCGCTGGTGTGCGCGGGCTCGGCCGACCCGTGGTCCGACGCGGCCGTGACGGCCGAGATCACGGCCTCGCTCAAGCGCCCGGAGACGGTCATCATCGACGGCGTCGGCCACCTGCCCAACCTGGAAGCGGAGACCGAGTTCAACGCCGCCCTGGACGCGTTCCTGCGCGCCCACGCGCCCGCCTAAGCACGCCCGCCGGGAGGCCGACCGGCGATCTCGCCCGTCTCGTCCTCCAGGTACGCACGCAGCAGCAGGGTGGTCCAGGTGCGATACGGCCTCCAGTTGCCGCTGATTCGCGCGAGCTCGTCCGCCGTCGGCGGCTCCGGCCGGTGGTAGGCGAGGGCGACCGCGCGGGCGAGCCGGGACTCATGGCGGGGGACCTCGTCCGGGGCGCCCGCGCCGCGCAGCAGCACCAGTTCGGCCGAGAAGTCCCCGATCCCGGGCAGCTCCCTGAGCTGCGCGAGGGCCTCCTCGGCGGGCAGGGCGCGCAGCCGGGCGGCGTCGAGGCGGCCGTCGAGGGCGGCGACCGCGAGGGAGCGGAGCCACTCCGGCTTGCGGCCGGTCAGTCCGGGGAACCCGTCAAGCGAGGCGAGCCGCTGCGGCGCCGGGAACGCCGACAGCGCCCGGCCGCCGAAGGAAACCGGCTCGCCGAGCTCCCCGGCCATCCGGGCCTTGATCGCGGCCGCCTGCCTGATTCTGATCCGAGCGCCGATGATGGCCCAGGCGGCGGCCTCGTACGGGGACCAGAAGCCGACCGGGCGCAGGCCCGGGTAGCGCCGCTGCAGCCCGGCCACGACCGGGTCGCGCTCGCCCACGGCCGGGAACCCGGACCCGTCCACGTCCAGCGACAGGATCCGCGCCACCTGGTCGCGGACCGCCCCGAGCAGTTCCGCCCCGGGCGCCTCGGGGCTCACGATCTCGCCTTCCACGCCGTCGGCGTGCTCGCGCACCCGCACCCCGGCCGTCTGCCAGATTCCGTCCACCGGGAACGCCAGCTCCAGCGGCTGCCCCGCCCTCTCGTCGAACGCGGCCGGGGCAAAGCCCTCAAGGAACCGCGTGCTGGCCGCCAGCGAGAACGGCCCCCGCACCGGCAGGATGAACGTCCGCACCGTGCGCGCCGACCTCAGGGCCGCGGCGGCGACGGGTGCCGGGGCTGGTAGATGGGGAACTCCGAGCCGTCGGGCAGCCGGATCGCCGCGAGCAGCCCCCAGCCCTGATCGGAGACGTCCCGTGCCACCTCGGCGCCCTTGCCCGCCAGCTCGGCCAGCGTGGCGTGGATGTCATCGCACATCAGGTACAGCTCGTGACGGCTGTCGCCGTCGGCCGGGTGGACGGCGAGCTCGGCCGGAGGCAGCGCGAAGATCAGCCAGCCGCCGCCGGCGTCGGCCGATGGCAGCCCGAGGACGTCGGCGAAGAACGCGCGGACCTTCTCAGCCTGCGCAGAGAACACGATCGCATGCATGCCGGTGATCACATCGCGATCCTAGCCGCGAACGGTTTCACATCCCCTGACGGGCGATGAACAGCGCCGCCGAGTCATCCTGGAGGCGGCCGCCCACGTGCCGCAGGACGTCGTCGTAGAGCCGGTCAAGCGAGGCCACCGGATCGGGCCCGTCAAGCAGCGGGCCGCACCGGTCGACTTGGTAGAAGGCACCCGAGAGGTCGCGTGCCTCGCTGATGCCGTCGGTGTAGAAGAGGATCCGGTCGGCCGGGCCGAACGGGGCGGTGTGCTCCTTCCGCACGCCGGGGTCGAGGTACCCGAGCCCGAGCGGCAGGCTGGCTTCCAGCGGCTCCGCGAACTCCGCGTTGTCGCCGCTGAGCAGCAACGGCGACGGGTGCCCGCAGTTCAGCAGCCGGATCTCCGCACCGTCGCGGGGTATCTCGGCCATGATCGCGGTCACGAATCGATCGCCAGGGGCCTGGTGCTCAAGGCTCCGCTCGATGTGGCTCGCGATCGCGGCCAGATCCGGCTCGTCGTAGACCGACTCGCGGAACGCCGCCAGCACCACGGCCGCCGTCTGGACGGCGGCCAGGCCCTTGCCCTGCACGTCGGCGACGATCAGCCGGGCAGTCCCGGCGACCGCGACGACGTCGTAGAGGTCGCCGCCGATCCGCGCGGCCGCGGCGGCCGAGATGTAGCGCACGGCGATCTGAAGCTGGCCGACCTCGCGCGGCACCCGGTGCAGCAGGACGCGCTGGGCGACGTCCGCGACCGCGCGCACGTCGACCAGTTCCCGCTCCTTGCGCTGGCGGGCGGCGCTGGCGATCACGGCCGCCACCGTGACGCCGACGATCGTGGCGCACGACTCGACCGCGTGGGTCGAGAACGCGATTCCGCCCAGGGCGGCGAGCAGGAAGCTCAGGACGATGGCCACGCCGCCGGTCAGGGCCGTCCGAACCGGCCCGAGCGAAACCGGGGCAAGCGCCGGTCCGAGCGACAGCAGCGACATGAACCCGACCTGGGTCCCCACCACTAGGTCGAAGCAGGTCACCACGGCCATGACGCAGAACGGGACGGCCGTGGCCAGCGAGTTGGGGCTGACCCTGACGGTTACATCCTGTCTGCGCATGCCAGTCTCCTGCCAAGGCGGGGGGCGGTCGCGAGTGGTCTGATTATTTTATTGCGCCGTACCACCACTTATCGCACTCTCCGCAGTGGCGCCTTGTCGCACCGTGCGCGGCAGTGACGCGCGGTGCGGACGGTTCAGGATGATGACGACCGAGGCGAGCACCAGGGCGGCGCCTACCCCCTCGCGCCAGCTGAACTGCTCGCCGAGGAACACGATCCCGGCCAGCACCGCGACCACCGGGTTGACGTAGGCGTAGGTGGAGACGGTGGCGACCGGCAGGTGCGACAGCGCGTACCCGTAGGCGGTGAAGGCCAGGATCGAGCCGGGCCCAATCAGGTAGGCCAGCGCGATCCAGGAGGTGGCGGGGACCGCGGACCAGTGGACCCGGCCGAACTCGCCGGTGGCGGCGGCCACCGCCAGCAGCACCACGCCTCCCGCCAGCATCTCGATGGCCGCGGCGAGCAGCGCGTTGGCCGGCACCGGAAGCCGGTGGCTCAGCACTGAGCCGAAGCCCCAGGCGGCCGACGCGCCGAGCACGATGAACACGCCCGACATCCCGCCCCCGCTCAGGCCGGCGCCGACCAGGATGGCGACGCCGCCGAGTCCGATCGCCAGGCCGGCCGCCGACCGCGCCGTGACCCGCTGACGCTCCACCGGCCAGGCGAAGACGATCATCCACAGCGGCACCGTGGCCACCAGCAAGGCGGCGACGCCCGAGGGCAGCCGGGTCTCGGCGACGGTCACGCCGCCGTTGCCCGCGAAGAGCAGCAGGAGGCCGACCACGGCGCAGGCCAGCCAGGCCTTGGCGCTCGGACGGCCACGGCCGGGGGCCGTCCCCCGGGCGTCGGCGGAGGCCCGTCGCGCGATGGGGTAGAGCAGGGCGCCCGCGATGACGTACCGGGTCCCGGCCATCAGCAACGGCGGCAGATGCCCGACCCCGACGCGAATGGCCAGGTAAGTCGACCCCCACACCAGGTAGACGATTCCCAGCGCGATCCAGCTCTTGA
>Ga0302314_10014537_pt1 | contig 13460 bp, 19 predicted proteins | sample III_Palsa_N2_3_FD_200533 | JGI IMG/M metagenome (GOLD analysis project Ga0302314, IMG submission 200533) | Peat permafrost microbial communities from Stordalen Mire near Abisko, Sweden - III_Palsa_N2_3 | ecosystem: Environmental > Terrestrial > Soil > Palsa > Peat permafrost | place: Sweden...
TGGAGCTGCTACGTCCCGACAGGGGAGAAGGGCAAGGTGTGGATCGAGCGGTGGACGCGCCACCACTGGCAGTCAGTCGTGCCTATGCCTTAGCTGCGAATGGACATCAGGTGATCGCGGTACACCACGAGGCCGGCCGCGAACGCCTCAGCTTCCGCCTGAGTGCGGAAGTCAGCGATGCAATCCACGCCGCCCACACTTTGATGTAGGTACACGCTCCAGAACGGAGCGCCTGCCCAATGCTGGTCATCGCTGTCCTCCTCGACACGCTCGGTGTATCCGCCCACGTCCACGCACTTACTCACCTCGACAGGGCCATCCCAATCGGCGATGGCACCGTGACAAGGCGGGCACAACTGGTGAAGTGCAGCGGCGACCAGCGGTGCTGTGTCGTGATAGGTGCAAGTGGTCATGTCTGTGATCCTCAGCGGCAGCAAGTGTCGATAAGGGCATCAGCGAGGCCCTCAATGAACGCGGGGCTGGCTTCACCCATCAGGGCAAGCCGCTGCGCCAGCTTGTTGCCGAACTCCTCGGCGACCTCATACAGAAACACCCCGCTGAAGTCGTCCTGCCGTTCGTCGGCTTTGCTGTCGAGCATCCGCGCGTGACTAATGATGTCGCCGACGAACTCCAGCTCTCCGCCTTCCGTCTGGGTTTCGCGATGCCGGAACTCCGCGGTTTGCATGTACGTCTGTGCGCCCATGGCGATGTAGGCGATGGTCAGCGGCTCAGCGAGTGTGCGAATAGTTTTCATGTCAGTCATCCCACGTAGATCAGGTTGTCGTCGCCGGCATAGCTCCAGACTTCACCGAAGCCTTTAGCCGCCGAAGTCAGTGCATCGCCCAGCCCATCGCCATCGAGTTCGTTACGATCCCAAAAGCCCGCGCCGTGCCCATTGCGTGTCAGCCAGAAGTCGTGACCAGCGCGCTCCAGCGTGTAGCCGTCACGGTCGCATGCTTGCTCCAGCAGATCAGCGGAGACCGCTTGGAACTCCGCGCAGTCCGCCTTGATCCTCGTCAGTGCTTCCGGTGCCAGCTCCGCCTCGCTGTCAGGCTGATCGCCTTCCCCGGTGTCGGTGAAGTACAACGCCATGACGTAGGCGGCAGTGAACGCGTCGAAGCCGTTGCCGGCCGCGCTCGCTGCGGTTGAGTGAAACTCAGGCATATCAGTACCCCGTGCGTTCGTAGCGAGCCATCGCGGCCCGCGCTTCGATAAGGGAGACCAGCGCAGCCTTGAAGGCATCGCGGGCGTCTGTAAGGCGCTTGCGGAGGTCAGCGCATAGCCGCTTGCCTAGCGCGCCGATGCTCTGTTGTTCACGCCATGCGTCCCGTGCTTCCTTGAAGGCATCGCGGGCGGCCGTGAGGGCATCTTCAGCGTCCTGTTCAGCGCGCCACATGTCTTCGTAGTCGCAAGCACGCTCGGCGTTGATTCGCGCCAGCTCATCGCCAGCCCACGCGGCATCCGTCGCGTTATCGAATAGACGCAGCTTGCCCCGGCTGGCATCAAGCGTCGTGTAGCCCTCGTCATCGGTTCCAAGACAGCCAGCAAGGAACAGCGGTTGACCCTTGCGAGCCGGGAGCTGCCACACGTTGCCCCTGTAGGTTGCGTCCGGGAACTCGCGATCCGTAAACCATCCCGTGTGCCCGATGCGCACGATGCCGTCGCTCGCGCCCAAATCGCGCAGCCCCGAAAGGGCGAGACTCTCCACGCCCGCATGGTTGCCACACTTGCTGAATTGAACAGATGCCATGTCGTTGTCTCCCGTCAGAAACCAGTGAGGCCCACTCAGGATCGAATGGGCCTCGCTTGCGTCTGTCAGTTGAACCAGCGGCGAGCCACGCTCAAGCTCAGCTCCCGCTTCGCCACGCGACGGATGTTGTCTCCCCAGCTTTCGTCTTCGCTCGCCGGCTTGTTGTCATCGCGCCAGTAGTCCCACAAGGCGGAAGACAGCACGGCGCAGACCGCGCGGCGGTACTCAGTCGGGAAGTATTGGCCGGCGCAGTAGCTCAGCCGTTCCCCATCCCACGACAAGCGGCCCGAAAAGGAACCCGTAAGAGCCAGCTTGAGTGCAGGCGCGTCGATGCTGCGACGCTCGACAGCGCGTAGCAGTTCTTCCGCGTGGTGGCGATCCTTCGTGATCCCCCGCATCTCGCTGCGGTACGAACTCACATCCCCGTAGTTCGCATACTCCAGCCCCGGCCGCTGCGCGATGAATTTCCACAGTGCCGCAATGATCGCGTCGCGTTCGTCGATAGCAGTCATGTCGTCATTCCTCAAAACAAATCAATCATTAGTGCGCAATGAAGCCCACGAAGGTCACCGCAACGAGACTCACCGCAACGCAGTAGCCGACGAGGTTCGCCAGCACACGGCCGTTGCTACGGCGGCGGCGCATGGGTGCAGGCTTGTACCCAATGGACACTGCGGGGCGCTGCGGCTGGCGGTTGTGGAACGGGTAGGGATTACGGTCTGCACGCATGTCATGCGCTCCTTGTGTGGGATAGGAACCAGTGAAGCCCACCTCCCGGATGGACTTCGCTTGTACCTATGGCTGTTGCGGGGAGCCGCGTAGGCCCCCCAATCGTCTTCTGCGTCCCTTGTGCAACTCTTGCTTATGCATCGTTCTCGCGCCTCCTAGTTGCGCACCGCTTGAATGCTTCCAGTCATGCCGTCCGGTGCTAGGCGGCATGAGTCGAATCACTCGTGTATCTGTGGCATCGTCATCAGGCACGCCGGGTGGCGCCGCTGGATCGTGAATAGCCGTGTCAGGTGTCGGTCGGTGTTGCGTTGACCGTGGTACATAATCTACAGCATGTTTGATCGTTGTCAAGTCAGCAAGTATCAATCCGTTGTGCAATGCCTAGCAAGGCGAGCGGCAGTGCCGTCGTTTGCGGTTCGTTCCACTTAGCAGAGCCGTCACCGGATGCTGTCGTTTCCCTTGCCGCTCCGCGCTATCCCTAGGGAAGCTCGCGGTGCCTTGTGATCCTTCACTGCGCAGCGCGGTGGATGCGGTGCGGGTCGGTGGCGTCGTGCCGTGACTTGGATGCAAATATACAGCATGTTTGATCGTTGTCAACACCGCAAGCATCGGAAAAGTGAAAAACGATAGATAGCCCATCAGGCGCCTTATGTGGCCTTGTGGGGCCGTGGGTGCTCGCGTGGGGCCGTGGGTTACCTAGGGGATCGCGTGGGCCGTGTGGGGCGCCGCATGAGGCCGGCGAGGGCACGGCAGGGCATCGGCGAAAACTACAGATCAGGACAGACAAGCACACGCGCATTGCGGCTCACTTGGGGCCTATCGGTGGCTCATTCGATGCCTGGTGGGCTGCACAGGGCACGCTAGGGCATGGTGCGGCAGATGCGTGATCTAGCGCAGATGGCTCAGTGGTGCCATCTAGGGCCATCAGGTGCCGCGCTGGGTGCCGCGTGGTGCCGTGGATAAGGCAGCGTGGGCGCGTTTCTTCACGTCACGACGCGAGGCGCGCGATCATTGACGCGGGCGCGGGGGGACGCGTGCGATCCAGAATCTATGGATACCTTAACGAAAATCTCTGTTGAACATTTCACACCCCGGACCACAGACACCATTGTAGAAATGCTGTGCGGGTATTTCTTTGCAGGGCGCGTATGAAAGACAGTTGGATCGACGAGCCGGTGACGCCAAGAGAAGGCGAGAGCGCGGACGCATTGGCGTACAGGGTGCGGGAGATCAAGCGGCTGAAGCTGAAGTGCTTGGATCAGTTGGCAAGCGTCGAAGAGATGCAGCTGTTGCTCAAACTAACCAGGTCGGTAAGTCGATTACCCTGACTACGAGAACTTGCGACACGCCCAGGTATCACCACTTAGCTCGATGGACGTAACGATCCCGTCAGCGTCGATGAAGGCGTTGAGGTTGCACTGCGCGTCGTTGTTGCTGCGGACGTAGGGCGAGGCGTTCGGCGTGGTCACTGTTCCCTGGAAGGGATGCCCATCGACGTAGCCAGAGACCTGGGAGGTCGTGGAACCGGAGGGGATCAAGATCGACCAGTCCGCCTTGCCACGGACGACGTTGTACTGGTGAATGGTCACGCGCTCACCGAAGACAAACGGCTTGCCGTACTTGGCGTCCAGCTCGGCCACAGGACGGCCTACGAGGGTCGCGGAGAGCCGCTGGGTCTGCTTAGGGATTGTGGTGCAGCCCGCGAGGGCGAGGAGAGTGGTGATCGCAATAGTCCGACGCAGCATCTTTCAAGTCCATGTTTTACTTGAAAGAATAATATAAGTGGGTACATAGGAGCAAGGGAAGGAGCAAGAGAACCTTATGATCTCTATATGAGTCATGAGGAGTATCTATGGAGCCATAAGGAGGAGAGTGGGGTGTCACCTTCCTAGACCCCCTCCAGATTCTGATCCTTAGTTCCTGGGTTCTTGACCTGGGGTAGACGCGCTAGGTCGCATGCTTGAGTAACGTTAGAGGTCACTACGATGCTACTGACACGTGCACAGATCCAAGAGAAGCTAGACGCGCTAAGCGCGGCGATGTCGCGAATGATCAAGGAGCATGAGGACCGAGGCGATTTACTTTGCGCCTTCGCTGGACAAGCCGACGAGATCACGGACCACGTAGGCGAAGCGGATGACGTGTGGGCCAACCAAAAGTTGGACGCGCTTCTGAAGGCGTACGGTTTCTCGCCCGAGGATGAAATCCCGTGCGATGGGTGAGATTGAAATCGGCACTGCGAGCTGGACCGATAAGACCCTGATCGCGTCCAAGCTGTTCTACCCGCGAGGGTGTAACAGTGCAGAGGAGCGGCTGCGCTACTACGCGGAACAGTTCCGCATGGTGGAGGTCGATAGCAGCTACTACGCTATGCCCTCTGAGGTGAACTCTCAGAAGTGGGTCGAACGGACACCTGACGACTTCACCTTTAACGTGAAGGCATTCCGGCTGTTCACTGGTCATCAGACGCCACCCAAGGCGCTACCTGCGGACATCCAGCACGAGCTGACTTGGTTCTTCCAAGGTCGCACAAACGTGTACTACAAGGACATGCCAGGGGAAATCCTGGACTCCTTATGGGACCGCTACCGGCAAGCCGTCGCACCCCTCGCTAACGCAGGGAAGCTCGGTGCCGTCCACTTCCAGTTCCCGCCGTGGGTCGTCCCATCGCGGGAGTGGCATGCTCACATTGAGGAGTGCGCAGATCGCATGAGGGGCTTCCAGCTTGCTACGGAGTTCCGGCAGGCGAAGTGGTTTGATGACGAGCACCGGGAGGCGACCTTGGAATTCGAGCGACAGAACAACTTCGCTCACGTCGTCCTGGACATGCCCCAAGGATTCTCGAACAGCCTCCCGCAGATATGGGAGGTCACGTCTCCGAACCTTGCCATCGTCCGGCTGCACGGTCGTAACGCGGAGACGTGGAACGTCAAGGGACAGACGGCGGCTTCGGATCGGTTCAACTATGACTACTCCGATCAGGAGTTGTCGGAGATCGCGCCGAAGATGCGGAGGCTGGCGCAGGACACACTCAACGTCCAGGGCATCTTCAACAACAATTACGAAGACCAGGGACAACGGAACGCAGCCACCCTACAGCGACTCGTTGAGGAGCCAACATGACCGCCATTATTGTGTCGATCTCCTCCGTTCCGACTAGGGAAGGGCGGCGCAGGTACCCGTCCACGGATGGCTACTTCCCCGACATATCGTCGGAAGTGATGGAGCCGGATACGAGTCTCCCGTGTCGCTGTACGGAGAAGTGCCACCCGAGGTGCGGAGGGGATTGTGGGTGCAGGGCTTGCGGCCTCTCGTTCACGATATGGGCTGACGAGTCCGGCTACTTGGGAACGGGGGAGCCAGTTCTCACGGAGGGGGAGCAACTCAGGATTTATCGCGGGGAGGCTTGATCGCCGTCGAGGAGATTGTGGATTCCCTTGCGGCGTTGCTGCCAAGATGGATGGAACCATCAGTTACCCATGTCGAAGGGACTTCTCATGCCAGTCGTTGTCAACCTCAGCGGTGTCGCCTCAGCAAGTCCCTTTTGGCAGTCACTGTTGGCTTCGGCGATCACATCCGGTATTGCATTTGCGGGTGCCTTAGCGGTCGTTTGGTTGAGCAACAAATACGCGTCTGCGAATTTGCGCGCCCAGCGCAAGTTCGACGAAACGCGCTATCGCGAGCAGAGAGAACACGAGGCAGCCGAAGCGGTTAAGGATCGAACGACGCAAAAGCGCCGCGATGTCTGCCTCAATGCGGTGGACACTCTGGCGCGCTTCCAAGCCCACTTGGCGACATTGGCTACTCGCTTTGACGATTACGACAATCAACCACTGCAAAGCTTCGTCGCTGCCGCCGCGCAGGCTGAGTTAGTAGTGGAGCCGCAGACAGCGCTTGCTGTAAGGCAGCTGGTGACCCAGGTCGGACAGCTGCAAATGAAACTTATGATCAAGCGGATTCCGCTATACAAGCTGCACAAGGCCGTCGCGAAAGCGAAAGCGGATGAGAAAGAACGGCTCACGGTCAAGCCCAGCAGTGCTGAACTTGAGAGTCAGTTCCAATCGGAACAGATCTCTTTCTACCGTTACATGCTGGAGGGATTACCACAGCTTATACCGACCAGAGTAGCGGCCTTGGTTGCCGTAAGAGGTGACCTTGAACTCACCGCTGAAGATCCCGAGTCGCTTCAAGCTTACTGGGTTCGCGACGGCGAGGAGATAGTGCGGTTGTTCAAAGAGCTGATCGCCGAACTGCAGCGGTGACTACAAAGTTTGATGCCAGAGTTTGATCTCGGCACCACGACGATTCGTGAGGCCGTCATTGATTCGGAGCGCGCCGTTGACGGTCTCCTTATTCCACCGCGCGAGCTGCACGGGGACCGATGCGTAGTCGCCGGCATTGAGCAAGCGAAGCATGGTTGAGGTCAGGAACTTAGTCTCGCCCTCGTTGAACACGAATGACACCAGAGCGATCCACTGCGGCTCCGTAAGAGCGACGTGCACATTCTTGGATACGCAGTTGGTAGCCCATGCGAGATCGCGTAGCAGGAGCGCACGGGAGGTTTCAGGGGTGATGCGGAGACCAGGAGTAACGTCGAGGCCGGTATGGCCCACGCCGATGGTCAGGGTGCCGTTGGTGTCACGATATGCGACAAGCCGTTCCCCCTCGACTTTGACCATGAAGTCGAGGAGGCGGGTGGTGATCTGATAAGTTACTACTAGCTCCTATCGGGGGAGTGGGGAATGGAGAGCACAGATGAAACGTGGATGGGGACTTGTTTTGGCGGTAGTGGTGATCGCGATTGCGCAATCACCTGCGCATGCTGAGGGGCACGTTGTGGGTGCAGGAACGCAGAGTTGCAGCACCTGGAACAAGGTGCGCCCCGAGACTTCACCGACGATCTCCGACACGATCCTCTACACGTCGATGGAGAATTGGATGCTCGGCTATGTCTCGCTTCTGAGCTTGGCTACTGACGCTCAGCCGCCGAGCAACGACACAATGGAGTCGTACTTGGATGACTACTGCTCCAAGCATCCGCTGTCGCACTTCTATGAGGGCGTACAGCAGTTGGGCGAGGAGTGGAAGAAGCAGGGGGCTATTTCCCCTGCTAAGCCTCAGTAGTTGTCGAAGAAGTTCGGCGTGGCCGGTCGATGGCCGAAGACACTCTCGGCGAACTTCGCGTACTCCAGCTCCATCAGTTCCTCCATGCGCTTGTCTTCCTCGCGGGAGATGTCGCGGTTGAGGTACTCGCTCCAGTACGCGACGGCCATTGCGAGCGCATCGAGTCTGTCGTCGTGCCGTAGGGCACCACGGTCGCGGGTGATCCGCGTGAGCTGGTGGAACAACTGGAACTTCGGTTCGCACTTCTGATCCGCACGCATGAGCGCGGCATCCACGATCAGTCGATGCTGATTGAGCACAGGCTCCAGCGTGTCGATGATGCGGCATTCCTTCTGACCGACACTGCGAGTCTCCTCGACAGCGCACGGGTAGATGCGGCGGAGCACAGGCTCTAGCAGCTTGATGAACATGCCGTCGCCGAAGTTGGACTCGACCAGGATCATCTTGACCTTCTCGGCACGGGCTACGTGCGCGATCTGCTCAAGAGCCTCGTCGTCATAGCCGCCCTTCAGGCCACCTGCACGACGCAGGAAGACCATGCCGCGCAATAGCTTGGTCACGGTGTAGCCCGTCTCGTCACCGCCGCGTCCCGAAGGATCGACGGACATCATCGAGCCGGTGTACTCCTCGACATCCTTGGAGAGATACATCGGGCGGTGTAGGCGGTCACCGGTGAATCCCACAGCGGGGATGTCGTCGATCACCTGCTCTTTGCCAGAGGCCCACATGATTCGGATGGGTGCCGCTTCGCGGTCTACGTCCATCACGATCAGGTCGGACAGCTTCAGCGGATAGCGCTCAGCGTCGGACAGCGTGGTGTCGAGCATGAATTGCAGCAGGAACCCGCCGCGACCATAGGACGCCTCTCGGCGAAGAAGGTCATCCTCATGGAACCTAGTGGGTTCCACGGGTTGCCATGCACACCCAGGGTTGGCCTCGAAGTGATCCGCGATGAACGGAGCGAGGCGGCCGCTGTACTGGTTGAAGTGCTTGCGATCCTTCGGATACCTCGCAGGCCAGATGCGGATTTCGTAGCCGCGCGAAGGGAGCTGGTTGTAGATGGACTCCTCGGTCTGAGGCGTGCCCAGGTAGACGATCTCTGCGTGAGCCAGTGGCTTCAGGATCGCGTCGAACTCTTTGATGAGTTCACCCAGCTTCTCGCGTTGCGCGACAGTGGCCGAGTTCTTCACCACTTCCACGTCATCCGCGATGATCGTGTCGGCGCGTGAGCCGGTGAGCTGGCCGGTGATACCGACGGACTTCACGGAGGGGGACTGGTCGGGTTTCGCAGGGCCGACATCGAACGCGAGGTTCGAGTTGCGCTGGTCACCGCGAGGCTTCAGATGAGCCAGTTCGGGGATGGTCTCGATCAGCCGCTTGGTGAAGATCGAGAAGGCGTCTGCGCGATCCTTCGATGCGGAGACGACGAGTACCTTGTGTTGCGCGTCTTTCCAAAGGAGCCAGCAGACATACGCTGCGGTGATCCAGGATTTCCCGATGCCTCGGAAGGCTTCGATGACGCGGCGGCGAGGGCCGTATTGCAGGTAGGCAGCGATGTCGTACTGGACAGCAGTCGGCGCGGGTAGGCCGAGCTGCTGCCAGATGTGGTAGACAAAGTTACGGAAGTCCTCGAACGGATGCGGCTCGCTCAATGGCTCCGGTCAGAGCTTGCGTCGAAGGGGAACTCCTTGAGCTTATCCGCCAGCTTGCCAGCGGGACTGCCAGGGACGATGACGGCTTCGATGCCGTTGTCCTTCACGAACTGTCGGGCGACGTTGAGGATCGCAGCGAGACCCTTGGTGTCCGCAGCCATACTGTCGATTGCATCGGTCAGCTTGTTGGCGATGGCGGAGTGCAGGGTTTCGAGGGCTTCCTTACTTGCTGCCACTACCGCCCCCGAGGAAGCGAGCGAACAGACTCTCCAGCGCGGTCGTCCCGAGAGAGGCCAGGGCCGCAGCGAGACCCACATGGGCCGTGAAGGACAGCGTGGGGAAGATCACGACAGCGAGCGCCGCACTCATGCTGAGGCCGGCCGTGGTGATGCAGCGTGCGAGGGCGATCTTCCAGTTGGAAGGGCCGCTCGAAGCAAGGGTTTTGCCGAGGCCGATGACGGCCCCGGTGATGCCCAAGGTGGCGAGTAGTTTCGTATCGTTGTCCATGGGGTTACTTGTTGGTGGAGTAGGAGAGGGTGTAGTTCACATACACGACGAAGGACGAGCGACCGTCCGAGATGGTGCAAGCCAACAAGCCGGTGACGGCACCGATGGCGGCAGTCACGACACGGGAGATGGCTGTGGCCTGCCCGTTGGGGCTGGAGATCGTCGGTGCGACGCCGTTGCTTACGGAGGCGATTGACCAGGTGTAGGTGTAATTGCCGTTGCCGTTCTGACCGTAGGCGGCCGTGAAGTTCGAGGTGACGTTGCCAGAAGCAGGCGCTCCTTGCGCACCACCCGCTATGCTGGTCGGACTGGCATAGCCGGACACGGGGGTGTAGTTGACCCACACGTTGACCCATCCACCGCCAGAGCGACGGTAGATGTTCTGTGACTGTATCCACCCGCCACCCGACCTATGCGCAGGCACGCCGGCAAAGTCGCGCCACGCGCCGCCGCTTCTGATCTTAATCATGGCTCACCAAATCCATAGGTCTCCCTCGCCAGCAGCGGCGCCGGGGTCGCTCCCCTGGACAAAGATGCGCACGGTGTTCAACCAGCCGCCGCCATTCGCGTAGAGCCTGTTCATCTGGCTAGCGAAGTACGCAGGGCCGTTGTGCTGTAGGCCGCTACCGTTGCCGTTGATGTAAGCTCCTCCATTGCTGCCGGTGGTCAGGCTGTTACCGCTCACCTGACCAGGACAGTTCCAGTTGGTGACGCCCTCGTGGATCACGCGATACGCGGCTGCACCCATCGACCAGCCACCAACCTTCCACTGGTTGTCGGTATCGATTCCGAAGTGGGCACCGAACTGCCCGTCGCGGAGGAAGGACATAATTGCGGCTGAATACTGGTTGGAGTTGTTTGCGATGCATAACGCAGTGGCGTTGTTGTTGACGACTGCCGCAATGTTCGGCGGACTACCGCTGGCGAGGACTGTCCCGTCCTTAACGGTCCGCACCCCGACCGGGATGTAATTGGCAGGGTTCAAGTTCCCCGCGTGCCATACAGCTTGTCCGTTGACCTTATAGCCACCCAAGGTGTCCCAAGTACCCGTGCGGGCGTCGTACACACCCCGGACAGTGCCGGCGTAGTCTTCGATACCCAGGCCCCAATGCAAATGCATGCGGACGTTGTGCGTCGCGTAGGTCGCGTTGTCGCCTGTACCAAGCGCGAAGCTCGTGACCCCGTTGGTGGACGGTAGGCCGATGGTGCCAGTGAAGGTCGGACTCGCCGCAGGGGCTTTTGCATCCAGCGCGCCCTGTAGGCCCGCAAGGTCGGAGATGGCGATAACCACGTTGCCGGTGCGACCAGCGACAGTGTTGACTGCGGTCTGGTTGTCGATGCGATCCCAAGCGTCACCGTCGTACACGAGCATGTCGCCCACGCCGTACTTCACGGTGCTGACGGTGCCTGCGACGGAGACGATGTAGAAGTCGCCGGTCTTGGGGCCAGCCGGCAACGTGCCGGATGCCGCAGACCACTTGCCTCGGTAGATGAGCGCGCCGACAGCCGTAAGGCGTGCCTGCTCGGCCCAATGGAAAGCCGAGTAGTTCCCAGGCGAGACTTGGACGTTCACTGGAGCGTTCGCGTATTGCAACGCGAGGCCCTGCGAGGTTGCCGCCGCGTCCTTCGAGGACTGAGCGGACGCCGCAGAGAACCCAGCGCTGTCGGCGTTGTTCTGCGAGGTGGTCGCGCTGCCAGCCGCAGCAACCGCAGACGCGGCAGCGGCAGCAGCTTTCGTGCTCGCAGTGGTGGCGCTGCCAACACCCTCAGCGGCCTTAGTGCTCGCGATACCGGCCTGGGTAGTCGCAGTAGCCGCAGAGTCAGCAGCGGAATCCTTGGCGACGACAGCGGCGGCACGCGCAGTGTCCGCGTCGTTGGCGGAGTTCAGCGATGCAGATGCGAAGGCAGAAGCCTGCGAGGAGGAAGCCGCAGCTTTCGCAGCCGCACCCGTCAGGTCATCCGTCAGGCCCGTTACGGCCTTCTGGAGAGCCGGGAAGGTCGGCAGGGTCACGACGGCACCCGTGCCGTCTTCCATATCCACTGTGCCGGTCTGCTTGGTCAGCATATCGCGCAGTGCGTTCTTGTAACCGTTCCACTTGTCGATCAGTGCAGAGATGCGAGCGGCTAGTGTCGAGTTGGACACATAGCCGGGGTTGTCGTTGTCGGAGATAGTTACCTCAGCCCGAGGGCGTAGATTGAGATGGACGTGACGTGGAAGTAGTCAGGGCGAATCTGTCCGGTGCCGTCGATGCGAACCCGATAGGTCACGCCGCTTGTTGCGGCACCGTCGAGGGCCATCATTGAGTCGTAGGCGGTGGACGAGACGTTCATGTAGTAGGCGTGCTGCTTCATCACAACCCACGTTGAACCGACTAGCTTCTCCAGGATGATGAGTCCTGTGCAGGGGTTCGAGCCGGGGTTGTGGATCTCACACTCGACGTGGAGCACAGGCACCTGATATTCCCCAAGGAGCACAGGGGTCGTCAGTGTGATCTGCGGGCCAACACCACCGATGTTCGCTTGGATGTCGCCGTTCCATGTCGTGTACGTGGACTTCTGGAGGTTGCCGATCATGTTCTGTGCGGTGATCTGTCCAGCGAACTTAGCGTTGCCCGAACGATCGACAGAGAACACAGCGTTGTTCCAGTTCTTTACCCCGGCACCGATCCACATCGGATAGGCGTCGCCAGGGTTGTTGGTCATCTCACACCGGAACTCAAGTGGATTGATGATCGCGCCGTTGCCGTCGAGCTGGAACGTGCGGAACGTGCCGCCATTCACTTCGCCCAGGTTGGCCGTGATGGCCGATAGGGAGTTCGCTCTGATCTTGTTGGCCGTGATCGAGCCATCGACCACGAGCTGACCTTCGATACCCACGGTGCTCACGCCGCCGACCGTGCCGACGACGAAGGGATACTTGAGCTGAGCGACGCCACCCGTGGTGGTGTAGGTCGGGGACACCATGGCGAAGCGGTCAGCCATCACCGTGAAGGTTGAGCCAGTCTTGCTGTCGATGCCGAGACCGATGCCGGCAATCACAGGGATGCCGTCGATCTTCCCGCCATTCATCTTGACCGACCAGTTAGCTTGCCACTCCGGGTTCGCACCGGGATCGGGAGAACCGACCACCAGGGCCTCGAAGCGTTGCTGAAGGTTCGCGAAGGAACCCTTGGAGAACGCCTCGACCTGAGTGGTCGCGATGGCCTGCGCGTAGTCCTTCGTGGCGTAGGAGGTCTGCATGGTCTGCGAGATCGCCTGATCGCCCGCAGCAAAGTCCGCAGCGACCTTCGTGATCGCAGTGGAGCGCGCCTCGGTCTCGTTGGCGACTGCCTGCTTCACGTCGGTGATCTGCGCGAGGCTGTCGTCGATGGCTGCGCTGAGCTGCGTGGCGGACGTAGTGCGCGCCTCGGTCTCAGTGGCGATGGCCTGGTTGACCTGGATGAACTGTGCGGCAGCGGAGTCGAACTTGGCGAACAGCTCAGTAATCTGCGTGGCGACGGACTGCTTGTCGTCCACCAGCGCGGTCAGGCTGGTCTCTGCGCTAGCGAGGCGACCTTCGAGCTTCCGGCGCTCATCGAACGTCTGATCGCTGCGGAGGAGTTCTTCCAGCATGGTCTCGGCAGTGTTGTCGATGTCGTCGAGCTTGGTCACCAGGATGCCCATGATGGGCGACTGCATGATCGCGTCGATGATCTGCT
>Ga0302314_10014539_pt1 | contig 13458 bp, 12 predicted proteins | sample III_Palsa_N2_3_FD_200533 | JGI IMG/M metagenome (GOLD analysis project Ga0302314, IMG submission 200533) | Peat permafrost microbial communities from Stordalen Mire near Abisko, Sweden - III_Palsa_N2_3 | ecosystem: Environmental > Terrestrial > Soil > Palsa > Peat permafrost | place: Sweden...
TGACCGCAACGGCTTGAAGCTGCAGGACTTCGACATCTACGAGATCCACGAGGCGTTCGCCTCGCAGGTGCTGTGCACGCTGAAGGCGTGGGAGGACCCGGTCTATTGCAAAGAGCGCCTTGGCCGTAAGACCCCGCTCGGTTCGATCCCGGTCGAGAAGATCAACCCGCACGGCGGCTCACTCGGCGCCGGCCATCCGTTCGGTGCCACCGGCGCACGGCTCGTCGCCGCGCTGGCGAAAGGGCTGCATGCGAAGGGCTCGGGTAGCCGCGGTCTGATTTCCGTCTGCGCCGCCGGCGGTCTCGGCGTCACCGCGATCCTGGAGGCATGAGCAATGGCTGACCGTTACAGCGACATCGTCAACACCCCGATCGGCAAGGCGATCGTCAAGCAGTTCGGCTTGCCTTCGCCGATTCCGCTGGAGCGCTACGAGCTCGGCCAGCCGGTGATCAGCGGCCCGGTGCTGTTGGGCGGCGCCCCGGGTGGGCGCCTCGCGCCCGAGCTGACGAAGATCCTCAAGGCGATCGACGCCGAGACGTACACGCCGCTGGTCGATGACCTGCGCACCGCGGCGGCCGCAGCTGACCTCGACGCGAAGATCTTCAACGCTGAGGTCGCCCCACAAGAGCTGAAGTTCAAGGGCCTCGTGTTCGACGCGACCGGGATCAAATCACCGGCCGACCTCAAAGCTCTGTGGGATTTCTTCTCACGGACGATCCGCCGTGTGAAGACCTGCGGCCGGGTGATCGTGCTCGGCACGACACCCGAGTTGTGCAAGGACCCGGAGGAGCACGTCGCGCAGCGCGCGCTCGAGGGCTTCACGCGGTCATTCGCGAAGGAGGTCAAGAAGGCCGCAACCTGTCAGCTCGTCTACGTCGCGCCGAAAGCGGAGAACCAGATCGAGTCGACCGTTCGCTTCTTCCTCTCGCCGAAGAGCGCCTACGTGTCGGCCCAGGTTGTGCGGATCTCCCCCGGCAAAGCCACGCCGAAGCTCGACTGGGACAAGCCGCTGGCCGGCAAGGTCGCGCTCGTCACCGGTGCCGCCCGTGGGATCGGCGAAGCGATGGCACACACACTCGCCCGTGATGGCGCGCATGTGATCGTGCTTGATGTGCCGCAGGCGGCCGAGGCCGCAGCAGCGGTAGCGGCCGATATCGGCGGCTCGGACTTAGGCGTAGACATCACAGCCGAGGACGCGCCGAAGACGATCGCCGACTACGTGCTGAAGGAGCACGGCGGCCTCGACATCATCGTCCACAACGCCGGCATCACGCGCGACAAGACGCTCGGGCGGATGAAGGAGAACCTGTGGGATCTGGTGATCTCGATCAACCTCCAGGCCTTCCACCGGATCGACGCCGAGCTGGTCGCGCGGAGCGCGATCAAGGAGGGCGGCAAGATCGTCGGCGTGTCATCGATTGCCGGCATCGCCGGCAACTTCGGCCAGACCAACTACGGCACCTCAAAGGCCGGCGTGATCGGTGTGATCGACGCCTACGCGCCGCTGTGCGCGAAGGCCGGGTTCACGCTGAACGCCGTCGCGCCCGGGTTCATCGAGACGCAGATGACAGCGGCAATTCCGCTGACGATCCGCGAGGCCGGACGGCGGATGAACTCGATGTCGCAGGGTGGCCTGCCGGTCGACGTCGCTGAAACCGTCGCCTGGTACGCCTCGCCGGCGTCAGGCGGGGTCAACGGCAACGTCGTCCGCGTCTGCGGCCAGTCGCTGATCGGCGCTTAGATGTCTGAGCAGATCCTCGATAAGAGCCCGGGGATGCTCGGGCTGTTCGGCAAAGCGGCGCTGGGAACGATCCCGGTCCTCTCAACACTGCCGGTGATCGGCGCTACCCGGGCGCCCGATGTCTCCGACGAGGTGCTCGTGCTCAAGGACGTGACAGTCGACGCTGATCGGCTGATCGCGTACTCGAACGTCTGCGGCTTCACCGTGCTCGAGACGCTCCCCGTGACCTACCCGCACATGCTCGCGTTCCCGTTGCACCTCAAACTGATGACCGAGCCGACGTTCCCGTTTCCGGCGATCGGGATGGTTCACATCTACAACAAGATCACCGTCCACCGCCCGCTCCAAGCGAGCGAGACGTTCGAGATCAGGGTCCACGCCGAGCCGCTCGTCGACCACCCCCGCGGCAAAGCAGCAACGGTCGTCACGAAAGTGCTCGTCGACGGCAAAGCGGTCTGGGAGGAGATCTCGACGAACCTGCGGATCGGGCGCAGCAACGACGGCGCCACGGCGCCCTCGGTTGACTCGGCCGCCGAGCTGCCGTTCGCGGCCGAGTGGAAGCTGCCGGCCGATCTCGGTCGTCGCTACGCCGCCGTCTCGGGCGACTACAACCCGATCCACATTCATGCGTTGAGCGCCAAGGCGTTCGGCTTCAAGTCGGCGATCGCCCACGGGATGTGGACGAAGGCGCGCTGCCTGGCCCAACTTGAGCCCGAGCTGCCCGGCGCCTACAGCGTCGAGGTCGCATTCAAGCGGCCGGTGCTGCTGCCGGCGACGGTCGCGTTCAGCGAGTCCGCCGCCGACGACGGTATCGCGTTCGGCGTGAAGGATGCCCGCAAGGGCACCCAACATCTGGACGGCCGCGTCAGTTTCTAGGCATGTCGTCGAAGAACGCTGCCAGCTGCTCGAGCACGCGGGCGGCGGTCAGCAGTTCCTCGTCTGAGAAGTTGCCGAGCGCGGCTTGCCAGCGCGGCTCCATCTCCGAATGGCGAGAAGCGCACAGCTCCTGACCGCGGCGCGTCAGCGAGGTCAGCACGATCCGGCGATCGCTCTCCGAGCGCACCCGGGTGACGAAGCCGTCGGCCTCAAGCACCTCAAGCATCTGCGTGACGGTGGCGGCGGTCAGGTCGGCCTGCTCGGCCAGCTCACGGGAGGACAGCTCCGGGTGCTGAAGCAGGCTGAACAACAGGCTGTACTGGGCGTTTGAGATGCAGCCGGTCTGGTGGGTCTCGCGCCCGCGCAGCCGCCGGACCGCTGCCATCGTTGCCTTGAACGCACGTCCGAGTTGTTCATGAGGCGTTAGGCCTGGTACTGGTCCAGCTGGACCAGTACCAGGATCATGCGTTTCGATGCTCAAGCGAGTGCCTCCACGAGCGCCGCCTCGGGTTCGGCCAGCGCCATCGCGGCGCTCTCATCGAGCGCACTCTTCTTGCGGGCGTTGGATTCGGCACGGGTCAGGATCACGCAGGGGATGATCGCAAGAACGGTGATCGCGACGGAGCACCAGAACGCGGTGCCGTAGGCCGAGGCCCGGGCGACCTGCGTGTGCGCGCCGACCAGCCCGCGCTGCAACACGACCGCCAGCACGGCGGTGCCGATCGAGCCGCCGACGCGGTTCAGTACGTTCAGCTGCGGTGTCGCGTCGGACAGCTCGTGGCGCTCGAGCGTGGCGAACGCCGCGGTCATCGCCGGCATGAACGAGAGGCCCATGCCGATGCCACGCACGCCCATCGCGAAGCCGAGTAGCGGGACGCTGGTGTTGGCACCGATCAGCCCGAACGGGACCGTCATGATCGCGGTCAGGATCACGCCACCGAGTGCGATCTTGCCGCCACCGTAGCGAGCGGTCAGCTTGCCGGCGAACGGCATGCCGATCGCCATCCCCAGGCCCTGCGGCGCGGTCAAGAGACCGGTGTCGATCACGCTGTAGTGACGCAGGTCCTGCCAGTACAGCGGCATCAGGATCATCGCGCCGAACACGGCGGCGCCGAGTGTGAACATCACGATCGAGGCGGCCGAGAAGTTCCATTTGCGGTACAGCTTCATGTCAAGCAGCGGACGCCTGGCGCGCAGCGCGTGGAACACGAACAGCGTGACCAGCACGACGCCGCCGGCGATCGGGCCGTAGACCCGCGGGGAGCTGAACGTGCCGAGCTTGCCGATCTCGGCCAGGCCGTAGGTGATCGCGACCAGGCCGCTCGACATCAGGCCGAGCCCGAGCACGTCAAGGCGGTCCGTCTTCTCGCCGGTGCCGGCGGGCAGGATCCGGACCGCGGCGATGAACGATGGGATGCCGACAAAGATGTTGACGTCGAAGATCCAACGCCAGCCGATCGTCTGGATGATCACGCCACCGAGCGTGGGGCCGAGGATCGGCGCGAGCATCATCGGCACCGCGACCAGGCTCATCACGCGGCCCATGTTCTTGGGGCCCGCGGTGTCGGCCATGATCAGCTGCGCGAGCGGCATGATCATCCCGCCGCCGGCGCCCTGCAGCACGCGGAACAGGATCAGTTCGGTGCTTGAGGTGGCGAAACCACACAGCGCGGAGCCGATCGTGAAGACGACCAGTGAGGCAAGGAAGATTCGCTTGGCGCTGAAGCGCCGGGCTGCCCAGCCGGTGATCGGGATCACCGCGGCGAGCGACAGCATGTAGCCGGTCACGACCCACTGGATGTTCGACAGTGGCGTGTGGAACTTGTGCCCGAGGGTCGCGAGGGCGACGTTGACGATCGTCGTGTCGAGGATCGACATGACGGCGCCGAGCATGGCGACGCCGCTGATGATCCAGACGCGTCGATCGATTGGTGGAAGTGGCATCGCGGGGCTCCTCGGGCGGGGTCTGGGCGGGGCGAGAAGATCCAGACGGTACCAAATGATTAGGTAGCGAAGTATTAATTTTGTGTGTGTGTGCGCACGGACCGCGGCGGCCGTCTGGTTCGCATCTGGTGTGCGCTCAGGCGAACGCCAGCGTCAGCCGGTTGAACTCGCGCGGGCGCTCGAGTTGCGGCATGTGACCCGTGTCCTCGAGGATCACCTGGCTCGAGCGATTGAGCATCGCCGCCAGCACGTCGATATCGGCGACCGGCAGGATCTGGTCGTTGCGTCCCCAGATGATCAGGACGGGGCAGCTGATCGTGCTCGCGTCCTTCAGTAGCTGGCCTCGGGCCGATTGTTCGGCGAGGTTGGTTGCCACGTGCAGGAAGCCGGCTCTGGTGCCGATGCTCGGTGAGAAGGCGGCGCGCAGGAGGCCGCGCTCAAACGATCGCGGGTGGGCAACCGCCAGCGCCAGCGGGTGCTCGGGTTGCGCACGGTGTACCCGGGCGAGGAGCTTCTGCAGCTCCGGCGATTGCAGCGAGACGAGCTTCAGCAGGGTCGGGATCGCGTGCCTGACGTTGCGCGTCGAGATGCCGGCCGGGGCGGCGAGCACCATCCGCTCGACTCGCTGTGGGTAGTTGGCGGCCGTTTCAAGCGCGACGAGTCCGCCCAGCGAGTTGCCGACCAGCGTGACCTGGCCCAGGCCGAGCCGCTCGCACAGCTCATCGACAAGCCGGGCGTAGCGGCCGACCGTGACTCGCTTGTGCGGCAGCGGGGAGCTGCCGAAGCCTGGGAAGTCGATCGCGATCACGCGGCGGGTTTGCGCGAAGCGTGGGATGTTCTGCAGCCAGTGCTGCCAGCAGCCGCCGATTCCGTGCAGCAGCACGAGTGGCGTCCCGGGCCCGGTGCCGAGCTCGACGTAGTTCAGCTGACCCGTGGACAGCTCGATCTGGCGTTCGCACCCGTCCCAGCTGATGTCCTTCCAGCCTGGCTCGTCGCTCAGCGCGTAGTCGTCTTGGGTGACGGTCGTCATCATCGGCACGCTATCGAGAAGGCTCAGGTCTAGGCGATCACCTATCGTCTTGGTGCAGATGACGACATTTTCCGAACTGGGTCTGCCCGAGACGCTGCTCGAGGCCCTCCGGGAAGTCGGCTACGACGAGCCGAGCCCGATCCAGGCTCAGGCGATCCCATCCTTGATGGAGGGCCGTGACGTGATCGGCCAGGCCCAGACCGGCTCCGGCAAGACCGCCGCGTTCGGTCTGCCGCTGCTCGCCTACGTCGATCCGGACGAACGCGAGGTTCAGGCACTGGTGCTGACGCCAACCCGCGAGTTGTGTATCCAAGTCACGCAGGCGATCCGCGCCTACGGCAAGCACAAAGGTGTCGATGTGGTGGCCGTGTTCGGCGGCGCGCCGATTCGCACCCAGCAGGCCCAGCTACGGGCCGGCGGGCATGTGGTCGTCGGCACCGTCGGGCGGGTCAAGGACCTGATTTCAAGACATTCGCTGGTACTGCACTCGTGCCGCTTCGTCGTCCTTGACGAGGCTGATGAGATGCTCGACCTCGGCTTCCTTGAGGACGTCGAGAAGATCCTTTCGCTGACCCCGTCGTCACGGCAGACCGCACTGTTCTCCGCAACGATGCCGGCTGAGATCCAGCGCCTCGCCGACCAGTACCTCTACGACCCGGTGGTCGTCAAGGTCAAGGCCGCCACCCTGACAGTGGACCAGGTAGAGCAGTTCTGTGTCGAGGTTTCTGCCAAGGACAAGGGGGAGAAGCTTGCCGAGGTGCTCGAGGCCGAGCGGCCCGGGCAGGCGATCGTGTTCGTGCGGACGAAGATCCGCTGCGACCAGCTCTACCGCCAGCTGCGTGACAAGGGGATGAACGTCAAGGCGCTACACGGCGATCTCAGCCAGGGCTCGCGTGATGGCGTGATGATCTCGTTCAAGGATGCGCGCACCCCAATCCTCGTGGCGACCGATGTAGCAGCGCGTGGACTCGATGTCACAACCGTCACCCACGTGATCAACTTCGACGTGCCGACCTCACCCGATGTGTATGTACACCGGATCGGCCGCACAGGTCGCGCCGGGCGTAGCGGCCGCGCGATCACCTTCTACGAGCCGCGGCAAAAGCGCGAGCTTGAAGCGGTTGAGGAGAACTCGGGCGTGAAGATGACGCCGTGGGCGCGTGGCGCGCATACAGAGCCATCGGTTGCCGCGCTGCCCAAGCCACGCCGTCACACCAAGCCACGCGATCCCGTCAACTTGCCGGAGGACACCGTGGTTGTGGAGGTTGAGGTTGACGTTGAGCTGATCGACGATGCAGTCGTGCTCGGCGAGGCTCCAGTGGTCGGCCGGCTGGTCAACACGCCAGTGCGGCTTCCAGGTTCCGACCCCGAGCCCCGCAAGCGGGCTCCGCGTCCGCTGGGTCCGGCCTCCAAGCTGATCATCGCCGGTGGCCGCGCCGCTGGGATCGAACCCTCAGACATCATCCATGCGCTGACGTCGACCGGGCTTGACGGCGAGGCGGTGCGCAACGTGCGGGTGCTCGAGCATTTTGCGTTCGCTGAGGTGCCTGAGGCCGTCGCCGGCGACGTGATGGCGAAGGCTGACGGGATCGAGCTGGGCGGTCAGCCGCTACGGCTCGAGCTCGCACGTGGCTGACGTCGCGGCCGTCAGCTTTGTAGGGTGGCGGGCATGAGCACAGCAACCATCACCACCTCCCTGGGGCCGATCGAAATCTCGTTCTTCGACGAGGATGCCCCCAAGACCGTCGAGAACTTTCGCAAACTGGCCGCTGACGGCTTCTACGACGGGCTGATCTTCCACCGGATCATCCCCGACTTCATGATCCAGGGCGGCTGCCCGCAAGGCACCGGTACCGGCGGCCCTGGCTATAAGTTCGAGGACGAGTTCAACTCGCACAAGGTGGTTCGCGGCGCGCTGGCGATGGCGAACGCCGGCCCGAATACCAACGGCTCGCAGTTCTTCCTTGTGACGACCGCCGCCGCGCCATGGCTTGACGGCAAGCACACGGTGTTTGGTGAAGTGACGAGCGGGATGGACGTCATCGACAAGCTCGAGGGAGTTCCGACTGGCCGTGGCGACCGCCCGCTTGACCCGATCCCGAAGATCGAGTCAATCACCCTGGCCTGATCGTTGGTGGTCCTGGTGGCGGCTCGTTCCCGCGACATATCTGTCGCGGGCGGGCTCGCCACCAGGGTCTAGCCGCTCGGGACCCAGCCTCCAGCAGGCGTCGAGCCGTAGTCAAACGTGCCGAAGAACTCGAGGCCGCTCAGGTTGGCGTAGCCGAGCTTGTCCAGGTCGAACAGGGCCTCGATTGAACCGAGTACCGAGAAGTCGGAGAACTGGTCGATGATGTCCTGCGTCCCCGGCTTGCTGAGGTACGGACTCATCAGCAGCAACCCCGTTTGACCGCCGCCGCCCGTCGCCGGGTTGCCGTTCGGGTCAGTTGGGGCGGTTGTGGTTGTGCCCGTCGTGGTTGTATCGGTGCCGGTCGTTGACGTATCGGTCCCGGTCGTTGACGTATCGGTCCCGGTCGTTGACGTATCGGTCCCGGTGGTGGATGTGTCCGTTCCGGTCGTCGTTGTCGCGGTGGTTGTCGTACCGGTCGTGGTTGTTGTTGTCGTCGTGTTCGGGTAGGCAGGGGTCTCGCAACACGACGCCGTCGGGTACTGCGAATCTGGTCCAGCCTGCGCGAAAGTGATGATGATCAGACCGTCCGCCTTGTAGGCCGCCGAAGCCATGATCTCCTTCAGCACGGGCTGCAAGAACGTTTGAGCCGGGCCAAGACCATTGGCGGCGCCGGTCGTACAGGCGGTCGGAGTTCCGTCGTCGCACGGGTCGGGGTAGATGAACGAGACCGACGGCGTGGTCGATTCCGACTTCAGATCACCGACGAGCGAGTTCAGGCCGACGTCATCCTGCGCGCAGGTGCTGCTGCTGGTGATGCCCTGGAAGTAGACGATTGGGTTGCGCCAAGTCACGTAGCTGTTGCTCGAGGTGACCGATTGGAACTGATCGCTGGAACCAACGTCCGGGTGGCGGCAGGTCGCCGCGAGCGTGGGTGACGTGCTACGAGGTTTATCGTGGTGGCGCCGCGCGGGAACGCTGTCGAAGCTGACGAGCGATGCGAAGAACGACATCAGGGCGGCGCGTTCAGCTTCGCGCCGGCGCGAGCGCCGAGTCGCCGTGCGGCGGCTGGGGTGACGTCGGTCGGTGACCCGTCGCCGGCTGTCGTGAGAGTGGCGTGAGCGCCGAATCGACGGTTGCTTGGCGACCGTGCCGAGGCCCTGGACGTACGCCTTCCAGGTGAGACCGGCGGTCGCCAGCTGGCTCATCAGCGTCGGGGTCGCTTTCGGGAAGACGCAACCGTCGCCGAGCACCTGGCTATCGCTTGCGCTGGAGGAGGCGGTCCCCGGTGTGATCGCGCTGTACGTCGGGCAGTTGTTCATGCTCGCGTTCGTCGGCCCCTGGCCGCTGATCATCGCCTCTTCGGACGAAAGGTCGCTGGCGCTTGAGGCGTAGTACTCGGGGACCAGCGCGCCCTCCGCCGGAAGCGTCTGCGAGAAGTAGGTGTTACCCGAGGTAACGTCGAAGGAAGTGTTGTAGGACTGATCGCCGAGGGTGATAACCCAGACGTGCTTGATCGGCGGCAACGGTCCGGTATCGGGCGTTGTTGTCGTTGTGCCGGTGGTCGATGTGGTGGTCGTGCCGGTGGTTGTCGTCGCTGGCGTCGTGCTCGTCGTCGGCGCGGTTGTGACGGCCGGTGTTGTCGTCGCCGGTGAGGGTGAGCTACTGGTGGTTGGCGTCGAGTTCGGCGATGTGGTGGCCGTAGTGGCCGCGGAAGCGCCGTAGCTGGGGTCGTTGAAGACGAAGGTCATCGGGCCGTCGCCGACGGCTACGTTCGCGGCGCCGATGCCGATCCCGAACGCCATCAGACCGACAATCACCGCTGCCGCCGCAGCCGGGCTCGGCATCGAGAGCTCCGGGATCGTGATCGCGATCCCGAACGGCTTGAGCACTTGTGGCGCCCGCTTTGGTGCTGTCTGCGGCGCCTCCTCAGCGACCGGCGCAGCTGACCAAGATCCACCCGCCAGTACGGCGAGCACTGCCTGCACGAACATTGGGATCGTTCGCGTGCGCGCGCCGCATTCAACGCAGTAGCGCTGCGCGACCTCGAGGCGTGCCTCGCACTGTGGGCAGGCGAGTGGATGCCGGCGGCGCGCGGGGTTGTCGTCGGTTGAGGCCATGGGTCTCGTTGCCGTCGTAATTACGGCACAGTCGCGGCCGTCAATCTAGACCAACTGTTCGCGGGTCACAGGATGTTCACAAGCTGAATCTGGCCGCCAGTAGTCTTCGAGCGGCGATGAGTGTGACCAGCGGATCGGCCGAGGAAGCGCCCACCCAGATTACCCCTGCGAGCGAGACCCCAACCACCTCGCTGCTCTCGCAAAGCAACCCTGATAGCTGCCCGCATTGCGGCGCTGCGATGGCTTCGGATCAGCGCTACTGCGTCGAATGCGGCACCCGCCGCGGTAAGCCCCGGTTCTCGCTGGCCAGCGCGGCGGGCGCCCCGCCCGCCACGACCCCAGCCGTCGCGGCGAACGCCGGTGGCGCCCACTCCTCGACGTTGGTGCTGCTCAGCACCGTCGGCGTGCTGCTGCTCGCCGTGATCCTTGGCGTGAACATCGGCCAGTCCGGCGGCAGCAGCGGTCGCCAGCCGATCAGGAATGTCGTCAACCTGGGCGGCGGCGCCAGCAGCGGAACGGGTGACACCGCTTCGTCGGGCTCCGCCGGCTCAGCGGCTGCCGCAAACACTGCTCCTAAGGTGAAAGAGACCGGCTCGGAGAAGTCGGCGGTGGCGAAGGCCGACCAGCGGCTGGCGAAGGCACATATCAGCACCAAGCCGATCACTGCCGCGACGGCGACGAAGATCAATAACGCCGTGGCGAAGACGCTCGGCAAGAACGCGAAGACTCTGACGCCGGCGACGACCAAGGTCGGCTCGAAGTGCACCGACGGCCAAGCAGGCTGCGTGAACGGCGTTTACACGGGCAACCCGTTCGGTTGATCCGACTTTCCCAAGCGATCCTCAAACAGCTATGGACCTCACGTTGAAGAACCCCCTGTCCGCTCGTAAGGAAGCTGCTGCAGCGGCTGCGGCCTCCGCGCCCGAGCCTGTGGATCAGTCGACGATTGATATTAAGCGGCGCCGTGATCAGCTCCACGCGAAGGTCGCAGAACTCCAGTGGGATCTCGGTGGCCTCGTATACGAGATGGCTATCCGGGATCGGATCCGTGTCGACGTGATCATCAAGCATGCAGCTGAGTTGCAGGACGCCGACGCTGAACTACAGGAGATCGAACGGATCCTGGCGCTTGAAATGAACGCCACGGCCGGCGTCTGCGGCAACTGCAGCGCCCCGCACTCTTCAGGGGCGGCGTTCTGTTGGCAGTGCGGGCAGCCGATCCTGCGCCAGGTTGATACCTGGACAATCTTCAACGGCCAGTAGGCCGCTCCGCTCGTCAGCTGGGACGCGCTCAGCCGAGCGCGACGCCGACGATCAGCCGAACTGACCGCTGATGTAGTCGCGCGTGCGAGTATCCGTCGGCTTTGAGAACAGCTTCTGCGTGTCGTCGTACTCGATCAGCGTGCCCGTACGGTTCTGATCGAGGCTGAAGAACGCGGTGCGGTCGGCCACGCGCATCGCCTGCTGCATGTTATGGGTGACGATCACGATCGTGTATTGAAGCTTGAGCTGGTGGATCAGATCCTCGATCGATGCGGTGGCGATCGGATCGAGTGCCGATGCAGGCTCGTCGAGCAACACAACATCTGGCTCGATTGCGATCGCGCGAGCGATGCACAGACGCTGTTGCTGGCCGCCGGAAAGGCCGAGGGCGCTCTGCCTTAGGCGATCCTTGACCTCGTCCCACAGTGCCGCTTGGCGCAGAGCTTTCTCTACTCGTGCGTCTAGGTCTTGCTTCATTCCCAGGTTGCGCGGCGCCCAGGCGACGTTGTCGTAAATCGACTTCGGGAACGGGTTCGGACGCTGAAACACCATGCCGATGCGCCGGCGAACTTCAACCCGGTTGGCAGTCGCCCCGTAAAGATCATGGCCGAAGTAGCGGATCTCGCCACCCAGCTTGAAGCCAGGGATCGGGTCGTTCATGCGGTTAAGGCAGCGCAAGAAGGTTGACTTGCCGCATCCGGATGGGCCGATCAAGGCGGTCGCGATGTTGCGGTAAATGTCCATGTTCACGTCGGCGACCGCAAGCTTCGGGCCGTAGTGGATGTCGACGTGGTGGGCCTCGAACACGACCTGACGAGCTAGCTGCTCGCCGGGGGCGACGGCGGGCTGGTAGGCACGACCGGGTTCGGCGAGACGCACCCGCGGGCTGGTGGTCGCAGCGTCCGGGTTCGGCACTGAGCTACTCATAGTCCTCGTTTCCGTTGGGCGCGACGCAGGAACGTGCGGGCGAGTAAGTTGGTCGCCAGGATCAGTACCAGTAGTACAAATGCGGCACCCCACGCCTCCTGGAAGTTAAGGGTGGTGATCAGGTAATAGATCTCCAGCGGCATATTTGGCATCGCGTGGAGCGGGTTGAGCTGTGTCGTCTGTCCAAAGCCGGAGTCCGTAAACAGGACTGGCGCCGTCTCGCCGGCCGCCCGCGCCCCGGCGAGGATCGTGGCGGTCAGAATCGATGGGGAGGCCGTGGGCAGGATCACGCCGATCACGGTGCGCCAGCGGGCGACTCCGAGCGCGTCGGCCGCCTCGGTGAGCAGCTCGGGTACGCGGCTGATGGCCTCGATCGTGGCGCGTGTGATCAGCGGCAAAATCACGATTGAAAGAGCCACGATGCCCTTCCAACCTGCGAATCCGCCGTGGGTGGCAGCGATCAGCACCGCGAAGATGAACACCCCAACGACGATCGTCGGCAACCCGTTCATCACGTCAACAACCATCCGCACGGCATTGCCAACTCGGGGGCTGGCGAACTGCGTGACGAACAGTGCGATCAGAACGGCTAACGGCAACGTGATTGCGATCACAAACGCAACCATCTCCAGGGTGCCGATCAGCGCGGGACCGATACCGCCGACACCGCCGCTCGGCGGTGGCAGCGAACCGGTGAGGAAATGCAAGTTAATCACCGGCAGCCCGTGGGCGGCGATGCTGATAGCCACTAGCAGAAGTACGCCGACCGCGAGAAAGGCCGCGAAACCGGCGCCACCCTCAAACAGCGCGTTGTAGACCAATCGGCGGCGTAGGTTGCCGCTTGGGGTCAGCGCATGTTCAGGGTCTGGGTACGTGGCCATGATCGGTTTGCGCTTAGAGCCCCGCCGAGTAGCGGGAGCGGCGGGCGATGTACTGCGCGAGCAGGTTGCTGGCCAGGCTGAACAGCAACAGAATCACGGCGCAGTAGTACAAGGCAGCGAGATGTAGGTTGTTTGCAGGACTCGTGAACTGGTTGGCGATGATCGACGCGAGGGTGTACCCCTGAAGGAAGATGTTGAAGTGAGCGACCGTCGTAGCCCCGACCACCTGCGCGACCGCGATCGCCTCGCCAAGCGCGCGTCCGAATCCGAGCACGCAAGCGGAGGCTATTCCGCCGGTGGTGGTCGGCAGCACGACTCCGCGGATCACCTCCCAGCGCGTTGCGCCGAGCGCGGCCGCACCGTCCCGCAGCTCGCTCGGCACGGTCAGAAAAATGTCGCGGGTGAGCGCGGCGATAATCGGCAGCACCATGAACGTCAGCACGAGGCTCGCCGTGAAGACCGAGTTGCCAACCAAACCTGGCGGGCCGAACAGCGGGATAAAGCCGAGAACGCTGTGCAGCGCCGGTTCTACGTGCTTGACCACGAACGGC
>Ga0302314_10014543_pt1 | contig 13457 bp, 11 predicted proteins | sample III_Palsa_N2_3_FD_200533 | JGI IMG/M metagenome (GOLD analysis project Ga0302314, IMG submission 200533) | Peat permafrost microbial communities from Stordalen Mire near Abisko, Sweden - III_Palsa_N2_3 | ecosystem: Environmental > Terrestrial > Soil > Palsa > Peat permafrost | place: Sweden...
CTGTAAGTACGCTCCTGCTCACGCAACTCTCCTCCACCACGCCCATTGCGTTGTTGCTTGTCGCTTACGTTCTCTTCGGGCTTGGTCTCGGCATGGTGAACCCGGCCATCTCCAACAGCGCCGTCTCGGGCATGCCTCTCGCGCAGGCTGGAGTCGCCGCTTCCGTCGCTTCCACCAGCCGTCAGGTCGGCGCAGCCCTTGGAGTCGCCGTCGCGGGCACGGTCGTCAGCCTCAGCCACGCGCACCACACCGACTTCGCCCGCGCGACGCACCCTATCTGGTGGATGATGGTCGGCTGCGGTTGCGTGGCGCTTGTAGCCGGATACGTCTCCAACACTGCATGGGCGAAGTCCAGCACGGAACGGGTCGCTGAGCTTTTCTGAGGATGTCTGAGCGGCCTAAGACGTCGGAATCACGATGCCAACCCGCGCGGCTGCTTCTTCCGGAGTGCTTAGCTGCATGGTCACAGGACGCTCTTCGAGCACCCACGCGTCCAGGCCGCCCTCCAGTATCCAGACATCGTCGAAGCCGCGCTTCTTGAGCGTATCCGCCACGCGTGCGCTGGTGAACTCGTTCTTCGAGGTGCAGTAGAGCACGATGTTGACGTCCTTCGGCACAACCAGCCGTGGGCCGTTGCGCAGGCGCGTTGGGTCGATACGCACTGCGCCCGGAATGCCGGCAACTTCGGCTTCTCTGGCTTCAAAGTACAGCAGATCCATGATGGCGATCTTGTCGCCATCGTCTATCCGGCGCTGCAACAGCGCGGGACTAATACGACGCAGCCGCAGGTGTCGAATCACCTGAATAAGGTGCAGCAGCCGCCATGCAACATACGTCAGCAGCGGAACACCGATCACCAACCCGAGCAAGGCTCCAAAGTGTTCTGCCAGCCGCAACCCACGGTCCAACTGGTTGGCGAAGACCACGCCCAGCGCGACGTAAGCCCCCGACCACAGCAACGCACCAACGCTGTCGTACGCCACAAATCCCTGGAGCGTTGCGCCTTCAGCTCCAGCGAGCGGAGGCGTTACGCCATCGAGCCCCGGAACGAACTTGGCGACAACAAGAATTCTTAGACCCCACTTGTCGAAGGTCTTCCGTGACTTGGTCACGCATACGCGCGGGTCGCCCGAGAGGCCGCATACCAACCGAATAACGCGGCTGCCCCATCTGCGACCGAGCCAGAACCAGACACCATCGCCGCACAGGCATCCCAACACGCCGGCCAGCAGCACTAGGGGTAGATGCAGATGGCCTTCCATGACCAAGGCACCAGCCGTCATAAGAAACAGCACCGCGGGTACAGGCAGGCAGAGTTGCCGTGCGAAGACCGCCAGCCAGATGCTCGTATATGTGAGTTGCGTTGTGGCAGTCATCAGAGGTTGTGGCCCGTACTATCCTTTGCGATCACTGTACTCACTCTACCCGGAATTGCCGCCTGCTATGGCGTCGCGTCGCTCAAACGTCTATGCTGCAGTCAACCATGCGCCCTTCCCGCAACGCCGCCATGCTCGTCTCGCTCTTCCTGCTCGCGGGCTGCCGCAAGCCCTACGTTGTGCCGGAGGCTCCTATGCCGCCCAACACGATTCTGCTTTCGCAGATGATGCGGGAGCTTTCCGCACAGCCCGGCTTTACCGAGGCGATGCTCAAGCAACTCGACGCCGGCGGAAAAAAAGGCCCCGCTCTGATGACTCCAGAGCTCGTCCGCGAGCTGCGCAAGCGCATCCTCGGCAGCGACTGGCAGGGCCTCGACCGCTTCCCCGGCTGGACCATGCGCGAGATCAACCCAACCGTACGCGCGGTGAGCCACTTTGCCGGCAAGAACGAAAAACTGGCCGCGGCTGCCGCTGTGCATCCCGGTGCGCCCGTCGATGCAGCCACGGCAAAGCAGTACCTCGATCTCGGTCCCTATTCGCTCGACAAAGCCGAGACAGTCTCGCTGGATGCACCCTCAACACTCCCAGCATTTTCCACCGATGGACTCGTGACAGTGCTCGGTGCTGGGGTCAGTCGTGGCGATGGACCCAACGCTCTGGCGGCGGAACACGCTGAGTCGCAGCGCCTCGCCGACGTACTGAACCGCCTTGCCGCGAACAAGCTTGACGACGCCCAGCAATTTACCGTAACGGACCACGGAAACACCGCAAAAACACCGCAGGAGTTGATCCAGATTTTGGCGGGAGATGGCAATAAGGTAGTAGTCAACGACACACGCTACTTCGCCAACTTCGGCCACTTTCACGACAAAGGTCAGGATGTAATGATGCCTTTCTTTGTGAACTCCGAGATCGTCGTTCCACACTCTGATGGGCGTCCTTTGCTCGTTCCGGTGAGCCATGCGGAGTACGAGTGGCACATCCACGGACCCCAATTCAATGCAGAGATCAGCTATTACTTCGGCATCGACGGCAAGAGCGAGTGGCGCACCATGGACACGCTCGACCAGCCGTGGGTGCTGAAGCGTAACGCGCATGAGTATAGCGGTACGGACGCTGTAGAAGTAACGCGGCTCGCCGGTCTGTTTACCGTGATGTACATGCACCAACATGCTGCGCGGCCTACGCTTCCGTTCGGCGGCTACTATGCGCTCGGTGTGTGTCAGGATGGCGTATCCGCGATTGAAAAGAAGATGACCGGCAACGTTACGCTCTTTCCCAACACAGCGGATGCCGCACTGTTTACCGATCCACGCGATGCGGAGATCAATGCGCTCATCCTCGCGATTCCCAAAGACCGCGAAGGCAAGAAGCCCGAGCCGGAACGCATCTTCGGATCGTTGCCCACGACAGACTTCAACGCCATCACGATCCCAGGCCTTGCGAGCGATCTGAACGCAAGCTATGCGGCATGGAAAGACGGCACGCTGGAGCGCACCTACACCACGTGGGAGTATGCGAAGGCTTTGATCTTCCTGCTCTCGGCCGTGACGATTGCTCTCTTCGCCGCAGTACGCACGCGCCGCTTTCTGAACTCGCAGGCGAGACAACGCAAGCCGCTCCGCTAGCACTCCAACACAACGGAGGCAAAACCAATGGCGACGAAGAAGGCAGCGAAGAAGTCGGTGAAGAAGGCAGCGAAGAAGTCTGTAAAGAAGATCGCAAAGAAAACTTCCGTCAAGAAAGTAGCGAAGAAGGCAACCGCGAAAAAGACTGCAGCGAAGAAGACCTCTACGCGCAAGTACAGTCCAGCCGCAGGCAAGCAGGTTGAGACTGAGTTGCACGAAATGCACCTTGGCAAGCTCAAGAGCGGACGCAGTGGTAAGAAGGTGACGAATCCGAAACAGGCAATCGCCATAGGCCTTTCAGAAGCGCGCAAGAAAGGCGCCAAGATACCGGTGAAGAAGTCTTAGCCTGTATGGCACACGCAGGAAAACGGCTGCCCGAGGGCAGCCGTTTTCCTGCAACAACAATGTTTCGTTACTGACCCTTTGGTTCACCGCGAAGCTGTGCTTCTTCCATCTTTGGCGAAACGTGCTTCTTCGGTACATAGCTTCCGTAGACGCTGATGTGGAAGCAGGCCTGCTGGAACTCTTCTTCGACATCGATCTTGCCAGCCTGCATCAACGGCAGCAGATAGGAACGCATCCACGCGATTTGTGCGACGCTCATGCCATGCTTGCCGAAGTCGATGGCCTGGCCGGTGAGATGAGGCGAAGCTCCGTCGCCATCGACCGCTGCAGCATTGCCGTTCACGCGTTGTAGACGCAGTTGATAGTCCACGGTGCGTACAGCGGAGTTCAGGCGAAGCGGCTCATGGAAACGTGCGTAGAACGCACGCGCTGTATCGGCGGCGAACTTCACTGTCCACGGACGCGCGCAACGACGGTTCATAGGGAGATCTTCGTTGATCTCAAGCCCTGCGATATCCGGAAACGACAAGAGCAGATGGTCAGCACGCATGCGTTCGAGATCAGCGTCGTCCTGAATGCGAGTGAGACCTGCGTTGTCGGCCATCACGTTTTGGTGCACTAGAATTTCGCGCGTTCCCTTGAGCGGCGGAGGCACGATGAGATGGCCGGAGCGCGTGTACAGTGGCACGACCATTGGCTTGACGGCATCGTCGGTTAACTCGCGCTGAAAGGCGCGGTCGTCTGAGAGGGAGTCGTCGTTGCTGGTAACCACCACTGTATGTTTTGCGGCTGAAGTCTTGGCTGCGTTGTCAGCGTGGGCTGCTGGAAGCTCTTCCACTTCCGCGCCGAATCCCGAGACCCTCTTGGGTCGCGGTGTGTCAGAAATCTGCAGCGCGTTGTCGTAGTTGACGCCTGCGTCAGAGACCTGTGCTGTGGCCTGGTGAACTGGTTGCGCATGCACGACGGGAACGGGTTTAGCCGCTACAGGCCTGGGCTTTGCGGGCGCATCGGGCGTGCTGGAAACTTCAATGCGTTCGTCCTCGGGATGCGACTCGCCTGAAGCAAACGCGCCTTGCGTTGCCGCGGGAGGATTGGCCGCAGCGGTACCGCCAGCGGCACGCACAAAGTCATCGACCGTCAAAGATTTCTTTGCGGCAGCAGCATCAGGAGCAGGTGTTTGCGATTTCGGCGCCGTAGTGGCAACTTGTAGTGGGCGGCTCTTGCGAGCGCTGTGATGCGATCCCGTACGAGACATCACGATGGAATCGTCAACAACTTCGGGCTCTGCCTTATGCCGTCTGGACCTGGAACGTGACTTTGCGGGGGAAGAGTCTGCCTTTTGGCTGTCTCTTGCCGAAGTCTTTGGGGCTGCTTTGGACGCATGCGCCTTGCCCTTCGCTGTCGTTCCACTGCCGTGCCTGGTGGAGGCCCTATCGTCGTTCCTGCTTTGCACTTTACCCTTGGTTTCGACCGAGCCTGCGCTCTGTGCCGAGGCGTGGTGCAGACGCGAAGGTCTCGTTGCAACGGCGGCCGAAGCCGTTCCGGCAAACAAGGCCAAAGGCAGGGAGATCGCGGCGACGTACGCACGAACTCTTGCGCCGGAAAGACAGGCGCGTGCAGCGAGACGTCGCTCTCTCATCATCATGGTGAAACGTTTCATAAGGTGGTCGCGAAGACCGCCGAGCTCTTTCAGGCTATCTGCCTGCGCGAGCTGCGAATAGTACCGATGCAGGTTCATCGGCCCACGCCCTTGAAACATCAAGGGCTTCTATCAGCCAATGGAAGATCGTAATCGGTTGCTTGAGATTTTTGAATGCGTTCTCTTCAACTTAGGAGGCTTCTCAGCGTCGCCCACCACTTCCGCCGTCGAAACGGGTTACATTGGTGGAACCTGTGTCAAAATCGACGCTTTTCTGGAGCCCCTGACTTATATGCCAATGCCCCTCACGCCGACGACCCTGACCCCGACAAACCGGACGATGAAGGTTGCGGCCTTTTCTCTCGCTTTTGCTGGCCTTATCGCAGTTGCCGGCCTTTGGAAGCCCACCCCGGTTGCCGCCCAGAGTGATCCCGCACCCAACACTGAGGCGTATTACACACAGAAAGTTGTGCCGATCATCCAGGCAAACTGTTCGCGCTGCCACGGCGGCATGAACCACCGCGGCGGGCTGTCGCTGGATACGCGCTCTGGCATGTTGAAGGGCGGCCATGACGGCACAGTACTGGTTCCCGGCAGCCCAGAGCAGTCGCTGCTGATCAAGCTGATCCGCCACGAAGGACCAGCCAACGATCCCATGCCGATGCCGCCCAAGAGCAAAATCTCCGATGCTGACATCGCTACGATTACGGCGTGGGTAAAGGCTGGAGCGATTGTTCCTGCCAGCGCGCAGTAGGTGGAACAGAGTTAACAGCAAACAGTTAACAGCGAACAGAGAGAGCAAGTAATAGCGAGCAGAAAGCCGAAGGTTGAGCAGTAATGGCGGATTCGTATCGTGATCTTGTGGTTTGGCAGCGTTCTGTGGAGTTGAGCGTTGCTCTGTACCATGCAACGGCAGCCTTTCCACGTGAAGAAGTCTATGGCTTGACCAGTCAACTCAGACGTGCCGGCGTTTCAGTCGCCAGCAATATCGCGGAGGGTTGGGGACGTCAATCCGAGGGAGAGTTCCAGCACTTCCTCGGCATAGCCAGAGGTTCCAACATGGAAGTCCAGACGCAACTCATCATTGCCCACGAGCTTGGATTCGGGGACGACGCGAAGCGAAAGCTAGCGGAGTCCCTGTCCCATGAAGTCGGCAAGATGCTCGTCTCCCTCATGAACAAAGTCCACATCAAAACGAGCTAAGCCTCTCGCTTTTCTGTTCGCTCTTACTTGCTCTGTCTGTTCGCTGTTAACTTTTCGCTGTTAACTTTTTCACCGCTCCACCGCTGCTAATAAGCGCGTTGATACATGCGCGACATGCGGTCGTGCCAGCCCAGCCGTTCTTCGTCGAGACAGGCCCACGCCAGCCCCAGGCCAAGCGGGCAAGCGGCAAGCAGAGTCGCCAGCACGCGGCGGCGCATAGCTTTACGCGAAGGGTTGCGATCGCCGAAGGTGCATAGCCCGATGCGCGCGTAGCGCATTCCCGGCGTGCCGCCCATCAGCGAGAAAAACAGGATCTGGTAGACCACATAGAAGACGGCCAGCACGGCGGCGGCCGTGGCGGCCATCATCGGGATCGGCATCTCGTGCAGGCGTGCTCCGGTGAGCTCGACCACGACGGTCGCAAAGGCGGCAAAGACTGCGCCGATCCAGCAGAGATCGACAGCCCCAGCCATCATCCGGAGCTCCAGCGGAGCGGTCTGCGGCTGCAGGGTGAACTGTAGTTGCGCGTCAATCGGGGTGGAGGGGGAAGCTGCGCTGGAAGCGTCCAGTAGCAGGCTCTGCCACTCGGGAGCGGCGGAGGTCTCAACGACTGGCTCGGCGGAGATCTGCTCGGCTTCTACCTCAAAGATGCGCAACTGCGGCTCGGCGGGAGCGTCTTCCCGCAACGGGCCTTCCGCCAAACGAGGACGCGACTTCCGCGAAGCCACGAGTTGACGCGGGAATTCGATCAGGTTGCCGGGAATCGACTGGCCTTCCAGCACATACGGCTCAAGCTCAGGAGCGCTGCGAAACTCAATTTCTTCGTCCAATTCGCGGAGCTCCTGCTCGTGCAGGTCGAGTTCTACAAGCGCCTGCCGCGACCACGTTTCCACGATAGCCGGCATCGCAATGGCCGTGTCTTCATACAGCCGGACACTCAGACCGCTGTTCGCGACCTCGGGATGGACCTCTGTCAGGCCGCGGTACGGAACGATGGTGGGCTCTTCATGAACTTCGGAGACCTGCTCCTCATGGCTCTCAGTGCGGTTCCACTGTTCGAGCTCTTCCATGAGCTGCATCTTGGCTTCGGCGACGGCGTTGGCGGTGCGGGTGGCGACTTCTGCCGCGGCCTGAGCCTGCTGCAGGGCGCGTTCGGCTTCGACGGCCAGAAAATCGCGGTAGCTGACGCTTTGTTCGTAGCGAGCGGCGACAGCCTCGCGTACCCGCAGCGATCCGCGCCGCGAGGGACTGCCTTCGCGCAGGGCCGCCTGGGCCGCTGCCAGGGACTGGGCTTCGCTGGCACGCTCAGCGGCGCGCCGGTTGCGATGCGCAGCCAGCCGCTCGGCCACGGCCTGTTTCAGGCCGCCATCGGTACCGGTAGCCTGGTAAACCAATGCTTCTTCCGCGTCTTCCCGTTGCGCTGCACCGCTCATGCTCAATCTTTGCTCCTATGGCCCGGGTCACAATTGCAGCCCTGAATTTCTCTACACCAAACGTCTTCGTCGAGAAATCGTCTAATCTCGATCAAGTGGACGGTCTCATTCAAGCCCTTGCCGGAACTTCGACCGGCGTACGCGTAAGGCCCTGGCTCGCAATGCGACTGGTGCTCCTTTTCATAAGTACCACCCTCGTGGTCGCGGGTCATCAACATCTGCACGCGCAGGAGGTGACGAATGAGGAACCTCCTGCTGCTTCCACCCAGGCTGCAACGCCGGACGGAGCCAACAATCTGCCCTCCGCACCCGAGCCACAGCAGCAGGCATCGCCTGATCTTTCCGCGATTCCCCGCGCTACGGTGCTGCCCAGCAAGCCCGAATCCATCGCCGTGCTCGAGTCCGACACGCAGTCCAAGCATGGCGATCTGTACCTGCTGACCGGCGACGTCGTCATCACGTATCACGACCACGTCCTGCACGCCGACACCGTCACCTACAACGCGGCTACCGGCGAAGTGACCGCCGAAGGCCACATGCGGCTGACCGGTGGCGAGAACGACGAGTACATCGAAGCCACGCACGGCACCTACAACGTACGCTCCGGCACGGGCCGCTTTTATGACGTGAGAGGTTCGGTGGGCATGACCAACTCCACCAGCACCGGCGTCCGCAGACCCGGCTACCAAAGCTCGAACCCCTTTATCTTTGGCGGCAAAGTAGTTGTAAAGACCGGCCCCACCAACTACGAGGTTTATGACGGCTCGGTGACGAGCTGTCTGCTGCCGCATCCGGACTGGCAACTGTTCTCCAACCACTTCAGCCTGACCGGCCAGAAAGCGACGGCGGCGAACTCCACCTTCAAGCTCCTTGGCATCCCCTTGCTGTTTCTTCCCTACGTCACGCACCCCACAGACTCCGATGAGCGGCAATCGGGCCTGCTGATCCCTGTAATCGGCTACTCCAGCGCCAGCAAGGACACAGGATCGAAGGGCCTGACGGTCGGCGAGCAGGGCTACCTCACCCTGGGACGCTCCGCCGACCTGACCGTGGGCACGCTCTATTACTCACTGCGCGGATTTTCGGAAAATGGCACCTTCCGCTATCGCGGCCCGGCGGACGACTTCTTCACCGCCCACTTTTCCGCACTGCAGGATCGCGGCTTCACCACGACTGCCGGTCTGTACGTCAACCAGGGCGGACAGGATGTCACGATGGGCTTTCGGCGACAGCTTACGACCAACACCCGGTTCGTCGGAGACGGCGAGTATCTGAGTTCTTACGTCTACCGCGAAGTTTTCACGGAAAACTTCAATCAGGCTGTCAGCTCCGACATTACCTCCGTCCTTTACCTGACGCGCCAGAACGATGGGTACTCCATCGACGGACGCTTCGACCGCTATGAAGGCCTGAAGGTGGTGCCGGTTGGCACGACACCTGGAGAAGAAGTAAAGGTCTTCCACGCGCCTTCCATCGACTTCACCGCGGTCGATCATCCGATTGCAGGAACGCCGCTGCTCTGGAACGTGGACGCCTCCAACGCCCTGGTCAAGCGGATTCAGCCGAACTTCACCTCCGCCATGGTGGAGCGGCTCGATGTGCGGCCCGAACTTTCGCTGCCGCTTTCGTTCCAGGGCTGGCACATTATGTCGAGCATCGCCTCACGGGAGACGTTCTACTCCCGCTCGCGCCGTGCGCCCTATGGCAATGGAGCAACGCCGGTCGAACTTGATGCTTCCGTCAATCGAGCGGACGTGGAGGGAACCGTGGACATACGGCTACCTGTGCTCGAGCGCACCTTCACCGTGCCCACAAAGCTGCACTGGCTGCTGGGCGACGAGGTTCGCCACACCATCGAGCCGGAGGTTACTTACCGCAACGTCTCAGGGATCAACAACTTCCTCAGCGTGCTGCGCTTTGACGATGTGGACATTGCCAGCGATACGAACGAGCTGGAGTACGGGGTAACGCAGCATCTCTACTTCCGTCCGCCACCCAAGAAAGTAACGCTGCCCAGACCCGGCTGCCCTGTCACGCCCGGCCAGCAGACCGCCGAGCAAAAGCCCATGGCAACTGTCTCGACCCCGACAGCCGACGAGTCCTCCCCGAACGCGGCTGAAGACGTCCAGAGCACGATCCCGGCGCAGCAACCGAGCAACGATGCCAACGGCATACCAAACGCCTCAGCCACCGCGCCCGATATGCCCACGCGCACCCACGCTCGCCATGCCGATCCCTGCGCCTCCGTCGCGCCTGCTCCAACCGCACAGCAGGAGTGGTTTAGCTGGAAGCTCGCGCAGAAGAACTTCTTCGACCAGAACTTCGGCGGCGCCATCATCGACAAACGTCGCAACATCTTCGATACCACGCTCGCTTTCTCCGGTATCGCCTTCCTTACCGAACCCCGCGCCATCTCACCGCTGATCTCGCGTATGCGCTTCCGTACCTCCAGCCACGTTGACATCGAGTACGACTTCGATCTGGACATCGATGCAAGGAAGTTCAACAGCCAGAACATCTTCCTCGATCTTCATGAGAAGCGCGTGTTTGCGGGCTTCTCCTACGCTCGCCTGAACGCTCCGGGCCGTTTCTATACCGAGGTCGTCGATAGCGCCACCAACGTGGCGACCGGGCTGACCAGCTCGGCAACCTCCAACTTCTCGCAGGTTCGCCTGTTGGGTGGTTACGGTACGCCGAGCAAGCCGGGCATCTCTGCCGCCGCAGGCGCGGGACTCGATTTGAACGCAGGCAGCGGGCAGGATACGTCCGGAGTAGCGCAGTACGTAACACTACAGGGCAGCTACAACTGGAACTGCTGCGGTCTCACGGTGGAGTACCGCAAGTATGATCTTGGAGCCATCCGAAACGAAGGTTCCTACCGCTTCAACTTCACACTGGCCAACATTGGCACTGCCGGCAACCTGCGGCGCAACGAAAGCCTCTTCTAGCTCCAAAAATGCAGTTCAAATCTAACCCTCTGAGATAATCAAACTGTGTTGAAGCCTCGTAATTTCTCCGCCGTGCTGTTCGCCACCCTCCTCGCCGCGCTGGGCTGCCATGCCCAAACCCCCGCGAACCCGGCTTCTACGAGCCCGGCCACCATGAGTTCCTCTGTGAAGGCCACGCCGCTTTCGCCAGAGCTCGCTCGTCGTGTTGAAGTGCTGGTACGGCAGAAGGCTGGTCTACCACCGGGTTCGGTCGTCAACGTTGGCGGTCGCACGCCGTCGGATGTGGCCGGCTACGATTCCATCCCGGTCACCATCTCCAACGACGGACACGTCTCACGGCCCATCATCTTTCTGCTTTCGCCGGACGGCAAGACGCTCGCGCAGTTCACTCGCTTCGACATCTCCGCCAACCCGCGCGACCTCGTCTCCGATGCCGGTCGCCCAGCGCGTGGCGGCCCTGAAAATGCTCCGGTGCTCATCATCGGCTTCGACGATCTCGAGTGCCCCTACTGCGCGCGGCTCCATGCCACCATCTTCCCTGCCATTACGAATCGCTACGGCGATAGCGTACACATCGTCTACCGCGACTTTCCGCTCAGCGAAATCCATCCCTGGGCGATGCACGCGGCGGTCGATGTGAACTGCCTGGCGGCGCAGTCCGGTACGGGTTACTGGAACCTTGTTGACGGCATCCACGCTCATGCTTCCGACATCGGCGTTGGCGAAGGCGATAAAGACAAGACCGTCGCTCGCGCCAACGAACAGCTCGACAAGCTCACGCTGGAACAAGGCAAGCTGCAACAGGTCGACCTTTCCAAGCTCACCGTCTGCCTCCAGAAGCAGGACACGACGGCGATCGACGCTTCCGTAAAGGTCGCCACTTCCCTCAATCTTGAATCCACGCCGGTACTCTTCATCAACGGCGCCAAGATCGACGGCGCTCTGCCCATCGAGTTCATCTTCAACGAGATCGACGACGCGATGCGCGTGGCAGGCAAGACGCCTCCGCCGCCGTACGTTGCTCCTCCTGCAGTAGTAGCGCCCGCCAAATCAGGGCAGTAACACGGCATTCGAGCGGCGCGGTTGGTTGATGCGCTAGCATGTTTCGAGAACTCCATCGAGACCGTCAACCATGCGCCGCTCTGCCCACGTTATTGCGCCTCTCCTCGCTTCTGCCGCCGTCGCTCTCCTCACGGGCTGTAAACCAGCCGAAGAGCAGCGTTGCGTCGACGAACAGAACCACGTCGTCGATCCTATGTTTTGCAAAAACCTGCCTGCCGGAGCACAGCAACCCGTCACCGGCAACATGGCCAACGGCGGCGGTTCCTACAGCAACGGCATCTTCTTTCCGCACTACTACCGCTACTACTACGGCGGCAGCGGAGGCGGTTTTGGCAGCCTCGTAGGCGGCGGAAGCTATGCGCCGCTGGCTGGACACAACTACTCCGTCGGCACCAGGCGCGGAGGCTTCGGCAGCTTCTTCTCCGGTGGCGGCGGTGAAGGTGGCGAGGGCGGTGGTCACGGCGGCGGGAGCGGCGAATAACCATGCAACGACACTCGCTCACTCCCCGCAAAGACTGGCAGACCATCGTCGAACAACAAGGCCTGACGTTCCATACCCCTGAGGCCCTGCCGCAAGGGGCGCGTCCTTACTGGGATGAATCCACCTGCTATGAGTTCACAGCGGCTGAAGTCGACCAGCTGGAAGCTGCCGGCAACGAGCTGCAGGAGATGTGCCTCGCTGCTGCACAAAACATCATCGACAACCAGCGTTACGCCGAGCTTGAAATTCCCGCTGAAGCTGTGCCGATGATCGAGTGGGCATGGAACGAAGAGCCACCCGCGCTCTATGGCCGCTTCGACATCTTGTGGGACGGACAAGGCGCGCCCAAGTTGCTGGAGTACAACGCCGACACACCAACCTCTCTGCTCGAAGCCGCCGTGATCCAGTGGAACTGGCTTCGCGATCTCTACCCCAACGCCGACCAGTTCAACTCGTTGCACGAAAAGCTGATCGCCAAGTGGAAGGACCTCGATAGCTATCTGGCAAAGCCGGTTTACTTTGCCAGCACCGACTATCCGGAAGACCTGCTCACCGTCGCCTACCTGCGCGACACCGCCGAGCAAGCCGGGCTGCCTACGCGACAGCTCCTAATGCAGGAGATTGGCTGGAACGACGAACGCCAATGCTTTGTGGACACCGACGCGGCGGAAAGCCCCATCGAATCCATCTTCAAGCTCTATCCGTGGGAGGTGATGCTTGCGGAAGAGTTCGCCCAGCAGGCACTCGGCACCTACCAGAACATGCGCTGGATCGAACCGATCTGGAAGCTGCTTCTTTCCAACAAAGGCATCCTGCCGATTCTCTGGGAGCTGTATCCGAACCACGAACTTCTGCTCGAAGCGCACTTCGTCACCGGAGCCAGCAACTGGCAGCCGCTGCCCGGGTGGGTGCGTAAACCGATGCACTCCCGCGAAGGCTCGAACATTGTGCTGGCCGCGACGGATGGAAATCACATTACGACGGAAGGCCCATACGCGGGCGGCCTACAAATCGACCAGCGGCTCGGCCCCGCGACGAAGTTCCCTGACGGCAGTGGTAGCAGCCGCTGGCCCGTGCTTGGGCTTTGGATGATCGACCAGGAGTGCTGCGGGATGGGGATTCGCGAAGACGCCGGGCCCATTACCGGAAACCTCAGCAGCTTCGTTCCGCACTACTTCCGCTAGATTTTCTAGACGCGCAGCATCTATTCCCACGCCATGGGAAGCTAGCGACCCCAATTTCGGGAAAGTGCTGGAACAAGCCTTCAATTCGATTAAGTTGGGGCGCGATTTGGCGCATACCGGACTACACTAGAAGGGTTGCGCCGGTTTGCGATAAATCG